>Ga0214471_10004462_pt1 | contig 10806 bp, 11 predicted proteins | sample RVTome_5_FD_207665 | JGI IMG/M metagenome (GOLD analysis project Ga0214471, IMG submission 207665) | Soil microbial communities from uranium-contaminated site in the Upper Colorado River Basin, Wyoming, United States - RVT142D155 | ecosystem: Environmental > Terrestrial > Soil > Contaminated >... | reverse complement strand
CCTCGCGGTCTACGCCAAGACCCAACAAGCTGAGGCGGCGGGAACAGCCGCCCGCAATGCCGCCGAGGTCTTGCTCTCTCGAGGTCTGTTTCGACGGCGCAGCGACGGCAACCCGATCGATCCCAGCTTCCTCAAGTTGCACTTCCCGCTCTACTGGCACTATGACATTCTCGGGGGCCTGGTGGCGATGGCCGAGTTGAACCTCCTCGGAGACCAGCGATGTGAAGCAGCGCTTGACCTCCTGGAGTCGAAACGGCTGGGCGACGGCGGCTGGGCTAGCGAAGCCAAGTTCTATTCGACCTCCGAGAAGACGCCTAGCAACACCTCGGCGGTCGATTGGGGCGGCACCGGCAGCAAGCGGATGAACCCGTGGGTAACGGTGCAGGCATTGACGGTATTGGTAAAGGCGGGCCGTATTCAGGTCTGAGGTTTGCTCGAACCTCGAACCTCGAACTTCGCACCTCGAACCTCGAACCAACTCCAATTCCGAAGCCTCAGTCAGAGATCAGTCGCTTGCCCATGTCCACCACCTCGAATGTCTCGTAGCCGAGGCGGCGATAGAACTCCACTGCGTCGAGGTTGTCGGTCCGAACCTGAAGATTGATCTTGGGGCAGCCTCGCTCGACCAAGAGTTGCTCGGCCTTCGACACCAACGCTCGCCCGATGCCCAGTTTCCGATTGCCGGGCAGCACTCCGACGTAGTTGATGGAACCACGGTGGCAGTCGTACCCGGCCATCAGGGTCCCGACCACGGCTCCGTCGATTTCGGCAACGAGGAACAACCCGTCTCCGGCAGCCTGCTTGCGGGCGATGTCGAGGTGGGGGTCGTTCCAGCTTCGCCACAAGCCACACTCCTGCCACAACGCGACGACCTGGGCTTCATCGGTCTGCTCGAAGGGACGGATCTCCGGCACGGAAGACAGGCTCAGACCTTGGTGACGGTTACCACCGGATCCGAGCCCAGAGAAGGCGTTCCCGGCTGATTGAAAGGCACGTAGACGACACCGTGAATGAGGCTCTCATCGATGCGGACCGAGAGCCGGGCCGATCCGGCGCTGGTCTTGACGTCGACCATTGACTCATCTTTGAGACCGAGGCGACGGGCATCGTCTGGATGGAGGTGAGCCGCAGCTCCTGGAGCGAGGTCGGCCAGAGACAACCCGTGCCGCAGGAGCACACCGTCGTCGAACATCGTCCGGGCGTAGTGGAGGACAAACTCGCTGGACTGGGTCTTCCCGGGTGTGTCCACCGGAATGTAAGACAGCAATTGACCGGAGCCTTGCAACGGCACCACCACCCCGTCTCTGGCGGTCTCGACCACATCCCAGGTCACCCCGTCGTAGGCGGCCGCAACTGTCGAAATCTCCTTTGAGATCGCCTCGGCAGACTCGAGACCGATGGGTCTGCTCATGCGAGCGGCGATGTCGTCGAGGATCGACCAATCGGCCCGGCTCTGTCCCGGCCCGGGCACAACCCTGGCCACCTTCTGGACTCGGCCCTCGACGTTGGTGACGGTCCCCTCCTTCTCGGAGAAACCCGCGGCGGGGAGCACGACATCGGCCAAGCGTGACGAGTCGGTCAGGAAAAGATCAATCGCGACCACGAAGCGGGCATTGTCGATGGCGGTCTTCGCCAATGATCCGTCAGGGACATCTCGCACCGGATCGGCGCCGGCCAAGACCAGGCCGATGATCTCACCGGCCGCGAGGCCATCGAGGATCCCGCGGGCGTCGCGTCCCCGCGTCGAAGGAATTTCGCCCCAACTCCCGCCGAGATCGGAGGAGCCAACTGCCACCCGGCCTGGCAGCAAACTGGGGGCCAGACCCATATCGAGTGCCCCATACGTGTTGGAGCGGCGGACCAATGGGAGGAGCTTGGCGTCCGGCAGGGTTCGGACCCAGGCGGCCACGGCTTCGGCGAGTCGGGGATCCTCTGCGTAGCCGGTCCGCCCCACCAGCGCGACGATGGGCCCTTCGGCGAGGACGGCGGCGATATCCGGATAGCGATCTCCCCTAAGTCCTGTGAGGACATCGGCCCCAGCTCCGGGCCGATATGCGATTCGATGGGTGGCGCGGTCGTCAAGACCGGTGCGGCGGGGATGGATGACGATGAGGCTTGCACCCCGTTCCTGGGCAGCGTGGCGAACCCTCAGATAGAGCGTTGGATGCTCCTCTTTGAGATCGGATCCCCACACCACGATTGCCCGGGCTTGGTCGAGGTCAGCGATAAGCGCCCGATCCGGAGTGGCGACCAGGAACTGCGGCTCGAGCCCGTCGTCCATCTGGGCGTCAACGTGGTTGGTCCCTAGGGCAACCCGAGCGAACTTGGACAACGCGTAGGCGTCTTCGTTAGTCCCGCGGGCACCCCCCAGCACGGCGCTCTGCTGGCCGGCGTCACGTATCTCCCCGAGCCGGGAAGCAACCAGGTCGAGAGCTTCGCCCCATGAGGCCTCGGCGAACGAACCATCGCCCTGGCGGATCAAGGGCGAGGTGAGGCGATCATCCGACTCGATGTGGTGGAACCCGAAACGGCACTTGTCCGAAAGCCATCCCCAATTGGTGGCCTCGGCGTCGGCCCCAAGAAACCTGAGCACTTCGTTCTGGCTGGCCTGGACGGTGATCCGCTCGCCGGAGGTGCAATGGGGGCAGGTCGACTCGACCGCCACCAGGTCCCAGGGCCGGGCCCGGAACCTGTAAGGCCGGGCCGTAAGGGCGCCGACCGGGCAGATCTGAACGGTGTTGCCGGAGAAGTAAGACGAGAAGGGCAGCTCGGGGAATGTGTTGATCTGGGTGTAGTTGCCGCGATCGATGAACTCGATCAATGGGTCCCCCGAGACCTCGTCGGAGAAGCGGGTGCAGCGGGCGCAGAGAATGCAGCGTTCCCGATCGAGATAGACCAGGTCGGAAACGGGAATCGGCTTCTCAAAATGCCGCTTCTCTTCGACGAAGCGCGACTCCCCCGGCCCGTAGGCGATGGTGTGATCCTGGAGGGGGCATTCTCCGCCCCGATCGCAGACCGGACAATCGAGAGGATGGTTGATCAGGAGGAACTCGAGGACGCCTTCCTGAGCCTTCTTGACGACCTCAGATTTGGTGTCGATCACCATTCCCTCAGCCACGGGGTTCGTGCAAGCGGTGATGAGGCCGCGACCTCTCGGCGTTTCGATCTCGACGAGGCACATCCGGCACATTCCCACCGGCCTCATCCGAGAGTGGTAACAGAAGCGGGGGATGTAATTGCCGTTGTCCTGAGCGGCCTTGATCAGCATCTCCCCTTTGCGAACCTGCATCTCCTTGCCGTCGACGGTGATCTTGACGAGCTCGTCGGTCACCACGGTGGTGATGGCAGACCGACTCAACGATCGGCTGCCGTTGATCATGACCTTGACCGACTCAGCCTTAACCGACTCAGGCTCGACCGACTTTGGCTTGACCGACTTAGGCTTGACCGACTTAGCCATGCCCGACCTCGCCGTTAACAACCTCAACGCTGCTTGGGAGCGGGCACCGGCCCTCGTGGATGTGGGCCATCACTTCGTCCTTGAAGTACTTGCTGATCGAGATGATCGGCGACACCGCCGAGGGTCCGAGCGGGCAGATCGTCGTCATCTTGGGCGGCCAAGCCAGGCCAACCGAGATGTTGTCGGACACGTCGAGAAGGAGATCGGCGTCGACCACCCGGCCCTGACCGCTCTCGATTCGGCGCAGGATCATCTCCAGCCAGGTCGTGCCTTCCCGACAGGGGGTGCACTGCCCACAGGACTCGTGGGCAAAGAACCGGACGATCCGTTCGGCGGCGCGGACGACGCAGGTCGTGTCATCCATGATCACCACCGCCCCCGAGCCGAGCATCGATCCGGCCTTGGCCGTGTCGTCCTTGGTGACTGAGAGGTCGAGATGGTCGGCCGGCACGAACCACGGAGCCGAGGCCCCGCCCGGAATCCAGGTCTTCAGCTGGCGATCGTCACGGATGCCGCCGGCGACGTCGTAGATCAATTCCCTCCACGTGAGGCCGTGGGGCAGCTCATAGTTACCGGGCTTGCGCACATGGCCCGAAACCGAGAACAGGAAAGTCCCGGTGTCGGCCGCGTGCCCGAGTGCTTTGTAATCGTCGATCCCCTTACCGAGAATGTACGGCAGGTTGGAGAGGGTCTCGACGTTGTTGACGATGGTCGGCTTGTTGTAGAGGCCAACGGCAGCCGGGAAGTATGGGGGCTTGAGCCTCGGTTCGCCGCGCAAGCCCTCGAGGGAGTTGATGAGAGCAGTCTCCTCTCCGCAGATATAGGCGCCGCCTCCGAGATGGACGGTGACTTCCAGGTCGAACGAGCCACCGAAGATGCCCTCTCCGAGATAGCCCCTGGCATAAGCCTCGTCGATTGCCTTCTGAACCCGCCGGGCAGGCTTCGGATACTCGCCGCGGATGTAGATGAACGCGTGATGGACTTCGTTGGCGATCGAAGCGATGATGATCCCCTCGACCATCTGGTGAGGATCGCGCTCGAGCAGTTGGCGGTCCTTGAAAGTTCCCGGTTCGGACTCGTCTGCGTTGACGACCAGATAGGCAGGTCGGGCCGGCGCCAGAAAGCTCCACTTGAGGCCAGCCGAGAAGGCGGCACCCCCCCGTCCCAGCAGGCCCGAACCCTTGACCAATTCGACCAGATCGGTGCGGGTCATCGCCGCCGCTCGCCGGGCTTGGACGTAGCCTTCGGTCGCCTCGTAGCGATCGATCGTGTGGCTGTCAGCGGGATGGTCGGTCATTCGTCGAGTGACGACGAGCGGGTAGGTGGTCAAGTTCCGTCCCCGAATGCGTCGGCAACGGTGCCCAGCGGTTCAAAGGCCGGATACGGGCCCGTGGCCCCGGCTTTCTCTTTGATGGCCCAATCGAAAGACGGCTTGCCTCCGAAAAGGCCCTGCATCTCATCTGTGCCGACGACCGCGGGCAGGGCCGTCCGCAGCCACCGCACCAGTTCTCGTGCCTTCTCGGGCGTGATTCCCTCGATCAACTCGTAGTTGACCTGGACCGCAGGGGCCCCGCCGCAGGCGCCGATGCACTCGGCGTGCTCGACCGAGATGAGGCCGTCGGCGTCGGTCTCACCGTGGGGCACGCCCGACTCGTCCTCGAGGGCATGGAGAACCTCATCGCTCCCGAGAAGCATGCACGAGATCGATGTGCAGCATGAGATCAGATAGCGCCCGGTGGGCTCCCGCTTGTACATCGTGTAGAAGGAGGCGACGGCGAGCACCTGAGCCGGGGTGATCCCGACCCACTCGGCGACCTCGGCCATGCCCGCCTCGGTCAAGTAACCATCCTCGGCCATCGAGAGGTACAGAAGGGGCATCACCGCCGAACGCTTGGCCGGGTAGCGGGCAATGATGACGCGAGCCCTCTCCTGGGTGGCCTCTGGCCAATTGCTCATCGCCGGGCTTTCATTCCCGGCGAGAATAGGAAGGCTCGGCGCAGGCCGGGAAATCAGGTCAGGGCTTGACCTGTCGAGCCGATACCCTGTTCTCAGTGTTGCTCGACCCCCAAGAACTCCTGATCGCTTTTGGCACGATCGGGCTTTTCCTAATCGTCTTCGCCGAATCGGGACTCTTGATCGGGTTTTTTCTCCCAGGAGACTCCCTCCTTTTCACCGCCGGACTCTTCGCTGCCCAGGGCACCCTGAACCTGCCGGTGATCCTGGTGGGTTGCTTTGTGGCGGCCGTCGCGGGGGATCAGGTCGGCTACGCCTTCGGCAAGAACGTGGGGCCTGCTCTTTTCCGTCGCCCCGATTCCAGACTCTTCAAGCAGGAATACGTCGAGAAAGCGCAGCACTTCTTCGAGCGCCACGGCGTCAAGACCATCGTGCTGGCCAGGTTCGTGCCGATCGTCCGCACCTTCGCCCCGATCGTGGCCGGGGTTGGAACGATGAAGTATCGAACCTTCGTCACCTACAACGTGATCGGCGGCCTGCTCTGGGCGGTCGGAGTCACGATGCTCGGCTACATGCTCGGCGAATTGATCCCCGACATCGACACCTTCCTGCTGCCGATCATCGCAGTGATAATTGCCCTCTCGTTGATTCCAATCGCCATGGAGTGGCGGAAGTCTCGTAAGCGACGAGCCGTCTCCGTCGACCAATAGTCAGGACCGAAGTCCCCGTTTTGGCCCAGTCCCGGTTGTTTGAGGATCGACACCAGGAGAGAGCAGAGCCCAAATGGAAGCTGATTGGGCAAACCGGAGGAACTGAGCTGGCGTGAACGCCGCTACTCCGGTTGGAGCATGAACCACTCGACGAAGCGATTGCATCGGCCGGCGTCGTCGAAGTCGACCTCCCACAGGTTCCAGAAGACGCTGCCGTTGCTGTAGGAGGAGGTTCCCGTGGTGAACGTCTTGTTGCCGTCGATGTGGAGAGGGCGGTAGCTCGCCTCCCAGGTTCGAGGATCGTCTTTATTGGCCAGCCAATCATCGGCGATGGCATCGGCTCCGCCTATCTCGTCGTCCCAGGGGTGGTATTTGTAGGAGGCGTCGTCGGAGAAGAGGGCTTTGATCTGCTCGCGGTCGTAGCTGCTCCACGCCTCGATGTAGCGATCAAGCCAGGACTGGACTTCATTGGGTGTCATCGCCAAAGGGTACGCGAGCATCTGGCTGGTTGCCGGATCGGCCTCGCTGGGAGGCTCAGAATTTCCGACAGTAACTCGTCACTGTGTTCCGGCCCGGCGAGGACCCGCCTTGGCCATGGCCAGCGCCGCATCGAGAGTCCAAGGCACCTCGAGCCACCACGTCGCACCGGCGGCTTGGTAGGCCTCGGAATTCGCTCCGCTGGGAGGGCTCACGACGATTTCGAAATCCGCCCCCGGGCTGAGTTGCTTCGTGATTTCCTCGATGTCTGCTGGCGTGAGATAGGTTTGACCCGACAGGTCGGAGCTGATTGGGATAACCCCATCCCACCGCCGTGCGCGCCGCAAAGGGCCCGGGGACCCGGGCCAGGTGGCGGCGACCCAGATGGGGATGCGAGGTTGCTGCAGTGGGACCGGGAGGAACGGAGCGGTGTGAACATGGAGATGCTGGCCATCGAAATCAACCGCCTCTCCTCGCCAGAGCCGGGTTATCAGCTCGAGCGACTCATCGAGGACCGCGGCCCTATGGCGGTCATCGGGATCCTCACCGAAGCCGGCGAATTCGGTGTCGGGGGGAGAACCAAGGCCAACTCCAAGGACCAGACGGCCAGATGAGATCAGATCGAGGCTGACTAGCTCACGGGACAGCTTGTGGGGCCGGCGCCTTGCCAGCGGCGTTATCAACGCGCCAAAACGTATGCGTTCCGTGGCAAGGGCGATCGCGGTCAGAGCAACGGTCACATCGGCCGTAGGCAGGCCTTCACCAGGCGCAAACGACGGAGCGATGTGGTCCCATAGGAAGAAACCGTCCCAGCCGCCTTGATCGGCTGCTTCGGCAAGCTCTGCCAGCGCCCGAACGTCGGAGAATTCACCAAAATTGGGGACCTCGAGGGCATAACGCATGACCCGACCTTGGTCAAAACACACCGCTCGGGCCAGGGTCGAAATGCCTTTTCGAGGCGACAAGCCCAACCCGGGCCACAAACCTTCCCACGGCCTTGACGGAGGGAAAACTGTGAGGGTTCTCGCACCGAAACGGTGGGTAGACCTTCACAGAGTTGCTCGCTAGCGGTCGACGTCTCCCATCACGGGATCAAGAGACGCAATCGTCGCAACCGTATCGGCCATGAGGGAGTCGGCCATCATCGTCGGCAAGCCCTGAAGGTTGTAAAAAGACGGGGCCCGGGTGTGCATTCGATAGGGCTTGCCCTCACCATCGGAGACCAGGTAGCACCCGAGTTCACCACGCGGCGACTCGATGGCGACGTACGTCTCGCCCGGTGGAACCCGGAATCCCTCGGTAAAGATCTTGAAGTGATGGATGAGGGCCTCCATCGACTCGTCAATTCGCTGACGGGGAGGCGGTGTCACCTTGCGATCGTCGGTGCGATAGTCCCCCTTGGGCATCGCTTCTGCCACCTGCTGAACGATCTTCACCGACTCGAGCATCTCTTCGATCCTGACCCGGTAGCGGTCGTAGACGTCGCCCCGTTCGCCCACGGGTACCTCGAACTCGTACTTCTCGATCCCCGAATAGGGGAATGCCTTGCGGATATCCCAGGCAACGCCGGCCGAGCGCAGGGTGGGACCCGTGATGCTGTAGGCAAGACATTCTTCCGGGGTGATGACGCCGATCCCCCGGGTCCGCCCGGTCCAGATCGGATTCTCTTTGAGCATGTTGTCGTAGTCGGCGAGCCGGGCAGGAATGGTCTCGCAGATGGTGGCGACGTCGGCCCGCCATCCCGGCGGCAGTTCGGCCGCCACTCCCCCCGGCCGGATGTAGTTGTGGTTGAGACGAAGTCCGGTGACCTTCTCGAAGAACGCCAGAATCTGTTCACGCTCCCGGAACCCGTAGGTGAAGATCGACAACGCCCCGATGTCCATCCCGTTGGTGGCCATCGCAACCAGGTGCGACGCGATCCGGTTGAGCTCGGTCATCAGGATTCGAATGGCCTGACCCCGCGGCGGCACCTCGACGCCGAGGAGCCGCTCCACGGCCAGCGAGAAGGCGAGTTCGTTGTGAAGGGGAGCCAGATAGTCCATACGGGTGACGTTCGTCGGCCCCTGCATAAAGGTGAGGCCCTCGCCGGTCTTCTCCATCCCGGTGTGGAGATATCCGATGATCGGCTTGGTCCGGCGAATCATCTCCCCTTCTAGTTCGATCTGAAGCCGGAGGACGCCGTGCGTGGAAGGATGCTGGGGTCCCATATTGACGATCATGCGTTCGTCGTCGGGCAGCTCTTCGTCGAAGGTGTAATCATCCTCGACGACCACGCCGCGCTGTTCCTTCAGCCTGAGAGCGCCCTCGTCCTCACGCATTTCCTGCGCGCCTTCATCGGTCGAGGAGATGTCCCACAGCTCGACCTCGTCTGGCTCCTCGGTGCCCGAGATCCAGAGGTCGAGTTCCTCCCGCGTTGTGTCGCGGTCCGAATTCTTCTTGGCCGGGTCCTTGGTTGATCTTTCGTCGGTTTCGCTCGTCGTCATCAGGTCACCTTGTGCGAGGCCTTGAACTGAACCGGGACGGCTCCTACCTCGAAGTCCTTGCGGAGGGGATATCCCTCCCAGTCGTCGGGCATAAGGATGCGGGTCAGGTCGGGGTGATCAGAGAACTCGATACCGAAGAGGTCATAGATCTCCCGTTCCGGGAAATTGGCGCCCGGCCACACCGGGACCAAAGACGGCACCGACGGTTCGTCACCCGGAGCCCCGACGATCACCCTCAGCCGGAGGACATGCTGCATCGAAAGCAGATTGACGACAACATCGAAGCGGAGGTCATGTCGATCGAGCCAGTCGACGGCAGTGACGTCGGCAAGCACCTCAAACCCGGCCTCGCGCGCAGCGGTTCCAAACAAGCGCAGTTCCTCCCGGGGAAGCGTCACCACGTCCTGACCATGGGATGTGGACCAGACCGCGTTTTCGAACGGCTCGATCAGTGCGCTCAGAATCGGATTGGCCGGAAGCAGCCGCACCTCCTCCTCGGCGACCGCATCCTCAATCGCGTTGGTGTTTGGCGCGTTGGTGTCTGGCGCGTTGTCGTCTGGCGTCTGGCGTCTGGCGTCGTCCGTCACGCCGTCCCCGCCATGATGTTGGCGTGCAGGGTGAGGATCCCGTGCATGAGGCTCTGGGGACCCGGTGGGCAACCGGGCACATAGATATCAACGGGGACCACTTGATCTACGCCCTGCACCAGGGCGTAGTTGTTGAACATCCCTCCAGTCGAGGCGCAGGCGCCCATCGAGATGACCCATTTCGGTTCGCCCATCTGGTCGTAGATCTGGCGAAGCACCGGAGCCATCTTCTGACTAACCCGGCCGGCGACAATCATGAGGTCGGCCTGACGGGGCGAGGCTCGGAATACCTCCATCCCGAATCGGGAAAGGTCGTTGTGCGGGGCACCCGTCGCCATCATCTCGATGGCGCAGCAGGCGAGACCGAACGTGGCGGGAAACATCGACCGCGACTGAGCCCAACGGGCTGCCTTGTCGACCGTGGTCATCATGAGGTTGGAAGGATTCGAGCGGCGGGCCATCAGGCGGCCTGCTCCTCTCCGACGGTCTGATAGCGGGCCCGCCGGTGGACGTACCAGTCGAGTGCACCTCGCTTCCAGACGTACACCAGGGTCTCGAGAACGAAGAACGTGAAGATCCCGACCGCGGCGATGCCGTACCAACCGAGTTGGGGGAAGAGGACCGCCCAGGCGAAAAGGAAGATGATCTCGACGTCGAAGATCACGAACAACATTGCCACTAGATAGAACTTGACGGGGAAACGCTGGACAGGTTCGACCTCGGGGAGAATGCCGCACTCGTAAGGGGCAAGTTTTTCCGGGGTCGGGTTGCTCGGCGAGGCCAGACGCGAGACGACCAGAGACACGGCCACGAACCCCACGGCCAGAACAAACATCACCGCAATCGGCAGGTAGTCGACCAGTTGCATGGCTCTGAGAAGCTTAGGTCAGCCCCGAAGGGGGGAGAAACCGGCAAGCGTTCTACGTTATACGTTGTACGTTCCAGAGCCCCAGATGAAGCCTCGACACGGGTTTGACGTAAAACGTAGGACGTAAAACGTATAACGCTTCCTAAGCCACGGGGAGGGGCCTGACCAGGGCGGCCAGCATGTTGTAGGCGCGTTCGCCGGCGCCTTTCTCGTCTTCGTCGAGAAGGTTCGACATGACCTTGAGAGTCCACTCCATGAGCGGACGGCT
>Ga0214471_10004461_pt1 | contig 10807 bp, 9 predicted proteins | sample RVTome_5_FD_207665 | JGI IMG/M metagenome (GOLD analysis project Ga0214471, IMG submission 207665) | Soil microbial communities from uranium-contaminated site in the Upper Colorado River Basin, Wyoming, United States - RVT142D155 | ecosystem: Environmental > Terrestrial > Soil > Contaminated >... | reverse complement strand
CCCGCAGGATCTCGCTGATCGCGGTCTGCTGCTCGAGCGCCTCTTTGGTCTCGTTGAACAGGCGCACGTTCTCGATTGCGATCACCGCCTGGTCGGCGAAGGTGCTGAGCAGCTGTTCGCTCGCGGGAGAGACCTGCCCGGGGGCCGACCAGCCGACCACGATGGCGCCGAGCACCTTGCCTTCGCGCACCATCGGCACGCCGAGCATGCTGCGCCAGCCGTGCACGCGGGCGTACTCGCGGTCGTAGTCGGGATCCTCGAGCACATCCTGCATGCGCTCGATCGATCCACTCAGGATCGTTCGCCCTGAGAGCTGCGTGCGATCCGGGCGCATCGGGTATTTCTGGGTGAGCCTCATGCGAGCCGCCTCGCTCATGAGGTTGTGGCTCGCCACGTAGTGAACCAGCTCGCCGTCGAAGCGAAACACGTTGACGAACATGCCGTCGCACAGCTCAAGCGCGTGGCGCGCGATGGTATCGAACACCGGCTGCACGTCGCCCGGCGAACTGCTGATGACGCGCAGGATCTCGCTGGTCGCCGTCTGTTGTTCGAGCGTCTCCTGCAGCTCGGCGGTGCGCGCCTCGACCTTTCGCTCCAGGCCCGCGTAGGACTCGCGCAGCCTCGCGGTCATGTCGTTGAACTGCTCGGCGAGCGCCTCGAGCTCGTCGCCGGACTTGATGCTGATCGTGCTATCGAGCTCGCCTGCGCCGATGCGCTGCGCGCCTTCCTGCAGCGTGCGGATCGGCTGCACCATGCTGCGCGCGAGCCACAGCGCGGTAAAGGCGGAAAGCAGCAGACCCGCAACCATCAGCACGACGGTGCGCAGGATCGACGCGTCGAGCGTCGCAAAAACCTCGGACACCGGCTGTTCGACGAACACCTTCCAGCCCAAGGGATCGATCGGCGCGTAGGCGCTAAGTACCTCCTTGCCGGAGAGATCGAGTGCCAGCATGGCGGGCGCCTCGCCGGCGCCTTCGGTGAGCGCCGCCTGCACTTGCGGAAGCGTCGACAGGTCGGTCTTGCGCAGCACCAGCCCGATGTCGGGGTCGGCGACCAGATGGCCGCTGGCGTCCACGACGTATGCTTTCCCGCGCTCGCCGATCTTGATGCGCGTGACCACGTCCCAGACGAACTTCAGATTCACCTCGGCGACGGTGACCGGCCCGCGCTCGCCGCCCGAGCGCACCGCGATCGACATGTAGGGCTCCGTCTCCTTGCGGAAATACACCGGGCTGAACCAGGTCTGCCCCGGCTTCGCGTTGACGAACGCAGGATCGTTCGAGCGATCGCGGTCCCCGCCCGTAACGCTCATTGCGAGCCGCGATTCCGAGAGTTGCTCGCGCCCCCGGGCGTCGATCTGCGCGACGTCGGTCACCGCGGGCACGAGCTTCAGAAGCTTGAGGAATTCGATGCGCCGCAGCTCCGCGCCGCCCCCGCCGAGCTGCGGCAGCGCGGCGAAGGCGAGCTGCTTGTCGATCTCGAGCACGAACTGCTCGATGCGCGCCGCGGCGCCGACCGCTTTCTCATGCTGCACCCGGGCGAGCGCGACCTTGTTCTCCTGGTAGGAAAAGTACACGCTGATCGCGCCGGACAGGAGCAGCGCGCCGCACACCAGCGCCAGGATCAGGAGGAAATATTTGCGGAACAGCCGCCCGCGGCGCGCGCCGTGCGCCGCTTGAGGCTGCTGCACGATGAGCTCGACCGGCTTCATGCGCGGCGATCGTCCCGCTGCGCCGGCCGCCGCGGTGCCGAACGCGGCCCCGGCGCCGCCGACGCCGCGAACAGATCCAGCACCGCAGGCCCTGCAGTCATCACCACCCTCCGGCCGCACCGGCATCGCATGTGAGAGGGCTTAATCTAGCACTCCACGGCGAACGTGGCCTGCTCCCGTCGGTGGCCGTGTTATTCGATCACCCGGTCGGCGCGCAGGAGGATCGATCGCGGCACGGCGATGCCGAGCGCCTTGGCGGTCTTCAGGTTGATCACCAGCTCGACCCGAGTCGGCAGTTCGATCGGCAGCGACTCCGGTTTTTCGCCCTGCAGGACGCGGTGCACGTAGAAGGCGGCGCGGTGGAACATGGCCGGGATGTCCGGCGCGTAGCTCATCAGGCCGCCGGCCTCCGAAAGGAAACTCCATCCGGAAACGACGGGCAGCCGATGCCGCAGGCCGAATTCCGCGATCAGGGTACGGTTGCTGGCGATCAACCCGCCCTCGAACGCGGCGTAGAGCACGTCGGTCCTGCGCGTCGCGAGCGCCTCCAGCGTGCGCGCGAGATTCGCGTCCGATGACATTCCGAGCGACTCAGGAAGCATGCCGAGCGTGCGCGCCGCGGTCACGGTCGCGGCCGCCTCGTTGCGCGCGTTCGCGTTGCGCGTGTCCCACACGATCGCGATGCGCTTGGCATCCGGCACGAGCTCCTTGATAAGCTGCACCCGCTTGGGGGCGAGATCGCTCGAGATGAACGACACACCCGTGACATTGCCTCCCGGTCGCGCTAGCGAAGTCACCGCGCCGACACCGACCGGATCGCCGAGCGCGAGCATGACGATCGGCACATCCCGGGTCGCCCGTTTCGCGCTCAAGGTCGCGACGCTGCCGGAGGTGGCGATCACCTCCACGCCCAGCTTCACGAGATCCCGCGCGACGTCATCCATGAAGGCAGGCTCGTTCTCCGCGGAACGGTAGACGATCTCGACCGTCTTTCCAGGCACGTAGCCGAGCTCCCGAAGGCCGTCGAGGAAGGCCTGCCGCTCGCGCGAAGGCGCATCGGTTACGGGCGATAACAGCAGGTAGCCGATGCGAGGCCGGCGCGCGCGCTGCGCGAAGCCCGCGCGCGGCGCAGCCGCCCACGCCAGCAGGGCAAGGATCGCCTCGCGGCGCCTCATTCGATCACCCGGTCCGCGCGCAGGAGGATCGGCTGCGGCACGGCGAGGCCAAGCGCCTTGGCGGTCTTGAGATTGATCACCAGCTCGAATTTGGAAGACTGGACGACGGGCAGATCGCCGGGCTTGGCGCCTCGGATGATGCGAGCAACGTAGGTCCCGGCTTGGCGATAGGCGTCCGCGATGCTGGCGCCATAGCTCATCAGGCCGCCATCCGTGACGAAAACCCGCGACTCATAAACGGCCGGAAGCGAAGCGCGGGAGGTCAGCGCGATGATCCGCTTGCGCCAGGCAAAGAACGTCGGGTCGGAGCCAACGAGGACGGCAGCGATGCGATGGGCAAGCAACGACGCAAAGACTGCATCAAGCGAGTCTTCCGTAGAAGCCGTCCCAGTGTGAAGCTGAAATCCCAGATCGCGCGCGGCGGTCTCGACATCGATGTTGGACGAGCGGGGATGAGCGAGCAATCCAACCGCGCTCGCGGAGGGGATGAGCTCGCGCAGCAGCCCCAAGCGCTTCGCCTGTATCTCGCGCAACAGGATGCTGATCCCGGTCACGTTGCTTTCCGGACGGTTAAGGCTGGAGACGAGCCCGCTCCTGACTGGATCGTCACCGCTCGTGAAAACGATCGGTATTGTTTCCGTCGCCGCCCTGGCGGCCATGGCCGCAAGAGGCCCGCCTGCGAAGATTACGCTGACTTGTCGGCTGACCAGATCCGCGGCCAACGCCGGCAGTCGACCATACTGGCCCGCTGCCCACCGAAATTCGATGGTCAGGTTCTGGCCCTCCAGAAAGCCGTTTTCCTTCAGGCCCTGGCGAAAACCGTCGACCAGTGACGCGGAAGTGCCCATCGACCCGCTGCCGAGGAACCCGATCACCGGCATCGCCGGTTGCTGCGCGCGCGCCGCGAGCGGCCAAACCGCTGCCGCGCCACCGAGAAGGGCGATGAACTCGCGGCGGCGCATCATTCGATCACCCGGTCTGCGCACAGCAATAGCGAAGGCACAATAGCAAGTTCGGTCGTTCTCGCGTTCTTGAGGTTCACTACATTCCTCTGGCGGCGGCGCACCGTGGCGCATCCCGCAATCAATACCGCGGCGCCAGCACGCGACGCCTATGCGCCACGAGCGGCGCGCCCGCGTTACACACCTTCGCGCAGCCCGCGCAGCCTGAACACCGGCACCGGCTGCTGGAAGCCGCGCAGCTGCAGCGGGCCGATCGGCTCGGTTTGCGCGAGGTCCGCCACGTCCTGCCCGGTCTGCGCATCGATGATGATCTCGCCCGCGCGCGCCTCGCCGCACAGGCGCGCGGCGAGGTTGGGCACGTTGCCGATCGCGGCGTACTCCCAGCGCTCCTCGAAGCCGATCACTCCGAGCGTGGCCTCGCCCTGCGCGATGCCCACGCCCAGGCCGACCACCTGGCCGCGCTTCGACCAGGCCTCAGCGATCGGCTGAAACGCAACCTGCAGCGCCAGCGCCATGCGTACCGCGCGCTCGGCGGGCTGGTCGACCGGGAAGGGATCGTTGAAGAACACCATCACACCGTCGCCCGCAAAATGCTCGAGCGTGCCGCCGAACTCCTCGACCAATCGGCCCATCGCCGCATGGTAGGCGCGCAGCAGATCGAGCACCTCCTCCGGATCGGCGCGGTCGGTGAAGGCGGTAAAACCGCGCAGGTCGAGAAACACCGCGGTGATCTCGCGCCGGTGCGGCTTGAGGATGTCCTCGCCGCCCGCCACGATCGCGTCGGCGACATGCGGCGAGAAAAAGCGCTTGAGCTTGCCCAGGCGCTCGATCGCCTGCACCTGCTCTTTGACGCGGCCCTCGAGCTGCGCGTTCCAGTCGCGCATTGCCTCGGCCTGGCGTGCGACCTCGTCCTGCAGCGCCTTGACGCGCAGGAGCGAGGCGACGCGCGCAAAGAGCTCGCTCCAGTTCACCGGCTTGGAGAGGAAATCGTCCGCGCCGGCCTCGATGCCCTTGACGCGCTCGGCCTGCGGCTCGAGCGAGGTCACCAGCACGATCGGCAGGAGCGCGGTCTGCGGATCCGCGCGCAGCATTCGGCAGACTTGGTAGCCGTCGAGCCCCGGCATCAGGATGTCCAGAATCACCACGTCCGGGCGCTTGCTTCTGATCATCTCGAGCGCCTGCTCGCCGCTCAGCGCCCCGTGCACCTGGTAGCCGCGCGCTTCCAGCAGTCCGGCCATCAGTTCGACGTTGGTGCGCTGGTCGTCCACTACCAGGATCTTGCCCGGCGAATTCGCCTGGCCCGCGGCCAAGGCCTGCTGTGCTTCGGTATGGTTCATGGCCGCGGGGGGCACGGGATCAGAATACGATCACGCCGCGGGCGTTTTTGCCGGATGCAAGATCGGCGAATGCCTGCGGCGCCTCGTCGATCTTGTAGCGCCGGGTGATCAGCTCGTCGAGCTTCAGGCGTCCCGCCATGTACAGCTGCAGCATACGAGGGAAGTCGATCCGCGGCACGCAGGAACCGAAGTAGCTTCCGGTAATGGTTTTCTCCTCGAAAGGCAGCGACATAGTGCGGATCGAGGTCGAATCACCAGGCTTCGCCACACCGACCACGACCGCGAGGCCGCCGCGGCGGATCGCGCGGTAGGCGGTGCCCGCGAGCTCGCCCGAGCCGACGCACTCGAAGGCGTAGTCGGGCCCGCCGGCGGTCATCTTCTTCAAGGGCTTGACGAGGTCCTCGCCCTTTTGCGCGAGCAGCGTCTCGGTGGCGCCGAAGGTCTTCGCCATTTCGAGCTTCTCGGGCATGGTGTCGATCGCCACGATGCGCTCGGCGCCGGCGATCGCCGCGCCCTGGATCACGTTCAGACCGACGCCGCCGCAGCCGAACACCGCCACGGTCGAGCCCCGCTCGACGCGCGCGGTGTTGAACACGGCGCCCACGCCGGTGGTCACCGCGCAGCCCACCAGCGCCGCGCGATCCAACGGGATCTTGGGATCGATCTTCACGAGGTTGTCGACGTGCATCGTGGCGTACTCGGACATCACGCCGCAGCCCGAGAATACGCTGAGCGGCTTGCCCGCCGCGTCCTTGGTTCGCAGCGTGCCGTCCGGGAGCGTGGTGAACGCCTTGCCCTGCTCGAGGCACAGCACTGGCCGGCCCATCGAGCAGAAGCGGCACTTGCCGCACATGTAGATGAACGAGGACACGACGTGATCGCCCACGGCAAATCCACTCACGCCTTCGCCGACTTCGACCACCTCGCCCGCCGCCTCGTGGCCAAGGATGAGCGGCGGCTGCATCGGGATGGTGCCGTTGGTGGCCGAGAGGTCCGAATGGCACACGCCGCAGGCGGCCAGCTTGACGCTCACCTCGCCGCGTTGCGGCGCGTCGACGGTGATCGGCTCGACCACCACGGGCTTGTTCAGCTCGCGGCAGACGACAGCCCGGGCCTTGCGTGGCATCGCATTTCACTCCCAAATTCTTGTTTGGGCGCAGTATATCCCGGAGCGTCGGCTAAAATGCCGGCTTTCCCCTCTGTAGCGAGCTCCAGCCATGCTGAACCGTGACCAGTTCTTCATCGGCGGCCAGTGGGTCGCCCCCTCTACCAAGGATTCGATCGACGTGCACAACGCCGGCACCGGCGCGGTGATGGGCAAGGTTCCCGCGGGCGGCGAGAAAGACGCGCAGTCTGCGGTTGCCGCCGCGCTCGCCGCGCTCGACGCCTGGTCGCAAACTCCAGTCGAGAAGCGCGCCGAGTTCCTGCAGAAGATTTCCGAAGGGCTGAAGGGGCGTGCCGACGAGATCGCCAAGACCATTGCGCAGGAAGTGGGCATGCCGGTCAAGCTTTCGGCCCGCATCCAGGCCGGATTGCCGATCGCCAACTTCGCCAACTTCGCGAAGCTCGCCAGGGAATTCAAATTCGAGGAGCGCGTCGGCAACTCGCTCGTGGTGCGCGAACCGGTCGGCGTGGTGGTAGCGATCACGCCGTGGAACTATCCGCTGCACCAGATCGCGCTCAAGGTTGCGCCGGCGCTCGCCGCGGGCTGCACCGTGGTGCTCAAGCCTTCGGAAGTGGCACCGTTCAACGCCTTCATCCTCGCCGAAGTGATCGAGGCGGCGGGCCTGCCAATGGGCGTGTTCAATCTGGTGACCGGCTTCGGGCCGCAGGTCGGCGAGGCGCTCGTCAAACACCCGAAGGTGGACATGATCTCATTCACCGGCTCGACGCGCGCCGGCAAGCGCATCTCGGAGCTTGCCGCGCAGGGCGTCAAGCGCGTCGCTCTGGAACTCGGTGGCAAGAGTGCTTCGGTGATTCTCGAGGACGCCGATCTCGCCGCCGCTGTGAAGGGCACCGTCAACGGCTGCTACCTGAATTCCGGCCAGACCTGCACCGCGCTCACGCGCATGCTGGTGCCCGCATCGAAGCACGACGAGGCGGCCAAGATCGCCGCAGAGATCGCCAGGAGTTTCGCGCCAGGCGATCCGATGTCCGAGTCGACCCGCCTCGGGCCGCTGTCCTCGGCGGCGCAGCTCGAGCGCGTGCGCGGCTACATCAACAAGGGCATCGCCGAAGGCGCCGAGCTCGTAGCCGGCGGTCCCGAGTCACCCGAGGGCCTCTCGGGCGGGTACTACGTCAAGCCGACCGTGTTCGGCAATGTGAAGCCGGGCTCGACCATCGCGCAGGAGGAGATCTTCGGGCCAGTGCTCTCGATCATCGCCTACCAGGACGAGGAAGAGGCGGTGAGACTCGCCAACGACTCGCCCTACGGCCTCGCCGGTGCGGTGTGGTCCAAGGACGAGGCGCGCGCGCAGAAAGTTGCGCGCCGCATCCGCGCCGGGCAGGTCGACGTGAATGGCGGCGCGTTCAACATGAACGCGCCCTTCGGCGGCTTCAAGCAGTCCGGGCACGGACGCGAGGCGGGGGTCTACGGACTCGAAGAGTTCCTCGAGTACAAATCTCTTCAGCTCAAGGGCTGAAGCGGCAGGATTGGAACAGGGGGTTGGGGCCCCTTCCGGCGCTTCGCGCCGGGGCCCTCCCGACCCCCCGTACCCCCCGATCGGAACAGGGGGTTCGGGCCCCTTCCGGCGCTTTGCGCCGGGGCCTTCCCGAACCCCCCGTACCCCCCGGGTGCGCGTAATTGATAGAGGAGGATGGCAACCATGGGTGTGAAGCAGCTGCTCGATTTGAAGGGCAAGATCGCGGTGGTGACGGGCGGCTCGCGCGGGCTGGGGCTGCAGATGGCCGAGGCGCTGGGCGAGATGGGCGCCAGGCTGGCGATCACTGCGAGAAAGAAGGACGAGCTCGACGAGGCCGTGAAGCACCTCGCCAAAAAGGGAATCGAAGCGTCAGCTTATGTTTGCGACATCGGCAAGCGCGAGGCGATTCCGCCGGTGGCCGACGCGATTCTGAAGAAGTACGGCAAGGTGGACATCCTGGTGAACAACGCCGGCGCCACCTGGGGCGCGCCCGCCGAGGACCATCCGATCGAGGCGTGGGACAAATTGGTGAACGTCAACCTCACCGGCAGCTTCCTGATGGCGCAGCAGATGGCGAAGAAGTCAATGATCCCAAACAAGTGGGGCCGCATCATCAACACCGCCTCGGTCGCGGGCCTGACCGCGAGCGACCCGCGCGTGGTGCGCACCGTCGCCTACAACGCGACCAAGCACGGCGTGGTGGGCCTGACGCGCCAGCTGGCGGCTGAATGGGGCGAGTACGGCATCACGGTGAACGCCATCTGCCCCGGCTTTTTCCCCTCGAAGATGACCCGCGCGACGCTCGATACGGTGGGCAAGATGGTGATGGAGGTGACGCCCACCCGGCGCCTGGGCAACGACGAGGACCTGATGGGGCTGGTGGTACTGCTCGCCTCGGAGGCCTCGCGTCACATCACCGGCCAGGCGATCGTGGTAGACGGCGGCGCAACCGTAATTTAACGCTGCATTGCAAAGCAGCACTGCGTGCTGCGTTGCAATGCGTACTATCAGAACAAGCGCGGCGGGCTCTGCTGACGTCGCAATGCGTAACGTTCAGGAAAAACGCGATGAGCTCTGCGAAAACGGGTCTTACTGTTGAGCACGCGCGCGCCTACCAGCAGAAGATCCCGTTCCTGAATCACCTCGGCATCCTCACCGACGCGCTCGGCGAGGGCACGGCGCGCCTTTCGATGCCGCTCGAGGCGCACATGACCAACAGCTTCGGCACCGCGCACGGCGGCGTCATCATGACGCTGCTCGACGTGGTGCTGTGCACCGCGGCGCGCACGCTGCATCCCGAGGCCGCCGGCATTGTGACCATTGACATGAGCACCTCGTTCATCGGCGCCGGCGCCGGACTGCGCCTGATCGCCGCGGGGCGCGTGCTGCGCAACGGCCGCAGCATCATCTTCGTCGAGGGCGACGTGAAGAACGAGGACGGCGCGCTGGTCGCCAAGTCGATCGGAACCGTGCGTGCGCGAACGGGCGAGAAGAATTAATCCCGACAACTAATCTCGAAAGGACGGGTCGAGCCGCTCGAGCTTGGCGAGCAGCGCCGGCCACTCGAGCAGCCCGAAGCGCCGGCGCACGCCCGGCTGGTACAAGCGCCAGGACTCCTCGACGATCTTCTCGGGCGGCAAGCCGAGCTCGGTATTGCACGAGAGCGCCGCGACCTGCACCTGGCAAGCCCGCTCCAGCCGGAACATGCTGTTGAAGGCCTCGGCGATGCTCGCCCCGACCGTCAGCAGGCCGTGGTTCCTAAGGATCATGCCGTCGTGGGCGCCAAGATCGCGCGTGAGGCGTGCCTGCTCCTCCAGCTTGAGCGCCACGCCTTCGTAGTCGTGATACGCGATCTTCGCGAAGCGCATCGAGGTCTGCGCAATCGGCAGCAGTCCGCACTTCATCGCCGAAACCGCCATGCCCGCGATGGTGTGCGTATGGATCACGCAGTCGACATCCGGGCGCGCCGCGTGGATCGCGCTGTGGATCACGTAGCCCGCCCGGTTGACGCCGTACGTAGTGGGATTGAAGAGGATCCTTCCCTCATGATCGAGCTTGATGAAGCACGAAGCGTGCATCTGCTCGTAGAGCAGCCCGTGCGGGTTGATCAGGAAGGCGCCTTCCTCCCCCGGCACGCGAGTGGTGACGTGGTTCGCGCTCATCTCGGACATGCCGTACAGGTCGATGAGGCGATAGCACGCAGCGAGGTCGACACGCTTGGCCCATTCGTCCCGGCTGACCCGGTTGCGAACCGGTTCGGCATCGCTCATCCCTTGGCGCGTCATGACCGCCGCTCCCCGCGCGAATTGCGCAGCCGCTAACTTACCGCAACCGGCGGGTCCGCCGGCCGCGTAAACAATCGTCGCCCGCGCCACAGCCACGCCAGCCCGACGAACTGCGCGAGCCACAGGGCGCCGAGCCCCCAGCGGTAACCCTCCGGCGCGTAGCCGTCCGCGACGGTCGGTGGCCACAGGTTGAGCACCAGCCCGACGCCCCACTGGCCGAGGAACACGCCGCCGAACACGAACACGTTGAGCGCGGTGTTGACGCGCCCGGCCATCGACTTCGGGTAGCGGCGCGACAGGATCGCGTAGGAGAGCGTGATCGCGGTCGAGCCGCAGACGAAGATCCACCACAGCGCGAGCGCGCCGGCGGTCACGCCGAGCGCGAGCAGCCCGAGGGCAAGCGAGGCTGCCCGCGCCCGCCGCCGCAAAGCGACGTTTCGCGCCGCGCTGCTCAGGCAGCCGCGCCGCGCACCTCCGTGGCGGGCCCCTCGATCACCAGCATCAGGTCCTCGAGCTTCACTTCGGTGTCGCCAAGGTCCCAGAAGAGGATGCGCTTCTTGTCGCGCTCGATGCCGATCACAAGGCACGGCAGCGCCCGCGCCTTGCGCCCGACCTCGTCCTCGTTCGGCGCGCGCTCCGTGAGGCGCACGCGCCCGCGCTCGGTGAGGAGCTCGTTGATCAGGCCGACCGTGTAG
>Ga0214471_10004460_pt1 | contig 10809 bp, 8 predicted proteins | sample RVTome_5_FD_207665 | JGI IMG/M metagenome (GOLD analysis project Ga0214471, IMG submission 207665) | Soil microbial communities from uranium-contaminated site in the Upper Colorado River Basin, Wyoming, United States - RVT142D155 | ecosystem: Environmental > Terrestrial > Soil > Contaminated >... | reverse complement strand
CCGTCCCGTGGGAATCGTCGAACCGCGCGGTCGACGACCGATCGCCGACGCAGACCTCGACTATGCGAACGTTGTCGCAGCCGTTCATCCGGACGTGGCGGCGCAGGTAGCGGAGATTGAGGGGCACGGGCTCGAAGGAGATGACCTGCCCCGTCGGACCCGTCAGGACCGACGACAGCACGGTGTAGTAGCCCACGTGTGCGCCGACGTCGAAGACGACGTCCCCTGCCTTGATGTGGCGCTGGAATGCGGCCGACTGAAGCGGTTCGTACGTCCCCTTCACGAACCGGCTGCCGCTGGCGATGACCCAACGCCGGCCCTGCAGCGCCCCCCCGCGAATGCGGGCGGTGAATGGGCTCACCAGGCCCTTCATCAGGTGCTTGAAACGCATGCGCTCCCGGTTTGCATTCGTGGCCCTCCCTGCGGGCGGTCAAGAGTGATCTCAACCAGGCACTTCCCGCAAGCAGGGCGCCTTCGCCAGGGAGCGGCGCTGGTCGCTGGCAGCATGGCGACCTAGAATTCCCCGGGCCATGAGCGAACGGGTCAACGTCATCTGCATGAAGTGGGGCTCGCTGTACGGGCCCGAGTACGTCAACCATCTGCGGAGCGGCGTGGCCAGGCACCTCCACCGGCCGCATCGATTCGTCTGCTTCACAGACGAATCCAGCGGACTCTCCCCGGACGTCGAGGCCCTTCCCCTTCCCGAGCTCGGCCTCCCGGCCGGTCATGCCGACCGGCGCTGGCAGAAACTCGCGGTCTTTCGTCGCCAGCTGGCCGACCTGCGTGGCACGACCCTCTTTCTGGATCTCGATCTCGTCATCGTGGACGACCTCGATCCGTTCCTCGAGCTGCCCGGCGCGTTTCGCATCGTGCGTGACGACGAACTGTTCCGCTTCAAGCCGCAGCGCATGCTGAAGCCGGCCCATGACCGCTTCCTCAAGACCGTAGGCAACTCGTCAGTCTTTCGATTCGAGATCGGCGAGCATGCCTACATTCTCGATGCCTACCTCGCCGATCCCCGTGCCGCGACGCGCGGCTACCGGATCTCCCAGCAGTTCCAGAGCGCGCAGCTCGCCGCGCACGGTCACCTGGAGTACTGGCCGCCCGGCTGGTGCGTGAGTTTCAAGAACGCGTGCGTGCCGCGCTACGTTCGGAGCTACTTTGCCGACCCGAAGATCCCGCCGGGGGCACGAATCGTGGTCTTCGCCGGCAACCCCAAAATGAGCGACGTGCTCGCCGGCCGGGGACACAAGTGGTATCGGCGGATCGGTGACGTCACCTGGCTCCGCCAGGCCTGGGCCAGTTGACGACTCAGCGCGGAGCCCTGGCGTCGACGCCGGAGTTTGACGACACACGGCCGTGGGGCGCGTATCGACCGGGCACCGGCGTGACGATGCTGCTCCGACTCCTGTACCGCGTTCCGCGGTGGTTGCCGCCACTCGTCAGGCTGCTTCGCCGACCAATCAAGTACGGTGTGCACCAGCCGGTGGACGTCATCATCTGGGACCGGAAGCTCCGGCTGATGCCACGCGGCAACATGTCGGAGCAGAAGCTGCTGGTCGCCCCCCGGTTGTTCGATCCCGGCGAATTCGACCTGCTCGCGGATCGCCTTCGCCCCGGCGACTGCTTCGTAGACGTGGGCGCGAATGCCGGGGCATACAGCCTCTGGGCCGACCGCTGCCTGGCGGGGCGCGGCCGGATCCTCGCGGTGGAGCCCGACCCGGAGATGCGGCGGCGGCTCGCCTTCAATCTCGCCACCAATCGGATCACTTCGGTGGAAATCTGCCCGGTCGCTCTCAGCGACCACCGGGGTGATGCCGAACTGCTCGTCAATCCGGCGCAGCGCGGCGAGAACACGCTCGATGCCAGGGAGGCCAGGCGCGCGGGCGGCGACCGCGGCGCGCTGCCCGTTCCCGTCGACACGTTGCTGAATCTGCTGACCGGGCGCGGCATCGCTACAGTCAGGGCACTGAAGATCGACATCGAGGGACACGAGGCTCGGGTCCTGCGTCATTTTTTCGCGCACGCGCCTTCATCGCTCCGGCCCGGGATCGTCATCGCCGAGGCCAAGGCGTCTGTCGCGGTGGAGCTGGAATCGATGTTCGCCTCGGCCGGGTATCGGCGATGTCTGACAACCCGGCTGAACGTGGTGTACGAGATCGGGAATTGAGCAGCCGGAAGGCGCGGGAGGTGTTCGAACGCGGATGACTCCATGACGCCGCGCGTTTGGTTCCCCATGAACGCCGGTGTCCGATTCGTCATCGCCGGATAACGGTTCATCATCCGTTAACCGTCGTCAGGCGCGTGCCGTCGGGGGAGCCTCGGCACGCGGTGTCCTATCGGGCGACAGGGAACCAGCACTCCGACGCGACCATCAGATGAGGACCGTTCGATGACCCGCAAGACCCGACCGACATTCGCCCTTGCCATTCTCGCGACCCTGGCGCTGGCGTGCTCCGACAACCCGACAGCGAGCGAGAACTCGCCTCTGGCGGGGCTCACCTTGCGCGAAGGCACCGACAGCGTCGGCAATCCCCCGCCCCCCGAACCGACGAACCCGACGCCGGGCAGTTTCCACGGCACGGTGCTGGGTCAGTCGGAACCAGGCGCTGGCAATGACAGTTTGATAACCGCGCCGCGAGTGGCCGACGTTGTCGTGACGGTATTTCCCGTGACCGGTGGAGAGCCGGGTGCGCCCACGCTGGGTACCGCAGAAGCCACGGTGACAACGGGCGCTGACGGGAAGTTCCAGCTCCCCACGCTGGCAGGCGGCATGTACGTCGTGACGTTCAACCCGCCCGGCTCCAGCATTTACGGCGGCGTGTGGGTGACCGCGGCCACGTCCGCGCAAAGCAACGACCATCCATGGTGGGTGGTGCTCTGGAAGAAATAGAACACGGAGGTCAGAGGTCAGCGGTCAGGCTGCGACGCTCCTTAACGCGATCGTAGTGTACGGATCTTGCTGACACTTCAGGCATTGGACAGCTCGAGCAGGGCGTTTACGAGCACGTCGAGTTCGGAGGTTGTCGTGTAGAGCTGGGGTGTGACGCGAACACCGCGCACGCCGGCGTTGTTGATCGCCACGGTCCACACCTTGTACTTGTCGAACAGCGTACGGGCGAGGTCACCCGGCAGCATGCCTTCGATACCCACGTTGGCGATGGCGCAACTCCGCGCGGCATCGCCCGGCGTGTTCAGCACGATCCGGGGCTTGCCGCGCACCTTCGTCGTCCAGTAGCGCTGCAGCCAGCGCAGCCGGGCTTCCTTGCGCGCTACGCCGATCATTTCATGGAAGCGGATCGCATCCTCGATGGCGAGGTCAGTGTGGCATGGATGCGTCCCGGTGTGGTTCAGCTTCCCGATGGAGTCCGCGGCAGCGGATTCCTCCCCATAGATCGGCCAGATCTTCTCGATCTTCTCCTGCCGCACGTAGAGAATGCCCGCGCCGATGGGAGCGCCCAGCCACTTGTGGAGGCTGGCGCCGTAGTAGTCGCCGCCGAGGTCGGGGATGTGGAAGTCGAGCTGGGCGAAGGCGTGCGCGCCATCGATCATCACGTCCACGCCACGGGCGTGCGCCATGTCGGCGATCTTCCGCACCGGAAGGATGTGGCCGGTGATGTTCACCAGGTGGCAGACCATCAGCAGGCGTGTGCGCGGCGTGATGGCGTTGGCGTAAAGCTGGACGATCTCGTCGTCGGACTTCGGGTCCATCGGCAGCGAGACGACGTTGTTCACGATGCCGTGGCGGCGGGCCATGAGCTTGAACTGGTCCAGCATGGCGCCGTAGTCCTGTGCCGCCATGACCGCTTCGTCGCCCTCCTTCCAGTCGTATCCGGAGATGACCGTGTCGAGTGACTCAGTGGTGTTGCGCGTGACGATCAGCTCTTCGGGTGCACATCCCGCCAGGCTCGCGAGCTTGTCGCGCACGCGCGTCTTGTCGGCGACCCGCACGGTGCGCATGTACCGCGACGCCTCGAAGTTCAGCCGTCTGATGTGCGAGATGAACGCCTCAAGCACCTCCTCCGACTGCATGGAGTAGTAGCCGTTCTCGAGGTTGATGTAGTCGGGTGTGAGGCGGTACTTGCCACGGACGGCGGTCCAGAAAGCGTCGTCCTGGGACAGCTCGGCCACAGACCCGGTCGCGAGGCGCTCCAGCAGGTCCGGCGCGAGCATCATGCCCAGTGAGGCGCGACCCGCCGTTTTGAGAAAGGTGCGTTTGTCCATGCCTGGACTCCGGTGAGTGCGGAGTGACGACCGTTGCCGGCCCACGAACGCCGTAAAGGTACATGCCGCCGGCCTCTAGCGGGCGTACTGCCGTCCCGCTCGAGTCGTGACCAGAGAGCTCATCTTGACAGCCTGGAAGACGATGGCCACGTTTCCTAATCGACTTAGGAGAAGCATGGCCGACCCGATCCTGCCGGGCACGCTGGACCTGCTCATACTGAAGTCCGTCTCGCTGGGACGGCTGCACGGATATGGAGTACTGCTCCGTATCGAGCAGATCTCGGGCGGCGCGCTGCTCATACAGCAGGGGGCCCTGTATCCGGCGCTTTACCGCCTGGAACACCAGGGACTCATCGAAAGCGAGTGGGGAACGTCGGACAACAATCGGCGTGCGAAGTTCTACCGTCTGACGTCACCCGGCCGCAAACGGCTCGGCGAGGAGACGGCCAGCTGGAATCGCCTCGCCCAGGCCATGGCCCGATCCCTGGCCACGACGCCGCAGGAGGTGTGAGATGTCCCTGCGTTCGCGATTCCGATCCCTGTGGAGCGGCCTTCGCAGCCGGCGGTTCGTCGAGCAGGACATGATCGACGAGTTTGCAGCGCATGTGGAACTGCGGGCCGCTGACCTGGTGCGCCAGGGCATGACGCCTGACGAGGCCATGCGCCTCGCCCGGCTGGAGTTCGGCAGCCCGGAACAATTCAGGGACGAGGGCCGGGCCGCCCGCGGCTTACGCCATGTCGACGAGATCCGGTTCTCCTGGCTCGACTTCAAGCTCGGCTTCCGGATGCTCGCGAAGTACCCGGTCCTCACGCTGGTGGCCGGGTTTGCGCTCAGCTTCGCCATCTGGGTTGGCGCCGGTGCATTCGAGGTCGTCTATCAGGTAGTGAACCCGACAGTGCCGCTACCCGACGGTGAGCGACTCGTGACCCTCCGCAACTGGGACGTTGCTGCGAACAACGACGATCCGCGGGCGCTTCGCGACTTTGCCGACTGGAAGAAGCAGTTGAAGACGGTGGAGGAAGTTGGCGCCTGGCGGCGGGTTGACCGCAACCTCGTCCTGGCGGATGGTCGGGCCGAGCCGGTGCGGCACGTCGAGATGAGTGCGAGCGGATTCCGCCTGGCTCGGACCCCTGCCCTGCTGGGCCGGACGCTTATCGAGAGCGACGAGGCGCCGGATGCACCGGACGTCCTGGTCATTGGGCACGATGTCTGGCAAGCGCGTTTTGGCGCCGATTCCGGAGTCATCGGCCGAAGGGTACGGCTGGGCGGAACAGCCGTCGAGATCGTTGGCGTCATGCCGGAAGGTTTCGCGTTCCCCGTGGCGCACAACGCCTGGCGACCGTTCCGGATGGATCCGCTGGATCATGCACGTCGCGAGGGTCCACCCATCAGCGTCTTCGCACGCCTGGTGGAGGGTAGCCGGCTCAAGGACGCCCGGTTGGAGATTGCCCTCCTGGGCCAGCGGATCGCGATCGAATCGCCGGAGACGCATGAGCACCTGCGTCCGCAGGTCGTACCGTACGCGCAATCGGACCTGCCCACGCTGGCCAGCCTGGCCCTGCTGTCCTCCAACCTGCTGCTCGTCCTGCTGGTGCTCCTGGTCTCGGCCAATGTTGCCTTGCTGATGTTCGCCCGCGCTGCGACTCGCGAAGGAGAGATCGTCATCCGGAGCGCGTTAGGCGCCAGCCGCCGTCGCGTCGTCATCCAGCTCTTCTCCGAGGCCCTTGTCCTCGGCGCGCTCGCCGCTGCGGCTGGACTGGCGGCGGCCAGCGCCGGGATACGGTGGGGGCTCCGCATGGTGCAAGGTGAGCTGGGCGACCTGCCGTTCTGGTTCGACAGCACGCTTTCAGCGCCGACCCTTGCCTACACCGTGGTGCTCACGCTGCTCGTGGCGGCCATGACGGGCATCCTGCCGGCGATGAAGGTCACCCGCGACCTGGCGGGACGGCTCAAGGAGGCCTCGGCGGGGGGTGGTGGCGTGCGGTTCGGCGGCATATGGACGGTGATCATCGTCGCGCAGGTGGCTGTGACCGTCGTGTTCCCATCCGTTGCGTTTTTCGTCGGTCGGGATGTCGTGAAGATCGAGGAGTACGACCTTGGCCTGGACCCGACCGAGTTCGTGACGTTCGGGCTGCAAATGGACCGCGTGGAAGCGGATTCCTCCAACGACGCCTTTCTCGCACGGTTCTCGCGTGCCAGCGCAACGCTGGAGGAGCGACTCATGGCGCTCCCGGGCGTGCGCGGCGTGACGGTCGCGAACAGGGTGCCGCGCCTGTATCACGGCTGGAACCAGGTGGAGGTCGACGGCGGCGTCGTCCCGCAGGACAGCTCTCGCGGGCACCGCGTATCGTCAGCCAACGTCGACCTGGATTACTTCGATGTCCTGGGCACCCCGCTCCTGGCGGGTCGCGTGTTTCACTCTGGCGATCGCGACGCCGATTCACGATCGGTGATTGTCAACCAGCCGTTCGTCGACATGGTGTTCGGTGGCAGGAATGCGATCGGCCGGCGCATCCGCTATGTCGCGCGCGAGCCGTACAACGGGGTGGATGTGGTACTCCGCGCGCAGCCGTCGCTGAATCGGCTGCCGTCACCGGATGGTCCCTGGTACGATGTCGTCGGCGTCGCGCGGGACCTCGGTACCGTGTCGGGCTACGGGCGTGCCGGCATCTACCACCCCATCGCTCGCGGCCTTCAGTATCCCGTTTCGTTCTTCGTGCGCACGGCTGGCCGCCCCGACGCGATGATAGCCGAGATCCGTTCGGTCGCCGCCACAGTCGACCCGACGTTCCGGGTGTATCGCCCGATGACACTCGAGGATGTGGTGAACGATGATCTCGATTTCTACAACTTCTGGCTCACGCTGCTGCGCGCCGTCAGTGCCATGGCGTTGCTCCTGTCGCTTGCCGGCATCTATGCGGTGACGTCGTATGCCGTTTCACGACGTACCCGCGAGATTGGAGTACGCGTGGCGTTGGGCGCGAGTCCACTGCAGATCATCACTGCCATTCTGCGTCGCCCACTCCTGCAGGTGTGCGTGGGAATCGTCATCGGGACGATCCTGACCGGAGGCCTGTCCGGGGCAATCGGAATCGACGCGGTGCGGCAGCGTGGCGCCGTGAGCATGCTCGTGAGCGTGGGCGTCGTCATGCTCTACGGCGTGGTCATGCTCGGAGTCTGCCTGCTCGCCTGCATCGTTCCCACGCGGAGAGCCTTGTCCATCCAACCGACGGACGCGCTGCGCGCCGACTGACGCGGTAGAAAATCACCGCGGGCGTGCCGGGACCGGCCACCACATGTTACGTAAATACTGGACCCAATACCACTTTACCCATGAATAAACTAGACTACACTACACTTCGCCCACGGCCCCGGGGACAGCCAGATGACACTCGAGCGGTACCTCAAGCCTGACATATCGGCGACGCTGGCCAACCGGATGGCGTTCGTTGGCGGGCCACGGCAGGTGGGGAAGACCACGCTCGCATTGTCGCTGATTGGCGAGAAGGCTACCGAACGGCACCCCGCGTACCTCAACTGGGACGACCCCAGGATCCGGCCGGCGCTCCGGCGTGGCGAACTCCCGCCTGACGAGCCGCTGGTTGTACTCGACGAGGTCCACAAGTACGCCCGTTGGCGAGGCCTCGTGAAGGGCCTCTACGACACCGAGAAGGGCGTCCGCCAGTTTGTCGTCACCGGCTCGGCACGACTCGATCACTACCGGAAGGGCGGAGACTCGCTGGTGGGGCGATATCGCTACTTTCGCCTGCATCCGTTCTCCTTCGGGGAACTCGCGGCGACCACGCGCGGATCGGACACGGACCACGTTCAGGCCCTGCTTCGCTTTGGCGGGTTCCCCGAACCGTTGCTCGCACGAGACGCGCGGACGCTCAGGCTGTGGCAGCGGGAGCGCCTTACGCGAGTCGTCAGGCAGGACCTGCTCGACCTGGAACGCGTCCGCGAGATCAGCCTGGTGGAGATGCTGGTCGACCTGCTTCCCGAACGCGTCGGCTCCCTGCTCTCCGTCGCCGCACTCCGCGAGGAACTCGAAGTCGACCACAAGACCGCCGACCGTTGGCTCTCCATTCTCGAGAACCTCTACGTCTGTTTCCGGATTCCGCCTTTCGGAGCGCGCCGCGTGCGCGCCCTCAAGAAGCAGCAGAAGCTCTATCTCTGGGACTGGTCGATCGTCGCGGAGCCGGGACCGAGATTCGAGAACATGGTCGCATCGCAGTTGCTCAAGTACTGCCATCAGGAAGAGGACGTCGACGGCCGCAAGATGGAACTGCGATTCCTCCGCGATACGGATGGGCGGGAGGTGGACTTCGTGGTGATCCGTGACGGCAAGCCGGCGTTTGCCGTGGAGTGCAAGACGGGAGACAAATCGGTCAGCGCTGCCGCCCGATACTTCTCCCAGCGGACGTCGATACCAGTGTTCTACCAGGTGCACCTCGGCCAGCGCCACGTGCAGAGCGGCAAGGTCACCGTCATACCATTCGCGCGCTGGTGCCGAGAACTCCAGCTTCCGTAGCGACGTCGTCCCGGGGATTACCTGACAGCGGCGCCAGACCCACGTGTTGCATGGCAGGGTGCCGGCACGTGTCGTAGATTCGCCGCGTGTCGAACCAACTCGACCGCCTCCGGGCGGCCTTCAGCGGCACCTACGACATCGAGCGCGAGGTCGGCGCCGGCGGCATGGCCACCGTGTACCTCGCCCGCGACCTCAAGCACGACCGTCGCGTCGCGATCAAGGTACTCCGCCCTGAACTCGCTGCCGCGCTCGGGCCGGACCGCTTCCCCCGCGAGATCCGCATCGTCGCCCAGTTGCAGCACCCGCACGTGTTACCGCTGCACGACTCGGGCGAGCAGGATGGCTTTCTCTACTACGTCATGCCCTTCGTCGAGGGCGAGTCACTCCGGCACAAGCTCGATCGGGAGGGGCAACTTCCGGTTCACGACGCGGTGCGCATCCTGCGCGAGGTCGCGGACGCGCTGGCCTACGCCCACCAGCTCGGGATCCTGCATCGCGACATCAAGCCGGATAACGTCATGCTCTCCGGCCGGCACGCCATGGTCATGGATTTCGGCGTGGCCAGGGCGGTCAGCGCAGCAGGCGGTGAGACGCTGACCACTGTCGGCGTCGCCGTCGGCACGCCGCACTACATGTCGCCCGAGCAGGCAACCGGTGCGGAGCACGTCGATCACCGGTCGGACATCTACTCGATAGGCATCCTGGCGTACGAGCTTCTCACCGGCGAAACGCCGTTCAAGGGCAAGACCGCGCAGGCGGTGCTGTCGGCGCAGGTCCTCGAGAAACCGCGCGCCGTAACGGAGGTGCGGCCCGCCGTGCCGGGGCCGCTCGCGGATCTCATCCGGCGTTGTCTGGAGAAGCAGCCAGCCGACCGCTGGCAGTCTGCCGAGGAGGTCCTGCGCGAGCTGGAGGCGATCGCCACGCCGAGCGGCGGGATCACGCCTACGACGACACGACCGGTCAAGGTCACCGATGCGAAGCTCGCGACGCCGGGCGTGTCGCGTCGGAGCCTCGTGCTGGGCATCGCCGCAGCGGCGGTGGCGATCGTGGGCTACGGCGGCTGGCGGGTGCTCGGGGCGCGCACGCCCGGACCGGATCACATGGCCATCATGCCAATCCAGGACCTCTCCGGCGCGGACCAGGTCTTCGTGGACGCGATGCATGACCAGCTCATCGTGGCGCTCGGTCAGGTGCCGGGCGCCATCGTCTCCCCGCGGTCGGCCGTGATGCTCTACCGCTCCGAGCCCAAGCCGATGCGGGAGGTCGCGGCGGATCTTGGTGTAGGCGCCATCCTCGAGAGCACGGTGTTCCGCGCCGGGGACCGGATGCGCATCAACGTACAACTGGTCGAACCGCAGACCGTCCGGCAGCTCTGGAGCAACAGCTACGAGATCGACGTCAGTGATGTCTTCGCCGCCCAGGATTCCGTCGTCAGGCAGATCGCGGCCGGGATCCAGGGGGCGGTGATCACCCCAACCGGCACTTCCAGATGAACGCTTCGCGATTCCTGTCGCACGTGGTCCTGATCGCCGTTCCGTTCGCCCTCGCCTGCGCGCGCGACAGCGGTCCTGCCCTACCCGACGTGACCACCCACGTGCCCGGCGAACAGCTTGCCTTCACGGCGCGCTGGTCCCCGGATGGCACTCGACTCGCGTTCGCCCGTATCGTCGAAGGCAAGGCGGGGATCTGGGTCACTGACGCTGACGGCAGCAACCCTGTCCGCCTCTCGAACGGCGTCTGGGACACAGACCCATGGTGGTCGCCCGACGGCCAGTGGATCGCCTATAATGCCGAGTCACCAGACTACGACGTGATGCTGGTCGCCGACACTGGAGGTGAGTCACGGGCCCTAACGACCGGGCCGGCGTACGACGTCATTGCCGGCTGGCTCCCCGACGGCAGCGGCGTCATCTACCTCTCGGTGAGCGGCAACCTCCACACGCGCGTCGCGATGCTGGCAAACGGCAGTGACCGCCCCCTGATTCCTGTCGAGGGCTCCGTCGAGGCACAGATGTCGCCGGACGGAACGAAGGTCGCGTACGAGTTCACCACG
>Ga0214471_10004459_pt1 | contig 10813 bp, 6 predicted proteins | sample RVTome_5_FD_207665 | JGI IMG/M metagenome (GOLD analysis project Ga0214471, IMG submission 207665) | Soil microbial communities from uranium-contaminated site in the Upper Colorado River Basin, Wyoming, United States - RVT142D155 | ecosystem: Environmental > Terrestrial > Soil > Contaminated >... | reverse complement strand
GGTTTCGCTGACGCCGCGCTCGCCGTTCGGATCCAGCACCAGCTCGGCGTAGTCCGGCGACGTGCCGGTGCTGTGATCGAAGCGCACGCCGAGATTGAGCGTCAGTCGATCGTTGAAGCTCCAGGAGTCGTCGATGAACAGCCCCAGCGAGGTCTCCTCGCCGCCGTAGTGGAACGGCACTTGGTAGTAGGCGATGTAAGGCGCGCCGCCGTAGTCGTAGAGATAGGCGCCGCCGGTGTAGCCGCCGGCGTAATTCTCGCCGCCCTGGTTGTACTGCACGCCGAACTTGAAATCGTGATCGCCGTGCAGGAAATCGTCGGCGAACATCGACACTTTGCCGTTGAACTGGCTCTTCCAAATGGTGCCGTCATACCAGTAGATCGGGTTGACCGAGTAGTAACCGTAGGCGTCGTAGTGTCCCGGCGTGTTGTAGTCGCCGCTGATGAAGTCGTTGCGGTCGTTGCCGTAGAAGCCGGCGTAGCGGACCTCGTAGAAGAGCTTGTCGCTCACGATCGAGGTCCAGGTCACGTTGGGGGTCGGGTTGCTGCCTTTTTCGGCGAACGAGCTCTCGGGCGGCACGGTGAACGAAATCGTGCGCGGAATCGTGTAGTAGTCGTTGTGCAGCTGGCCGACCAAGGTGTTGTTCTCGCTGAGCTGGGCCGAGACCTTGAAGAAAATCCGGTTGTCGTCCTCTTCCTTGGGGAACTCGGGCGGCGTGCCCGGCTCGCTGAAATGCTCGCGGCGCGCCTGCAGACCGGCGAAAAACCAGACTTTGTCGCGCATCACCGGCCCGCCGATCTGGAAGGTGGCGTCGACGTACTGGTCGCGGTTGAAGCCCTGATCGACCACGGTGCCGTCGGGCCGCTCCAGCGGGATGGTGGTATTGGTGCCGGTCAAGGCGTCGCTCTGGTAGAAGAAATTGGCGTCGCCGTGAAACTCGTTGCCGCCGCTCTTGGTGACCACGTTGAACACCGCGCCCTGCATGTTGCCGTACTCGGCCGGCGCCCCGAGCCCGATGATCTCGATCTCCTCGATCACGTCGGTGTTGGGCCAGGGCCAGGCCGCCCCGGTCAGCGGTGCGGTCAGGTCGGTGCCGTCGAGCTGATACATGTTCTCGTTGCCGTTGGAGCCGTACGCCATCGAGCGCGAGGCGGTGTTATCGAAGCTCGACTGCGACACGCCCGGCGCCGACTGGAGCAGGTCGAAGAACGTGAAACGCGATACCGGGGTGTTCTCCAGGAACTCCTGGGTGTAGTTGGTGGTCACCTCGGTCGAGGTGGTGTCGATCAGCGGCGCTTCGCCGGTCACCGTGAGGGTCTGCTCGACGGTGGCGAGGGTCAGATCGATGTTCTCGGAGATGGTCGCGCCGACCGTCACCCGCAGGTTGGGCCGGGTCACGACGGTGAACCCGGGCAGGTTGAAGGTCAGCGTGTACGAGCCCGGCCTCAAGGTCGGGAAGCGGTAGCGCCCTTTCTCGTCGGTGCTGGTGGTCAGCTTGCCGGCGATCAGCGCTTCGCTGCTCGCTTCGACGATCACGCCCGGCAGCACCGCGCCGGTTTCATCGCTGACGGTGCCCTGAATCGACCCGGTCAAGCGCTGCGCATGCGCGGTCGAGGCCAGCAGCAAGCTGGCGCCGAGTAGGAACACGAAATTGGTTCGGAGACGCATCGCACCCTCCCCCTGAAATCGGACTGGTTCCGGGTAGCGGCTCGGCCGCTGAAAGTGATGCCGCCCTGAGACTGGGCTGAAAGGGCCGCCGGCATTCGCGGGGCGCATTCGATCGGGTATCATCGGCCAGCTCCGGAGCGGCGTCAAGTTTCTCGGCGCCGGCGGCGGGGGCGATCTTACCGGCGGCGCGCCAAGGCCTGGTCGGCGGCGGACTCGATCTCGGAGCGGATCGATTTCTCGATCGGCTCCGGGTCCAGGCCTTCCTCGATCAAGAAAACCTCGTAGCAGCCGATCGGATCGCGCCGGCCCCAGTAGGCGAACGCCTCGGGCGGCAGCAATTTTCGGCCTTCAGGCTGATCGTGGGTGGCGTGGCCGCCCATGCGGAACGTCTGGGCCACCAGACAGGCCGGCCCGCCGCCCTGCCGGCAGTGCTCGGCGGCCAGCGCGGTCGCGGCGTAGACGTCGAGGACGTGGTTGCCGTCGCAGCTCCAGCTCGCGGCGCCGTAGGCGCGCGGCACTTCGGAGAGCGGCGCCCGCGAATGCTGCGCGTACGGCGTGCCGAGCGCGATGCCGTTGTCCTGCAGCACCACGATCAGCGGCAGCGACAGGGCCGCCGCCAGCCCCAGGCCTTCATGGAACTCGCCGGTGCGCACGCCGCCGTCGCCGCACCAGGTCAGCGCCACGCGCGATTCGCCGCGGGTTTTGAAGGCGAGCGCGTAGCCGGCCGCCACCGGCACCATCGAGCCGATCATGCTGATCGGCGGCACCACGCCGCGGCTGAAATCGCCGAAGTGCACATCGACCCCGCGGCTCGGGGAGTCGGCGCCGCCCAGATAGCTGCTGAAGATGTCGGCCACATCCATGCCGCGCTCGTGGCAGGCGCCGGCGTTGCGGATCATCGGCGCGACCACGTCGCCGCTCTGCAGCGCGTGGCAGGCGCCGATGGTGGTGGCCTCCTCGCCGGTGCCGAGCCAGGCCTTGGAGATCACTCCTTGTCGCACCCAACGCTGGAGCATGATCTCGTGCAACCGGTTGCGCAGCAGTCCGGCATAGAGCCGCAGGTGGTCTTCGGGACCGAGCCGCTGCAGGATGGCGGCGCGCTCGGGATCCGCGTTGATTCGCTCGCGAAAGGCGCGCTGGATCTCGGGGTCGGGCTTCCAGCCGACGTATTCGGGCGGATCGTAGGCCGGATAGCGCTGCACGGCGGGCTATTCTAGCTTGGCCGCGGATCTCCCGCGAGCTGGGCAGCGGTTCGAGATGCCGTCAGCTACAAGGCGGGCGCCGCGAGGAAAATGTAGGGGCGGGGCTTGCCCCCGCCCGTCTGTTTCCGCAAATCAAACGCCGAACGACTTCGCAGCGCCGCCGGGCGGGGACAAGCCCCGCCCCTACAGCTACGCTGGAGGAGCCCGAGCAAGCCCAGGGGCATCGAGAGTGGGGGCAATCCCCCACACCCCCTGGCAGATGGCGGTAGATCCACCGCCCAGCCTCCGCGGCGGTGGACGGGGGGCCACGGGCTTAGGGTAAACTGAGGGTGGGAGGCGACCGGCAAGGCTTTTGGACCGGGCCCACCAAGTCTGCTCCGATGGCGAACGAGACACGGGCCCAGCTGATGGAGATTCTCAACGCGCGCTCGCGCACGGTGGGTTTGTTCACCGCCGAGGTCCAGGCCCTGCCGGCGGCGTTGGGGGATATGGTGCGGGTGCTGGCCACGCCCGGGTCGAGCGACGAACAGCGGCGCGCCGCTTTGGTGGCGTTTGCCGATCCGCTGACCCGGCTGCGCGAGAAGCTGGAGGATATCGAGGCCTTTTACCGCGAGCTGATGGCGGCCGCGGGGTTCGAGGTGGAACCATGATTTTCGATCCCAGTGAGGAAAACGAGCTGATCCGCGGCACGGTGCGGCAGTTCGCCGAGGAACAACTGCTGCCGGGGGCCCTGGCCCGCGACAAGGAGCACCGCTTCGCCGACAAACAGGCGCGCGCGTTCGCGGAGATGGGTTTCCTGGGGATGACGATTTCCGAGGAGTACGGCGGCACGCCGCTCGAGGATGTCAGCGAGTCGATCGTGATCGAAGAGCTGTCACGCTGCGACGCTTCGTTCGGCGTGTTCGTGGCGGTGCATTGCGGCCTGGTCAGCAAGACCATCGCGCGCTGGGGCACCGACGAGCAGAAACGTCGCTATCTGCCGCGACTCGCCAGCGGCGAGCTCTACGGCGCCTATTCGCTGTCGGAGTACTCGGCCGGTTCCGACGCCGCCGCGCTGAGCTGCCGCGCCGAGCGCCGCGGCGATCGCTATGTGCTCAACGGCACCAAGGCCTGGGTGACCAACGGCTCGGTGGCCGGTCTCTACGTGCTGATGGCCCGCACCGATCCGAACGTGTCCAAGGCCAAGGGCATCACCGCTTTCGTGATCGAGCGCGACTGTCCCGGTTTCCGGATCGGCAAGCTCGAAGACAAGCTCGGGATCAACGCCTCCGACACCGCGGAGCTGATCCTGGAGAACGTCGAGGTGCCGGCCGAGAACGTCTTGGGCGGCGAGGGGATGGGTTTCAAGGTGGCGCTCAACGCGCTCGATGTGAGCCGGATCGGGATCGCGGCCCAGGCGCTCGGCATCGCCCAGGGGGCGTACGAATGCGCCAAGCGCTACGCCGGCGAGCGGATGGCGTTCGATCAGCCGATCCTGCAGTTCCAGTCGATCGGCAACTACTTGGCCGACATGTCGACTCGGATCGAGGCGGCGCGGATGCTGACCTACCGAGCCGCCTATCTCAAAGGCAAGGGCGTCAAGCATACCTGCGAATCGAGCCAGGCCAAGCTGTTTGCGAGCGAGACCGCGATCTGGGTCAGCGAGAAGGCGGTGCAGGTGCTCGGCGGTTACGGCTACACCACCGACTTTCCGGCCGAGCGGTTTTATCGCGAGGCCAAGATCACCACCATCTACGAAGGCACCAGTGAGATCCAGCGGGTGGTCATCGCCCGCAATCTGCCGTAGCGGGTCCAGGGGAGCGATCGTTTGGAATCTCGAAAGGAGCACACCATGCGCTTGCGGGCTGGAATCTTAGGGCTGGTGATCGCCCTGCTGGCGGCCGGAAGTTGGGCCCAGGAAGGGCGGGGCCGCGGCCGGGCCAGCGGGATGGTCTTCGATGCCCAGACCAAGGCACCGCTGGAGGGGGTCAAGGTCGTCGCCAAGGCCGAGAAATTCACCTTCGAGCCGGATCTGGCCGTCTCCGATGCCGAAGGCAAGTGGACCATTCCGTTCTTGGGTCTGGCGGACTGGGAGTTCACTTTCTTCAAACCCGGTTACAAACCGTTCGCGGTGGTGATTCGCGTCAGTCAGGTCAAGGGCACCAAGCTGCCGCCGGTGCTCTTGGAGGTCGCGGAGGCGGGAGCGCCGGGCAGCACCGAGCAGCCCGGCGCGGCCAAGCTGGCCGAAGGGCAGGAGCTGCTGCGGCAAAACCAGTTCGAGGCGGCGCGCAGCGCTTTCGAAGCCTCGCTGGCCGAGGATCCCAATTCGCTGGCGGCGCACTACCTGATCGGCCAAACCTACAAGGGCGAGGGCAAGTTCGCTCAGGCGCTCAACGCCTACCAGGAGGTGTTGGCGGTCGACCCCACCAATCCCAGCGCCCTGCTGGCCGCCGGGGAGGTCCTGATCCGCAGCGGCAAGCTCGAAGAGGGCATGGCCAGTCTGAACAAGATGGAGTCGCTGGAGCCGGCCGACGCGGAGGTGCTCTATCCTCTGGGCGCGGACCTGTTCAACAGCAACGACATGGCGAGCGCGCGCGACGTGTTCGAGCTGGCCCTGCGCGCCGACCCCGAGCACGTGCCTTCACTGCTCCAGCTCGCGATCATCGAAGCCGCCGAAGGCAACAACGAACAGGCCAAGACCCACTTTCAGCGGGTCCTGGAGCTGGCCGCGCCGGACTCGATGCAAGCCGCCCAAGCCCAGGAGTTCCTCAAATCGATCCAGTAGCACACGAGCGACGGAGCACGGCGCGGGGGGCGGCGGAGCTGCCGTCAGCTGCGCGGCGCGCGAACGGCGAAAAATGTAGGGGCGGGGCTCGACCCCGCCCGAGCGGCGCCGCAGGAATATCTAGTAGAGACTTCTGGATTCCGGCTTGCGCCGGAATGACGGGGGCGCGGTGCCGGACGGCATCCGCACGGCACCCAGCCGAGACCAGCGCAGCGAAGTCGAGCGAAGTAGCAAAGCGCATGGCACCAGCAACCCAGCACGGCGCATAGGGCGGTGGAGATGCCGTCAGCTGCGAGGCGGGCGAAGGGCGAAGAATGTAGGGGCGGGGCTCGACCCCGCCCGAGCGGCGTTCGAAAAGCAATCCGGCCACGCGGATCAGCGGGACGCGGTTCGGGAGGGGACAAGCCCCTCCCCTACGAAAGAGATTCGCGGAGGGTGGCGACGTCCGGCTGCTCCGGCTGGATCTGCAGCGACCGATCGAGCTTCTCTCTGGCCTTGTCGAGCTGCCCCATGCGCTGGTAGGCGCGCGCCAGGCCGTTGAGGATGCCGACCGACTCCGGCTGCTCGAGCAGCGCGCGCTCGAGATAGCGCACCGCATCCGGGTCGCGCTCCAGGGCGAGCGCGCTGCTGCCGGCCGCCCATAGCAGGTCGAGGTCGCGCGGCCGGTGCGGCAGCAGCTTTTCCGCCAGCTCGAGGGCGCGCGCCGGCTGCTGGTTGCGTGCCAAGATGCGCACCAGGGTGAGCTGGGGCTCGATCAGATCGGGCCGGCTCGCGGCGGCCTGCTCCAGCAAAGCGATCGCGCGCAGCGGCTGCCCGGCGCGTTCGAATTGATGGGCGAGCAGGATGTCGGCGCGCGGATCGCCGAGCGGCGGTATGCCCTTGAGGTAGCGCCACGGCTCGCCGCCGGGGTTGAGCACCAACTCGAAGGGCGCGGACTGCTGCAGCGCGATGCTGGCGCCGACCCGCTCCAGCGCGGCCTCGACGGTGTAGGAACCGGTCGCGAGGCCGGTCAGCGCAATCGATTGGACCACGGTGACCGCGCCGCCCTTGGGAATCTGATCGACCTGGTAGGCGCGCAGCGGTTGGCCGGCGCTGGCCCGCTGGTTGCCGGCGGCATCGCGCACGGTGAAGCGTAGATCGAGCTGATCCAACGGCAGCTTCGCGGCGCCGGCCGGAAAGAACAGCTGGGTCGCAACCAAAAGCGGCTGATCGGAAAGCCGCTGGCGCTCGATCAGCGGCGCGAGGAACAGCGCTCCAAAGTGGAACGGCTTGCCGCTCGAGGTGGCCGCCGCGGCGGGCTCCAGCGATTCGCTGCTCCGCGCCAGCAGCAGCGGTCCGAAGCCGGGCACGGTTTCGCTGTCCAGATCGGGGATGGTCACTTCGCCGCTGACCAGATTGCGCTGGCGGCTGACGTTGTTGAGGATCACCATATCGACCCGGTAGCTGCCGGGAATCAAAGGCGTGCGGCCGAGGTACTCAAACGGACGCCCCTGGAGCTGATCGGCCTCCGGCGCCTGAAACCGGATGTCGGCGCGGTTGTCGAGCGCTTCGATGACCTTGCCCTCCGGGCTCTTGATCTCGGCTCCGACCAGGGACAGGTTGGTATAGATCATCTTTTCGTACTGGCCGAAAGCCAGCTCGCCGGGCGCAATCTGGAATCCGTAGTCCAAATAGGTGCGCCCGTCCGGTCCCATGAACCAGTAGAACAGCGCCGGGTAGCGTGTGTTGGAGAAGAAATACTCGACCTCGACCTTGGTCTTGCCCGACAGCAGCCGCTCGGCGTAGCTGGTATCGGGCGGCTTCTGATTGGCGGCGTCGTAGATCTTGGACAGCACCATGGTGGCGAGCAGCGGACTGGGCTCGTCGGTGGAGCTCAGGTACGGGTATTCGCTCGGGATCGGGTTGTAGATCGCGTGGGCGATCTCGGGGTCGACATAGCGCTGGATCGTTTCGTACAGGTCATCGTAATTTTGCTTGTAGACGTCCGCGGTGGCCTTGACCAGATCGCGGATGCTGGCGGTCGAGGGGTCCCACAGCCGGAACGGCCCGACCCCGCGGTTCTGCCAGAACAGCAGATAGAAGCTGCCCGGCATCCCGTACTTGTTGTCGCCGATGAAGTGCCACATCTCCAGCGGGTGCACATATTGGCTGTCCTGGATTCGCTCGGTGAAGCGCGGCTTGCCGAACAGGATGTGAACCCGCCCGCGATCGGTCCTCCAGCCGGGCAAGCTGGTTTCGCGGCCCAAGAACTTGTTGGCGTAGCGCAGCCGCTCATAGTGCTCGGTTTTGAATTCATTCTCCGGCGTCCCCGGGGTCGGGTCGCGGACCAGCCAGAAGCCTTCGATGAAGCGATCGCGCTGCTCGTCGCCTTCGAGCCGCAGGAACACCTCGCGCTCGAAATCGGTGATGATGTAGACCACTTCCTCTTCGAGCCACTTTTGGTAATAGGGGCCGAGCGGCTGCGCCGGATCCTGGGCGCGCGCCGCGGCGCCCGCCAGCAGCGTCAAGCCGAGGATGAAGATCGAATTTCGCATCGAGTCTCCTTGGAATGGGGACCGGTATCCAATTTCCAGCATGGCCCAGGTCTGAACCAGCCCTGCCGGGAATTGGTACCAGTCCCCCGCTTGGTCGAGTCTATTGTACGACGCGGATCGGGGCGACGCTGTGAGCGCTCTTGCCGGCCAGCGTGTCGGTCAGCTCGACCACTAATTGGTAGTCGCCCGGAGTCAGCGGCGGCAGCCGCAGCTGCAGCGAAATATCGAAAGTCCCCGGCTCGACCTCGGGCGGCTGGCCGGTCAGGGCCACTTCCTGGATCGGGACCACCGCTCCGGACTCGTCGGAGCAGCCGAAGCGCAATTGGATCCGCGGCTGGCCGTCGGTGGGGTCGAGCATGAGATTCTGAGCCCGGAAGCTGAAGGGGTAGGCCTCCTGGTAGGTCAGGAGTGGAATGGCGTCCATCCGGCCGTCGCGGCCGCGGAAATAGTCCGGCAGGGCCTCGAACAGCGCGTCTTTAGCGTTGCCGTCGGCCGGACCCAAACCGGCCTGACGCCAGAGCGGAAAGAAGCGCCGCTCGAGCCCGCGGCCGATCAGCGGGCTCAGCACCAGTCGATTGCCTTCGGTGTCGGCCGGCGGCAGCTCCTGGGTCATGGTGCCGACGCCGCCGCCGTAGGCGTCCCGAATCACCAGGCGCAGGCGGTAGGGCTGGCCGGGCCGCACACCCAGCAGCTCGAGCAGCTGGAAGCCTTCGGCGCCGATGCGGGCGAGCTCGTCGGCCCGCACCTTGACGTGACGCTCGAAGAAATCGTTGAAGCGCCCCTCCTCATCCAGCGCGAAGCCGTAGGCCTCGATCCGGTAGAAGCCGTCCTCGTCGGGGATCCAGCCGATCAACGGCGCCTCCACCAGCACCGGCACGCTGAGCCGCTCGTCGCCGGCCCGGAAGGTCGCCGCCTTGACCTCCAGCAGCAGGCGCTGGTAGGGGACCTCGTCCTTGACGATGGCCTCGGCGAGGTGGAACTGCTTTTCCAAGCTGTTGTAGCGGACAAACGGCTTGTCTTCGTAGTAACCGGGCCGCGCGAACAGGTCGACCCCTTTGCGCGTGGTGCGTACGTTGAGCCGATGGTAGGTGCCCTCGCGCTTGGGGTCCTGCGGGTAGAAGCCGAGCACATAGTGCGCCCGCGTCGAGCGCAGCACATCTTGCAGCCCCTGGCTGAGGTCGTTGAGATTGCGATGCAGCTGCCCGCCGGTGGCTTCGGCCAGCATCAGCAGCGAGGTCTGCCCGGTCGACTGCGAGGGCGCGGCTTCGGATGCTTCGTTGCCGCCGCGCATGCGCGAGATCTCGATCGGATGGATCACCACCGAGTTGGCGGACAGGCGTTTGAGCACCAGGTCGAAGCGGTTGCGGACTTCGCTGTTGCCGAAGGAATATTCGGTCTCGACCAGGGCGAGGTTGCCGAAAGCGAAGTTCTCCATGTCCTTGGACATTTCGGCCAGGTTCTTGCCGGTCAGCGCCTTGTAGTGAAAGCCCTGCGACAAGAAGATCACGTGCTTGACGCCGCGGAACGTGCGCAGGCCTTCGGCCAAGGCCTCGAGCACGCGTAGGAAGTTATCCACATAGGAGCTGTAGCGCCGATAATCGGCCAGCTCGACCCGCTGGAACTGAACCGCGAGCAGCTCGGCGATCTCGGCCTCGGAGGCCCCGGCCGCCGAGGTCTCGGCCTGGATACGGGAGGATAGATTGCTCGCCTCCGTGACCTGCTCCAAACCCGGCGGGGCATCGGCGAGCAGAAAACCTCCGGGACCGCGCGCTTCGGTGGGCCAGCGAGTCAGGCCCAGGGTATCGATCGCATGGAAGGCGTTGGAGCGATCGGTGGTGAAATTGGCGACCAAGTTGAGCCCGTGGACCGGGGAGATGGTCGCCACGGCGACCAGATCCTTGGGCAGCAGCTCGTTGGTGACGAAGCTGGCGGCCACCGAGCGCGCCCGGACCAAGGCGAACGGCTCGGCGAAGACGGTATCGAACAGGATCAAGATCTGGCGCGGCTGGCGGCTCAGATCCTGTTCGCCGGCGGCGCTGGAGGCGCCGTAGTCGCGGAACTCGCAGACCGCGATCTCGACCTCTTGGCCGTTGTCCTTGAGCGTGAAATCTTCCTTGCTCAGCCCCTGAACCGGCTGGCCTTCGGGCCCGACCACCCAGACCGGCACCTCGACCAGCTCGACCTGCGATTCGAAGGTCAGCGGCTCTTGCGCCGCGGCGATCCATCCGCTCAGTCCGAAGGCGGCGAACCAAAGCGGCACAGCGGCGTGCGCGCGCCGAAGCCCGGAAGCTCGAAGCGAGGATGAGACTCTCGTTTCGGCGCGCATAGAGGGGCTAAACCTTGATGCTACCCCGTTGGCACAGCCCATTGCCGCCTAGCATCCGCCGATGACGGCGGCTTGTCAATGCCCATCGTCACGACCCGCACTGCCGCCTCGGTCGCTGCGGCAGATGGCGGCAGATCCGCCGCCACGGTACAATCACGGCGCGGACGAGAAGCATGGCAACCCTCAGCCCCGGCATGGATGTGGAAAGCCATTGCGCGCGTTGCAAGATGGACCTGATGCATGTGGTGGTGGCGATGGTCGGTGTCGAGCCGCGCCGAGTCCGCTGCCGCACCTGCGGCGCCGAACATGCCTATCTTGC
>Ga0214471_10004458_pt1 | contig 10817 bp, 10 predicted proteins | sample RVTome_5_FD_207665 | JGI IMG/M metagenome (GOLD analysis project Ga0214471, IMG submission 207665) | Soil microbial communities from uranium-contaminated site in the Upper Colorado River Basin, Wyoming, United States - RVT142D155 | ecosystem: Environmental > Terrestrial > Soil > Contaminated >... | reverse complement strand
CACCGGCGGCGGATCGCGGAAATGCTCGAGCGTGACGATCTTTCCCAGGTCTTCCAGTTTCATTGCATCCTCCCGGCGTCCCGGAGCGACGGCCCGCGTGAATTCTCGGGTGAATCATAGACAACGGTGCGGGCGACGGCAAACCGGCGGAGCGCCGGCGCCTACAGCTTGAGCGCCTGGGCGCCGCGCAGCACCGCCTCGGCCTCGGCGGTGTAGCCGCCGTCTGAGCGGTGCAGCACCAGCCCGGCGGCCGTCCGCGTTGCGCCAGCGGTGCCCTTGGTCGCTTGAACGATCACCCGCTTGGCGCCCTGCCCTTGCCGCTTCGGCCACAACGGGAACACCACCGTGCCGCCGGCGCCGTCGGCGAGGCCCGCCGTCACCTCGCCCCGGCGGTCGAAGCGGTGGATGACGGTGACGGTGCCGCCCGGTCGTACCATGGCGACGGCGAACGCGAGCCAGTCGGCGAGCGTCGCCCGGCCCTCGACGGTGGCGACGCGCTTGCCCGCCTCGACGGGCGTGTTGCCGTGGCCGGCCGGCGTATAGGGCGGGTTGGCCATGACGTGATCGAAGCCCGCCGGCCGCAGCGCCGGCGGCGGCGACAGCAGATCGCCGGCGACGAACTCGACGCGGTCGGCGAGGTGGCTCGCCGCGGCGCTTCGTTCGGCGAGACGGACCATGGCGCGCTCGGCATCGAGGCCGACGACGCGCGCATCGGCAACGCGGGCGGCCAGCGCCAACGCCGCGGCGCCGCTGCCACTGCCGACGTCGAGCACTCTGTCGCCGGACTTTGCCGGCACCGCGGCGGCCAGCAGCACCGGGTCGATGGCAGCGCGGTAACCTTGCCGCGGCTGCAGCAGCGTCACCCGCCCGCCGAGCAGGCTGTCCCTGCTGATGCCGGAGTCGGCCTCAGGCAACGCCGCCGCCGGTCTGGATCGCCTCGGCCTCGGCGAGCAGCGCGCGGGCGCGGAACAGATCGCGGCGGTCGACCATCACCCGGCGCTGGATCGCCGAGATGCTGCCCTCGACGACGCTGGCGTGGGTATCGAGCACCACTGCCGCGATATCCTCGTCGGCCAGCCGCGCCGTCAGCCACGACAGCAGCACCGGGTCGTTGGTGCGCGTCAATTCCTCCATCGCCGCCTTCCCTGCCCGTTCATATTTCACCCGTTTTTGATGGTTTCCGTGGGCCTGCCGGGGCTTGACCCCCCGTGGTCGCGCTACCTATGCTCGACCGAGGCGCTTGATGCGTCAAGCAACCTGGGAGGGTTGGCTTTGGGAATTGTCGTCAGCCTGGAAGGCGGCCGCAGTCGCAGACCCTCACTCGACGCTTTGAGCGAGCTGGTCGCCAGCGACATCAAGTCGGTTAACGAGTTGATCGTCCAGCGCATGGACAGCCCGGTGAAGATGATCCCGCAACTGGCGGGGCACATCATCGCCGCCGGCGGCAAGCGGCTCCGGCCGATGCTGACGCTTGCCTCGGCCCGCATGTGCGGATACGCCGGCACCCGCCACATCGCGCTGGCGGCATGCGTCGAGTTCATTCACACGGCGACGCTGCTGCACGACGACGTGGTCGACGACAGCGAGCTCCGGCGCGGGCTGGCGTCCGCCAACACGGTGTGGGGCAACAAGGCGAGCGTGCTGGTCGGCGATTTTCTGTTCAGCCGCTCGTTCGAGCTGATGGTCGAGGACGGCTCGCTCGATGTGCTGCGCATCCTGTCGCACGCCTCCTCGGTGATCGCCGAGGGCGAGGTGATGCAGCTGGTCACCACCAACGACACCGAGACCGGCGAGACCGCATACCTGGACGTCATCCGCTCCAAAACCGCGCAACTGTTCGCGGCAGCGTGCCGGATCGGCGCCGTCGTCGCCGACCGCCCGCGGGTCGAGGAGGAGGCGCTCGAGACCTATGGCATGAACCTCGGCATCGCCTTCCAGATCATCGACGACGTGCTCGACTACTCGGCCAAACAGGCGACGCTGGGCAAGTCGATCGGCGACGACTTCAAGGAGGGCAAGATCAGCCTGCCGGTGATCCTGGCGTTCCGCCGCGGCGACGACGAAGAGCGAGCCTTCTGGCGGCGCGCGCTGGAGAACCTGGAGCAGGGCGATGGCGACCTCGAGCACGCCATCCACCTGATGGGCAAGCATGCGGCGCTTGCGGATTCCGTGGAGCGCGCCCGCCACTACGGCGCCATCGCCCGCGATGCGTTGGGCATCTTCGCCGAGAGCGCGGAAAAGAGCGCCTTCCACGAGCTGATCGATTTCTGCATCGAACGCGCCTATTAGGGCCTGCCGGGCGTTCTTGCCCTCGGCCCCTGTGGGCGCTATAACCGCCGCCGGCCGAGGGTTTTCAGTCCCGAGACCAGCCCCTGGCCGCTGAATACGGACGGTCCTGCCGGAGTGTAGCTCAGCCTGGTAGAGCACTGTGTTCGGGACGCAGGGGCCGGAGGTTCGAATCCTCTCACTCCGACCAAAAAGCCAGCCGGCGGCTTCCGTCGGCTGGCTTTTGCCTTTGTAGGCCGCACTCCCCATTCAGCCGCGCCGTTCATTCCTTGGCGGCGATCAGCGCTGCCGCCAGCTCGGCGAAGCCGGCGCCGGCCCGGGAAGGCGTGACGTAGGCCGGCACGGCCGTCAACTGATCCTTGAAGTCGCGCACGTTGGCGACGCCGACGGCGTTGGGGAAGAACGCAAACATCGGCGCGTCGTTGGGCGAGTCGCCGACGAACACGCAAAGCTCCTTCGCCGCCCCGGCGTCGATGGCGAAACATTCCTCAAGCATCGTGCGGGTCATGGCGAGCTTGTCGTAGTCGCCGTACCAGCCGTTGACGTGGACCGAGCTGACCCGCGCAGTGGCGCCGGCCGCCGTGAAGATGGCGACGATGCGCTCGACGGCTTTGGGTGACAGCCGCTTCACGTCCTCGCAGTAGTCGATGGCGAGGTCGGATTCACGGTACGGCTGGTCGGAGGCGACGGCCGCGCCCGGTACCTCTTTCAGGATCTTTGCCCTAAGCTTCGTGAGCTTGCGGCGACCCTGGGCGCGTTCCTTTTCCGTCATCACGAAGCGCTTGGCGAATTGCCGCGTTCCGTGGTCGTAGCGGAAATAGAAGGCGCCGTTCTCGCCGACCACCGCATCCACCGGCCACATGCGCGCGATGTGGTCGCACCACCCGGCCGGGCGGCCGGTGATCGGCACCACCTTGAACCCCGCCCCGTGAAGCCGCTCCATCGCCCCGTAGGCGCTTGCCGTCAGCCGGCCCTTGGTGGTCAGCGTCTCGTCGATGTCCACCAGCACGACGCGGATATGCCGGCGGTCGGCAACGGGAAAGGCGTCGAGCGTCCGCATGGCGGGGGTCGACCGCCTCAGGTGATGCGCCGGCGGGTGATGGCGGAGACGAACTCGCTCACCACCACCACCGCGAAGATGGCGATCAGCATCATCGCCACCTGCTGCCAGTTGAACAGGTTGATCGACGAATAGAGCTCGATGCCGATGCCGCCGGCGCCGACGAAGCCGAGCACCGTCGATTCCCGGATATTGATGTCCCAGCGATAGACGGTGGTGCCATAGATCACCGGCAGCACTTGCGGCAGAACGCCGACCAGCAGCACCTTCAGCCTCGAGGCGCCGGTAGCCTCGATAGCTTCGACGGTGCCTTCGTCGATCTCTTCGATGGCTTCCGCGATCAGCTTGCCCATGAAGCCGATGGAACGCATGGTGATTGCCCAGATGCCGGCCATCACGCCGGGGCCGAAGATGGCGACGAAGATCAGCGCCCACACCACGGTATTGATGGAGCGCGACGCCACCAGGATGAAGCGGCCGATGAGCCAGGTGATGGCATTGGGGGTGACGTTGCGCGCCGACAGGAAGGCGATCGGGATCGAGATCACGTAGGTGACGATGGTGCCCAAAGTCGCGATGTGGATGGTCTCGATCAGCGGCTGGACGATCTGCCCGCTGTGGCTCCAGTCGGGCGGGAACATGCGGGCCAGCAGATCGCCGACCTGGACGTGGGCATCCAGGAAGTAGATCCAGGTGATGTCCAGATGGCGGACCGACCAGCCGGCGACGAACACGATGCCGGCGAACCACAGCCAATGGACGACGGTTTGGCGGACGTCGAAGCGCCGCCACACCTCCGGATACCGCTTGGCAAGGTCGGCGGCGGTCATCGGAGCCGTCTCCTGATCCAGTTGGAGAAGAACTCGCCCAAAAACACGAGGGCGATGATGGCGAGCAGGATGGCGAGGCTGAAGTCGTAATCGTAGCGCTTGAAGGAAGCCGACAGCGTCATGCCGATGCCGCCGGCGCCGACGATGCCGACCACGGTCGAATGGCGGAGGTTGGCATCCAGGCGGTAGATGCAGACGCCGAGATAGCGCGGCAGGATCTGCGGCTGCACGGCGTAGATCAGGAGCTTCGGGAAGCTGGCGCCGGTCGCCTTGACGGCCTCGATCTGGCCCATGTTCATGTTCTCGATGTCCTCGGCGATCATCTTGGCGATGAAGCTGACCGAGGCCACGATCAGGGTGAGAAGCCCGGCCAATGGCCCGAAGCCGAGAACCTTGACGAAGAAGATGGCGATGATGATCTCGTGGAAGGTGCGGCTGAGCACGATGACGGCGCGCGCCACTAGGTAGACCGGCCGCGGCGCCAGGTTGGCGGCGCCGCACAGCCCCAGCGGCACCGCCAGGATCATGCCGATGAAAGTCGCCGCCACCGCCATCTCGATGCTCTCGACGACGCCGCTGACCAGCAGGTCCCAGCGGCTGAAATCGGGCGGGAACATGCGCGCCAGCATGTCGCCGGCCCGGGGCAGTCCCTGGCCGACGCGGCCCCAGTCGATGTCGAGGGTACCCATCGACCACGCGAGATAGACGGCAATCATGAGCCAGAAGCCCAACCGCAAGGTCGGGTTGGTCAAGAACATCGGCGGCCGGCGCCATGTGGTCGGGTAGCTCATCCGACGATCGCCTCGCGGCCAATGGTGTCGCGCTCGTCGCGCTCGCCGCGTTTGGCTTTGCCGGCGGCGTCCTCGTCGTCGGTCTTGCGGATCGAGGCGCTCCAATCCTCCTCGCCGTAGATGTCGTTCAGGCGCTCGGGGGTGAGTTCGTCGGGCTCGCCGTCGAACACCAGCCGGCCTTCCTTCAGCGCCACGATGCGGTCGGCGCTGGCCTGCGCCAATGCCACGTCGTGGATATTGACCAACGCCGGCGTGCCGCGCTCGTGGGCGAGCTCGTAGATCAGGCGCATGATCTGGCGCGAGGTCTTGGGATCGAGCGACGCCGTTGGCTCGTCAACCAGCAACAGGTCCGGCTTCTGCATCAGCGCGCGGGCGATGCCGACCCGTTGCCGCTGGCCGCCGGAGAGCGCGTCGGCGCGGGCGTTCTCGCGGCCCTGGAGGCCCACCCGGTCGAGCAGCTGAAAGGCGGCGGCCACGTCCACGGGCGGGTAGTTGCGGCGGAAGGCGCGCCACAAGCCGACGTAGCCGAGTCGGCCGGAGAGCACGTTCTCCATCACCGTCAGCCGTTCGACCAGGTTGAATTCCTGGAAGATCATGCCGATGCGGCGACGGGCCCGCCGCAGCGCGCGCCGGCTGAGCGTCGTCAGTTCCTCGCCGTTGAGCTTGACCGAACCCGAGGTCGGCTCAATCAGCCGGTTGATGCAGCGGATCAACGTCGACTTGCCGGCCCCCGACGAGCCGATCACCGCCACCACCCGCGGCTCGGCGACGGTCAGGCTGACGCCGTCGAGCGCCCGGATTCCGGTCGCGTATTCCTTCACAAGATCGGTGATTTCAAGCATCCAGCCCCCGTCCCGCGGCCCCGGCATCACCGTAGCAAGCCGGGCGGCACGCGTGAACGCGACTCGCGACGATCAACTCTTCTTCTTTTCAGGTACTTTCTTTTTTGCCTTCGGAGCCTTCAAGCCCTTCAACGCCTCGTCGTTATACTTGGTGTCGTTCACCTTCTGGATGGTGCGGATGTCCACCCAGGCATCCTTGTATGAGATGGGAATGAATTTCTCGACGTCCTTGAACTCCTTGGCCAGCTTGGTGCCTTTCCAGTCGAAGGTAAGAAACGCCTCGGCGATCTTCTTCTGCAGGTCGGGTCTCAGGTTGTGGGCGTAACCGTAGCCGGTGCTCGGAAACAGTTGCGATTCCCAGACCACCTTCAGCTTGTTGCGGTCGACGACGCCCCGCGCCGCCATGCGATCGAGAACCGTCGAGGCGATCGGCGCGGCGTCGTAGTCCTTGTTGGCGACGCCCATGATCGAATTATCGTGCTTGCCCGAGAACATCACCTTGTAGTCCTTGTCGGGCACGACGCCCATGGCCTCGAACAACGCCTTCGGGGCCTGGTGCCCGGAGTTCGATGACGGCGTCACATGAGCAACCTTGCGGCCCTTGAGGTCGGAAACCTTGTTGATGTTGGAATCGGCCTGGGTGATGACCTGCAGCTTGTAGCCGAAGGTACCGTCTTTCCGGCCCATGAGAGCGACAGGCACGAAACCGCCGAGGTTGACGCCGAACACGGTCGCGCCCGCCGCAATGCCGGCGACGTGCAGGCGCCCAGAACGCATCGCCTCGACCTGGGCGGCATAGGAATCGGCACCGTACCACTTGACCGGCTTGCCGGTCTTCTTGGTGAGGTAGTCCATGAATTCCTTGAACACGTTCTCGTAGACCGAAGGGTCCTCCACCGGCGTGTACGAGAACACCAGCGTATCGGGATCGAGCTGCTTGCCCGCGTCCTTCGGCGTATCGGCTACTAGGTCGCCGTTATCGTCGCAGTAACGCTTGTCGAGATCGCCGCGGTTCTTGCAATCGGCCGCGCCGGCTGGGCTCAGACCACCGGCGACCAGGGCGAGCGCCGCGGCAGCGAACGTCAGCTGCAGCGTGCGGCGCGTCAACCACAACACAGTCATTATTTTTGCCTCCCTTGATTGGAAGGACGCGTCCGAGACGGATCGCGTCACCAGCGCAATTGTGACAACAGGCGCGCGGCAAAGCAACGGACTCTACCCTTAACTCCGTCGCTCTCAGCGAATAATGGCGCGCCGACAAGCGCCTTGACTGGACCGGGCGCGAAACCCACCCTAGGGCCCGAAACGAAGTGCAAACGGCGAGCCCGGGGGACTAGGTGCGCAACGCCATCATCGGCATCGTCATCGGCGTCGTCGTCGGCGTAGTGGTCGGCGTCACCATGGTTGCCCCGCGCCTGAGCCCCGAGGAAAACCAGGTCCCCGGCCGCGTACCGCCGAAGGCCGAGGCGTCGCTGCCGCCGGCCAAGAAGCCGCTAGCCGAAAAGCCGACGCCGCCAAGCGCCGAAAGGCCGACGGCGCCGGCACTGGCCCTGGCGCCCGCCGTAGCGCCGGCGGCTGTCCCGCCGAAACCCGAGGCCGGAAATCAAACGCCGCCGGCTGCGGCGACCGCGCCGACTACCGCGCCAAGCACCGCCACAGCGCCTGATGCGAAGCCGACGGACGCGCCGACGCCGCAGGCGCCGGCCGTGGCCACGGCGCCGCCGCCGGTGCCGCCGCCGGCCGAGCCGAAAACCATCCGGCTGCGCATGGGCAGCGCTTATGCCGGTAACCTGCCGCAACTGGGAACGCTGGCAAAAAGGATCGAGCGGGACATCTGGCGCGTCTCCGACGGCCGGCTTGAAATCAAGTTCCACGAGCCCGGCGCGCTGGTGCCGCCGCTCGAGATGTTCGACGCCGTCCGCGCCGGGGCCATCGACGCGGCGTTTTCGTCGCCCGGGTTCTGGGGCAACAAGGTGCCGGCGCTGCAGCTGTTCGCGGCGGTGCCGTTCGGGCCGTCGGCAAAGGAGTACCTGGCGTGGATCTACTTCGGCGGAGGCCGGGAACTGTTCGAGGAAATCTACCACGTCAACGGCATCCACAGCGTGTTCTGCGGGATGATCGCGCCCGAGGCGTCGGGCTGGTTCAAGCGCCGCATCCGTACCGTGGAAGATTTGAAGGGTCTCAGGATGCGCGCCTTCGGTCTCGGCGCCAAGGTACTGAGGAAGCTGGGCGTGAAGACAAGCCAGCTTGCCGGCGGCGACATCTTCCTGGCGTTCGAGTCCGGCGCCATCGACGCCGCCGAGTTCTCGATGCCGGCCATCGACCTCAAGCTCGGCTTGCACCGCATGGCCAAGAACTACTATTTCCCCGGCTGGCATCAGCCGACGACGCTGTTCGAGCTGATGATCAACCACGACAAATGGAAGGCCTTGCCAACCTCCGCCAAGGCCCAGATCGAGGCGGTGTGCGGCGACAACGTCCGTCACGGGCTGGCCGAGGGTGAGGCCAAGCAGTATGCGGCGCTGAAGGAGCTGCAGTCGGAAGGCGTCGAGTTCCGGCGCTGGCCCAGTGAGATCCTGGACGCGCTGAAGACCGCGTGGACCGCCGTGGTCAAGGAGGAATCCCGCACCGACGCGGATTTCCGCCGCGTCTGGCAGTCGTTGAGCGCGTTTCGCGAGGATTACGCAATCTGGAGCGAGTTAAGTTCGCCTTATTGATGAATTCCCGGTCCGGAAACTTCGATCCGGGTCGGGAAAAACCGGGATTTCGCCCTTTTTACCCATGCGGACGGTTGCAACGCGGCTGCCGTCCCAATATATAGAGCCAATCTTTTTTGCGGATTCACCGTCTATCATGAGAGGCACCACATGACCAAAGGATCGTTCCTCGCCCTGGCGACTGCCGCCGCGGTGATGCTCGCCGGTGGCCCGGCGTTTGCAGCGGGTGACGCCGCCAAGGGCGCCAAGGTGTTCAACAAGTGCAAGGCCTGCCATGCCGGAGAGAAAGGCGCCAAACACAAGGTCGGCCCGACCCTGTTCGGCATTTACGGCCGCAAGGCCGGCACCATCGAGGGTTTCAACCGCTACAAGGGCTTGGTCGGCGCCGACTGGACCTGGGACGAGGCGATCCTGAAGGAGTACCTGAAAGACCCCACGGCCTTCACCAAAAAGCGTACGGGCAAGAACTCGGTGATGACGTTCAAATTAACCAAGGACGACGAGGTCGCCGACGTCATCGCCTATCTGAAGACCCTCAAATAGACCGTATCGACCGCCCGGCACGTCGCCGCCGGTGCCATGAAAAGACACCGCCCGGCAGCCGTCGGCGGTGTTTTTTCATGCCGGGCATCCTCGTCCCGATGCTTCACGCCGCAGCGAGCAGTCACGCCGCGGCGGCCGGTTGCCGCTTGCGCCGGCGCGGCATCTGCAGCCCGATCACTCCCCCCAACAGCACCAACCCAAACGGATAGACCAGATACTTCGGCGGCTGGTCGACCTGCTGGACGTCGATCTCGGTGACGGCGTCGCCGATTTCCATCCCGCCCCGCTCGGCTGCCGCGTTGGGGACGAGATTGGTCACCTTGTAACGACCCTTGTCGTTGCGCTGGACGGTTAGGCCATAGCGTTCCTCGAGCGTGTTCGCCTTGGCGTCGTCCGGGGCAGTCACTCGGAACAGCTTGTAGCGGTCACCGTAGTCGGTGGAGCGCACCACGTGGAACCGGATCGCCGCGTCGGGCGGCGCCACGGTTTCGCCGGAGACGAACTTCGCGAGTTCGATGGTGGCGAATTCCGGATGCAGGAAATCCATGAAGAAGCCGGGCCGGAACAGCATCCCCATCACGATCAGCAGCATGATCGTCTCGTACCACCTGGTCTTGACCAGCATCCAACCCTGCGTCGCGGCGGCGAACGCCAGGATCGCGATCAGCGACATACAGAAGATCATCAGGCCGTGCCAGAAGGATTCGACGCCGACCAATAGCAGTTCGGGGTTGAATATGAACACGAACGGCAGGACCGCCGTGCGTATGTCATACATGAACCCCTGGATGCCGGTCTTGATCGGATCGGCCCGCGATATGGCGGCGGCGGCAAACGCCGCTAGGCACACCGGCGGCGTACTATCGGCGAGAATCCCGAAGTAGAAGATGAAAAGATGCACGGCGATCAGCGGCAGTACCAATCCCGCCGCCCCGCCGAGCTCGACCAGCACGCCAACCAATAGCGATGCCACCACCAAGTAGTTGGCGGTGGTCGGCAGGCCCATGCCGAGGATCAGGCACAGCACGGCGGTGAGGAGCAGAAGGACATAGACGTTGCCGCCGGAGATCGTCTCGACGACGCCGACAAGCGCGTTGTTGAGCCCGGTCGAGCTAACGGCGCCGACGATGATGCCGGCGGCGGCCACGGCGATGGCGATGTTGATCATGTTGCGGGCGCCGGACACCAGCCCCCCGTAGACCAGCCACACGCCGTCCTTGAGCGCGCCGACGGCGTCGGCCTCGCCGCTCCTGACCTCGTGGTAGACCCGCTCGACGACGATGATGACCATGGTAGCGAGGATCGAGTAGAAGACGGCGGTGCCGGCGGTCCAGCGCTCCACCATCAGCAGGTAGACCAGCGCCACGATCGGGATCAGGAAGTGGATGCCGGCGATGAAGGTCTTGCCGAGCGGTGGAATCTGGCTGGCCGGCATGCCACGAAGACCCAGCTTCTGCGATTCCAGGTGCGAGATGTACAAGAGCGCGATGTAGCTGACGAAGGCCGGGATGAAAGCCGCCTTGACGACCTCGAAATACGAAATGCCAATTAGCTCGGCGATGATGAACGCGGCGGCGCCCATTACCGGCGGCATCAGCTGGCCGTTGGTGGAGGCCGCGACCTCGATGGCGCCGGCCTTGGTCGCCGGCATGCCGAGCTGTTTCATCACCGGGATGGTGAAGGTGCCGGTGGTCACAACGTTGGCGATCGACGAGCCGGAGACGACGCCGGTCATGCCCGACGCCAGG
>Ga0214471_10004457_pt1 | contig 10821 bp, 6 predicted proteins | sample RVTome_5_FD_207665 | JGI IMG/M metagenome (GOLD analysis project Ga0214471, IMG submission 207665) | Soil microbial communities from uranium-contaminated site in the Upper Colorado River Basin, Wyoming, United States - RVT142D155 | ecosystem: Environmental > Terrestrial > Soil > Contaminated >... | reverse complement strand
TCGTCTACACGGTCGACGTCGACGAGGCCATCAAGGACCGGCGCGCCCGCTACTACGAAGAGATGCGCCTCGAGCTCGCCAAGATCTACGGCCTTTACGACGCCGAAGACAGCGAAGGACGACCGAGCGAAGAAATCTACGGAAAGCTCCGCGAAAAGGTGGAGATCGAGGCGCCGCGCGCCCAGGCCGGCAAGATCCTCGTCAGCGTGAAACCGGGCACCGACCCGAGCAAGATCGACGCTCGTTTCCTGGACCGGTTCGCCGGCGAATTGTCTTTTTCCAGAAGCGAGGACCAGCGCCAATTCGAATTTCTGATCCGCGAGGAAGCCAGCAGCCAGATCCGCGAACGTGCCGTCAGCCAAGCGCGCGAAATCATCCTGCGCCGCATCGACGAGCTCGGCCTGCGCGAGGCCGCGGTCTCCACGCGAGACGAAGACGTCATCGTGGAAGTGCCGGGCGAGGACGAGAAGAGCTTTTCCACGATCCGCGATATCATCAGTCAAACCGCCCGGCTCGAGTTCAAGCTGCTGGACGACGACGGCGACTACCTTCGCACCGTACAAGCCAACGTCGATTCGAGCCCCGGCAGCGCGCCGGAAGGTCTCGAATTTCGCCGCGAGCAGGCCTCGGCCGGGCTCGACGAAGAGGGCGATCAGATCGTCAAGGAAGTCACGTACGCCTACTTGCCGCTCAAGGAAAAGGAGACGGCGCAAGAAGCCCTCACGCGCATGAGGGAGTGGGGCGCGACGCTGACGCCGCCGCCGGATCGCGAAATCGGTTTCGAGCTCGATTACCGCGTCGTCGACCCTGCCACGCTCAAGGAAGAAGAGGCGGGCTGGCGTACCTACCTCTTGAAGAGCCGCGCGGAAATCACCGGCGACATGATCCGCGACGCGCAAGCCGAGCCAATTCAGGATCAGAGCAGCCTCGGCGGCTGGCACGTCGCGATCGCGTTCACCGATCAGGGCGGACGCATCTTCGAGCGCATCACCGGCGAAAACGTCAAACGCCGCTTCGCCATCATCCTGGACGGTCGCGTCGAGAGCGCGCCCGTGATCCAGACTCGAATTCCCGGCGGCCACGCCGTGATCACGATGGGCGCCGAAGATCCGGAGCTTCAACTTCAGAACTCACGCAAGCTCGAGCTCGTGCTGCGCTCCGGCGCCCTTCCCGCGCCGATCTCCCCATCGAACGAGCAGCGCATCGGTCCCTCGCTCGGGCGCGATTCGATCCGGCTCGGGCTCGAGGGCGCGCTCGGCGGGGCGGTCGTCGTGCTGCTGTTCATGATTCTCTATTACCGCCGCGCCGGCATCATCGCGGACATCTCCGTCGGGATGAACCTGTTTCTCCAGCTGGCCATCCTGGCTTCGTTCGGCGCGTCGATGACGTTGCCGGGCATCGCCGGCCTCGCTCTGACGCTCGGCATGAGCGTCGACGCGAACGTCCTCATCAACGAGCGCATTCGCGAGGAATTGCGCGGAGGCAAGAGCCCGCGCGCGGCCGTGGAGCTCGGCTACAGCCGGGCTCTGAGCGCGATCGTGGACGGCCAGGTCACGACGCTGATATCCGGCATCGTGCTGGCCCAGTACGGCACCGGGCCGATCAAAGGCTTTGCGGTGACGCTGATCGTCGGCGTCGCGTGCAGCATTTTCTCGGGCGTCGTCGTGTCGCGCGTGATGTTCGACCTCTGGGTCCGCGGCTTCGGCAAGCGCGCCAGCTTCGGGATGGGCTGAGCGAATGCAGGTCTTCGCCGCGGGCACCGTCTACGACTTCATGGCACACCGCCGGCTTTTCGTCGGCGTCAGCCTGGTTCTGGTGATTGCGTCGCTGGTGCTCCTGTTCAAGCCCGGGCCGCGGCTCGGCACGGACTTCGTGGGCGGAACGGAAATCGAGGTCTCGTTCAAGAAGCCGGTGGAACCAAACGAGATCCGAGGCACCGTCACGGGTTCCGGCTTTTCTTCGCCCGACATCATTCGCGTCACCGATACCGGCGACCCGCATCGCTACATGATCCGGGTGCAAGAAGTCACCGCCATCGGCGAGGACGTCCAGGCACGCGTGGCTCGCCAGCTTTGCTTCGGCGAGAACTTGCCGCAAGGCGATTGCCCGCCGGCCAAACAGGCGACCGAAGTGAAGTTCAGCCCGGGCGGCGACAAGATCACCGTCCGTTTTCGCGAAAGCCCCGACCTCGACTGGGTGCGAGAGCGCGCTTCGGCGGTAGGGGGCGGTATCAAGCTCCGCCCCGGCGAAAACAACCCGACCTTGCAGAATGCGCGAGACAACAAGGTCGAGATCCAGTTGATGAGCAAGGGCGATCAACTGATGAACGCGCTCCGGACCAAGCTCGGAACGGACCGGGTTCCGGAGACCGCGCTGCGCAGCGAGTGGATCGGGCCGAAGGCCGGCAAGCTGCTGCGAGATGCCGCGATCAAGAGCATCGTGATCGCTCTCGTGTTCATCATGGTCTACATCGCGTTCCGCTTCGACCTGAGGTTCGCACCGGGCGGCGTGATCGCGCTGATGCACGACTCCCTCGTCACGATCGGCATCCTGATCTTGCTGAAGAAAGAGCTCAACCTGACGACGGTGGCCGCCATCTTGACCATCATCGGCTATTCCATCAACGATACCGTGGTCATCTACGACCGCGTTCGCGAGAATTTCGGCAAGCTGCGCGGCTCGACCTTCACTCACCTCATCAACGTGAGCCTGTCGGAGATGATGAGCCGCACCGTGCTCACGAGCGGCACGACCATTTTCAGCCTCATGGCGTTTTTCGTCTGGGGCACCGGAACGCTCAAGGACTTCTCGTTCACGCTGATCATCGGCATCTTGCTCGGCACCTATTCTTCGATCTACGTCGCGCTGCCGCTCACCGAGTGGCTCGATCGCCGCTTTTTCTCTCGCTTCAGCTCCAAGGCCTCGCGCGGCCGGGGCGACAAGCCGAAGCAGGCCGCCTGACATCGCTGCGACGACATCGCTGCGACCACATCGTTGCGAACGCCGGGCGCGCCGCTCAGCAAACGGCTCCTAGCTCCCGTTCGAGCTCTCCGAACGGGTCGACCACGGCGCGCACGATCGCACGCCAAGTCGGATCGCGCAGCGAGCCGGCGGCGCCGAAGGCCCAGAACCTGGCTTCCCCGAGCACGAGCCCGACCGCGGGCGTGTAGACCAGATCCAAGGCGGAAGGCCGAACGCCGTTGGCTTCGAAGGCGTACTCCCAGACGACGCTCGCGCCGGCGGCGAACGCCAGCGCCGCCAGAACCGAAAAGCCGCAGCGGCGCGGGCGATAGTAGAGCTCGCTGCCGAGCAGCCCGTGGCCGATCACGTTGATCGTCCACGGGTCGCCGTCCCACTCGAACACGGCTTCGTCCGGGTCGAACAAGGGTGGTCGCGTGAAGGCCTCCCGATAGTTCCGCCCGAGAACTCCGAGGTCGGTCTCAGCGAAAGGGTCGGGATAGAGGATGGCCTCGGCCAGCCGCGTGCCCGTGAAGACGCCGAGCGAATGAGCGACCGGCACTCCCCATTCGGGCGGCTCCGGAAGCGGCTCGGCGACCGCGCGCGACGGCGTCCACGCGACCGCGCAAAGCGCCAGGGTTCCGAACCGGAGCGGGGTCTTGGTTCCGCGGCTACGAACCAACATCGACGACACCGTCTGCCACAAAACGGCGACCGCGCTCGCCCGGAGGGGAGCGCGGTCGTAGCGCGGCAAGAAGAACCTTGCCGATTTCAGTCACGCGAGGAGAGGAAGATCCGGAGTACGTACCAGAACATCAGCGCCACCGACGAGAACAGCTGGAGCGCCGCGGCGGCGTGACGGTCGGACGGGAAGTGATGGATGACGTTGGAGGTATCGTAGAGGATCGCGGCGCCGGCCAGGCCGACCATCGCCACGCTGAAGAACGTGCCGAGCTGGAAGCCGAAAATCAGGCTTGCCACGATGAGCAGCAGCGCGACGACGAACGACCAGCGCAGCAGGCCGCCCAAGAACGAAAAGTCTTTTCGCGTCGTGAACGCGATGGCGGTCAGGCCGGCGAAGCCCAGGATCGTGACCATGGCGGCGGCCGAGATGGTACCGGGAGCGACGGCGTTCGCGTACGCGAGGAGCGGCGCGAAGATGATGGCCTCCGCCAGAACGAAACCACCGAGCGCCGCGTACTGGGTCGCGAGCGAGCGCGCGTTGTGGGCCGCGTGGGAAGCCAGCCAGCTCACCAGCATGAAGCCGCCCAGCACGAGGAGCCAACTGCCGCCGATCGCCTGCGCGATGGCGGCCGCTATTCCCGAGGTGACGAGCCATGCTTCGACCGCGGCGAACGCCAGAATGGCAACGAAGAGCGTGTTGTAGGTGCGGACGATGAAGCGAGCGCGCGTGTCGACCACGCCGCGCGCGGTGCGCTCTTGTACGAAGGGATAGCCTTGATTCATGGGTTGTTTCCTCGGGCGCCTGGTTTGGCGGTTTGCTCGGGGGAAGCCCGCAGCCGTGCGCTAGTTCTAACGGACGGGGGCGAGTAAATCATCCCGCAGCCATCAGCGATCCCTGACGAGACGCTTGAGAAGCAAGGCCCGCCACCCCGAAAATCGCTCCCGAATCGCCCTCGCCCATCTCGTAACTGCCGGAAAATCAGTGACATTTTTCGGCACGGCGTCCTTCGCGAAACGTTGACACGGTGGGGCCCGCGTGTTGCATAAGCACTGGACTCATGAGCACCTCGACCGTGGGCGCCCGGACGGTGCCAGCCCAAGCCCCGGGGTGCGAAGGGCCTGCTCGGCTCGGGGCGCCGAGACCAGCGGCGGCCGCTCTGGCGCACCAGCTGCGCTGCACCGTCACTTTCGCGGAGCATCTGCTGCGGCGCGGGCTCACGGGCGACGATGCCACCCAGCGTTTTCTCGCGCCCCGGCTGAGTCACCTGACGGCCCCGGACGAAATGGCCGACCGGCGGGTGGCGGCCGAGCGGCTGGCGCTCGCCATCCGCCACGGCGAGGTAGTCTGTGTCTTCGGCGACTACGACTGCGATGGGATGACCGCAACGGCCATCGTGACGGAAGCCGTACGGGCGCTCGGCGGCAAGGCCGAGCCAGTTCTCGCGAGCCGCTTCGACGGCGGTTACGGCCTCGGCCGGGCTGCGCTCGCGCGCGTGCTCGAAAAGGCGCCGGGGCTGGTCGTCACGTGCGACTGCGGCTCGAGCGACCACGAGAGTCTCGCGACCCTTGCCGAACGCGGCATCGACGCCGTGGTCATCGATCACCACCTGGTGCCGGAGCATCCGCTGCCGGCGCTCGCGTTCCTCAATCCGCACCGACACGAGTGTGGTTTTCCGTTCAAGGGCCTGGCTTCCTGCGGCCTCGCGCTATCGCTCGTCGCGGCGGTCCGGCGCGAGCTCGGCCGAGAGCTGGACCTCAAGCGCTGGCTCGATCTGGTCGCCGTCGGCACGATCGCGGACGTCGCGCCGCTCGACGGGGACAATCGCGCGCTCGTGCGCGCGGGTCTTTCGGAGCTCGGCCGTACCCGGCGACCCGGCTTCGCGGCGCTGTTCGAACTCGCCAAGCTCAGGCGCTCCGCGCCGTTCACCTCCGAGGACATCGCGTTCCGCCTGGCGCCGCGGCTCAACGCTCCCGGAAGGCTCGGCGCGCCGGACCTTGCGCTGAAGCTCATCATGGAACAGTCGCCGGAGCGCGCGGCCGGCATGGCGGCGACGGTCGAGCAGCTCTGTCGGGACCGGCGCGCCCAACAGGACGAGATTCTGTCCGCCGCGGTGGAGGAAATAGAAGGCGACGCCCCCGGCTCGCGCGCGGCGTTCGTGCTCGGCAGCCGCGACTGGAACCCCGGGGTGGTGGGCATCGTCGCGGGCCGCCTGGCGGAGCGCTATCAGCGTCCGGTAGCCGTCGTCGGCTTTCGCGGTGACGTGGGGCACGGCTCGGTGCGCGGCCCGGCCGGCTTCAAGCTCCATGACGCCCTTTCGGCTTGCTCCGAAGCGTTGGTCCGCTTTGGCGGTCACCAGGCGGCGGCCGGTTTCGAAGCGCACATCGATCGCCTGCCGGCGCTCAAGGAGCTCTTCGACGCCGCCTGCCGCCAAACGGTAGTGCGCCCGTCGCCAGACGCTGCGGCACGAGCCGAGCCGTTGCCACTCTTTCGCGACGACGATCCCCGTGACGTGCTTCGCGATTTCTACCGGCTCGAGCCGTGCGGCGAAAAGAACCCCAAACCCGCCCTCGGAGTCCAGGCGCGAGTGCGCCTTGCCCGCCAAGTGAAAGGCGGCCACCTCAAGCTCGAGCTCGAGCTCGAGAACGGTCGCACGCTGTCGGGCTTCGCCCCGGGCATGGGCGAGAAAGCGTCGGATCTCACGGAATCGGTGCTGGCAATCGGCACGCTCAGGCCCGATCACTTCCGCGGCGGCGACGCGGCGGAGCTCCACGTCGAGCGAATAGAGCCGGGCGCGCATCGCCCGGAGCCGGCTGCCGTGCTAGCGACCGGGAGCGATGGGTGATTCCCTCATCGTCTTCAGCCACGTAAAAAAGGCGTTCAGTTCGAAACTCGTCTACCGCGGGCTCGACCTCTCGGTCGATCGCGGGACGGTGCTGACCCTGGTCGGGGGTTCCGGAGTCGGCAAGAGCGTCATGCTCAAGATGCTGATCGGTCTGCTCAAGGCCGACTCGGGCAGCATCCGTTTCGACGGCAAGGAAGTGACCGAGATGCGCGAGAGCGACCTTGCGCTGGTGCGGCAGAGGATCGCAATGCTGTTCCAGAGCGGCGCGCTGTTCGACTCGCTCAGCGTCGGACAAAACGTCGCGTACGGGCTCGAAGAGCATTTCCGGGACCGAATGAGCAAGACCGACATCGAGCAGCGCGTCGCCTGGGCGCTCGGGTTGGTCGATCTGCCCGGCATCCAGCAAATGCGTCCCTCCGATCTCTCCGGCGGCATGCGCAAGCGCGTGGCACTGGCGCGCGCCATCGCGGTGAGGCCTGAAGTCGTTCTCTATGACGAGCCGACGACGGGCCTCGACCCGATCAACACTGCGCGGGTAAACCACCTGATCATGGGTTTGCAGCGCAAGCTCAACATCACCAGCATCGTGGTGACGCACGACATGAAGAGCGCTTTCGGCATCAGCGACTCGGTCGCGATGGTCCACTCGGGCCGGATCATCTGCCACGGGTCGGTCGATGAATTCCGGGCCTCGACGGACCCGCGGGTGGCCGACTTCATCGAGGGACGCGCTCCGGTCAAGGAAGACGTCGAAACGCTGCTCAATGCGTGAAGAAACGTCCACGGCCCGGTCGCGCGTGACGGCGCGCCTCGATTGAGGGAAGCTTCGAAACTCAAGCATGGCGAGCTATCGGGAAATCAAAGTCGGCGCCTTCGTCCTGGCCGGCCTCATGGTCGTCGGACTGGTGATTTTCCTCATCGGCGACGAGCGCAAGCTGTTCACGAGCAAGCACGATTACCGCGCGGTGTTTCAGGACGTGCAAGGCCTCAAGCAGGGCTCGCCGGTGCGCATGGGCGGCGTCGACGTCGGTTCCGTGTCCAACGTCGAGTATTCGCCGGACCCGAAGGAAGCCAAAATCCACGTCGTGGTTTCCATCGTGAGCGGTCAGGCGGAACGAATCCGAGGCGACAGCGTCGCAACCATCGAAAACAAGGGATTGCTCGGCGACAAGATGGTGGTGATCAGCGTCGGCAGTCAGGACGCGCCTCCGGTGCCTCCGGGCGGCACGCTTCAGAGCCACGAATCGGAAGAGATCTCGGCGATGCTCTCGAAGCTCGGCTCGATCGGGGATCGCGTCGATCGCGTCGTGAGCAATCTCGAGACGACCACGGGCGCGTTCGCCGACGAAAAGCTCCACGGCGACATCAAGGCCGGCGTCGGCGCCCTCAGCAACATTTTGCAGTCCCTGGACAAGGGCAACGGCTACGCCGCGCGCTTGCTGCACGACGAGGCGGAGGCGGACCGACTGTCGCGAACGATGGCGCACATCGAGCGCGCTTCGGCCGACCTCGAAGGTTCGACGCGCGAAGTGCGCGCCATCCTCGCCCGCGTCCGGCAAGGACCGGGCCTGGCGCACGAGGTGATCTACGGCGAGGACGGCGCCCGGGCGCTGGCTCAGTTCGGCGGCGCGGCGGAAGAGCTGACGCTGACGCTCCGCGGTGTTCGCGAAGGGACGGGCCTGGCGCGCAGCGTTTTGTTCGGCGACGGGCAGTCCGAGGAGCTGACGCGCAATCTGAACGCCATGAGCGGCGACCTGCGACAAATTGTCGCTGACCTGCGTTCCGGCAAGGGGACGCTGGGCGCGTTGCTCGTCGATCCCTCGGTGTACGAGGACCTGAAGCTCCTGCTCGGCAACGTCGACCGCAACAAGACGCTGCGCGCCCTGGTCCGCTACTCGATCAAGAGCGACGAGGCGGCTCCGAACGTCGAAGTGCGCGACCCGGCGCCCGCACGCTCGGCCGCCGGCGCCGCGGCGCCCGTCGGTCAGGTCTCCGAATGACGCGCCGGGCGCCCTGAAGTGTGGCCTGACAGGTGCAAGGCCGCGCCCTATACTGACCCGCATGCGAATCCTGGAGCGTTTCGGGCGCGGGGCCACCCTGCTCGGTCTTTTCGCGCTGGCCTCCTATTTCGCTCTTCAGTTCGGCAGCGGCGGGCTGTGGCGCGGCCTCGAGGCGGCGCACGCCGGGGTGTCCCCGGGGGAAGCGCGCGCGCCCTACGACCTGACTCAGCTCGTCGCGGTGAACGAGACGCTCAAGACGATTCGCGACAAGTACGTAGATCCCAACCGGGTGAAGCCCCGCCAGATGTTCCTGAGCGCGCTGAATCAGATCCAGAAGGAAGTCGCTCAGGTCATCATCTCGCACGACGAAAAGTCTCCTACCGTCCGCGTCAAGGTGGAGACGGCGGAGGCGGACTTTCGCGTCGACAACGTGCAGGGCCCCTGGGACGTCGCGGCCAGGCTGCGCGAGGTCTTCGCCTTCCTTCAGTCGAACCTGAAGGATACGGAAGTCGACCTCAGGGACGTCGAGTACGCCGCGTGCAACGGCATGCTGCGCACGCTCGATCCGCACAGTGTTTTCCTGAGCCCCGAAGCTTACCGCGAGATGAACCTGTCGACCTCGGGGCACTTCGGCGGGCTCGGCATCGTGATCTCGATCCGCGACCAGATGCTGACGATCATGCGCCCGATGCCGGGAACGCCGGCCGGGCGCTCCGGTTTGAAACGCCTCGACCGCATCACCAAGATCAACAACGAGTCGACGCTCAACATGCCGCTCGACGACGCGGTCAAGCGCCTGCGCGGACGCCCGAGTACGAAGGTCACGATCTGGGTCCACCGCGACGGCAAGGACGGCTGGACCGGCTCGCGACCCTTCGAGCTCGTGCGGGAGGAGATTCGCATCGAGTCGGTGTCGGCGCGCCCGCTCACCGGCGGAGTCGGCTACGTGCGCCTCAACCAGTTCCAGGCGTCGACTTCCGACGAGCTCGAGAAGGCGCTCGATCAGTTGCGCAAGGCCGACAGCCTGCAGGCGCTGGTGCTCGACCTGCGCGGCAACCCCGGCGGCCTCCTGGATCAGGCCGCCAAGGTCGCCGACACCTTCCTCGAGGACGGCGTGATCGTCTCGACCCAGGGCATCAGTGAAGGCCGTGAAGAAAAGCGGGCGACGCGTCGCGGGACCGAGCCGTCGTATCCCGTCGTGGTCCTCGTCAGCAGCTCCTCGGCGAGCGCGAGCGAAATCGTCGCCGGCGCCCTCAAGGGACACGAGCGAGCCATCGTCGTGGGCCAGGCGACGTTCGGCAAAGGCACGGTGCAGCTCGTCTTCCCTCGCATCACGCCGGATGGCGCGGCGCTCAAGCTCACCATCGCGCAGTACATGACGCCCGGCGACGTCTCGATTCAGGGCACCGGCGTCGCTCCGGACGTGGAGCTCGATCCGATGACGGCCGATCCGCTCGAAATGGATCTGTTCATCGCCGAGCACTCGCTCAGAGAGCGCGACCTCTCGAAGAGCCTGGTCGGTGACGGCCGCCGCCCGTCGGAGCCGCCGTTCTTCCGCCTGCGCTACAACTTGCCGGAGTCGGAACGCGCCAAGCTGCGCGAGATCGGCGCCGATCTCGACGACGAATTCCAGCTCGACTTCGCCGTGCGCTTCGCGCGCGATCTCGCCGACAAGCTCAAGCCCGGCAAGCGTTCCCAGCAGCTGCGCGCGGTGAAGGGCCTGATCGAGCAGGTTGAGAAGCGGGAGATCGCGTCGATCAGCAAGGATCTCGCTGCTCTCGGCATCGATTGGCAGGCAGCGCCCGCCGCCGTCGCGGGCCCCGGGCCGAGCGATTTCAAGGTATCGGTCTCGACGGATCAAGCGAACCACGCCGTGCAGGCGGGCAAGCCCATGGACCTCAAGGTCTCCGTGACCAACAACGGGGATAAGCCCATCTACCAGCTGCGGGCACAAACGGAGAGCGACGCCGGGTACTACGACGAGAAAGAGCTGGTCTTCGGCAGGGTGGAACCGGGTCAGACCAAATCCGCCCAGGCGCCGCTCGGGTTTTGCAGCGTCGAGGGGCGCAAGCCCGGGTCGACCCAGCCCGTGCCGCTCGACGCCAAACGCGTCTGCAAGGTCCCGATGGATGCCGTGACGCGGCAAGACGTGGTCAAGGTGCGCTTCTTCGCGGAAGGCGGCCAAGCACCGCCGGACGCCGAGCTCAGGCCGACGGTGACCAGCCTGCCGCGGCCCATCTTCGCCTACAGCTATCAGATCATGGACAACCGCCCCGGTAACGGTGACGGCCAGCTGAGTCGTGGGGAAGGCGCGACGGTGCTCTTGACCGTGAAGA
>Ga0214471_10004456_pt1 | contig 10821 bp, 6 predicted proteins | sample RVTome_5_FD_207665 | JGI IMG/M metagenome (GOLD analysis project Ga0214471, IMG submission 207665) | Soil microbial communities from uranium-contaminated site in the Upper Colorado River Basin, Wyoming, United States - RVT142D155 | ecosystem: Environmental > Terrestrial > Soil > Contaminated >... | reverse complement strand
CCAGACGGCCGGTCGGTCGGCGCTGGTTTAGCGGTAATCGATACTACCAAGGTAAGCCGTCGCCCTTGAGCTCGGCCAGCCGAGAGCAGCGGCGGGGCGAGGATAAACGTCAAGCCAAACTAAGACGGAGCGTCACGCAAGCCGTCGGGCTGGTGATTATTGCCGGTCTGGTTTATCTTTTCGGGTTTGTTCGGACAATTAGCCTGCCGAGTAGTCTGCCGGCGTCGGTAGCCGGCGAGCTTAAGGCCAGCGCCAATAATTATCTCAACCGGCACTGGTACTCCAGACTGAAGCCGCTCATCAGCCATAGTCGGTTGAGGGCGGAATTGCTCGACCAGTTTCCCGGTTTGAGCGGCCTTGGTTTGGAACTGCCTTGGTATAGTTCTAATTTGAATATTTCCGACAGTGAACGCCAACCGTTAGCCCGATGGCAAACCACAAATGATGCTAACTCATATCTGGTAGACGAACAGGGGACAATCTACGCCAATCCGGCCGGGGGCTTTGATTACTTGGTACTGATTAAAGACTCGACACAACTGGAGATCAAATCGGGCCAGTCCCAAATCAATCTTCAAGCGGTTAATTTTATTAATAATCTGGATAGCCAACTGGCCGGAATTGTCCCAATTAGCGGCCAAGCGCGCTCATATGAACTTATCGATGCGCCCCGAGAGGTCAGGCTGCGGCTGAGCGGCCAGCCGTTTTTTATTAAACTTCTCTATAGCCGAGGCGTGTTGGATCAAGTCGACGAACTGAAAGAAATCCTCAGCTACTTGAAGAACCGACGAATCACTCCAGGCCAATATATTGACCTGAGGATACCCGACACGGCCTATTACCGTTAGGGCGCGGGGCACAGTCCCAAACAATATCATCTAGGTTTTATTGCTGCATTTAGAGGTAGCATCGGCCGCAAGAATTCAGCCGTGCGGTCGCAAAAAAAAGTAATCTCCCACCCTGTTAAGAATGTTCTGTTTTTGTACATTTTATAACTCAGGCCCCAAGGCGGGGACGATTACATATACAAATACATTAAATGTCAGATATGTCAAAGAGGGTAAGGCAGGGCACATGGCTCCAAATAAAATCTGCCCAGGCGTTGTGGATAAGTATACAGGCTCTGATAGATTGTTGATGGGCCTTCAACTCAATGTGAGACGACCGGGCCAAGAACCATGTACTTAAAAATTAATCTTGGCGTCGCAGCTAAACACTAAAGACGCAGTTAACGACCAAAAGGCGCTCTCATCCCCCAAAGTAGACAGGGTGATTAATAACAAAGACGATAAACATTAACGACGTAAAATATACATTGTGCGACACGATTGGTTTGTCTGAGTTCCATCCTCTTGGTCGTCTTTTAGTGTGCCTTTAAAGCTTTATATTTAGTTTCAACTCGCGCCCTGTCCGCGGCCCCCCTCGTGTTATCTCAATTTAATGATAGTGTCTTCGGCCAAATGACCATCGTCCTGGACTGGCTTATCGAGCTGACTCGGTTGAGTTTTTGGCGAATATTTAGTGTTCGAATTATGTTTCTTTTTATAACTAACTGAGCCCGCGGTTCTGGGAGTGGAAGGCCGTTTTGAATCGCTGCTTGTGGGCAGCGGCCGAGGGCTGAAGGTATCGCCGGTGGCTTTTATAATAGCCGCTTCCACCTCGGCTTTAGGCCGGCCATAGCGTTCCCGCGAGAGTCCGATTATGTCCTCGATATATTCGCTTTCAAACGTTGGTAGTTTGAGCGTAGTAGCGGAAAAGGCCGGAGTTTTTTCGCCGTCGATTGATAGAGCCGCGACGATGTGCTGGTTATGCAGCTGGATAAGGTCCTGGGCTTCAAACTGGGGTTCGACGTAGCGTTGCAGGGCGTGGGCGTCATCGGCACCGACTCGGAAGCTGATAATCGAACCGACATTGCCGAAAATAGCGTCCTTTACCTCGGGTGACATTTGTGAGACGTATTGGTTAGCGACTGTCAGATTCAGGCCGTATTTACGGGCCTCGCTTAAAATAACGGCAAACGAATCGGTGGCGAAGTTCTGAAACTCATCGACGTATAAATAAAACGGGCGGCGGTCCTCTATCCTAGGTATATCGGCCCGGCTCATGGCCGCCAGTTGGATTTTGGTCACGATCATGGCGCCCAAGATGGCGGCGTTGTCCTCACCAATCAGCCCCCGGGACAGATTGACAAGCAAGATTTGACCTTTGTCCATCACCTCTCGCAAATTAAATGTGCTCTTGGGCTGGCCGATGATGTTTCGAATCAGCGGATTGGCTGTAAAGGCGCCAACTTTATTTAGTACCGGGGCGACAGCCTCGGACGCAAACTTGTCATTCCAGCTGCCGAATTCATTAATCCAGAAGTTGCGAACGACTGGATCCTGGATGTTTCGGATTACTTCATCGCGGAAATTTCGCTCGGTTAGCATCCGGGTAATGTCCAGCATGGTGGAGTTCGGGTAGTCCAACAGCGCCAAAATGGTGTAGCGCAAGATATACTCCAACCGCGGGCCCCATGATTCGAACATCCGTTTTAGCACCCCGACCAGCTCGGAACTGATATGGTTTTTGAGGTTGGGGTCGATCACCTCCAGCGGGTTGAATCCGATGGGAAATTCCCGATCGGCCGGGTTAAAGTAGACGACATCCTTGATCCGGTCTTTAGGGATAAATCGCAGAACGTCCACGGCGTAGTCGCCGTGAGGATCGATTACGCCGAAACCGTAACTGTGATAAATATCGGACAACGACAACAATTGGAGCATAAAAGATTTGCCGGTGCCGGTTTGGCCCACTACGTAGACGTGCCGTCCCCTATCCGAGCGCTTGAGGCCAAACTGGATATTGTTGCCGCGGAAGTTTGTCACCGCGAAGGGGCTTAGTTGGTCTTCCGGTACGGTGCCGACTGACGGCAGAGTCGAGGGCGGTTCGGCGGTTTTGGAAGTAGCCCAGACAATGTTCGGGGTTTCTACGTTGGTATGCGGCAGGTGGTACAGGCTGGCTAACTCCTCGATATTTAGGATTTTACCCTCGTCCAAGAAGAACCTAGCTCGGTATTCGGCTAACGCGTTGTCGCCGGCGCCGCCGGGTTTTTGGCTGAAGCCGTTTAAGTTAGTGGTGTTAAATTGCTTGAAAGTGCCGATCATAGCCTGCAGCCTTAGCCGGGCGGTGGTTTTATCGTCGCCCAGATACATCAGCCGGATCTTGACCTGGTAACCGAGTTTTTTGGTTTTTTCCTCGATTGCCGTGATGCGAGACTTGTCTCTCTCCCCTACCTCCTTGGCCGCCTCACCCTCCTTGCCTGGTTCGGGCGGTTTCCAGAGGGCTTCAAACAGCTGCCCCATGAAGCTGAAGAAGGAGTCGACTCCCCCACCAGTGAACCAACCCCGGCCATTTTTAATCTGGTCGATAAACTTGCTGCCACGTTTGTGCCAGGAGTCGTCTAGTGGTCGGGCTAGGATTTGAATCCACATTTCTTCATTCGGCGCTTCCAGCTTGGCCAACGTAGCTGTGATGGCAGCCAGCGGGTCCACCTCAAAATTCTGAAAGGTTTTTATGGGCAGAACCTCATTATCCGTCAACGTCAACTCGACGCTTTGGGCTATCGGCTGATCGATCTGTCGAGCGGCGTAATCCTCGTCCAGCTGCTTGATTTGAACAGTCGGGTACTGGGCGTAAACCTGACCCTCGACAAAATTTTGCAGGTGCTTGGGCGTCCAGACGTAAAACCGGATTCGTTGATCGATAGCGGCGATTTCGAAACTAACGTGCTCTTGCAGTATCCCCTCGCGCATCAGTTCGGCTTTGGGCCGGAGAATCCCGTGTAGGGCGGCAAACATTTGTTCCGCTGCCAATTCCTTTTTGTCATTGGCTCGGGGGATCTCCAGCAACAGTAATACGTGTTCAGCGCTGGCGGCGTTGTAGGCCTTCCGGCGGTTTTGCCATGTCAGATAACCTAAGGTGGCTGCAATTGGCAGCCAAACCCACCACTGTGTCACCAGGTTAACCAGGGGCCCGATAATACTAACAATCATAATCACTTTCTATTTTCTCTAAGCTTACAGAGATTTGCAAATACCAGTAACTGATATTATACCATGTCAAAGCAAATAAATCAAGATGAGCTCGGATCTAAGGGGTTTGTTTTTAAGCAGTTTCGTCGAACGCGTAAGTTGCCTTGGCTACTCGCTTGAACTGTGGTTTGCCCTGTAAGTTGAGCAAGATGGTGGTTTCTTTCACCCGACGGCTTTTGAGCACGCGCTTAACGATTTCATCGCGGTGTAACGGCTTGCCGCTTTTTTTGAGCACCTCGGCAATGACATCGGCTACTGTGCCGCGCTTATAGCCCCACTCTTTTAGGGCGTAAATTCCTCGGCCGATCAGCACAAAGCGTGGATCTTTGATAAGTTCGTTATGAATGGCCTGAGTAGTAACGTCCTTGCGCTTGAAGGTCGAGGCTTTGATCTGTTTGGCGATGTCGGAAAAGTGCATCGGCTTTTGATTGTCTTTTAAAATGACGTAAATCTTATCGCGGATATTCTTGGGATTGACCAGCGGCCAGCGGATTAGTCCCCATAGACCGCGTAAGGTCGCCAACTCCTTGCTGATGCTGGCCAGAGCGGCGATATGCCGGGGGTGTTCTAAACTAAGACGGGCGTGGAGTTCTTCGGCCGTGATTGGTTCGCCGACAGTTTTGATGGCGTCAATGACCTGCTTGATGGCTTGCTTGATCTTTCTCTCGTCATATTTGTCACGGATAGCGACGGCTTGTCGGTATCGGTCGTTTTCATCGATTAGTTCCAGGCCGGGTGAGATTGAAGCCAGTAAGGCCACGTGGGCATGGGTCCGTTCGTCGTCCTGTTCGGTTAAGGCCTGGGCCAAATTGATAACGGTAGCCACCAAGCCGAGCTCGTGTAATTCTTTGATAATGGCCTTCTCGGCCGACTTAAGCTGAAGTAATTGATCTTCGGCGGCCTGGGCCTTCAGCCGGGCAAGGATGGCCTTTTCCAGCTGTCGAACCCGCTCGCGGGTAATACCTAACAGCTCCCCGATTTGCTCGAGAGTCTCACGGCGGTCATATAAGCCAAAACGACGTCCAATGATCTCCTTTTCCCGGTCTCTATCGATTGAGTCGAGAATACTTTTGACCACGGCGCGTACGTCAAGCGCGTTTGCTGTTTGGGACATAAATAATTTATACCTCGCTATTACTATAGAATATGTTTTAAATTATGTCAAACACTCTACCTTATATTCAATTATAGCACTAATTAGACAGCATGTGAAATACCTGTTTTCTGACTTGACCAGGACTGACATATAAGCTTAAGCACGTTTTTTTAACAGAGACTGAACCTGATCAAGGGTGAGTTTTTTTGGGTCGATGTCCTTGGGTATTTTGGCGTTGGTCTTGCCGTTTGTGACGTACGGGCCGAAACGGCCGCTCTTAACTATTAAGCCGTCGCCAAAGTCTTTGATCAAAGACTTTTTTGTGGCCGATTGGCGTTCGGCGATTAACTTTTGGGCGCGGCTTAGCCCAATCGTAAAAACATCCTCGTCTTTTGGGATACTGGCAAAGGTCGAACCCAACTGGACGTAGGGCCCGTAACGGCCAATATTGGCTTTTATCGGCTGGCCGTCCTGCTCACCGAGGTCGCGCGGCAGTTCGAACATCTTTAAGGCTAGCTCTAGAGTTACGTTTTCCAAAGTGGCACCGGGCGGCAAAGGTGCAAAATCCGGTTTAGTTTCATCCTCGGCTTCGCCGCGTTGCAGCATCGGCCCGTAGCGGCCGAAACGAGCTAGGATAGGCCGTTTGGTCTGGGGGTCAACGCCGATTTTTCTGGCCTGAGTAGCTTCTTTACGAGTGACTTTGGCCGCTGCCATGACGGTTTTATGAAAGTCCGTGTAAAAATCTTTGATCATGGCGTTCCAGGCACGCTGGCCCACCTCGATGGCATCGAACTCGTCCTCCACCTCGGCCGTGAAATCGTAGTCGACGACGTCCTTGAAGTGCTTGAGCAGAAAATCAGTTACGACTGTCGCCGTGTCGGTTGGTAAAAGTTTTTTGCTGTCACCGCCCAGCGTTTTGACCTCGGTCTGTTGGCTGATTTTGCCGGCTTTTAGCCGTAGTATAGTCAGCTCAACCTCCTTGGTTGGCGCGGGTTCGCGGCTGACATAGCCGCGGTCCTGGATAGTCGAAATAGTTGGTGCGTAGGTACTCGGCCGGCCGATTCCCATTTCCTCCAGCGTGCGGACTAGGTTGGCCTCAGTATAACGGGGCGGGACACGGCCCGGAGTTTCTTCAGCCTTGGCGGCTATCAGCGTCAACTTATCACCCACAGCTAGTTTAGGCAGAACCTCGTCTTTGAGCGCTGACTGGGGGTAGGCTTTCAGCCAGCCGTCAAAGGTTATGACTTCGCCCTCGGCTGTTAACTCGGCCTTGCCGTTGGACAAAATAATCTTTGTCTTGAGCAGCTTAGCCGTCGCCATTTGGCTGGCCAAAAATCGCCCGCGAATCAGCTTATACAACTTGGCTTGAGCGGGGTCCTCCCCCGCTTCGGCCCGCTCAACCCTAGTTGGACGAATGGCCTCGTGGGCTTCTTGGGCGCCCCGGGTTTTTGTGGTGTAGCGGCGGAATTGATGGTAATTTTGGCCGAATTCCGCTCCAATATAGTCCTTGGCCATCGCGGTCGATTGGCCCGATAACGAGACTGAGTCGGTTCTCATATAGGTTATGTGCCCAGCCTCGTATAATCGTTGTGCCAGGTTCATGGTCCGCTTAACGGAATAGCCGAGCTTGCGGCTGGCTTCTTGCTGCAGACTGGAAGTCGTGAATGGTGGCGCCGGATTGCGCGTTCCCTCGGTTTGATCGACGGCTAAAACGTCAAATGGTCCAGTTTTAAGCTGTTCCAAGACGGCTTTGGCCTTGGCTTTGTCGGCCGGCTGCTGAGCGTAAACGGCCGCTAGCTCATCCGGTTCTCGTTTTAAAACGGCGGATATTTTAAATGTCGTTGTGGCTTCATGGCCGGCGATTTCCCGCTCGCGCTCGACGATTAACCTGACCGCGACGGATTGGACCCGTCCGGCCGACAACCCGGGCCGAACCTTCCGCCATAACAGAGGTGATAATTCGTATCCGACCAGCCTATCCAAAACCCGGCGGGCTTGCTGAGCGTCAACCAGGTTTTTATCGATTCGCCGCGGTGTCTCAAGAGCCGCCAATATCGCGGGTTTGGTGATCTCATGAAAAACAATCCGGCGAGTATTATCGGCTTTGAGCTTAAGGACTTCGCTCAAATGCCAGGCAATCGCCTCGCCTTCGCGGTCTTCGTCGCTGGCCAACCAGACGGTTTTGTTGCCTTTTACAGCCTGTTTTAAGGCTGCCACAACTTTCTTTTTTTCGTTGCTGATTTCATATTCCGGCTTAAAGTCGTGCTTGATGTCGACCGCCATACGCTTGGCGGGCAAATCGCGTACATGGCCCAGGCTGGACATGACCTCAAAGTCTTTGCCCAGGTAGTTTTGGATAGTTTTGGCTTTGGCCGGCGACTCAACGATAACCAGATTTTTTGGCATAGTCTGGGTTAGGGTACGGCATGCTTGGCTTAAGCGCAAGTCAAACTGCCTCCGATAATTGAGGGGCTTAGTTTAAGGCCCAAACATTATTGCCCAGACAAACGACTTGGCCGTTGAGTTCTAGATGGGTCAGCTCGCGGCTGATTACCTCGGTCCTTAGCCCTGTCAGTTGGGATAGTTCAGAAAATTGTTTCGAACCCGGTTTTAGGGCGTCTAAAATGGCCTGACCGTCGGCATTATCGGCGGTGTGGCCGGCGGACGGTCCGTCCGGGTCCAGGCCGAGTTCGACTAAGATGTCCGCCACACCAAGAACCGGCTTGGCGCCCAAGCCAATCAGTCGGTTTGTGCCGACCGATGTCGGACTGGTGATCGGCCCCGGCACGGCCAAAACACTGATGCCCATATCTAACGCGTATTCGGCCGTGATCAAGGTTCCACTTTTGGCCGCCGCCTCGACCACGACCAATACGTCCCCTAAAGCGGCTACGATGCGGTTCCTGGCGACAAAGGAATATCTAGTCGCCGACGTGCCCGGCGGATACTCGCTGATTAATGCCCCTTGACGGCTGATCTGCTCGCCCAACCGGCGGTGTGACGCCGGATAAATTAGATCGATACCGCTGGGCAAAACCGCGATGGTTTGGCCGCCAGCAGCGAGCGCGGCTTGGTGGGCCAGGCTGTCGATCCCGAGGGCCAGCCCGCTGACGATACGGACGCCCCGTCTGGCTAAATCGCCGGCCATGCGCTCCGCTACCTGCCGGCCGTAGGCAGTATATTTGCGGCTGCCGACCATCGCCACGGCCGGCTGCAGCGGGTCATAGTCGCCTCTTATAAATAGCCGCCTGGGAGGGTCGTTGAGGCGGGCTAAACGGCGCCAGGCGTCGAGTTTGTCTGGTTTTATAACACTTATGCTAGGCATACTTAAATACATTATTGACAATTATAACAAAAAATGCTAGTATTTTGACTCGTGAGCAATTTAATTTGCTTTTCACGTACCTTACACCCCAAAGAACAAACTATGTTTGTTAGATTGCTGGTCTACTGCTTGGCGCCCAAGTATCTACCCTCCACTTAGACGCTACTGTAGCCGTTTACGGTTACGAGTGGCCAGCAAACTAACCCCTTTAACCAATCCCTTTTTAGTGGGCTAGCGAGTCTGCCAGCTGGCGGATGATCGTTTACGGTCGGCTCCGCACCGACATTTTGTCGCGGTCGCTTTGCTTGGTGGGTTAAAGGGTTCAATCAACACCCGACAGTGCCCACCCCTGCCGGGTGTTGTTATTTTTAAAATTTGAGTTGTATTATTGAACCAATGATTGAGATTGAATCACGGCACGAGCATTTATTGTATCGAGACCGCCAAAATGTCACTTTATCCAAAATCGGTGCCACCGCGACCTACCTATATAACCGCATAAGGTATCACGACTCGCCGATAATCGATGGCCTTGAACATTTGCAATCGGCCGAACCAGCCGTAATTGCCCCAACCCATCAATCAAAGTTAGATATTCCACTCATGGGCTATCTAGCCTGGCGAGCCAAGTTAAGGCCACCGACCTATATCGCCCGAGTAAGTTTAGTCGATGACGACCCAAAAATCGGCCGGGTACTGCCTTACCTGGGGGCTTTTTATATCAATCAAAGCAAGCAGGACAGTCAGCCGATGGAGCGACATATTAGGAATTCACTTGAGTCGACTCGGTCGGTCATCTTGTTTCCGGAGGGCACCAGACGGGCACCTGGAGAGCCGATTAAGTTGGAACGAGGACTGGGGATAATCGCCGTAAACTTGGGCTTAATAATCGTACCGGTTGGTATTTATGGGACGGAGCGCGCGGTTAAAGGTCAGCACACGCCAGTCGGTATAGCTATTGGGGAGTCCCTGTCACCTGGGAATAATCCGATGGTGTTTCGAAAAAAATTGACCCAAACTCTGACCGGTCTTAGAGATCAAGCCCGTCAGTTAGTTTCTTAGAAAAAGCCGCTAATATGGTTTTCTTCTCTTGGGCAGTCAGTCGGGTCAGCACGTAGTTGCTGATGTCCCGTACGGGCTGGTCGGGCCGGCCGATACCTAGCCGAAGCCGCCTAAAACCCGGGCCGGTCTGTTCTAGGGCGGACAATACACCATGATGCCCGGCGCCGCTTTGGGTTGACTCGGCCACCCGGATTGCACCAATCGGCAAATCGGCGTCGTCGTGAATAACTATTAGGTCGCCGAGTTTTAGCTTGTAAAACCTGAGTAACTTGGCCACCGCCTGGCCGCTTAAATTCATCTGCGTCAGCGGCTTGGCCAAGACAACGTTATGGTCCAGATCTTTGTACGTCTCGGCTTTAAGCCTGCTCGATTTGTGCCACCGGTCGCTTTCCCATCTGTCGGCCAGCCAATCGACGGCCATAAAACCGACGTTGTGGCGGGTTTGTTCATATCCCGGCCCGTTGTTACCAAGGCCAATAATAAGTTTCATGGTTTAATTTTACCCGATGCTTTCTCAACAAACTTGATTCGGATCGGCGTACCGCCAAATCCAAAGCCAGTTCTAAGTTCTCGCTCCAGATAGCGGACATAAGACCAGTGGATAACCCGAACACCGGTCCCAAAAATACTGAACTGGGGTGGAGCCGAGCCGGTTTGAGTCATGTACCGCAGTTTGGGGTGAGTGTGTTTTAAGCCGGCCGGCGGGTGATGGTTTACCCGCTCGCCCAGCCAGCGGTTGAGCGCGGCCGTCTTGACGGTTTTTTGCCGTTCGGCCTCGATGTCGTTGCCGAGCTTTACCAGCCGGGTAACGTTTTGCTTGTCGGCGGCGCTGGTCACAGTAAAAAAGGCCCAGGGCGTGTGTTGGAATTCGCGCTTTAATTTGGCCAGCATGGCATCATGGGTAAAGGCGTCTTTATCTATCAGATCCCATTTGTTGACGGCCAAAATCAAACCTTTACCGGCGTCCTTGATTACACCGGCTAGTTTCTGATCCAACGCTACACCCGGTTCGGTGGCGTCGACCACCAGGATGCAAATATCAGCTTCTTCGATTGCCGCTACGGCCCGCATGACGCTGAAACGTTCGATACCGCGTTCGATCTTGCCCGAGCGCCGGATGCCGGCCGTATCGAGCAAGGTTATCGGCTGTTGGTTGACGGTAATTTGGGCGCGATTGACGTCGCGGGTTGTGCCGGCTTTGTCGTCGACCACCGCCTTGGTTTGAACGCTTAGACTGTTAAACAATGAAGATTTACCGACATTCG
>Ga0214471_10004455_pt1 | contig 10821 bp, 11 predicted proteins | sample RVTome_5_FD_207665 | JGI IMG/M metagenome (GOLD analysis project Ga0214471, IMG submission 207665) | Soil microbial communities from uranium-contaminated site in the Upper Colorado River Basin, Wyoming, United States - RVT142D155 | ecosystem: Environmental > Terrestrial > Soil > Contaminated >... | reverse complement strand
CCACGGCGACAGCACCTGGCCCGACACCCAGCAGGTCCTCCGCGAGGCGTGGGGCCATCTGGGAGCCGCCGAGCTGCGAGCGATCTGTTCGGAGAACGCCGCCACCTTGTTCCGCCACCCCCTACCCGCCGACGTGCTGCCCGCCGGCTAGCCCAACAGCGCGGCGCGAAAGCGGCGCACCACCCCATTAGCGCGCCGCGCTGCGCGCTCTGCCGGGGGAGCGGGCGGCGGGCGGCCGGAGCATGGCGGGTGGCGGAAGCCGTTCAGCCGAGGTGGGCGGCGGCGAGCTCGATGGCGGCGTCGGCCAGGGCTTGGTTGGCGGCCGTGATGACGAACCCGCCGTCAGCCGGGTTGGTGCGGCTGGATCCGGCCAGACCGATCACCACCCCACCCGCCGCTTCGATGATGGGGATGTGGGCGGCGATGTCATAGGGGTGGAGCCCTCCTTCGATCACCAGATCCATGGTTCCCAGCGCCACCAGCCCGTAGTTGGCGCAGTCACCACCGAAGCGCACCATCCGCACGGCGTCGGCGATCGCACCGAACGCCGATCGCTCGTTGGGGGTGGGAAACATCGCTGGGTGGGTGCAACCGACGATGGCCTGCGACAGATCGGCGGTGGCGCTGGTGGCGAGCGAGCGGCGGGAGCCGTCGCGCTCGAGGAGCTGTGCGGTGCCGTCGGCGGCGACGTAGGTCTCGCCGAGGGCGGGGAGGTGGTTCCACCCTGCGACCACGTCATCGCCGACGCGGAGCCCGACCAGCGTCCCCCACAAGGGCTGGCCCGACACGAAGGACCGGGTGCCGTCGATGGGGTCGATGATCCAGCAGCGATCACCGCTCCCCGTCAGTCCCTCCTCTTCGCCCAAGATGGCGTCGCCGGGATAGCGGGCCCCGATCTCGCGGCGGAGGATGGCCTCGACCGTACGGTCGGCGTCGGTCACCGGATCGAAGCGGTGGCCGGTGCCCTTGTCGTCGATGTCAAGCGGTCGCCGGAACCAGCCGAGAGCCCGGTCGCCGGCGGCGCGGATGGCGCGGGTGAGCTCGTCGACCGGGGTCGATCCGAGGGCGGACATCAGGCGGCGCGGCGGCGGGGTTCGGCCAGCCGGACTCCAGGACGCTCGCCCTGATCGACCAGCACGCAGTGCGTCCCCCGGTAGATGGTGGGCATGCACTTGTTGCAGTGCACGCACAACGACTCGTCGGTAGCTCCGGCGGCCATGCGATTGGGGAGATCGGGTTCGCGCAACAGCGCCCGACCCATGGCCACGAACTCGAACCCCTCGGCCATGGCGGCGTCGATGGTTGAGCGGCGGTTGATGCCGCCCAGCAGCACGAGCGGAAGGTCGAGCGCGTCGCGGAACTGGCGGGCGTAGGGCAGGAAGTACGCCTCCTCGTAGGGGTACTCGGTGAGGAACCGGCGGCCGACCAATCGCATGCCCACACTCATGACCCCACCCATGGTGGCGGCCATCTCCCGGATCGGTGCCTCGCCCCGGAACAGGTACATCGGGTTCTCGAGGGAGGAGCCGCCGGTGAGCTCGATGGCGTGGAGGGCACCGTCGGCTTCGAGCATCCGGGCCACCTCGACGCTCTCGTCGAGCCACAGCCCGCCGGGAACCCCGTCGGCCATGTTGAGCTTGGCGATGACGGCCAGCCGGTCGCCCACCGCGTCGCGCACGGCGGTGACGACCTGGCGGGGGAAGCGGGCGCGATTGGCGAGCGATCCGCCCCAGCGGTCGGTCCGGCGGTTCAGCTTGGGGCTCAGGAACTCGCTCAGCAGGTAGCCATGGCCGAGATGCACCTCCACCGCGTCGAACCCGGCGTCCGCGACCCGTCGGGCGGCAGATGCGAACTCGCCGGTGATTCGGGAGATGTCGGCATCGTCTACCGGTCGCGTCCGGCGCATGGCGAGGGGGGAGAAGTACGGCGATGGCGATCGACCCCGGTGCCCGGTGGCGGCGGCCACCGCACCGGCGTGCCCGATCTGCGCCGAAACCGCGGCACCCTCGGCGTTCACGGCCTCGGCCATCGCCGCCAGGCCCGGGACGGCATCGTCGGTGAGCACGATCTCGTTGGGCGTGCCGCAGCCCTCGGCACTCACGGCCAGGTAGGCGACGGTGGTCATGCCGACACCGCCGGCGGCCATGGAGCGGTGGAAGTCGATCAGGCCGTCAGACACGACGTGATCAGGTGTGAGGCCTTCGAACGTGGCGGCCTTGATGATGCGGTTGCGCAAGGTGGCCGGGCCCAGCGTCGCCGGTGCGAAGGGATCGGGCACCGCGTGGTCGACCATGGTGGCGCGACGGTAGCCGTGCGCCGGTCGGCTCAGAAGATGCCGAGCAGCCGTCCGGCGTTGTCGACCCGGCTCAGGTCGCCGAGGAAGCGGATCTCGGGGCCGGGCTCGTGGCGGATGACGGTGGGCGTGGCCAGTACTTGATGCTCCCGCGCCTTCTCGGGGTTCGCGATGACATCGACGATGGCGATCTCGTAGCCCCCGTCGCGGAGGTGTTCGCGGCAGAGTCGCTCGAGCGTGGTGCCAGCAGCGTGGCCTCGCTCTGCATCTCCGGCCACGAACACCGAGAACCGGAAATGGGGGTGGTCGAGGCCGTCGGTGCCCCACTCGACGGTTGCGGGAGCTTGGTCGTTTCGCACTCCGCTGCCCTCTGCGGCACGGTGCAGTGCGGTCATGGACGTGCTCCTCGGTTCGGTCACTCAACTACTCAGATACTGGATGGTACTGAACAGATGACTACAGCATGTCAATGGTCAGTCACGCATGCCTCGCCGAATCGGTGAGGTTTGGAGGACGGGGATCTCATCTATACATTGACGAAGGTAAATATATTGGTGTAGCCTATCGACGCTCATCGATCCAATTCCGAGCCGGTTCTGAGCCGATTCCGAGTTGGATCACCGAGCTAGACAACGCACCTCGATCACCGGGAGCACTCATGCGCCTTCAGCTTGCCCTCAACGTGTCCGACCTCGATGCCGCCGTCGGCTTCTACAGCCGGCTCTTCGCGGCCCAACCGGCCAAGACCAAGCCCGGATACGCCAACTTCGAGATCGCTGATCCCCCCCTCAAGCTCGTGCTGTTCGAGCACCCCACACAAGGCGGCACCATCAACCACCTCGGCGTCGAGGCGGAGACGGCCGCCGAGGTGGTGGCCGCCGAGGCGCGTCTGCGTGACGAGGGTCTCGACCCCAGCGGTGTCGATGACACGGTGTGCTGCTTCGCGGAGAAGACCGAGACGTGGATCGAGGGTCCCGACGGCGCCCGGTGGGAGTGGTACGTCAAGCGCGGCGACGCCGACACGTTGCTACCGGTCCCCTAGGCATCGAAGGGGAGCGGATCAACCAGCTCGCCGTAAGGTGAGGGCGTGCCCGACTTGGCCGAGCTGGTCGATCCTGCCCACACCGCAGTGGTGACCCAGGAGTGCCAGGTGGGTGTCATCGGGGACGCCGCCGTGCTCGGTGAGCTCTCCGCCGAGGCCCAGCGCCAGATGGTGCCCAACGGAGCCCGACTCCTCGCAGGTGCCCGGGCGGCGGGGGTGCACGTCGTGCATTGCCTCGCAGTTCGACGCGCCGACGACCGGGGCTCCAACCACAACGGCCGCCTCTTCGCCGCCACCCGCAAGCTCGGGATCCGCATCGAGCCGGGCAGCCCTGAGGCCGAGCTGATCCCTGAGTTCGACCGCCAGCCCGATGATCTCGTGCTCCAGCGATATCACGGGCTGGGCCCGATGGGCGGAACAGATCTCGACGCCGTCCTCCGAAACCTCGGGGTCACCACCATCGTGGGAGTGGGAGTGTCGGTGAACGTGGCCATGACCAACTTCGCCATGGATGCCGTCAACGCCGCCTACCGGTTTGTGCTCCCCCGCGACGCGGTGGCCGGGGTGCCCGTCGATTACGCCGATGCCATGATCGACAACACCCTGTCGCTCTTCTCCACCGTCACCACTGCCGACGAGATCCTGTCGACGTGGTCGAGCCCACGAGGCTGACCATCTACCGATCGCGAACTCCGGTCGGTAGTGTCGCTGCGATCCCACCCTCGGAAGGATGTCGTCGTGGTTCGTGGCACCCGGTTTGTCGCACCGCTGCTCACGCTGGCGTTGGTCGCCGCCGCGTGCTCCTCGGATCGGACATCTGACGGTTCGGGCGGGGTGGCCGACCCCACCGCGGTCAACGAGGCCGGTCTGCCCACCACCTTCGGCACCATCGAGTGGCCCTGCCGTCCCAGCGAGGCGACGGCTGACGACGACGCGGTCCGCGGGGTCAGCGGCGACACGATCACCATCGGGGTGGGCGACGATCGAGGTCTGGCCTCCAACCCCGGGCTGAACAAGGAGCTGACCGACGCGGTGCTGGCCATGGTCGATCGGTGCAACGAGCTCGGCGGGATCGCCGGCCGTACCGTCGAGGCAGAGGTCTATGACGCCGCCATCTTCAACATCGCGGCCGTGATGACCGAGGCATGCGGCGAAGTCTTCATGCTCGTGGGCCAAGGGTTCGCCCTCGACGACCAGGGTGAGGAGATCCGCCTCGACTGCGACCTCGCCTCGGTGCCCGGCTTCACGGTCAGTGCGGCCGCCGCCCACGCCCCGCTCATGCGCCAGTCGGCACCGAATCCCGCCGATCAGCACAACGTCGTGCAGGGTGTGCAGCTGGCCGAGCTGTTCCCCGACGCCATCGACCGCACCGCCAACGTGGTCGGCAACTTCGGTGCCGCCACCCAGACCGGCGACAAGGTGCAAGCCGCGTTCGAGACGGTGGGCTTCGAGTTCACGACCGAGCTGCTCTACAACATCTTGGGAGAAGAGGACTGGACGCCGTTCATCCTCGACCTCAAGCGTCAGGACATCGAAGCGGTGCACTTCGTCGGCAGCTGCGACGGCTACCAGCAGCTGCGCCAGGCGGGTGTGAACAACGGGTACGAGGCCGTGTGGTTCACGCAGCCCAACTTCTACAGCGATGTATGCACCGAGCTGAACACCGACGGGGCCCTCGACGGCACCTACATCTTCATGTCCTACACCCCGGTCGAAGAAGCCGATGTGAACGACGCCGTCGCCGACTTCGCCGAGGTGCTGGCCGCGGCCGGCGTCGAACCGTCGTTGTTGGGGATGCAGGCGTCGGCCTCGTTCCTGTTGTGGGCCACGGCTGCTGATCGATGCGGACGCGATCTCACCACCCAGTGCGTCCTCGACGAGATCGACCGGATCGACGAGTGGACGGCGGGCGGTCTCCACGCGCCAACGACGCCCCGAAACAACGAGACCAGCAGCTGCGGTGTGCTGCTGGTGATCGACGGCCAAGCGTTCGAACGAGTACTGCCCACCGAGCGAGGGTCGTTCCAGTGCGACGACGACTACCGGGTCGCCATCGACACCGACGCCGCACGTGCCGCCCGGCTCGACGAGAACCGCATCTCCACCCTGTACAGCATCGACACCTCGGCCTGAGCGCGGCGATGGAGGCCTTTGGCGCCTACACGCTGCTGGGGTTGGCCCTCGGTGCTGCCTATGCCGTGGCCGCCGCCGGGCTGGTCGTCACCTACACGACGTCGGGCATCTTCAACTTCGCTCACGGGGCGGTGGCGATGATGGCCGCCTACCTCTACTGGCAGCTCCGATGGAGCGACGGTTGGGGCGGCCGGTGGCCCGCGCCGCTGGCGCTCCTCGTCGTCGTGTTCATCGCCGGCCCGCTGTTCGGCGCCCTCATCGAGCTGTTGGTCATGCGCCGGCTGCGCAACACGTCTGACACCACCCGCGTTGTGATGACCATCGCCCTGCTGCTGGCCCTCACCGGCCTGGCCAGCTGGGTCTGGGGATCGCCGCAGGCCCGGCGACCGGTCGAGTTCTTCGGGGCCACCAACCTCGTGTCGGATTCGTTCCCGGTGGCCGTTCTGTGGCACGACGTGGCGGTGCTTGTGACCGCCGGTGGCCTGGCCGCCGCGCTGTACGTGGCCTTGTTCCGGACACGGTTCGGCATCGTCATGCGAGCCGTGGTCGACAGCCGCTCGCTGTCTCAGCTCAACGGCGTCCACCCCGATCGGACGTCGCAGGTGGCCTGGGCCCTCGGCACCGCCATCGCTGCCCTGGCCGGGGTGATGCTGTCACCGAACCTGGGTTCGCTGAACCCACTCGCCCTCACCCTCTTCGTGGCCAACGTGTTCGCGGCGGCGGTGTTCGGGCGGTTGCGCAGCCTCCCGCTCACCTTCGCCGGTGCCATCGTGGTCGGGCTGGCCGTCAACTATTGGACCTGGTTCCAGAGCGAGGCGGGCAGCGACTGGACCTGGCTCTCCAACCTGCGTCCGTCGCTGCCGATGGTCCTGCTCATCGTGTTCCTGCTGGTGTTGCCCCAGGAACGGCTTCGGGGCGCCAACGTCGAGCGGAGCCGTGAGCGATTCCGCGTTCCGACCGTTCGCCAAGCGGTGCTGTGGGGAGCAGTGCTGGTTGCGGTCATCGCCGCGCTGGGGTCGATCATGGAGGCGGCCCCGCAGGTGCTGCTGGCCCGGGGCCTTTCGTTCGCCATCATCGCTCTGTCGGTCGTGCTGCTCAGCGGCTACTCCGGCGAGCTCAACCTGGCTCCCATGGCCTTCGCCGGCCTGGGCGCCATCGTGGCCTTCCAGGTCGATGTCGGTCCCGACGGGCGAGCCTTGGTCGAATCGCTCAGCGTCGGCGCGCTGGTGGCCGCCGCGGTCGTGTGCGCGATGGTGGGCGTGCTGGTGGCGCTACCGGCTGTTCGCCTCCGCGGGCTCTACCTGGCGCTGGCCACCTACGCCTTCGCGGTGGTGGTGTCGAACATGGTGTTCAAGCAGGCGAGCTCACTTCAGCTCAACATCCCCTTCGTCGGTGACGGCGAGGACATCGAGGTCAACTTGTTCACGAGCGGTGTGCTCGGCGTGCCCCGCCCTCGCTGGTTCGGCATCGACCTCACCCGGAGCGACGACCTCACCCAGACGGCGTGGCTGGTCTTCCTGGCCGCGGCCTTCGCGCTGCTCGGCGTGATGCTCGTTGCCCTCCGGCGGAGCAGCTATGGGCTTCGGCTGGCGGCGCTGCGTGACTCGCCGGCCGCGGCGGCAACTCTCGGCATGAACCTGGTGAGGCTCAAGACTTCGGTCTTCGCGCTCTCGGCCGCCATCGCTGGGATCGGTGGAGCGCTGATGGCTGCCAACCAAGGGTCGGTGCGGGAAGGCGACTTCGACGTCTTCATCGGGCTCGGTCTGTTCATGCTGGTGGCGGTGGGCGGCGTCGGCTACGTCACCGGCGCGCTGTTGGGCGGCCTGCTGTTCGGCGCCGGGTTCGTCGTGATCGGCGACCTGTGGGCCAAGCTGGCCGACGAGATCACCACCTTGGGGCCGGTGTTGCGGTTCCTTGAGGACTGGTTCTTGTTCCTGGGCCCGGCAATGGCCGGCATCGGGCTCGGCGGCAACCCGTCGGGCATCGCCGCTCGACTGTTCGAGCCTTACGCAGTGCTCAAGCGGCGCGACGCCAGAGGGGCGGTGGCCATCGGCGGGTCCCTGCTCGCTGGTTGGTACGTCCTCGCCGTGCTGGGCGTCATTGGCAACTGGATCTTCGTGATCGGCGCAGCGCTGATCCTCGTGGCCATGCCTCGCTGGTACTTCACCCGTCACCCCGAGCTCGACCCGACCCGCCGACCGCGTCCTGCCGACGTCGAGGCTCTCGATCGAGTCGGTCTCACCGACGACATAGACGACGCTCAGGCCGGGGCGATCGACCGGCTGCTCGAGCTCGACCGTCTCCGAGCTCGGGTCGGGGTCGGCTCGTGACCTTGCTGAGCGTTGACGACGTCGCCGTCACGTTCGGAGGGAGCACCGCGCTCGCCGGGCTCTCCTTCGATGTCGGGTTCGGGTCGCTCGCCGGGTTGATCGGACCCAACGGTGCGGGCAAGACCACCTTGTTCAACGTGGTGTGCGGACTGCTCGCTCCCGACCGCGGCAGCGTCGTCTTCGACGGGCGTGACCTTCACCGGCTGCCACCTCATCGCAGGACGCAGCTCGGACTCGCTCGCACGTTCCAGCAGCTCGAGCTGTTCGGTTCGCTCACCGTCCTCGAGAACGTCAAGGTGGCGGGGGACATCCGAGACCGCTGGTCGTGGCGCTCAGCCCGCCGGAGCGACACTGCATCGGAGGCCCGGCACGTGCTCGAGCTCGTCGGCCTAGCCGCCATGGCCGACGTCGAGGTCTCGTCGTTGCCCACGGGGCAGGCCCGCAGCGTCGAGCTCGGCCGGGCCCTCATGACCCACCCGCAGCTGCTGCTCCTCGACGAGCCGGCATCGGGACAGGACGACGGCGAGACCGAGGTCTTCGGACGCCTGCTGCGGCGGCTGGTCGACGATGGCGTGACCGTGCTCCTCGTCGAGCACGACATGAGCCTGGTCATGTCGGTGTGCGACACGGTGCACGTCCTCGACCTCGGCACGCTGAGCGCGTCGGGATCGCCACAACAGATCCAGCGCGATCCGAGCGTGCTGGCCGCGTACCTGGGGGCGGACCGATGACGGCACCGGCGTTGGAGCTCGTCGGGGTCCGAGCCGGATACGGGCCCATCGAGGTGCTCCACGGTGTCGATCTCAGTGTGGGCGCCGGCGAGGTGTTCGGTCTGCTCGGTCCCAACGGTGCTGGGAAGTCCACCACCGTCTCGGTGTGCGCAGGCCTCATCGATCCGACGCAGGGGGACGTCCGCGTGGCCGGTCGGCGCGCCAACGGCATGCGCCCCGATCTGTTGGCCCGGGCTGGCATGTGCACGGTGCCCGAGGGACGCGGCGTCTTCCCGAACCTCACGGTGGCCGAGAACCTCACAGTGGCGACCGTCGTCGGCACCCCGCTCGACGAGATCGAAGACGACGCCTACCGGCGCTTCCCGGCGCTCGCCGACCGGTCGAAGCAGCTGGCGGGAAGGCTCTCGGGCGGTGAGCAGCAGATGCTGGCGATGGCGCGGGCACTCGCCACCAACCCGTCGGTGCTCGTGCTCGACGAGCTGTCGATGGGGTTGGCCCCCATGGTCGTCGCTGAGCTCTACGAGGCGGTTGCCGCCATCGCCGCCGAGGGCGTGTCGATGCTCATCGTCGAGCAGTTCGCCCGCCATGTACTCGGCATCTGCGACCGGGCCGCCATCATGTTGGGTGGCACCATCGCTCAGGTTGGTACGCCGTCCCAGCTCGACGCCGAGCTCTCGGCGGCCTACCTCGGCAAGAGGTCGCCCACCAGAGAGGAGCATGCGTGAACGACATCAACCGCATCGACCAGCTCGGAGCCGAGATGGATGCGCTCATTGCTTCGTCCGCCGGGCCGGGACGGGAGCGTTCCCTCCTCGTCGCGGGGGTGGTGCTGATGGCGACGGGCATCGCCATCACTCTGGTCACCTACCTGGCGGCCGGCAACCAGGACAGTGGCGACCTCAGCGTGGACAACCTCGAGCACAACGAGTTGCTCATCCTGGCCGTGGGCGGCGTGGCCACCAGCATCGTGGGCGGGTTCGTGTTCCTGCGCTACTCGCTGGGCCGGCTGCTCCGCCTGTGGTTGCTGCGCCAGGTTCACGAGAGCCGCCGGCTCGCCCAGCGGCTGGAACAAGGCGGCGGCTGAGCCATGACCTACTACCGGCAGGTGGGAGAGGTGCCCCCCAAGCGGCACACCCAGTTCCGGCGTCCCGATGGTGGGCTGTATGCCGAGGAGCTCATGAGCGTGGCGGGGTTCTCGGGACCGACCTCGCTCCTCTACCACCGGCGCCCGCCTACCGCAGTGGTTGCCGCCGTGGCCGATCCCCGCCCCGACTCGCCGTTGCACGACCCCAACCCCCATGTCCCCCGTCATCTCCTCGGCGGCGGGATGGCGCCCGCCGGCGATCTGCTCTCGGGTCGGCGGCTCATGTTGGGCAACGGTGACGTGCTCCTCCACCTGGTTGCCGCCGAGGGAACGAGCCAGCTCTACCGGAACGCTCTGGGTGACGAGGTGGTCTTCGTGCGGTCGGGGACCGCACGGTTGGAGTCGGTCTTTGGCAGCGTCGACTGCGAGCCGGGTGACTACGTCGTGGTGCCGCGCTCGACCACCCATCGCTGGACGGTCACGTCGACGGATCCGGTGCAGGCGCTGGTCATCGAGGCCGCCGGTCAGGTCACCCCTCCGGCGCGCTACCGCTCGTCGACCGGGCAGTTCCTCGAGCACTCGCCCTACTGCGAGCGTGATCTGCACGGCCCCGCCGAGGTGCTCGTCATCGAGGAAGCCGACGACGCCGAGACCGAGGTGGTGGTTCGCCACCACGGCGGCCACACCACCTACACCTACGCCCACCATCCGTTCGACGTCGTGGGCTGGGCCGGATGCGTGTACCCCTACCGGTTCAACGTGCGCGACTTCGAACCCATCACCGGACGCGTCCACCAGCCGCCGCCTGTCCACCAGACCTTCGCGGGCCCGTCGTTCGTGGTGTGCACCTTCGTGCCTCGGTTGTTCGACTACCACCCCGAGGCCATCCCGGCGCCCTACAACCACAGCAACGTAGACAGCGACGAGGTCCTCTACTACGTGGAGGGCAACTTCATGTCCCGCGCCGGCGCCGGCATAGGGGCCGGATCCATCTCGTTGCACCCGGCAGGGTTCGTCCACGGTCCCCAGCCCGGTTCGGTGGAGCGATCGATCGGGGCCACCGCCACCGAGGAGCTGGCGGTGATGGTGGACACGTTCGCTCCGCTCCAGATGACCGACGATGCCGCCGCCGTGGACGACCCCGACTACCTGCGGAGCTGGCTCAGCGACTGACGATCACGCCGCATGGTGATGGTGGACGAGCCGAA
>Ga0214471_10004453_pt1 | contig 10823 bp, 10 predicted proteins | sample RVTome_5_FD_207665 | JGI IMG/M metagenome (GOLD analysis project Ga0214471, IMG submission 207665) | Soil microbial communities from uranium-contaminated site in the Upper Colorado River Basin, Wyoming, United States - RVT142D155 | ecosystem: Environmental > Terrestrial > Soil > Contaminated >... | reverse complement strand
TGGTCTGCTGGCTCGACGGCAGCGTGACCACAGCAACGGGCCGCGCCGATGCCAGCAGCATGGCCGTGAGTGCCAGCAGGAATAGCAGGGGCGGGATGTGCCGGCGCATCGTCTGGCCCGCGGCCATCGCTTCCTTGATGATCGACAGCGATGCGTAGCGCAGCGCCAACTTTTTCTTGCGCCGCAGCAGCCCGAGGTAAAGGAGAACGAGCAGTGGCAGCGCGAGCAGCGACCACAGGAATTCAGGCCAGAGGAAATTCATGGGTCTCATCCTGCTTTCAGGCGGCGTGCCTCGGGTGGCCGGACAGCCCTTCAGTCGCGAGCATTGCGCGGCGATCGCGACATCGCGACTAAACGCACCACAGCGGTGGACAGATCCAGCCCGTCCACGGTGCACGAACGGCAGTCGGGGCAGCAGCTTGTCCGAGCGACCCGAGCCGCTTGAGTAAGGGCTGGCCTGCGCATGCGTTCACCTATCGAAACCTGCTGGGGGAAATGAGGAAACGGAAAACGCACGGTATCACGCTTTGCGCCCGTCTGCATGGACGGCGGGCTCCCGCTAGAAGGGGCATGGCCTCGGGACTGCATCATCGCCCATCCTCCTTGACAGGGCCCGGACGAGCTCGGCTGCCGCCAGCCAGCGCGCATACGCTTTGACACGCTCAACCGGCCCCAGGCTGGTGTCTTTCGCGACCGTCCACTCGGCGAGCTCCTGCGCCATCGCAGCCGTGTACTCAGCCAGCAGTGATTCAAATGGATCAGGTTTCATGGGTGCAGCGTACTTCCAAGCGATGACGACCGGCCAGGCGAGGGCAGTGACTGCGGGAAAAAGCTCGAACATCGATTGGTATCCGGCACTAACGCGCCGGGGCAATCGCAATCGCCTGCCGGATCTCGGTCAGCTTTGACTTCAATCGTCGCTGGTTCACGGGTCCGACCCGCAGCAGGATTTTTTGCCCGGCCGTGAGCGATTCCAGCGAGGAGTCCACGAATTCATACCGAACCCATGGCCGAAGCGACGGTACCGTCCCCTTGACTTCCACCAACTGCACCGCAAGCGGATAGTCGGCCGCGGGGGTCGCGAGCAGGACATCGATGATCTCCACGAGCCTGTCGTTGAAATACCGCTTGGGAAATCCCAACTCTTCATAGGCCTGCTGCAACAGCGGGTACATACGCTTATACAGGGAGACGGCATGACCGACGTCGACCGTTTCAACAAGCAGCACGAAGGGCGTGTAACGCGCGCTGTTGTCCCTGGCAATGGTCGTGGCTCCATTCGATTCCTCGACCGTGAACTCGCCGGGTGTGGGATTGACTGGCCACATGGTCGCGGGCGCGTGCGTTCGGCCGAGGTTGTCGACCGTCGCGGCCACACGCCGGGGAAAATCATCGGTCTGGACGAAGGAAGCCACGGTCCGGCGGCCGAACAACTCCACCAGCGCCGTCGTCAGATCGGCTGCAGCCAATGGCGCCGCCTCTGAAGTTTCCACAGGGTGCTGGACCGACGGCTCCGAGCTGGCAGGTTTTTCCTCGACCGGTGCGGGCGGCGCAACCTCCTGCGGGGGCGCCATTGCCGCCGGCGGGACCACCCGCTCGCTGCGCCACCACGCGGCCACACCTATCACGGCGACGACGGCAACGGCGATCAGCGCCTTGCTTTTGCTGGTCATTGTGACGCTCGAACGAATGCCCCACCAGGTGCAGCCCGCGTTTCGATCCCCGGCACCGTAAGTTGCACATTCATCGGGCCAATGTAGCACCTGCGGGCTGCGTTGCCGCACGAGGTATGACCAGGCGCTCGCGAACCTAGGGTGAGCCCTTACGGGGGAGCGCTTGTCATAGGGATCGCCCGACTTGAACTTGTTGGTTTGCGCAGTAAGGTCGGTCGCTCTCCCGCAAGACCCCACGAGCGGCGATCACGCGCCATGCAACCTGAGACAGAGTCGACAGCATGCCGCGAAGGCGACATTTGCAAGATCTGAAGCATCTGCTTCACAGGACCATTTGATAATGAACACGAAACGTACGTTCCTGGGCTTCGCCCTTGCTATCGCGGTCGCAAGTTGCTCCACCACAAACCTCGACGATGCTGCGGCGCCGGACAAGCAACTCCAAACCGCAGATCCGCGCGGCCGCCCCGCCGCGAGCACCGAAAGTCAGGTGGCACCCGTTTCGGCTGAGCAAGCCCCGGCTGCAGCCGTGGGTCCGACTGGCGTATCGCGGATCGTGTACTTCGACTACGACAGCTATGTGCTTAAGCCGGAATTCCAGTCGTTGATCGAAGCCCACGCCAGATTTCTCAAGACCAACGACCGACCCCGGATTTCCATCGAGGGCCACACGGACGAACGTGGTGGGCGGGAGTACAACCTGGCATTGGGCCAAAGGCGGTCAGAAGCCGTTCGCCGAGCCCTGGGCCTGCTCGGAATAACGGACAGCCGAATCGAGGCGATCAGCTTCGGCGAGGAAAAGTCGGCCCGGCCGGGAAATGAAGAGGCCGCGTGGTCGCGAAACCGGCGCGCTGAAATCGTCTATCGGTGATGGCGGGGTTTTCTTATCCTGCGCACTGGCGGGCCCCCCTCGTCGTTGGGTTGACGGCGCTGTGGATCCTGGCCAGCCCAACGGCGTGGGCCGGGCTTTTCGACGATGACGAGGCGCGCCGCGCAATCCTCAACCTGCGCGAGCAGATGGAAGCGCAGCGGGAAGCCTTAGCGCATCAGAATGGCGGGTTAAGTCGCGTCAGCGAGGAAAACAGCCAGCTTCGCCGGGGGCTGCTCGAACTGCAAGCGCAAATCGAGGCGCTGCGTGCCGAACTCGCGCGGCTGCATGGCCAAAACGAGCAGCTGCTTCACGGGTTCGCCGAAGCGCAAGACCGGCAGAAAGATGTTGCGCAAGGCATGGAAGAGCGTTTGCGCAAGTTGGAGCCGTCGAAGGTTTCGCTGGACGGTCGCGAGTTCATCGCCGATCCGGCAGAGGCCCGGGAGTTCGAAGCCGCGGTTGCAGTATTTCGCCGCGGTGATTTCCCGACGGCGCAAGCGGCGTTTTCTGATTTCGTGCGACGTTACCCGCAAAGCGGCTTCAAGCCGACGGCACTGTTCTGGCTAGGCAGTGCCCAATATGCCCGGCGCGACTACTTCGAAGCGATCTCCAACTTCCGCGCGCTGTTGGCGATGGCCCCGGAGCACCCGCGCGCGGCCGAGGCGGTGCTCTCGATCGCCAACTGCCAAATCGAGCTGAAGGACAATCCAGCCGCGCGTCGCACATTGGATGAGCTCGTCAAGACGTATCCGCAGTCGGACGCGGCAGTCGCCGCGAAGGACAGATTGGCTCGGATCCGCTGACGCAAGGGACAAACACTCGCGCGATCACTCCGTGTCCGGTCGGAGAGAAGCGAGTCGAAGATTCTTGGAGGCTGATGTGACTATGAGTGAGGGGGAAACAAGACCGCACACCCTGAAGGCGCGGCTGCTTGCGGACTTGGTCCGCGCGATGGAGGCCGGCCATGTGCTGCAAGCGACGACCGTGGCAGTGCTGCTTGGTCGCACAGCTTACGAGCTGGTGAACCAGTCCGTGGGGATCGCGGGCACGCAAGACGGGTCCGTGGACGAGCGCCTCCAATCGCACCTGCGCAATGTGGTGGCTGTGCTCAGCGTTGCCGAGCGGCACTTCGGCGACGTTCTGCAGGCAGTGCACTGGTATCTCTCCGACCAGCCCGCGGAAGGGGCACAGCAGACTCCCGAAGCGATGATAGCTGCCGGGAGGCTGGAGGACGCGTACCGACTCTTGCTCATGGCCGGGAGTTCATTCTCCCAGCCGTGAACTGGAGGAACGAGCGCTTTGGCGTTGCGGGGAGTGCCGATGACGCGCGGCGCGGCCGTCTGGCCGATGAGGTTCACTTTGCGCCAGGCTGCACCAGCAATCCTGAAGTGATTGCAGAATGTCGTGATGAGCAGCCTGTCCACGCGTATTCCCCGGGCATTGGCCACCGTCTCCGCATTGGGGCCGGCGCGCGCGGCTGCGTATGTCGCGCTTTATGTTGTCCTCGCATGGGTCAGCTTCGTGCATCCCATGCGCGGCTTGGGCATTACGCCCTGGAACCCGCAGGCTGCCCTTGCGGTGGGCCTGCTTCTGTGGCGCCCACGCAGCTGGTGGCTTGTCTGCTTCGCAGTCGTGTCGGGCGAAGCCTTTGTCCGTGCGGAGGGCGTGCCATGGAGCGCACTGCTCGTCTCATCGTCAATGCTCACAGGAGGGTACGCCGCCACGGCGGCGGCGCTCTCAAGGTGGGCTCGCGTCAAGTCGGCCATCATCACCAGACGCGAGGTCGTTCTGTTCCTCCTGATCGTGGGGGCAGGAGTGTTGCTTGTGGCCGTCCTGCGTGTCGCGGGGCTGGCTGCATTTGGTGAGGTTCCGCCGGACCGGCTCCTGGCGGCAATCCATCGGGGTGCCATCGGTGATGGCGTCGGGCTGCTAGTGACGCTCCCCCTGCTTGTTCTTCTCGGAAATCGGGAACGGCGGGCCGCCACGCGGGCGATGGTCGGCACCGTGGCATGGTGGCTAATCGTCGCCGGCATTGTGCTGGCGACCGCGGGTGTCTTCGCGCGACCCGAAGAGCAATTCAAGTTCTTCTATTTGCTCTTTCTACCCGTAATCTGGGCCGCCGCTCGCTTCGGTGTCACAGGGGCAGTCTGGTCAGCGGTGATCGTGCAGATAACGATGATCATGGCCATTCATTCGGCGGCTTACCGGCCACTCACCGTTTTCGAACTCCAGCTGTTGGTGGCGGTGCTGGCAGCCACGGGCCTGCTGCTTGGGGCCACTGTGGACGAACGCGAGGAGGCCGGCCGCACGCTGCGCGCGTCGCTGCGCCTTGCCGCGGCCGGCGACATGGCCGCCGCGCTCGCGCACGAGCTGAATCAGCCCCTCACAGCGATCAGCACATATGCCCTAGCCTCGCAGGTTCTCGCCGAACGTATCGGGCGGGGTGACGAGACGCTAGCCCTCGCAGACGTTACTGGCAAGCTGGCGGAGGAAGCCGGCCGCGCCGCAGAAGTCGTGAAACGGCTGCGCAACTTCTTTCGTGACCGCGCCACCGAGCTGCAGCCGACTCCGCTTCGGCCCTTTCTGGACGAAACAATGCGCGCGCAGACAGGGCGGGCGCTGGCTTTGCACGTGCGACTTACCTGGTCGTGCACGCCGGCTGACACGTCAGTCTGGCTCGACCCGGTGCAGATTGGCGTCGTCGTGCGCAACCTGGTTGCCAATGCGCTCGACGCAGCTTCGGAAGAGCTGGAACGCAGCAGCCCCCCGGCATGGGTGAAGCTCGATGCACAGCAGGAGGGCGCGGACATGGTCATCGCGGTGACTGACAGCGCGCGGGGACTCCATGGCGAAGAAGCCGCCCTCGTTTTTGAGCGACGCAGATCCGGGAAGCCCGGCGGCATGGGAGTCGGTCTGGCGATCAGTCGTTCGATTGTCGAGGCCCATGGCGGCCGGCTGTGGGCCGAACCTGGGCCCGGTGGCCGGTTCTTCTTCGCTCTGCCACTCAGCTCGCCTCCCGCCTCATGAATAGCCGTGTCCACCGGCAGACCGTCTTCATCGTCGATGACGACGCCGCAGTGCGCGATGCACTCGCCTTGCTCCTCAGCCTGCGCGGATATGCGACGGCTGTTTTCGCCTGTGCCGAAGACTTCCTCGGCGCGCTTGCACCGCATTGGCGCGGCGTCGTTGTGGCGGACATCAGGATGCCGGGAATGTCCGGTCTGGAGATGCAGGAGGCGCTAGCCAAGTATCCGACGCGATTGCCCGTCATCATTGTGACAGCGCATGGGGACTTGGCCGCCGCACGCCATGCGTTCAGGTGGAACGCGGTCGATTTTCTGGAGAAGCCGTTCGACCACGGCAAGTTGCTGCAAGCGATCGACCGCGCAATGGGCGGATTGCCGCCCGAGGCAGGCGCGATCGGAAGCCGCCCCGCCACATCCGCTCTGTCCGGGCGCGAACGGGAGGTGCTGGCACTCGTGGTTGACGGTGTCGATAACAGGGGCATCGGCGAGAAGCTGGGGATCAGCCCGCGGACGGTCGAAGTCCATAAGTCGCGCGTGATGAGCAAGCTGGGCGCACGGAACCTCGCCGAACTCATTCGGATCGCGAACGCCACCAGTCGGTCCAAAGATTCGACTTAGGTTAGGGTGCGCCCTTACGGCCGCACCCTAGCGTTGCGACACTCGATTGGTGGAAGAATTGCTCAACCGGACGAGCGAGCTTTGAAGCGGCTGCGGCCGCTCTTTTTTTTGTCCGAAGCTTTCCCGCAGCAGCTCGCCGGGCTTCTTGCGGCGCTGGCCGCCATGGTCGCGGGTTCGTTGATGCCGCAGTTCGTCGCCGACCACAGAGGGCATATTCATCACTACGAGGGCACCAGCACGCGCCGGTACCGCGCGTAACTCTGGCGGCGCAATCGGAGAATCATTGAGGGGTCATGCGTGCCAGCCTTCGGACCACCGTGCGCGAATTTAATGTCTATCGCTAGGCTTCGGCCGCCCAGCAAATAACTAGTCCCACGACGGAAGAATAAATTCAGATGAGACCGCTTCTTTTCGCGACCCTGGCGACCCTGCTCTGGCTCTCTGGCTGCGCCACGCCACCCGCGTATGAGCCCATGGCCGCGTCTGCGCCGGTCAAACCCACCGAGTCGGCCGCGATAGCCGAATTAGTTGCGCCGGCGGTGATTCCCGCCGGCCCGCTGCAGTCGATCACTGCCTTCGATGCGGCTTCGCTGGCTGTCGTTCAGCTGGAACCGCCGGCCGATCTGTGGGAACGCATCCGCCGCGGCTTTGCGATTCACAACTTGGAGAGCGACCTGGTGTGCCAGCAGGAGCAGTGGTACGTGTCGCGGCCCGACTACATCCAGCGGATGACGGAACGCTCGCGCAAGTACCTGTTCCACATTGTGGAGGAACTGGAGCGCCGGAACATGCCGACCGAGTTGGCGCTGCTGCCTTTCATCGAGAGCGCATTCAACCCCACGGCGGTGTCGAGCGCGCGCGCCGCCGGAATGTGGCAGTTCATGCCCGCGACGGGCAAGGACTTCGACCTGAAGCAGAACGTCTTCCGCGATGACCGGCGGGATGTCCTCGCGTCGACGCGGGCCGCGCTGGACTACCTGCAAAAGCTGTACGGCATGTTCGGAGACTGGCACCTGGCCCTGGCCGCCTACAACTGGGGTGAAGGCAGGGTCGGGCGCGCCATCGCGCGCAACAGGAAAAGCGGCTTGGGCATCACTTACGTCGACCTGAGCATGCCCAACGAGACACGCTTTTACGTGCCCAAGCTGCAGGCGGTGAAGAACATCGTAGCCAACCCGGAGAGCCTGGGCGCCGAGCTGCCGCTGATCGAGAATCACCCCTACTTCCAGAGCGTCACCGTCACCCGCGACATCGACGTGGAACTCGCCGCCCGGCTGGCTGATGTGTCGGTGGACGCCTTCAAGGCACTCAATCCGTCGATGAAGCGCCCCGTGATCCTGGCGGCGGGCACGCCCGAGATTCTGCTGCCGTGGGACAACGCGAAGATTTTCCAGCGCAATTTCGAGGCCTATACGGAAGGCCAGTACGCGAGCTGGACCGCCTGGAGTTCGCCGGTCACGATGAGCGCGTCCGAAGCCGCGCGCCGTGTCGGCATGAAAGAGGCCGACCTGCGCACCGTGAATACCATTCCACCGCGCATGCTGATCAAGGCCGGCTCGGTTCTGATCGTCCCGCGCTCGGCCAAGGTGCAGAACGACGTGACCAGCCATGTCGCCGACAACGGGCAGCTGAAGCTGTCGCCCGAACGCGTCACGCGCCGCACGTGGGTGAAAGCCAGGAAGCGCGAAACAGTGACCAGCATAGCCAGACGCTTCCGGCTGAGTGCGCCTAAGGTCGCCCGATGGAACCGTGTCGGCGCGTCGGCCGCTTTCAAGGCGGGACAGCGGGTCGTGGTCTACCTTCCAGTCAAGATCAGTGTGCGCAGCCGGACCCGCGCCGGCGCCAAGCGGCACCCTGGCGCCAAGCCCGGCGTGCGCGCCGCCAAGCCCGCAAACCGTGCTCCGTCCAAACGGCGACCGACGGCGGTGCGCCGGTAGTTTTTCCAGGCGATGCGCTTCGGCCGTCCCCATCGCGCAGGACGTCTCCCGCGGGCGTTTGCTCCCTCCTCTGATGGGGCAATCGCAATTTTTGCGCAGTGTCAATTTTCACGAAAAGGACGGTACCCCGTTGCTGGCAGGACCACGTCGTGCAGGGCAAGGCGCCTGCCTTCAGGCCGTGGCCGATCGGTTGGAAGACTTCGAACGCTACTACGAGAGCATCGCCCATCCGTTCGCGAACAGGGCGTGGAGAGTCAGATCGGGTGAACCTCAACTCGGAGCGCGCAGGGCGCGGGCGGTTTGTCCGGCTGCGGGACCTCTTAGCGTGGCGTGGTCCGCTTGGCATCCCCGAATGGAAAGTAGTGCTTGTCCATTGGTGCCAATGTACCATCGGGCGCAGCGCGGTTGCTCCAGCCCCCCCATTCCCGTGGCTCCAACCGCGCCCCCGCCTGGTCGCGCGACGGCCGCACCCTGGCCGTGACGCTGCGTCGCGACGTCGGATCGCAGCTTTACCCGATCGATGTCAACGGCGACGAGGTGCGGCGACTGAGGCAATCGTCGGAGTCGCCGCAGGTTTACCGCATAGCGGCGAGCGGCGGCAGTCCCCGAGTGAGTCACCTTTTCGAGGGTTAAACTAGCCGTCATGGGTTCCGACGGCCGCTGGCTCACACAATAAGGCTAGGACTTGCTCCAAGCCTCGCGGCCGACGGACGGCTGCGACGGCGCCTCCCGCTCTAGCCGCCCGATAAGTGCGCTGGCCCGTTCGAGAAACAACGCGCGCTGGGATTTCGCGATCGGCTTGCCGGGCAAAAACTTCTCGCTCAAAGGATTGACGAAGTTGCCGCTGTGTTTCACGCGATAGTCGAGATGGGGGCCGGTGGAAAGCCCTGACGAGCCGACGTAGCCGATTACCTGCTTTTGCCCGACTTTCGCGCCGCGGCGCATGCCGCGCCCGAGGCGCGACAGGTGGTTGTAGTAGGTTTCGTAGCCGGCGCGATGGCGCAGCCGCACCTGGATGCCGTTGCCGCGGTTGCGGCCGGCGAATAACACAACACCGTCGGCGACGGCCCATACCGGCGTTCCGGTCGGCGCGGCGTAATCGATCGCCAGGTGGGGACGTGTGCCGCCGAGGATCGGGTGCGGGCGCCGGTATGTAAAGCCGGAGCTGATGCGCGTGAACTGCAAGGGCGAGCGCAGGAACATCTTTTTCAGCGAGCGGCCATCAGGATCGTAATACGCAAACTGGTCCGAAGCGCGGCCGGGAGCTGCAAAGCCGACGCCGGTCAGCGTCTGGCCATCGCTTACATATTGGGCAGCGAGAACGCGACCGAAATCGACCGGAACGCCGTCCGCGTAACGCGTTTCGACCAACAAACGAAAGCGATCGCCCGAACGCGTATCGGCAGTGAAGTCGAATTCGGACTCGAAGATCTGCACGAGGTCGAGCAGCACCTGCGGCGCCACATCACCGCTTTCCACGGCGTCCCACAGCGACTGACGCACTTCGCCCTGGCGAACTTCGATGCGCACCTCGGGTTCGACTTCGGTGCGGCCGGCCTCCCACTCGCTGCCGCTGTCGTTGACTTCGAATCGCACCCAGGCATTCGGCGCATATGCGAGCATCACCGGGCGGCCGTCAGCGGCATGCGCCAACTCCAATTCGTCGCCCGGGCGGACGCGCCGCAGATTGGCGCCGGCCGCGCGCAAAGCGCCGGTTATCTCGTGCGCGGTGGCAGACGGCACATCGTGGCGCAGCAGCGCGGCAATCAGGGTGTCGTGTTTGCGCAGTTTGATTGTGTCCGTCTGCAGCGTGGGTGCGACCGCTGGCGTTGCCGGCCCGACGGTAGCGACTACAGGTGATAGGACTTCAGGTGCACGGTCCGGCCAAACGAGCCAGCCGAGCAGTGCTGCGATTGCAGTGAAACCGAGGGCAGCAAGAATCAGGGCACCACGATTGCGCATCATTATTTTTCGCTTTCTCGCATCGTGCGATGCTGGTGTGCAGGCTCGCCGCACGGTCAAATTCGTAGATAAACCGACGCACCCGAAAACCGGATAATCGCAGACTCGCCGAAGTGCGTTAAGCCGCGCCCGCCTCTCGCCTGCATCGGCACTCGATCAGTGACGCGCCAAAGGATGGGAAATTCTATCTGGGATTTCGTGCCGAGGGAACCTCAAAACCTATCTGAATGACGCCGTACCCGCTGCCTTGGGCAATCTAAGCGGCGACAGTTGAAAAGAGGATATCGCGCTACGCATGGCAGGCGTGGCCCAACAAAAACGGAGAGCGGCATGCCGATGAACTGGGGGTGCAATTTCGAGCCGGAATGTCGCGGAACACCTTGTGCAGCGCTACGCCTAAAGCGTATGCCGAATCTCCGTTCTGAACGTGCCGACGGTAAGCGTGGCTTCAGCACTCTCTTGACGAGGGCGGCCGATCAGATGTCAACCACGCGCCGCAGCAGAGCGAATCCGACGCGCCAGCTGTGCCCGTTTCCGATATCGCGACGTGGCGCACGAACTTGGTCCCGGAGACTGCTTTCAGCTTCCGCAGCGACGGCCCCGTCCCGGGCTCTTACTGGGTCGACCAGGGATACGGTTACGCCCTTGCGGGCAAGCTGCCGCGGCACGCCCTGATGGACCTCGCCACGGCCGTTTACCGGCAGCTTTAAGGCGGCGCGGCCGCAATGGCCTACGATGT
>Ga0214471_10004452_pt1 | contig 10824 bp, 12 predicted proteins | sample RVTome_5_FD_207665 | JGI IMG/M metagenome (GOLD analysis project Ga0214471, IMG submission 207665) | Soil microbial communities from uranium-contaminated site in the Upper Colorado River Basin, Wyoming, United States - RVT142D155 | ecosystem: Environmental > Terrestrial > Soil > Contaminated >... | reverse complement strand
CCGTCGGCTGGTCGTATTCGCGGGCGATCCGCGCCAGCACGCGCAACTGCGCGCTGGAAATCTCGCCGTAGGGCACGGCGATGCGCAGCATCGGGGCATAGCGCTGGATGTACCAGCCGTTCTGCAGGCGCAGCGGCCGAAACTCGTCGTCTCCCAGGGTGCCGGCCAGATTGCGCTCCAGCTGGTCGCGGTACTGGGCGGCCCGCGTCTTGACGAACTGCTTGTCGAAGTCTGTGTATTGGTACATGTTCTTGGCTCTCGGGCGCTACAAGGAGATCAGCCGGGCACCGGCGTAAGCCAGCAGGAGGGAAAGCAGCGAGCGGATCAGCCGGTCAGGCGCACTGCGCACCAGGCGCGAACCGAGCCAGATGCCGGGCAGCGAGCCTGCGAGCAAGGTGCCCAGCAGGGTCCAGTCGACCGACCCGATCGAGGCGTGGCCCAGGCCCGCCACCAGGGTCAGCGGCACGGCATAGGCAATGTCGGCGGCGATGATCCGGGGCAGCGGCAGCGCGGGATAGAGCAGCATCAGCACCGTGACACCGATCGCCCCGGCGCCGACGGATGTGAGCGAAACCAGGGCGCCGATGGCGGCACCGAACAGCACCGGCTGGCTCCAGTGGCGCGGCCGGGTCGCCTGGATCAACTGCGTTGCATCGAGTTCGCGCGGTGTGTTCTTGCCCTTCACTGCCTTGTACAGTGTCGCGGCGGCGGTCAACAACAGCGCGGCGCCGAGCGTCGAGGTCATCACGGACTGGACAGCGGCACTGGTGGGGCCGATTCGATGGAGAAAGAAGATCGTCACCAGCGCGGCCGGGATGCTGCCGGCGGACAGCAGGGCGACCACCGGCCAGTCGATGGCCCGCGAGCGCGCGAGCCCGAGCGAGCCGCCGAACTTGGTCGTGGCGGCAAACAGAAGATCGGTGCCGATGGCCAGGTAGGGCTTGACGCCGAAGCCGAAGATGAGCAGCGGCGTCATCAGCGAGCCGCCGCCGACGCCGGTCAGCCCGACCACCAGGCCGACAAAGAATCCCGCAAAGACGAACGCGAAATCGTGCATGAGCGCGACTTTAGGGGGACGCCTTATGGGAACAAACTATTTTTTCGTTCTGGCTTTATACGGATAAGCTTATGCGCCAGCACCGGTGCGGCCTGGCAGGCGACGGCGCGCGAGTTGTGGATAAAGCCGCCAAGGCCCCCTACTTCTGGCAAGATAAGGCGACAGCTCGACAGCCAACACATGAAATCGGAGAAAAACGTCCAGCGGGTCTTTGTCAAGGTCGTGGGGTTCACGGATGTGGAGCGGCATGCGCTCAACACCGTGTTTCGGCTGTCGGAGCAACGTGCCATCGTTTATTCGCTTTGGATGGCGGACGCCCCGGCGCCGCCCAGGCTGGCGCTGATCGACGGACGGAGCTACGAAGCGCGGCTGGAACTCGCCGCAGTCCCTGACCCCCAGCTCAATCTCATCTGGGTGGGCGCGGTCGCCCCGGCCAACGCCCAGCGGACGTTTGTCCGGCCGCTGTCCTGGCCGAGTGTCCTCAACGCCATGGACGAGCTGTTCGAGCAGCCCGACAGGATCGATTTCGACCTGGAATTCGACCTTGGCGCCGACGGCACCAACCCTCCGGATGAGCTGCGGGACACGCGCAAGCGCGCCCTGATCGCCAGCGCGGACCGGAACGAGCGCCTCTACCTGCGCGCGAAACTGGCCCTGGCCGAGCTGACCCAGGCCGATGAGGCGGAAACGGGCGCCCAGGCGCTGGAACTGGCACGAGCCCATCACTACGCGGTGGCGGTGGTGGATTTCGCCCTGCCCGACGTGAACGGCTGGGCCTTCCTCAAGGAATTGATGGAAGCGCGGCCGGCGATTCCAAACGTGATCATGACCAAGGCGAAAGCCTCGGCCGGCGAGCGTCTGCGCGCCTGGATCGGCGGCGCGAAGGGCTGCTTCGACAAACCGCCCCATCCGGGCAAGCTCCAGGATCTGCTGCAGAAGATCTGCTAGCGAGGCGACGTGTCAGTGCCGGTGTCGCAATGCGTCGAGCGCGGCGGCCATGCGCCGCTCCAGGGGCAACGGTTCTCCATGCACGCGCGCCGCCAGCAGCTCCGCGCAGAGCATCGCGAAGGTCATTCCGCGCGAACCCATGGCCGTGCTCACCCACAACCCGGGCGCGAGTTCCCCGAGCAAGGGCCGGCGATCGATGGAGGCACAGCGTACGCCGGTCCATGCCTTCACGGCACGGGTGGAAAACGCGCCCACGAGTTGCTGCTCCACGGCGGGCAGCAGCGAGCCCAGCCTGCTCAGGTTTTCCTGGTGGTCGGCCTTGCGTGGCGCCAGATCGGTTTCGCCGCGGCCATAGCTGGCGCCGCAATACCAGGCCGCCATGTCGCCCAGCGGAACATCGGGGATGAAATGGCCGTTGCCGTTCACGGGGAAGGGCGGCAACCTTTGCTGCGCATCCCGGATGCCCCACGAAACCTGGCCGCGCACCGGCTGCAATTCGAGCCGGCCTTCCAGCAGATCCGCAGTCGCGACCCCCGCGGCGATCACCACCAGGTCGGCACGCTCCAGTTCACCGCCGCGCGCATCGAAAAGTCCCCAGCCGCCGTCGGCGCACAAGAGGCGTCCCACGCGGACGTTGCCGCGCCAACGGATGCCGGGTTGGGCCAGCCACGCCCGAACCAGCGCCGCCGGCTTGATCCAGCCCGCCTGCTGGTGCCAGAAGGCCACCGCATCAGGATCGAGAAAAGCCGCCGCTTTCTGCTGCGCGTCGGCGCCGCGGCTCCAGTCTTGGGCCGCTTGCGGCGCGCTTGCGGCCATGGCCCCCGCATTGCGAGGCACGCCGGGCAGATCGCGGAAGCGGTGCTCCAGCACGCCACTGGCTTGCCAGTCCTGTCCTTGCCGCAGCAGCATCCGCGCCTGCTGCAAAGTGGCGCGCACGCCGCTGCGGCTCAGGCGCGACAACAGGTTGTCGTCCACCGAAAAATGCGGGGCCAGCAGGCCCACCGGCAGGCTTGAGGCCCCGGCGGCCGGGGCATCGGCCTCGTCCAGCACGGTGACTCGCCAGCCGCGCCGGGCCAGGCTCGCCGCGACCGAAGCGCCGGCAAGGCCCGAGCCCACGATGGCGCAATGCCCGGGCACGATCGTGGTTTCCGGCCTCAGCCCCTTGGGCTGCCATGCCGGTGCGAACTCGGCCCTCAGGCAGTGCCGTTTCGGCGCCAGGCCCTGCGCCTTCTCGACGACGAAGCCGCACTGGGTCAGCCCGCGGCGCACTTCGCCCGCCACGGTCCAGGTGGCCAGCCGCGTGCCGCGCCGGCAGTGCCGCGCCACCGCCTTGAGCGTAGGAAGTTCCCACATCGCGGCGTTGCCCTGCGGATCGAAGCCATCGAGGAAGATCGAGTCGGCATTGAAGGGCTGCTGGCGCAGGGCAGCCTTCACATCGCCGACGAACAGCGTAAGCAGGACCAGTCCTTCCTCGAAGGCCATGCGGTGCATGCCCCCCACCAGGCCGAACCACTGCTCGGCCAGCGCCGTGGCCAGGGGAACCAGTTCAGGGTGGGGCGCGGCGCTGCGAAGCAGGTCGGCGGCGCAAACCGGCCAGGCTTCCGATGACACGAAGTGCAGCATCCGCGGCCGCTGCGGATCGTCTTTCCACGCGCGCCATGCCGCCAGGAAGTTCAGGCCCAGGCCAAATCCCGTTTCCAGGATGCGCCATTGCGGCCGCCCCGCCCAGGCATCGGGCAAGCCGCAACCCCGCAAGAAAACATGGCGGGCCTGTTCGAGTCCGCCGGTGCTGGAGCGATAGATGTCGTCGAAGCGAGGGCTGCGCGGCGTGCCGTCGGGCAGCCACTCAACCGGTTCGTTCACGATTGGGGGCCGGGGCCTACTCGCTGGGCGGCACGTAACCCTGGGCCACGTCGGCGCCTCCGCCGAAGAAATGGTTCTCCATCTGCCGCGCCAGGTACTGGCGCGCCCGCTGGTCCGCAAGGTTCAGCCGGTTCTCGTTGACCAGCATGGTCTGGTGCTTGAGCCAATCGGCCCAGGCCTGCTTGCTCACGTTCTCATAGATGCGTTTGCCCAGTTCGCCGGGATAAGGCGGGAAATCCAGCCCTTCGGCTTCCTTGCCGAGCTTGATGCATTGAACGGTACGAGCCATGAGACGCCTCTTGATGATTTCCGGGTGGACAGGGTCGCCACTTTATCAAGATTCGCAGGCCGCCAGCGCAATGACCTTCTTGCGGCCCGACGCGGTTCCCCGAACGCCCGTCACCAAAGAAAACGGCCTGCGTTTCGCAGGCCGTTCCATGGCGAGGTGACGAGCGATCAGGCGGCCAGTGCTGCCTCGGGCTCGTTGGCCGGAGCAGCCGACAGCGACTTGATGACCACGTCCGCGGCGCTCAGTGCCTGCGCCTTGGCCGCATCGCCCATTGCGACTCCCTCGGCACGTACGAACTGCACGTCGGCGATGCCGAAAAAGCCGAACACCGTCTGCAGGTAGCTCTCCTGGTGGTCCAGCCCAGCCATTGCCGGGTTCGAGGAGTAGATGCCGCCACGGGTCGAGGCAACGATCACGGTCTTGCCGGCGGCCAGGCCCTTAGGGCCTTTCTCGGTGTAGGTGAAGGTGCGCCCGGCTTGCGCCACGCGGTCGATCCAGGCCTTGAGCTGGCTCGGAATGGAGAAGTTGTACATGGGTGCACCCACCACGATCACGTCAGCCGCGAGAAACTGGCTCACCAGTCGCTCGGAGATCGCGTTTTCGCGGCGCTGCACCTCGCTCAGATCCTTGGCGTCCGGTCCGGCGCGAAAACCCAACGAGTCAATGGACAGGTGGCTGGGCGCATCCGCCGCCAGATCGAGGTATTCGACCACGGTGCCGGGGTGGGTGGCGCGCCATTGCGCAACGATGCGCTCGGTGAGTTGGCGGGAAACCGAGTTGCCGGCCAGGGGGCTCGAATCGATGTGAAGCAGTCTCATGATGTTTTCTCCAGTGAGGGTTGGGTTCAGGCTGGTATTGATTGTGGAGATAGATCGAATGATTGATAAGTCGGCAAATTCGGGTTAGATTGTCCTACTCGCAGGACAATGGAAAGCCGACATGCAGGATCTCAACGACATGTTCTACTTCGCCGAGGTGGTGGATCGCGGCGGTTTCGCCGCAGCAGGACGGGCGCTGGGCCTGCCCAAGTCCAAGCTGTCGCGGCGCGTTGCCGAACTCGAAGCGCGGCTGGGGGTGCGGCTGTTGCAGCGCACCACCCGCAAGCTGTCCCTGACAGCCGCGGGAGAGGTCTACCACCGGCATTGCGCCGCGATGCGCGAGGAGGCCGAGGCGGCGGCGGACGCGGTCGCCGCCGTCCACAACGAGCCGCGGGGCACGATCCGGGTGGCATGCCCGGTGACGCTGGCGCAATCCACGGTGGGTCCGTTGATTCCGCTGTTCCTGGAGCGCCATCCGCATGTGCGGATCGAAATGCAGGTGAGCAACCGCGTGGTCGACCTGGTGCAGGACGGCGTGGACGTGGCGCTGCGGGTGCGCTCCACGCTGGACGACAGTGGCAGCATGATCGTGAAGAACCTGGGCATCTCCCAGGGGCTGGTCGTGGCCAGTCCGTCACAGCTGGAGCGGCAGGGCCGGCCGGAGACAGTCGAGGACCTTCAGCGACTGTCCACTTTGGCGATGTCGGCCCCGGATGGGCGCGCCAGCTGGCTGCTCAGCGGCCCGAGCGCACGCGAGTACGAGTTCCAGCATCGTCCCTGCTACACGGCCGACGATTTATTGACGCTCAGGTACGCGGTGCTCAAGGGCACCGGCATGTGCATCATGCCGGACTACCTGTGCCGCCGCGAACTGCAGCGCGGCGAACTGGAGCAGGTGCTTCCCGGATGGGCGCCGCGGCCCGGCGTCATTCACGCGGTATTCCCTTCGCGGCGCGGACTGATCCCGGCGGTGCGGCACTTCCTCGATTTCCTCGGCGAGCACGTCACCGGCGAAGGACTGAGCTGCCCGGACTGAAATCGTCGCTCGCTATACGCCCAGGTATTGTTCCAGCAGCTGGGGCCGCGCGCGCAGCTCGTCCGATGTACCGGCAAAGACGATCTCGCCCTTCACCAGGATCACGTTGCGATCGGTGATCTGCGTGACATGCTTCCAGTTCTTGTCCACGATGACGCTGGAGATACCGGACTCGCGGATCAGCGAGCAGATGCTCCAGATGTCGCGCGCGATCAGCGGCGCCAGGCCTTCGGTGGCTTCGTCCAGGATCAGCACGTCGGGGTTGGTCATGAGCGCGCGCCCGATGGTGAGCATCTGCTGTTCACCGCCGGACAGCTGCTGGCCGCCTTGACGCAGGCGTTCCCCCAGGCGAGGGAAAGTCTCCAGCACGCGCTCGTATGTCCAGTCGCGCTGTCCGCGCGGGCCGGGCCGCGCGGCCATCTTCAGGTTCTCCTCCACACTCAGGTTGCCGAAGATGCCGCGGCCCTCCGGCACGTAAGCGACGCCGCGCTGGGCGATTTCATAGGAGGGGCGGGCCGTCATGTCCTGCCCCATGACGCGAACGCTGCCGGAACGCGGCTTGACGTGCCCGATCAGCGTCTTGAGCAACGTGCTCTTGCCCATGCCGTTGCGGCCCATGAGCCCGATGGTCTCGCCCGGCGCAACCGTGAAGTCGATGCCGCGCAGGATGTGGCTGGCCCCGTAGTAGGTGTGAAGGGCCCTGGCATCGATGAGGAGCTCGCTCACGGCCGACCCTCGCACGGATTCAGGACGCATGTACAGCGCATCAATGCTCCTCCCCCAGGTAGGCCGATTGCACGTTCGCGTCGGCACGCACGTCCGGCGGCTTGCCGCTCGCGATCACCTGGCCGTTGACCATCACGGTGAGGTGATCGGCCAGTGCGAACACCGCATCCATGTCATGTTCCACCAGCATGATGGCGTGGGCCGGCTTCAGCTTGAGCAGCAGATCGACCATACGCTGCGCCTCGGCGATGCCCATGCCGGCCAGCGGCTCGTCCAGCAGGAGTACCTTGGGGTCGGTCGCGAGCGCAATCGCGATCTCGAGCTGGCGCTGCTCGCCGTGGCTGATGTTGCCGGCGATTTGGTGCGTGCGGTCTTCCAGCCCCGCAAGCTCGATCGCCCGGTTTGCGCGGTCGTTGATGGCGGCAAAACCCGTTGCGCGGCTGAGCCAGCGCGAAGCATGGGGCGTGCGGGATTGGGCCGCCAGCCGCACGTTCTCCCACACGGTGAACGGCAGGAAGATGTTGGTCTTCTGGTAGCTGCGCCCCAGCCCCACACGCGAAATCTTCTCGGGCGTCCAGCCGGTGACGTCCCGGCCGTCCAGCGTGATCGTGCCCGTCGTCGGCGGCAGGTCACCCGACAGCAGGTTCGTCAACGTGGACTTGCCCGCGCCGTTGGGGCCGATGAGCGCGTGGATGCGGCCCTGCCACAGGTCCACCGAAACTTGGTTGACGGCAGCCAGCCCGCCAAAGAGCTTGGTGAGCTGTTTGGCCGACAGCAGGGGCTCAGTCACCGGTGCGCTCCTTGCGGCGCGACAGCCGCTCGACCATGCCAAGCAGGCCGCGCGGCGCGAACGTCACCACCAGCACGATGAACAGGCCCATCCACATCTGCCAGTGCTTTCCGAGATGCACGGCGCCGATGGTCGGCAGGTCCTTGAACTCGTGCAGCAGGTACTCGAATGCGAAGGCGCCCACAATCGCACCGGCGAAGTTGCCCATGCCGCCCAGGATGACCATCATGATGGCGTGCGCGCTCATGTGAAAGCCCATGAGTTCCGGGTTGATGTAGCCGGTCTGTGCACCCCACAGATAGCCGGCGAGTCCGGCCAGCGCGCCGGCCAGGCTGAAGGCGGTGAGCTTGTAGCCGAAAGTGCGATAGCCCATGGCGCGCATCCGGTGCTCGTTGACGCGAATGCCGGCCAGCACGCGGCCGAACGGGCTCCAGAGCAACCGGCGCAGGAACAGGTACACCAGCAGCAGCACCGCCAGCGTGAAGTAATAGAAAACCTGCTTGTCTTCAAGGTCGAACAGCCCCGCGTTCGGCTTGAAATTCACGTAGAGACCGTCCGAGCCGCCGAGGACCTTGTTGTCGAAGAACAGGTAGAACACCATCTGGGCGAACGCCATGGTCACCATGATGAAGTAGATGCCGCGGGTGCGAACCACGAAGAAGCCGATCACCAGCGCTGCAAGCCCCGAGGCGGCGACCGCCACCGGCAGCGTCCACCACAGGCTGACCGGTTCTCCGGCCGGTGTGATGAAGGCCAGCGCGTAACCTGCCAGCCCGAAGAAGGCGGCATGGCCCAGCGAAACGAGGCCGGTGACTCCCAGCAGCAGGTCCAGGCTCATGGCGAAGATGGCCAGGATCATCATCCGCGACACCATCTGCGCATAGAAGTCGGTGCCGAAGAAAGGGAACGCCGCGAGCGCCAGGAAGCCCAGCGCCAGCACGATCTGCAGGCTGCGTGGCAGCGTTTCGAGGTTAGCGGCGGCTGTCATGAGTCGCCGCTGGGCCGCCCGAAGGCGAGGAACGCCCCCTCGGGGGGCAGCGAATTACACGAAGTGATGAGCGTGGGGGCTATGTTCATCATTGCTTGAACAATCCTTCGGGTTTCCACAGCAGCACGGCGGCCATCAGCATGTAGATCAGCATGCCGGCCACAGCGGGGAGCAGCACCTTGCCGAACGTGTCCACCAGTCCGACGAGCATCGCGGAGATCAGGGCGCCGCGCACCGAGCCGATGCCGCCGATCACCACCACCACGAAACTGATGATGAGAACCTGGGAGCCCATGCCGGGATAGACGCTGGAGATCGGCGAGGCGATCATCCCGGCCACCGTGGCCAGCGCCACGCCGATCGCGAACACGACCGCATGGATCAGCTTGATGTTGACACCCAGCGCCTCCGTCATGGGGCGATTGAAGGCGCCCGCGCGGATTTTCATGCCCAGGCGCGTCTTAGAAATCAGCAGGTAAAGGCCGATCGCCAGCGCGATGCACACCCCCGAAATGAACAGGCGATAGACCGGATACGACAGGTTGTCGGTCAGCGGAATCGAGGCCGCCAGCAACTCGGGAATCTTAACCCCGTGGACGTCGTCGCCCCAGAGGATGGAGCGGGATTCCTCGAAGATATAGATCAGCCCGAAGGTCAGCAGTACCTGGTCCAGGTGGTCGCGTTGGTAGAAGTGGCGAAACAGCAGCCGCTCGAGCACCAGGCCGAACACCACCGAAAGTAGCGCCCCGAGGATGATCGCCAGGGTAAAGCTGCCCGTCATGCTCGAGACCCACCACGCGAGGTAGGCGCCTAGCATGTAGAAGCTGCCGTGCGCGAGGTTGACCACGCCCATGATGCCGAAGATCAGCGTGAGGCCGGCAGCCAGCATGAACAGCAACAGGCCGTACTGGACGCTGTTGAGGAGCTGGATCAGGAAATTCGCGAGATCCATCGGCTCAGGCGCTGCGGCGGGTGGACGGCGGCAGGCCGCCCTTCATGGTGAAAAGGCCCCCACAGATCCGGTTACACAGGCGGGCGGCGACATAAAACAGGTAGGTGGCGAGCGTCATGGGCGCAAAAGGTTGTCATGCCGGACTTGATCCGGCATCCACCTGGGCACGTGAGACATGGATGCCGGGTCAAACCCGGCTTGACAGTGTATCGGGTGGGCCGATGTTAATCGGGCAGGCCGATGCTAGCCGGCCATCTTGCAGCCGGCGCCCGAATCGGCCAATGCCTTGGCGGCAATGCCGATCACCTTGTTTTCCTTGTTCACCACCTGCCGCAGATAGATGTCCTGCACCGGGTTGTGGGCCTTGCTCATGGTCCATTTGCCCCGTGGGCTGTCGATGACGGCCGACTCCAGCGCCTTGTACAACGCCTGCTTGTTGTTCAGGTCGCCTCGAACCGCGGCCGCGCCTTGGACCAGCAACTGGCCGGTGTCATAGCCCTGGACCGCATAGACGTCTGGCTGCGAGCGGAACGCCTTGGCGTAGGCCAGGCGGAACTGCTTGTTCCTCGGGGTGTCCAGCGCGTCGCTGTAGTGGAGGGTGGTGAGGATGCCGTCGGCGGCGGGGCCGGCGGCGTCAAGCACGCCTTCGGTGAGGAAGCCTGAGCCATACAGCGGAATGCGCCCCTTCAGGCCGGCAGCCGCATAGTCGCGGATGAACTTGGCCGCGCCGCCGCCGGCGAAGAAGCAGGCCACGGCATCCGGGTTGATCGAGGCGATTTCGGTCAGCAGCGCCTGGAACTCCACGTTCGGGAACGGCACACCGAGCTCCTTGACGATCGTGCCGCCGGCCTTGGTGTAGCTGTCGCGGAAGCCCTCGAAGGCTTCCTCGCCGGCTGCGTACTTCCAGGTAATCCAGACGGCTTTCTTGTGGCCCTTGTCAACCATCACCTTGCCCAGCGCCAGTGTCGGCTGGGAGTTGGTGAACGACGTGCGAAAGACATTCGGGGCGCACAGGGCGCGAGTGGCTGCATGCACACCGGCATTGGGGATCAGGCACAGCACGCCGCTGTCGCGCACCACTTTCTGGATCCCCATCTGCACGCCCGAGTGCACGGTGCCGATCAGCACGTCGACCTTGTCGCGCTGCACCAGCCGGCTGGCGTTTTCCACGCCTTTCGAAGGCTCGGACTCGTCGTCCACCTTGAACCAATCGATCTCGCGGCCGCCCAGCTTGCCGCCTTTTTCGTCGATGGCCATGCGCACGCCGTTTTCAATGGCCACGCCAAGCTGGGCGTAGGTGCCTGTGTAAGGCAGCATGAAACCCACGCGCACCTTGTTGGACTGTGCGCGAACGATT
>Ga0214471_10004450_pt1 | contig 10825 bp, 10 predicted proteins | sample RVTome_5_FD_207665 | JGI IMG/M metagenome (GOLD analysis project Ga0214471, IMG submission 207665) | Soil microbial communities from uranium-contaminated site in the Upper Colorado River Basin, Wyoming, United States - RVT142D155 | ecosystem: Environmental > Terrestrial > Soil > Contaminated >... | reverse complement strand
TACGCGAGGATCTCCTCCACCGTCTCGACGACTCGAACCCGCTCCGGGATCTTGAATCCCCAGTCCCGCAGAGCCTGAACCCCTTCCTCATCGGTCCGAAGCGTCATCCCCCGGACGGAGAGGATGTCGTAGGCCAGGAAGTCCAGCTCTCGCTGGGCCGTGACGCGGGGGTCGAGTTGGCGGACGGCGCCGGCCGCGGAGTTCCTGGGGCTCGCGTACGGCTCGCCCCCGTCGGCCACGAGCCTCTCGTTGAAGCGCTCGAAGGCGCTGATGTACATCATCACTTCGCCCCGAACGGACAGAAGCTCGGGCGCGGGGCGCAGATCCGCGCGCAGGCGCAAGGGCACGGTTGGAATGGTGCGCACGTTCTCCGTGACGCTTTCTCCCACTTGCCCGTTGCCCCGCGTGACGCCCCGCACCAGGACCCCCTCCAGATAGACCAGCTCCATGGAGGCACCGTCCAGCTTGGGCTCGACCAGGTAGCGCACCCGCTCGTCCACGGCCCGGCGCACCCGCTCATCGAAACGGCGAACCTCCGCCGGGTCCTGTGTGGAGTCCAGGGACAGCATCGGCGCCGTGTGTGCCACCGACTCGAACTGGTCCTGGGGCTCGGCGCCCACCCTCTGCGTGGGAGAGTCGGGGGTAACGAGCGGCGGGTGGGCCTCCTCGACGGCGCGCAGGCGGCGGAACAGGATATCGTAATCCTCGTCGGACACCTCGGGCCGCGCCTCCACGTGGTAGAGGCGGTTGTGGCGGCGGATCTCCGAACGGAGTGCCTCGGCGAGGTCTCGCGCCACCGCGTGGGAGAGATCCTCCGGAGGCGTGGTCAGGTCGAGGTCGGATGGAGGCGTCACGGTCGGCTGTCGCGTTCCGGCGCGGGCAGTGGTCGGTTGAGGCCAGGTGGCGCGAAAGCTCGAAGCTAAGGGATCGGGCGAACGTGGGGGAGGAGGACGGGGCGGATCCGGTGGCCACCGGCGGACGGCAATCACCCCTGGCGGAGTGGGCCCGAGGAGCCTAACGTCCGGTCGTCCCCCCAGGTGGTCGCGAGCCCCGTGCGCATGATCGGGCGGCCCGCGACCTTGGATGAATGATGTGGTCATGAGGGGACACATGTCCGGCTGCATCGACGGGATGATCTGGATCGGGTCTTCCTACGACTCGATCCAGTGCTCCTCCACTGGGAGCTGCTCGGGGCCCTACCGGAGCGACGCTCGGCACTGCTACGTGCACGAAGCCGAGTGGAGGGGCTGCTGTCGCAAGGTGCCCGCCAAACCCTCTTGGCTCGTCCCGGGAACGTCGCGGGTCTTCCTCGTCCACCGGGACGGTCTGCCGAAGCATCGAGGGCGCATCTTCGGCTACTTCGTGGTCCACCGGGTCGAGCTGCTCCATTCCCCTCGGCTCCTGACCTCCCTTCCGGTGGCCCGCAAGGGGCGCAGGGCCGGCACGGAGCCCTGGGCGGAGCTGAAGGGACACGTCTACTGCGCGGCCCGGGGCGTGCCGATCGCCGGCGCGGTAGTCCAGCCCGAATCCGGCGGCGCGACTCGCTTCGACGGCACGACCACGGACGAACGCGGCTTCTACCGGCTGTCCCTGGCTCCCGGAACGTGGGACCTCAGCGCCGACGCGGAGGGCTACCATTCCACGACGTTGTCGGGCATCCAGCTCGACGACGGCAAGGTCCACACGCAGGATCTGTTCCTGTGGCCGCTCGATGGACCCCGGCCACCAGAGAAACCACCACCAGTTCCCAATCCCTCTGAGCCAGATCCAGCTGAGCCCGATCCACCCGGGAACGGAACGGACGACTACGAGGTCGGTTGGGATGACCTCGACTTCGACGACATCGAGATCGAGGAGCCGGACTGGGACGACGAGGGGTCACCGGCGCACGAACCCGATGGCCGGAGCCCGCCCGATCCGTCGGACTCCATCGACGTGTTCGTCGACTACACCATGTTCGAGGACGACCGGTCGTGCAGCCTACGGCTCCGGCCGCGGGGCGTCTATCTCGTCGATGCGCTGGCCGCCGACGTCACGGACGCGTTTTCGCGGGCATTGCAGGCGTCGGGCATCCCGTCCGGATACGGGGGTGCCGGGACCGATCGGGAACGGCGGTGGTGGATCCGGGAGGGGCGAAAGCTCTTTCACGAGACCGTTCGACGGGTTCACCAGGGTCGCCGACGGAGGACCGTCGCGCCACCCGAGCTGAGGGATCTCACGGTCCCGCGCGGCGAGCTGGTGCTCTTTCTGGACCCACCGATCGTGGAGCAACAACCCGAGGCGGCCTTCAGGGGGCTGAAGCACATCGACGGCGATCACCTTCTGAAGCAAGTCATCGGGGGTGAGCGGACCCTGTCGATACGCTACTGTGTCGAGACGAAGGGACTCACCACCCAGGCGGCGCTCACGGCGAGGCTGGCTGAGGAGCTCAAGGTGACGAAGGCGCTGGCGAAGAGGTTCCTGAAAGCTCTGGACAGACTCACGTCGGAGTAGCTACCCGGCCTCTTCCCTCTGCCTTCTCGCCGGGATCTGGGGCCGGACGTAGGGAAGCACGATGTCCGCCAGGGAGCCGAAGTCGGCGGGCTTCTCGTGGAACTCCACGGCACCCAGCTCCCGGGCCCGTTGCCGATTGGCCGGGTGCGAGGACAGCGTGAGGACCACCACCGGCACCTCGATGTCGCTCCGGGATCCGATCCACTCGAGGAACTCGAATCCGGACATGCCCGGTAGGTCCAGGTCCAGGACGACCAGACCCGGAGGCTCGATGCGGGGACCGTCACCGGGGATCATGCCGCACAGGTACCGGATCGCGGCCTCGGCCGAGTCCACGAGGCAGATATCGGTGGGTGGAAGGAACCGTCGCAGGATGGCACCGACGAGGAACCGGTGATCCGGATTGTCCTCCACTACGAGAACGTAGCCGCCGCTCATGAAACCCCCTTCCCGGCTCATCGAAGAAGCCCTGAACTGGTGTCTGGGGGGATCGCAAAGGTAGCTCCTCCCGTCGAGGTCGATCAAGCCTGGCCCTTTCTTGATCGTGCCGGGCGGTCGTATCGTCCTGGGTCGTTTCGTCGATCCGTCCCGTGCCCAGCTCCGACCCGGATCACTGCCATGTTCGCGAAGACCCGTCTGATCACGACGCTCCTCCTGGCGCTCGCCGCCGTCGCCCAGCCACGGCCCGCCTCGAGCCAGACTTATCCCTCCGGCGACCCAGTGATCCGCGCCATCTGGGAACAGGGCATGGGCGAGGCGTCGGAAATCCAGGACATCGCTCAGATCCTGATGGACTCCATCGGGCCGCGCCTGTACGGGAGTCCAGGGGAGGCCGCCGCCCGGGATTGGCTCGTGAAGATGTACGGGATGTGGGGTGTTCCCACCCGTCTCCACGAGTACGGTACCTGGAGTGGTTGGCAGCGCGGGTACAGCCACATCGACCTGGTGGCGCCCCGGGTGCGCACCCTCGACGGGATGATGCTGGCGTGGAGCCCGGGAACGAACGGTCCGGTGGAAGCCGACGTCCTCGCGATGCCCCTCTTCACGAACGGCGCCGACTTCCTGGCGTGGTTACCCCGCGTGGAGGGGAAGTTCGTCGCGTACTCGCATGCCGAGCCCACCTGCCGCGCCCCGGAGAGCTGGGAGGCCCTGGCCACACCCGAGTCATGGGAGCGCATGAGGGAGCTTCAGGCACAGGTCTCGGGAGCGTGGATGCGGAGTGTTCGAGCCGCGGGCGGCGGCGGAAACGTGGTTCGGGCTCTGGAGGAGGCCGGCGCGGTGGGGCTCCTGCAGGGCAATTGGTCCGCGGGATGGGGCGCCAACAAGATCTTCTCGGCGCCCACGAACGGCATCCCGGCGCTCCATCTGAGCTGCGAGGACTACGGGCTGGTGCACCGTCTGGCGTCCAAGGGCCAGGGCGCGCGCATCCGCCTGGACGCTCGCTCCGAGTTCCTGGGCGAGCTCCCGGTCGCCAACGTACTCGGAGAGCTCCGAGGCACCGAGCTGCCGAACGAGTTCGTCCTCCTCACGGCGCACCTGGATTCCTGGGATGGGGCTTCGGGGGCCACGGACAACGGGTCCGGCACGGTCATGATGATGGAGGCAATGCGCATCCTGAAGGAGGTCTACCCCAACCCCCGGCGCACGATCGTGGTGGCGCACTGGGGAGGTGAGGAGCGGGGCCTCATCGGGTCCGGCGCCTACGCCGCCGATCACCCGGAGGTGGTGGACGGCCTCCAGGCCGCCTTCAACCAGGACAACGGAACCTGGCGCATCGACTTCATCCGCATGCAAGGCTTCCTGGGGGCCGGCGAGCGCTTCGGCCGCTGGCTCAGCAGGATCCCGCCGGAGATCACGCGGCACATCGAACTCGACATCCCGGGCGAGCCCGAGCGGGGCGGGAGCGACCACATGTCCTTCATCTGCCGGGAGGCCGCGGGGTTCCGCCTCCAGTCGAACTATCCGGACTACCGCCAGTACACATGGCACACCGACATCGACACATACGACAAGCTCGTCTTCGACGACCTCAGGAACAACGCGACCCTGGTCGCCATGCTGGCCTACCTGGCGTCGGAGGACCCGGAGCGCATGGTCGTGGAGCCGAGGGAGTTGCCGGCGGGCCAGACGTGGCCTGGGTGCGGTACGCCCCGCAGGACCTCAGGCGGCTGACCGAAGTCAGGTCCGGGCCAGCGGGTTCTCCCACCTGAGTCCGCTGAAGCGGGCGAAGTCACGGTCCGTGGTCATGAGGGTCAGCCCATACTCCATGGACAGGGCGGCGAGATGGGCGTCCGGCAGGAGGTTGGATCGCCCCACCTCGGGGATGAGGGTGTTGAGGATGTCCCGGTAGCGCCCGGCGGGCTCGGGGACGAACACGTTGGGCAGGGACAGCCATTCGTCGACCTGCCGCCAGGCCCGCTCGATGGGCCTCGACATCGTCGAAGCGGTGTCCGAGCCACTCCCTGGCCGGCTGATGCGTCGGCAGCGCCTCCATGGCGGCCGCCACGCGCTTGCCCGGTCCCTCGCGGCCGCGGATGTTCCGCGCCATGAACGCCATCACCTTCCAGGACATCGAGGTCCTCGGCTTCGAGGACGTGCCCGACCCGGAGATCATTGACGACGGCGATGCCATCGTACGCGTCACGTCGGCCGGCCTGTGCGGCTCGGACCTCCACCCCTACTTCGGCCGCGAGCGGGGGCTCGACCGGGGCACGGTCATGGGTCACGAACTGGTGGGCCGCGTGGAGGCGGTGGGCCCCTCCGTGCGCGCCCTTTCCGAAGGCGACCGCGTGGTGGCCCCTTTCTCCACCAATTGCGGCGCCTGCTTCTACTGCGGCACCGGCCTCACCGCCCGCTGCCAGCGGGGCCAGCTTTTCGGCTGGGTGCAGGGGGGCGTTGGGCTCCACGGCGCCCAGGCGGAGCGGGTGCGGGTGCCGTTCGCCGACGCCACGCTGGTGAAGGTCCCGGACGGCCTCACCGACGACGGCCTGGCCCTCCTGGCGGGCGACATCCTGTCCACGGCCCTCTTCGGCGCCGAAGCTTGCGGGGTCGCCGAAGGCGACGTGGTCGTCGTCGTCGGGTGTGGTCCGGTGGGCCTCCTGGCCATCCGGGCCGCTCTGGAGCGAGGCGCCCGGAACGTCGTCGCCGTGGACCGGGTGCCATCGAGACTGGCGTTGGCCGAGCGCTTCGGCGCCACGCCGGCGGACTTCGAGAGCGGAGACCCGCTGGGAGCCGTGCGGGAGCGAACCGATGGCCGAGGCGCGGACAGGGCCATCGAGGCGGTGGGCGATCCGCGGGCCACCCGAATGGCTGCCGATCTCGTCCGGCCCGGCGGATCCATCGCGGCCGTGGGCGTCCACACCGAGGAGCGCTTCGCCCTCCCCCCGGGAGAGATCTACGACCGCAACCTCACCTATACGGCGGGCCGATGTCCGGCCAGGCACTACCTGCCCGCGGCCCTGGCCCTGGCGGAGAGGGATGCGCACCTCCTGACGAGCCTCATCTCCCACCGCCTGCCCCTGTCGGAGGGAGTGGAAGCCTACCGTCGGTTCGGGGCACGGGAGGAGGGTTGGATCAAGGTCGTGCTCCTGCCCTGACATCGCCTGAAGGGTGACAGGAGGAGGCTGCGGAAGTAGATTGCACATGTGTCTTCATACCGCACATGTGAGTCGACATGGTCCGCATCCACATCCTCGTCGACGAGGCCGAGAAGGCGCGCTTCCGGCACCAGGCGGAGCGCGAAGGCAAGTCCCTGGGCGCCTGGCTCCGTGAGGCCGCCCAGGAGAAGCTGGCCGCTGCCACGTCCCGCACGCGCCTGGAATCCGTGAAGGAGCTGCGCAGCTTCTTCGCTGCCTGCGACGCCCGTGAGACCGCGCCCGAGCCGGACTGGGCAGAGCACAGGAAGGTCATGGAGCGGTCCAGGACGGCGAACCTCGACCTGACCTGACATGAGCCACGTAATAGCCACGTGATCTTCATCGACACGAACGTCATCATGTACGCCGTGGGGGGCGAGCACCCCCTCAGGGCGGAGGCCCGGAGCTTCCTGGAGGGCGCTCTGGAGGAGAAGGCTCGCCTGGTCACTTCCGCCGAGGTCCTCCAGGAGCTTCTCCACGCCTACCTGCCGGTGCGCCGGACGGCGACTCTGGATGCGGCCCTGACCCTGGTGGAGGCTTGCGTGGACGAGGTCTGGCCTGTGGAGGGGGAGGACGTGTGGCTCGCCAGGGTGCTGTCGGAGGAGCATCCTTCGCTGGGGGCCCGTGACCTGGTCCACCTGGCGAGCTGCCTGCGCCGGGACGTCACGGTCATCAAGACCTTCGATCGGGGCCTGGCCGCGGCATCGCCGGACTACTGACCCGATCCGGCCGCACTCCGCTCGCGACGCTGCCCGTTGCGCCTCCCGGCCACACCCGGGCATCTTCTCCGACCTCGCCCCGGCGAGGACATCCCTGGCATCACCCGGAGAGCACCATGCCACGCATTCCGACGCTGTTCCGCTCCTCGCTGGCCCTCGTGGCCGCCCTGGCGCTGGCTGGCCAGGCCGCCGCCCAGATGGAAGTGACCACCCGCCGCGGCTCCGACGAGGGGGGCGGCCCCTACGAGCGCCTCATCATCCGGGGCGCGATCATCCTGGACGGCACGGGCGCCCCGCCGCAGGGGCCCATGGACATCGTCATCGAGGGCGACCGCATCACCGAGATCCGCTCCGTGGGCAACCCGGGACTGGAGATCAACGAGCGCCGGCGCCCGGAGCCCGGCGACCGTGAGATCGACTGGGAGGGCAAGTACGTCCTCCCAGGCTTCGTGGACATGCACGCCCACACCGGGGGCGACCCCAAGGCCCCCCAGGCCGAGTACGTCTACAAGCTGTGGCTGGGCCACGGCGTGACCACGTCCAGGGGCGTGGGCCACGGAGGCGTGACGTGGGCCCTGGGAGAGAAGGCCCTGGCGGAGCGGAACGAGATCGTGGCGCCCCGCATGTTCACCTACGCCCGTCCGGGTGAGGCGTGGGACGGCGGAACCATCCGGACTCCGGAGCAGGCCCGGGAGTGGGTGCGCTTCATCGCCGACTACGAGGTGGACGGGGCTCGGGTGGATGGCCTCAAGCTCACCGCCTTCGACCCGCCGATCATGGAGGCCCTCATCGACGAGGCCCACCAGCACGGCCTGGGCACGGTGGCCCACCTGGCCCAGACCGGCGTCGCCCGCATGACCGCCCTGGACGCGGCGGAGGCGGGCCTCGACATGATGACGCATTACTACGGCCTGTTCGAATCCATGCTCACCGACTACTCCATCCAGGACTGGCCCCTGGACTACAACTACGGCAACGAGCAGCACCGATTCGGGCAGGTCGGACGACTCTGGAACCAGAGCGCCGAGCGGGGCTCCGATGAGTGGAACGCCCTCATCGACCGCTTCCTCGAGCTGGACTTCGGCCTCGATCCCACCATGACCATCTACGAGGCCAGCCGGGACGTCATGCGGGCGCGTGAAGCCGAGTGGCACGACGAGTACACGCTCCCGTCCATGTCGGAGTTCTACCAGCCGTCCCGAAACGCCCATGGCTCGTACTGGTTCTACTGGACCAGCGAGGACGAGTACCACTGGAAGCGCTTCTACCAGAAGTGGATGTCGTTCCTGAACGACTACAAGAACGCCGGCGGCATCGTCACCACGGGCTCGGACTCGGGCTTCATCTACAAGCTCTACGGCTTCGACTACATCCGGGAGATGGAGCTGCTCAGGGAGGCGGGCTTCCATCCCGTGGAGGTCATCCGCTCCGCCACGTACTATGGCGCCCTTCAGCTGCACAAGCCGCGGGGTCTGGAGAACGAAATCGAGTTCGGTATCCTGAGGCCGGGCCTCAAGGCGGACCTCGTGCTGGTGGACGAGAATCCCCTCGAGAACCTCAAAGTCCTGTACGGGACGGGGGCCGTCCGCCTGAACGACGAGACCGAGGAGGTCGAGCGCGTCGGCGGGATCAGCTACACGATCAAGGACGGCATCGTCTACGATGCCAAACAGCTCCTCGAGGACGTGAAGCGCATGGTGCGGGAGGCCAAGGCCGCAGCCATCACGGAGGACGGCGCGGGAGGCTGATCAGGTTCCGGGGTCGGGGCGTGGCCCGATCAGTTCACGGCGCTTGCGACGATGGCGCGGAGAGGAGCCTCCGCCTTGAAGCTCGCGTCCCGCGGGATCTCGTCGAGGATCCGAGCGAGCCCCCGCCGATGGACGTCGGGCAGCACGAACGTGAACCAGTCCCCCAGGCGGCCCATGACCAAGTGTGCCTCGACCACCTCGCGGAGCAACGCCGGAGTCAGGGGCACCATGACGGTTTCCTCGATCCCCTTCCGCGTCCCCGCGACCGTATAGATCAGACCTCCGGGTCTGGGGTTGCTGGTGATATGAGTGCCGTCCACATCCAGCAGCAGGTCCCGGCCATCCGCCAGCAGCGCGCGCCCGCCGCGGGTCACGGTCGTGAGGATGAGGGCCAGCGTGTGCTCCCCTTCGTGCCCCTCGCCCGGCGCCGCGTAGAGAGCCCCCACCGAAAGGTGGACCCTCTCGGCGAACAGGTTCGGTGCCTCGCCCACGGCGAGGGGTTCCAGGGAGACGAAGCGCATGGTGCCCGCGGAGTCGGTGTACCGTCGAAGCTCGATACCCCGCGGCGCGGGTCCGTCGGTCATCCTGTCGGGAGCGGGGGTCGATGAAGCACAACCCGTGGCAACGAGGAGGGCCGCAAACAGAATCGCAGCGTGCCTGGCCATGGCCACCTCCAACAACGTGGGTCGTCGGGGAGCTCCCGGCGGCCGCAAAGAGAAATCCGATACTCAAAGGTGTCTGTATCGTTACCGGAAGGTCAATGTCCCATGACCAAAGTGTTACGAATGTGTAACAACACGCCCCTCCGCCGACCGTGCTGAATCTCGATGCATCGAGGGCGGACACGCCCGGCACGGCGCATTGCGTCCACTTCAACAACGCCGGGGCCGGCCTCATGCCCACCCCGGTCCTGGACGCCATCCGGGAGCACCTGGAGCTGGAGGGTCGCGTGGGCGGATACGAGGCCGCCACCCTCCGCCGGGCCGAGATCCGCGGCGTCTACGAATCCATGGGACGCCTTCTGGGATGCCCAGCCGAGAACGTGGCGCTCACGGAGAACGCTACGGCGTCCTTCGCCGCCGCCCTGTCTGCCATCCCCTTCGGCCGCGGTGACGTGATCCTGACGACCCGGAACGACTACGTCTCCAACCAGATCCAATACCTCTCGCTTTCGGAGCGCCTTGGCGTCGAGGTGTTGCGGGCTCCGGACCTGCCTGAGGGCGGCGTGGACGTCCGGGCCCTGAAGAAGCTGGTCCACCGCCGGCGCCCCCGGCTCGTGGCGGTCACCCACATTCCCACCAACTCGGGGCTGGTCCAGGACGTGGGGGCGGTGGCTCGCGCCTGCGCCGAAGCGGGTGTTCCGTGCTTGGTGGACGCATGTCAATCCGTGGGCCAGATGCCCGTGGACGTCACGAGTATCCCATGCGACTTCCTCTCGGGCACGGCCCGGAAGTTCCTGCGCGGACCGCGTGGCATGGGGTTCCTCTACGTGTCGGATCGGGCGCTGGACGCGGGTCTCATGCCGCTCTTCCCGGACCTCCACGGGGCGGACTGGGTGGCCGAGGATCTCTTCCAGCCGGCTCCGGACGCGCGGCGCTTCGAGAACTGGGAGTTTCCCTACGCTCTGGTCCTGGGCCTGGGGGTGGCGGCGCGCTATGCGTCGAACGTGGGGCTGGAGGCGATCAGAGAGCGCTCCTGGTCGCTGGCGGCCCGGATTCGGGACGGTCTCGAGGCCATGGGCGCTCGCGTCCTGGACCGCGGTACGCAGCCCTGTGCCATCGTCACGACGTGGTTCGAGGGGCATGAACCCCAGACCCTGGTCGAGGCCCTCCGGCGCGAGAGGGTCAATACGTCGGCCTCCGAGCTTTCGTTCGCCCTTCTGGACTTCCACGACAAGGGTGTCACAGGTGCCCTGCGCATATCACCCCATTACTACAACACCGAGGACGAGGTCGATGGATTCCTCGACCTGTTGGCCGGACTGGTGGGGGGCTGACCCCAAGGTCGTGGAGAGCGGGGAGGGCTGGGCGCTACGCGCGGGACGTGCCATTGTTCTGCGTGCCCGCGCCCTTCCCCTTCCAGATCGGGACCCAACCCGACGACAGCACGTGTGGTCCCACGTGCCTGCACGCGGTCTTCCGCCACTTCGGCCTCGATCTGCCTCTGGAGGAGGTCATCCGTGAGGTCCCTGAGCTCGTCGGAGGGGGAACGCTGGGCGCCCACATGGGCA
>Ga0214471_10004449_pt1 | contig 10826 bp, 10 predicted proteins | sample RVTome_5_FD_207665 | JGI IMG/M metagenome (GOLD analysis project Ga0214471, IMG submission 207665) | Soil microbial communities from uranium-contaminated site in the Upper Colorado River Basin, Wyoming, United States - RVT142D155 | ecosystem: Environmental > Terrestrial > Soil > Contaminated >... | reverse complement strand
AGCATCCGGCCGACCGACTTCTCGTCCGAGTTGAGCAGCAGCGCGGTGAATACCGTGTCGAGGTCTTCGGCGAGGGCCAGGTCGAGCATCACGTCGAGCGGGTCGCGCCCCGATTCGCGCGCGAGTTCCGCGATCGTGCGCTGCTCGTTGGCGCGGTTCTCCGGGCGCGCGGTTTCGACCACGTTCACCTTGTCCCACTCGCCGTTGAACAGCCGGAAGGTCGCGGGTTTGGCGATCTCCGCGCGCACCGAGTCTCGAAACGACTTGTCGCCGAGCGTCTCGCGCAGCGCGTCGCCCTCCTTGCCGAGCGCCGCCCTCCACGCGCTCAGGCCCTCGAAGGTGTAGGGCGAGCGCAGCGTGAAGTCCATCGTCAGCGGACAGCAGCTGACGGCGCCGAGCATGCGACGCCCGCGCGCGTTTGCCTGCGCAATCGCTTCCAGGTCGTCGAACACCGCACCCGGGTTGGTGCTGTTGTGAAGCAGCGCCGCAACGACGACCGGGCGACCTGACTCCGCGGCGAGCTCCTCGAGAAACGACACCCTGGTGTGGCCCCCCTTGGTGAGCATGAACACGCCGTGGTCTGCTTCCCTCAGGCACCCGACGAGCGCGCGCAATTCGTTGTCGTCGGCAAGACGTGAGGGCATCGGGACGCCGCCGTGGCCGTTGTGCGCCGGCGAGGTGCTGGTGGCAAAGCCGATCGCGCCAGCCTTCACACCCTCGAGTACCAGGCGGCGCATGGCCTCGATCTCGTCGTCGGTGGCGGCGCGCTCGACTGCTGCTTTGCCCATGACATAGGTGCGCACCGACGAATGGCCGACAAAGCCGGCGATATTTACCGCCATGCCTTGGCGCTCGAGCGCGTCGAGATACTCGGGCACCGTTTCGAAGTCCCAGCGGATGCCCGAGCGCAGCACCTCGAGCGACATGCCCTCGACTTGAGTCAGGTTGCGCATGATGAGCTCGCGGTCCGCCGGGCGGCACGGCGCGATGGTGAAGCCGCAGTTGCCGATGATCGCCGTGGTCACGCCGAGCGCGGGCGAGGGCGCCACGCAGGGATCCCAGGTGATCTGCGCATCGTAGTGCGTGTGGTTGTCGATGATTCCGGGCATCAGCGCGAGGCCCGCGGCGTCGAGCGTCTCGCGCGCAGCGCCGAGGCTGCACCCGATCGCTGCGATCCGTCCACTCTGGATGGCGAGCTCGCCCACGACCGGCGCCGAGCCCAGGCCGTCGTACAGCGTGGCGTTGTAAATCAGAAGATCGTGCATCGAGGTGGCTCAGTATACTAAGCCGCGTATGGACGCTTTCGAGTTGACGGGCAAAGTCGCGGTGGTCACCGGCGGCGCGCGCGGCCTGGGCGCCGCCACGGCGGAGGCACTGGCGCGCGCGGGCGCCGCGGTGGCGGTGCTCGACGTCGCCGCGGATGAAGCGCGAATGGTCCAGGACCGCATTCGCATCGCGGGCGGCAACGTCGAGGCGATCGCCTGCGATGTTGCCGATGAGGCCGCCGTCGAGCGCGCGTTCGCGGCGATCGTCGGAGACTTCGGCGCGCTCGACATCCTGGTTAACAACGCCGGGCGCGCGATCCGCAAGCCCGCCACCGAGATCGCGCTCGACGAGTGGCGGAGCGTAATCGATCTGAACCTGACTGCGCTGTTCTCCTGCTCGCGCCTCGCAGCGCGCCACATGAAGGCGCCGGGCCGGGACGGCAAGCCGCGCGGCGGTGCGATTGTCAATCTTGCCTCGATCATGGGTCTCTCCGGCGGTATCTTCCCGAACGCCTCGTACCAGGCTTCGAAAGGCGGTGTCGTGAACCTGACCCGCGCGCTGGCGCTCGAATGGGCGCCGGATCGCATCCGCGTCAACGCGGTAGCGCCGACTTTCGTCAAGACTGACCTCACGGTGCCGATCTTCTCCAATCCCGAAGTGCTGAAGAACGTCCTGGCGCATACCCCGCTGGGCGAGCTGCCGCAACCCGAGGACATCGCCGCGGCGATCGTGTTTCTCGCTGGCCCCGCGGCGCGCTTCATCACCGGCGTGACGCTGCCGGTGGATTCCGGCTTTCTCGCGCGCTGACGCGTTTCAAGGCGCGGCGCGAAACAGCGCTTGACTTGTAATTAACATTTTCGTTAAATAAGAGCATGGATCGACTGTCCGGCACTTTTGCGGCGCTCGCCGACCCGACCCGACGCGCGATTTTGGCGCGACTGGCCAGAGGCGAGACCACGGTTGGCGAGCTCGGCAAACCGTTCGATATTTCCGCTCCCGCCATCTCGCGCCACCTCAAGGTGCTCGAGCGTGCGCAGCTGATCGAGCGGCAGGTGGACGCGCAGTGGCGCCTGTGCCGCATCAAGGGCCGGCCGCTGCGCGAGGCCTCCGAGTGGCTCGAGCGCTATCGCCGCTTCTGGGAGGAGAGCCTCGATCGGCTCGTCGAGTACCTGGAAGCAACACCCGAAAACAGCAGGAGGAAATGATGAACCGCAGCGCGACTTTCGAACTGACCCTGACCCGCCAAATCCGCGCGCCGCGCGAGAAGGTGTTCGACGCCTTCGTCACCGAAAGGGGCATCAAGGCCTGGATGTGCCCGCGCGGCATGGGAATTCCTGAAGCGAGCGTCGATGCGCGCGTCGGCGGCAAGTACCGCCTGACCATGCGCTCGCGCGACGGTGAGTCCTTTACCGCCGGGGGCGTCTATCGCGAACTCGAGCGGCCCAATCGCCTTACCTACACCTGGACCTGGGAAGGTAAGGACATGCCGAACATGGAGACACTGATCAGTGTGTCCTTCGCCGAGCGCGACGGCGGCACCGAAGTGACAATGACGCATTCGGGCTTCCCCGACCAGTCGCTGTGCGACTCGCACCGCCAGGGCTGGAGCTCGAGCCTCAACCGGCTGGTCGATACGCTCGATGCGCGCGGCAGCGCCGCCACCGTCACGCTTGTCGGAGCGCCGCCGAGCACCTACACCTGGACTGCGCGCATGGGTCTCGCGGAGAAGGGCGTCAAGTACACGATGCAGGAGGCCGCCCCGCACACGCCCGAGATCCTCGCGCTGCATCCGTTCGGGCGCGTGCCGGCGCTGCGCGACGGCGACATCGAGATTTTCGAGACCAGCGCCATCCTGCGCTACGTCAACGAGTGCTTCGACGGTCCGCCGCTGCTGCCGCAGAACATCCGTGACCGCGCGCGCGCCGAGCAGTGGGTGAGCGCGATCAATTCGTATCTCTACGACCTGATGGTGCGGCGCTACGTGCTGCAGTACATCTTTCCGAAGGGCAAGGACGGCAAACCGGATCGAACAGTGATCGATGCCGCGGTCAAGGAAATCAAGGGGCGCCTGCCGATCCTCGAGAAGGCCTACGGCGAGCGCGCGTTCCTCGCGGGCGCCAATCCCACGATGCCGGACTTCTTCCTCGCGCCGATCCTCACGTACATCGAGAAGATGGCCGAGGGTAAGACGCTGCTCGAGCTCTTCCCCAAGGTGCGGGCGGCGCTCAAGGCGGTGCAACAGCGGGCGAGCTTCCGCGAGTCGGCGCCGCCCCAGGAAGGCTGAGGAGGACATCATGAGTAATACCGGATTGCGCTTTCCGAACGAGAGTGCCGAATACCGCGCCAAGCGCGACGCGCTGCAGCGCTCCGAGGTCGAGCTTCGCCGACGCATCGAGGAGGTTGCGGCACTGCGCCGCGCATTGCCCGAGGGCGGCGAGGTCCCGGAGGACTACGTCTTTGAGGAAGGCGGTACGTCGCTTGACGACACGAAGACCGTGCGGAAGGTGAAGCTCTCCGAGCTCTTCGGCGACAAGCCGACCTTGGTTGCGTACGGCTTCATGTATGGACCGAACGTCGCCAAGGCCTGCCCGATGTGCACTGCGATGCTCGATGGCCTGAACGGCAACGCACCGCACATCACTCAACGTACGAACCTGGTGGTGATCGCCATGTCACCGATCGCGCGCATTCGCGCGCACGCGCGCGAGCGCGGTTGGAACTACTTGCGGCTGCTCTCTAGCGCGGGCAACAGCTTCAATCGCGACTACCACACCGAGACCGCCGATGGCTCGCAGATCCCGGGCATGAACGTGTTCGTGCAGAGAAACGGCAGAATCCGCCACTTCTGGTACCCGGAGATGTTCGGGGCAAAGAACGAATTGGGGCAGGACCCGCGCCACATCGACGCCATCTGGCCGCTGTGGAACGTTCTCGACCTGACACCGGAAGGCCGGGGCGCCGACTGGCGCCCGAAGCTGGCCTATTCGTGAACGCGCAGCGCTTCGCAATGCAAAAAAAACGCGGGCCGAAGCCCGCGTTTTTTTGTGGAAACTGCTTCTTAAGCGTTGTTAGGCTGCAGATTGCCGTCGATCAGCTTGACCTTGTCGCCAGTCTTCCAGCTCGGCGGATTCGCCTCGCTGAGCACCTTCGTGGTGCCGTTCTCGAAGCGTACCGTGATCTCGTAGCTCTTGGTGGCGCGCACCTTCTTCTCGATCTGGTGACCGGCGACGCCCCCGCCCACCGCACCGGCCACGGTCAGGATCTTCTTGCCGCCGCCGCCGCCGAACTGGTTGCCGACGACGCCACCGACCACCGCGCCGCCTACCGCGCCGAGGCCGGTGCCTTCACCCGCCTTCTCGACCTCGCGCACCGATTGCACGACGCCGCAGCTGGCGCAAATCGCCTTGGCGACCGGGGCGTTGCTCGCGACCTGGACCGACGTTGACCTGGCGGAAGTCGGGGCAGCCTCTTTCGGCTTCGCCGCAGTGGTCTTCGCCGGCGCCGCAGCCTGCATTTCGGTCTTCGCCGCGGCAACCGGGTCTTCGGGCTTGCCGGTCGAGCTTGGCAGCCAGCCCATCAGCGCCGCTGCGCCGAGGCCGCTGAACAGGATCACGGCGACACTCGCCACCGCGACCAAGGGATGAATTCTCTTCCATTCCATGCGTTTCTCCTTTGAAACCAGAACGATGTTCCGGCCATCGATTGGGTCAGATTACTTCTATAACGCAATTTTACGCTTCGCGTTGTCCGCGACGCGTGAATCGCGTCACGCTCGGAAGAAAATTGGCGGCGCGCGCTAATCCCGCACTTCGCGTGCGGCTTCTTCGCGAGGCGCTCGCGGAATCAATATCCTGCAGAGATGTCGACGCCGTGCAACGCAGGCGCGCCACGCCGCACGCGCTCGATGTTCTCGACCACAACCGCGAGCGAGGTGCGCGGCTCGGTGAGCGCAGCGATGTGCGGCGTCACTGTGACGCCTGGATGCGACCAGATCGGATGTTCATTTGGCAGCGGCTCGGTCTCAAATACATCGAGCCATGCGTGCGCGAGGTGCCCCGAATCGAGCGCGGCGAGCAAGTCCTTCTCGACGATATGCGCACCGCGCGCAACGTTGATCACGCAGGCGCCTTGCGGCAGCCGGGCGAGATTGCGTGCGTTGAGAATGCCCCGCGTCTGCGCGGTGAGCGGCAACAGACACACGAGCGCGCCGCTGCGCGCGAGCAGCTTCGCGAAGCCATCGTCCCCGTGGACGCACTCGACGCCGGACAGGTCCTTCCGCCGGCGGCTCCAGCCGATCACGTTGAAGCCAGGCGGAACGAGGCGCGCGGCGCAGGCCGCGCCGAGCTCGCCCAGCCCTAGCAGGCCGACGGTGCGGTCCGAGGCCATGTGCTGCGGCAGCATCGTCCACTCGCGCGCCGCTTGCTGCGCGCGGTAGCGGTAGAAGTGACGGTGCCAGTCGAGTACATACGAAAGCACCGTTTCACCCATCGCAGCCACCATGCCGGGATCGACCATGCGCGCGATCGGCACGTGGCGCGGCAGCGTCGTGTCCGTGAGCAGACCGTCCACGCCCATCCACATCGACTGGATAAGCTTGAGGCCGGAGAATTTCGCCAGCTCGCCGGGCGGCAGCTTGGCGACCAGCGCCACCTCGATTGCCGCAGGCTGCGGGATCTCCGGCCAGGTGAAAAAGCGGTCCTGCGGCAAGGCCTTGCGCAGCGAGGGCAGCCAGCGCTCCGGTTCGCCCTCGCAGGTGACGAATGCGATGTTCATGCCGCCGAGCGTTGTCTCAGCCCGCGCGCGCCTGTAGCACTACGGTGCCTTGCTGGGCCACCGCCGCCCGGGCGAGCACGGCGAGGGCGAGCGCGAGCAATGCGCGCTGGAGTTTCATGGGGCTCCTCCTTGGCTTGTGTCGTGCGCAGGATGTTAGCATCTGGCCAGGTCACGGCACCGCGAGGAGGACGCCATGGCAATCCGCAATTTCAGCGAGGAAACACTCACCGCCGAGGTACTGCGCCGCATCGATAGCACTCCCAATCCGCGGCTAAAGAAAGTCATGACGAGTCTCGTGAAGCACTTGCACGCCTTCACGCGCGAGGTGCGTCCCACGCCCGAGGAGTGGTTCGAGGGCATCAGGTTCCTCACCGAGACTGGCCACTGGTGCGACGACAAGCGCCAGGAGTTCATCCTAATGTCGGACACGCTCGGCGTGTCGATGCTGGTCGACTTCATCAATTACGGCAAGACCGCGAACGCGACCGAATCGACCGTGCTCGGGCCGTTCTATGTCGAGGGTCCGCCCGAGATGAAGATGGGCGCGAGCATTGTCAAGGACGGCACTCCCGGCGAGCCATGCGTCGCCACCGGGAGCGTCTCGGACCTGCACGGCAAGCCCATTGCGAATGCAATCATCGATGTCTGGCAGGCGGGCGGCGACGGCTTCTACGACGTGCAAAAGCCCGACGGCATGAACCTGCGCGCGCGCTTTCGCACCGGCGCCGACGGCAAGTTCAGCTTCCGCTGCGTGACGCCGATGAGCTATCCGGTGCCGCACGACGGGCCGGTGGGCAAGATGCTCACCGCGACCGGGCGCCACCCGATGCGTCCCGGCCATCTGCACTACATGATCGAGGCGCCCGGATACGACAAGCTGGTTACGCACCTGTTCGTGCGCGGCGACAAGTATCTCGACTCGGACGCGGTGTTCGGAGTCAAGCACTCGCTGATCGTCGATTTCGAGAAGAACGACAAGGGTGAGCACACGGTGCGCTACGACTTCGTTCTCAAGCCGGCGAAGCGAGCGGGAAGGCCGCGTGACGCCGCCGTTGCGCGCCGGGCAGGTCGGCAGCCTACTGCGGCCGGTGCCGCGCGGCGCGCACGAAGTGGAAGCAGGGCGGTCTCGACGCCGAGGCACTGAACGCGGCCGAGGACCGGGCGATCCGCGAGTCGGACGTCAAGCAAGGAGGCGATCTGGCTGCCGGGCATCACCGACGGCGAGTTCCGCCGCGACGAGTGGCATCTCGATGTCGAAGCTGCGCAGGAGGTATGGCGATGAGCAATGCAAAGGAAGTCCTGGCGCTCGAGGACCTGCGATACAAGGCGATGATCGCCAATGACGTCGCTGCCCTCGAAAAGCTGTTTCACCCGGATCTGATCTATACGCACTCCTCCGCGCTGGTCGACACGAGTACGAGCTACCTGGAGGCGCTGCGCTCGGGCAAGACTCGCTACAAGGGCGCCGAGCGCTTCGAGGAAAAGGTGCGCATCTATGGCGACACCGCGCTCGTAACCGGGCGCGCGCAGATGCAGGTCGAGCTCGGCGGCCAGCCAAAGGCGATCAAGCTGCGATACCTAGTCGTCTGGACGAAGACGCCGCAGGGCTGGAAATTCGTCGGCTGGCAGTCGACGCCGCTGGCGGGGTAGGAGCGGGTAGTCCCATCACCGGGATTCCCGGAAGGCGGCGGCCGGCGTGTAGCGCGCAAGGGGTCGAACGCCTGCCGACTGGTGATGGACCTTGCAAATTCTTGCGCTCGCATATGAAAAAAGTCCTCGATTTGATGGTCCTGAAGGCCTAGCTTAGGCAGTAATACGCAATCCGCGGGGGGAGAGACCATGAGCACGACAAACGCGGGCTGGATCGGGGTGTTGCTTTTCACGCTCGCAGCCAGCGCGCAGGCGAACATCGAGGCGGGACGAGTTCAATTTACGATCGGTGATGCGCGAGCACTCGCCGTGAGCGGCACCGAGCGTGCGCTGAAGAAGGGCGACGCGGTGCATGAAGGCGAAACCATCATCACCGGGGCGAGCGCCAGCATGCAGTTGCGCATGGCCGACAAGGCTGTGATCGCGGTCCGCCCGAACTCCCGGCTGCAGATCGACGCGTACCGGTTTCAGGGCCGGGAGGGCGGCAGCGAACACGCCGTTCTGCACCTGCTCAAAGGCGGATTCCGCACCATCACCGGCCTGATCGGCCGCACCAACAAGGACAACTACAAGATCATCACGGATACCGCCAACATCGGCATCCGCGGCACCGACCATGAGCCGGCATATCTGCCCCCGACCGGTGCGGGAGAAGCGTCGGACGACGCGCCCGGCACCTACGACAAGGTGAATACCGGTCTGACGTACATCGCGACGCCCGCAGGCCGGGTGAACCTGTCGCCGGGCCAAGTGGGCTTTGCCAGCAGCCAACCCGGCGCTGCACCGGTGCAACTGGATGGCGTTCCCGGTTTCATGCGCAGCACGCCCCCGATCCGCGAAAGCCGCGCTAGGAGCGGCGAAGATCAGCCGGGCCGCGTCGCCGCACCGGGCTCAGACAACCCGGAGACCTACGCCGCGGAATCCTGGGTTCACGGCGAGGCGCTCGCATACGGTCACGATCCACGCATCGTCACGCTGCAACAGGCTTCCCACGGCACCTTGGAGGGAACGCTGGATTTTACCGGTACCGCGTCTGCCGCTACCTCGGCTACCGGCGGCTCGGCTGCCGGCGGCACCGACCGCATGGCGGTCGTCTACGGTGACCTGACCGGAGGTGTCGCGCTTAATGGCGCATTCACTGCAGAAAGAACACCAGCGGAGAAGTTCTTTGACGGTACCGCGAACGCCCTGGTGGCGACCGATCCCACCTCGAAACTGCGCTACACGCGCGGTCTCGCTCCCACGGTGGACAGCCGCAGCGACAGCTTCGACGTCAGCGGTACGACCGTGATCGTCAACTGGGGCATCTACGAGGCTGGCATCTTGATCGATGCCAAGGGCCTCCCCGGCCTGCCAGATTACATGCAGCTCATGGGCGCACCGGAAACGCCGGCGGCCGTTGTCAGCGGTTTGACGGCGACGTACTCGACCGTTGCAGTGTCTACCCCGATCATCGCCGAGAGCGGCATTCGCGTAGGCGGACAGGTGGACACCGCGTTCATCTCACTCGACATGGGCAACTTGAAGCGATATGAGATCGGCGTAACAGACGGCAACTTGCGCAAGTGGTCGGCAGAGTGCACCGACTGTCTTGATCCTAAGGTAGTGGTTTCGCTCGCGGACTTCAAGGGCTCGGGCGTTGCGCTGAGCGGCCTGGTCACGGGCCCGACGCCCGGAGCCACCGGACGCGCGAACGGCCACCCGGTTGGGCCGACCGGACAGGGTGTGATCTCTTCGTTCGCGTTGCAGGATGGCGCCGCGGCCATCACCGGATCGTTCGTCGTTAGCAAAGACGTAAAGTAATCGTCGCAAAAAAACCTGCCGCAGCAAAGCGTCCCCAAACGCGTCGGCTTGGTGGCACAGAAGGCGGGCTTCGGCCCGCTTTTTGTTTGGGATGCTGCGATATGATCGCCAGCGTTTAGAGCGGAGACTGAGAGCGGAGATGATCCGGATCGGCAGGGCAATGTTGCTTGCGGTGTTAGCAGAGCTTTCGCTTGTCGCGTTTAATCCGGCTGTCGCGCAGCAGCAGCCTGACCTTGTGCGCGCTCGCGCAATGATTCTGGAGGGCCGCGGTGCCGAGGCATGGGTGTTGCTCGAGCCGTACGAGTTCGAGCACGCGGGGCGAGAGGAATACGATTATCTGCTCGGCGTGGCTGCCATCGAGGCAGGTCAACCCGATCGCGCCACGCTCGCGCTCGAGCGGGTACTGGCAGTCAACCCCAATCACGCGGCGGCACGGCTGGACATGGGCCGCGCCTACTTCGCGCTCGGCGACTACGATCGCGCCAGGGTCGAGCTGAAGGACCTGCTGGCTCACGATCCGCCGCCCGCGGCCCGCGACGCGATCGAGCGCTACCTTGCCGCAATAGACGTTCGAACGCGTCGCGCCGGCGTTCCGAGGGTGACCGGCTATCTCGAAGCATCGCTCGGCCACGACAGCAACATCAACGCGGGAGTCTCTCAAGGCACGCTGTTCCTGCCTCTGTTCGGCGCCACTTTCGTGCTCGCGCCGAACGCGACGCGCCAGGACGACGAGTTCATGGCGCTTGGCGGCGGCATCGAGGTCGCCGTGCCGGTCAAGGAAACCCTGTCGCTGCTGCTCGGCGCCGATGTGCGCCAAAGAAGCTATTCATCGCTCGACGCGTTCGACTATCGCAGCGCCGAGCTGCGCGGCGGCGTGCAACACGCGGACGATCGCGACTCGGTTCGATTCACCGCCGGAACGAATCACTACGACCTCGACCACGTCTCCTACCGGCGCCTGCAAAGCCTTAACCTGGAGTGGCGCCGCCAGCTCGATCGCCACACGCAGTTTTCGGTGTACGGCCAGGATTTGCGCATCCGCTATCTGCAGCCGGCCACGCGCTCGCAGAGCTCCGACATGCGGGTGGTCGGCGTGGGCGGCATTCGCACGCTCAACGAGGCGACGCGCACCTTCGTGTTCGGCAACATGTTCGTGGGGGACGAAATCGCCACCGACCAGCGTATCGACGGCGATCGGCGCCTGTATGGGGTGCGCGGCGGCATTCAGAGCGCGCTGCGCCGCGACGCCGACTGGTATGCCACGCTCGGCGTGCAGAAGTCAAAGTACTCGCAGGAGAACCCGATCTTTGCCGTGACGCGTCGCGACTGGCAGT
>Ga0214471_10004448_pt1 | contig 10829 bp, 9 predicted proteins | sample RVTome_5_FD_207665 | JGI IMG/M metagenome (GOLD analysis project Ga0214471, IMG submission 207665) | Soil microbial communities from uranium-contaminated site in the Upper Colorado River Basin, Wyoming, United States - RVT142D155 | ecosystem: Environmental > Terrestrial > Soil > Contaminated >... | reverse complement strand
TGATCTCCTGAAGGCTAGGGGAGCTGTACTCACGGTGGGCAAGCGAGGTGAAAAGGTACACAAAGCTAAGCCGGGGAAAGGAACAATAGAGCAAAAACTAACGCCATACCACTTCATAGAAAATTTCCTTTCCGTTGATACCGAGATAAGAGATCTGGGCGTGAAATGGTTTTACCTTTCAGTAAATTCAGATAAGCCAGATCGACATCCGGGGACAACCGGTACAGAGCGCGTTAAGACATATGGGAGCTTCTACAACAATGGCGGGGGGGATGTACCCAAAGGAGATGTTTACATACATTTTTACAAGCTGGAGACTTAGATCCGCTTCTACTCAATAGCCAGCTTCGATCCGTGCGGGCAAAGAAGTCTCACATGCGGAAGGAACTGCCGTCAAATTCGAAGGAAAGAGACTGATAACAGGATGAGCGAGCGGACAGGCGCACAACAAAAATCACCCGTGTCCCCGTCTTTCACGCCTGGGCGGATCAGGCTCCTGCAGCGCAAGTGCGGCTGCGGTGACACCCCAGGCCTGTATGGGGGGTGCCACGAGTGCCGCAAGAACCGGTTGACCTTGCAAGACCACACCGGCAACCAGCCAGAAACCTCGGCGGTGCCGCCCATCGTGAACGAGGTGCTGCGCTCGCCCGGCCAACCGCTGGACCCAGCCTCCCGAACCTTCTTTGAGCCGCGATTCGGGCACGACTTCAGCCAGGTGCGCGTGCAGTCCGTTGCGTCTCGTGTCACGCAAACTAAGCTGGCTGTCAGCCAGCCGGGAGACGTGTACGAACAGGAAGCGGATCGGTTAGCGGAAGCGGTGATGCGGATGCCGGATCGCACTGCGAGGGAATCAGCGGCTTCCGGGTCGGTGGAGTCTCCTCATATCCAACGGATGTCTCCCGAGCGCGAGGAGAAGGTCCAGCGACAACCGCTTGACGAGACGGCCGAACAGCCGGTCGTCGATACTGAGGCGCTCTTCCCGCCGGAGGAGCTAAAACGGGACGAAGAGGAGGAAGCGAGAGCGGAGCGACAGACGATAAGGACCAAGCGTGTAGGCTCGGGCGTGCCGCTCTCGGCACCGGCCGATCTCGGCGCCCACCTCGCCCGGTCCACAGCCGGTGGCGCGCCGCTGCACGCCGAGACACGGCGATTTATGGAGCCGCGGTTCGGCACGTCGTTCGCGCATGTACGGGTGCACGCCGACTGGCGAGCGGCTGCAATGTGCGCGAGTCTAGGGGCAAAGGCCTTCACCTACGGTCGCGACGTCTACTTTGGAACCGGCTGGTACAGCCCGAGAACGAAGGACGGCAAGCAGCTCCTCGCGCATGAATTGGCCCACGTCCAGCAGCAGGGCCGGGATGCCGGCGTGGCGCGCCGGCTCGACAATCCCGTCGTCCAGCGCGCCTGCCAGAACTTCCCCAATTACGCATCGCCCGACACCTACTGCGCGACGGAAGCGGAAGCGAGGGCGAACATCACCCGGGCGTGCCCGCCCTACCGCGACGACTTCCTTTATCGCGATGGCCCCCCAACGCATCCGTGGCGCCCCATCCCGGGCTACGGATGCGCCCACCACGTGGCGCACATTCTCGCAATCACGAACGGGGCCGCGTACGAGAATTGCCGGGGCGGCTTCTCCGTCACGATCGGTCAGATCACGCAGGGTCGGGCCGCGCATCCGCTGGCCGAGGCGCAGGTTAACGACGTTTGGTCGAGCGGCGTCCATTCCGGGGTCGTGAGGCAGGTCGACGCGGCGGCGCCCCGCGTTCGCGTCGACCAGTGCGGGGTCGGCGGCAACGCGCAGGATGTCTGGTTCGATTATGGCAATGTGTACCGTTAGCGTTCGCCACTACGAAGAGTTGACCGGATGAGCATGCGATTACAAACCCGGGCGAAAGCCGGACCGGCATCATCTTTCACGCCTATGCGGCCTCTCCTCCTGCATCGCAAGTGCGCGTGCGGCAATCACGCCGGCGGCGGCGAGTGTGAGGCATGCAGCAAGCAGAAGCAGACCTTGCAGCGCGCAACTCGAAACCCGGAACTCGAAACTCGCGACCGAGATGGCGTGCCGCCGATCGTGCACGACGTCCTGCGCTCGCCCGGCCAGCCGCTGGACCCCCCCACCCGCGCCTTCATGGAGCCACGCTTCGGCCACGACTTCAGCCAGGTTCGGGTGCATACGGACGCGAGGGCTGCAGAGTCGGCGCGGGCGGTGAACGCGCAGGCCTATACGGTGGGGCAGAACATAGTTTTCGCGACGGTACAGTACACTCCAGGAGAGAGCAGGAACAAGAGAATCCTCGCCCACGAATTGGCCCACATTATTCAGCAAAGTACGAGCATGAGGCGGTTACCGGACAAGCTCGAAGTAACGAATCCAGCGGATGCATCAGAAAGAGAAGCAGAAGCAGCTGCGCAGGCCATTATGCAGGAGCGAACATTTGACCTGACTTCAACAGGGCCGATGCGGATCGCTCGCGCGCCCACTTTCAAGAACTGCAAGAGTAAGGAAAAAGGCAAGGAAAATGAAAGAGAAGAGTTGCTTTCTAACGCAATCAAGGAAGCAAAGGTATTGGTCGAAAGTGCTGATAAGGCGTTTGATAAACCGCAATGGCGGCCGACAAGAAAGTCCAATTTCGGCGATATTAGTGATGAACAAAAGGAAACCATCCAAAAAAGGTACAACCACATCAAGGACAACCTCGATAGCAAGGAGATCGAGTGCGTATCCCAATCTAAATGCGGGAAGGACGAAGAGGGTGTTGTCCCATGTGCGAAGGGGAGGATCAACGGGAACATAATTTCGATTTGTCCGATCTTTTGGACAGGGAGATGTCAATCACCGGGACCTATAATTTTGCATGAGGCAGCCCATAACGCCGGCGCAGAGGGTAATATTGATAAAGGCAAACTATACCCCCCCAAGAATGCAGAAAATAATGCGTATTCCTATCAATATTTTGCGATGGACCTGCAAAAGCCACCAGGGCCCGAATTCGGTCGGAAACGAGACGTCGAATCCTTCGATATCAAGTAGAGGTCTATAGAACGCGTGTTAAAGATGCAGGCGCGCAAATCCCCGAAAAAAGCGAATTGCGAGATTATGTTCATGTCGATAATCACAGTACCAGAATCGAATAGCAGTGGTACGTATATTTTTGTCAGTGGGGACATGAGCCCTTTAGTGCCACGAAATTGGCTGCGTGGTTCCCTGTCATGGTTCTGCTTTATTGGGTAAGCATGATCGGGTTGACATCGAAATGCAGATCATGAGAGGCGATGACTCATGACCACCTTCCCTAACTCCCCACGCTTGCTTAAAGGGGGCATCGTGCTGATAGACTCGGAGAGCTCGGCCGTGCAGCGGATCATTGTGTTGCAATACAACCCGGATACGCTCAGCCGCACGCTGCAGGTACAGGGTGTTGGCGGCGAAGGTGGCGACCGCTCGGAGGCGTTGCGCCTGAAGGGGCCGCCGGTCGAGACGATCAGGCTCGAGGCCGAGATTGACGCGACCGACCAACTGGAACTCGCAGATCCAGCGGCAACGCAACTCGGTATCCACCCACAGCTGGCGGCGCTGGAGACCATTGTGTACCCAGCAAGCAACCAGCTGCAGGCGAACAACGCGCTGGCCCAGGCTGGGACGCTGGAAATCACACCGATGCAAGCCCCACTAACACTGTTCATCTGGAGCAAGAGCCGCATCCTGCCTGTGCGGATCACCGATTTCAGCATCACTGAAGAGGCCTTTGATCCCTCGCTCAACCCAATTCGAGCCAAGGTCAGTCTGGGCATGCGTGTGTTGAGCGTTGACGATTTGGGCTTTGCGCATAAGGGCGGCAGTTTGTTTATGAGCCACCTCCAACAGAAAGAGCAACTGGCCACGAAGAGCCAGGGCGGTGGCTTGAGCGTACTTGGTATAGGAGGGATTCCATGATCGATCCGTTGCAGGCTCTTTTGCAAGCTGGTGCTTTGAAAACCACTCTCTTTCCACCTACCAGCCGCTATCACGCCATTGACACGGCCCAGTTCACGACGGCGGATGGAAAGACCATTGTTTATCTGCGGCGCCGCTTGGTTCCGCCTCCGGAGCGGTTTGCCCTGCTCCAGGAGCATACCGTGACCCAGGGCCAGCGACCGGACAATCTCGCTGCGCAGTACCTGGACGACCCGGAACAGTTCTGGCGCATCTGCGACGCCAACAACGCGATGCGCCCCGATGACCTCACCGAAATCGTTGGCCGGATATTGCGCATCACGCTGCCGGAAGGAATACCAGGGACGCCAAATGCTTAAAGGGATCTATCTCACCTTGATGATCGGCCCGGCGGTACCCGTTCCAGTTCCGCAGGCGGTGCTCGATGCGCTGACTAGCATCGAGATCAACTTGAATGACATTGAACGGAGCGCCTTCCAGTTGACGTTTACCCTGAGCACCCGCTCGCCCTTGCACACATTGTTTCTGTTGTCGGGAGGAAGCCCCATTCCGCTGATGCGCGTCATCATTATGGTTACGCTCAATGGCACGCCGAACGTGCTGATGGACGGGGTCATGACACATCATCAGGTCGCGCCCGGCAGCGCTGCAGGTCATGCGACATTGACGATTACGGGCGAAGACCTGACTGCCGTGATGAACCAGCAAGAATTCACCGGGCTTCCTTATCCGGCCCTGCCGGCAGAAGGAAGAGTGGCGTTCATCATCGCCAAGTACGCTTTTCTCGGCATGGTGCCGATGATCATCCCCAGCGTGTTGATTGATGTGCCGATTCCGACCAATCGGATCCCTGCGCATCGAGGCACCGATCTGGAATACATCAAAGAACTGGCGGATAAGGTCGGATACGTGTTCTACATTGAGCCAGGGCCGGTGCCTGGGATGAACATCGCCTATTGGGGGCCGCAGATCAAAGTCGGTGCGCCTCAGCCGGCCCTGAACATCAACATGGATGCCCACACCAACGTCGAGTCATTGAATTTTACTTTCGATAACCAGTCCAGGGGGCTGCCCACCGTAATCATTTATGACGAAATCACCAAAGCCCTGATTCCTGTGCCCATTCCCGACATCACACCACTAAACCCACCGCTGGGCTTAATTCCGCCGATACCGCTGAATATTCGTCCTGTCCACGGCGTGGCTAAGTATTCGCCTCCGAAAGCAGTCCTCATTGGTATGGCCAAGGCAGCGAAGTGGGCGGATGCGGTCCAGGGAGAGGGCAGCCTGGACCTGCTGCGCTACGGGCGCATCCTGAAGGCACGGCAACTGGTCGGTGTGCGCGGCGCAGGAGCAGCATTCGATGGTCTGTACTACGTGAGCCGCGTGACGCACAACATCAAACGCGGCGAATATAAACAGAGTTTCAGCCTTGTGAGAAATGGCCTGATTTCCACGATTCCACGGGTTATGCCATGAACAACATGGAAAAGTATCTCGGCAAGTACCGCGGCACCGTCTTCAATAACCTCGATCCTGAGCAACGCGGTCGGATTCAGGCGCTGGTGCCGGATGTCTCGGGTTTAGCTCCGACCAGCTGGGCACTGCCCTGCTTGCCCATCGCGGGCAAACAAATGGGTGTCTCGCTGGTTCCGCAAATTGGCTCAGGAGTGTGGATCGAGTTTGAACAAGGCGACCCCGATTATCCGATCTGGACCGGTTGCTTTTGGGGCGTGATGGCGGAAGTGCCAGTGCTCGCGCTGCCCCCGGCCAGTAATCCCGCGAGTCCCAGCATCGTGTTGCAGACGGGCTTGCAAAACTCCATCTCCATCAGCGATGTCCCCGGTCCAACTGGCGGCATCATGCTCAAGAGCACGACCGGCGCTTCGATCATCGTCAACGATACGGGAATTTACATCCAGAACGGCAAGGGGGCCTCGATCGTGATGATGGGACCTTCCGTGACCATCAACAACGGGGCGCTTACGATTGTCTGACACGGTATAAAAAAGAAGAGAGACATCATGCCGGGCCCTTTACTCCATCTCGGCGCAACAGTGCTTTGCTCGCACGCTGGACAGGCGCAACCCACCGCTCCGAATCCGCGCGTGTTAGTGAGTGGCCAGCCCATCGTGACGCTGCCGGCCCCGTATGTCATTGCGGGCTGCACATTACCACCGCCGGCTGGCGGACCCTGTGTTACAGCGCAATGGGTAAGCGGAGCCACGCGAGTTTTATCGAACGGAATGCCGGTGCTACTGATGGACAGCCAAGCGATCTGCGCGCCTACGGGCACTCCGCTTTTGCCCGTGGTGGCGCAGATGCGAGTCAGCGGAATGTGAGGCAGTGATGAACATTGACTTTCCATATCACTTCGATGGCCGCGGCCGCAGCGCCGCCACGAGCGACGAGGAGCACATCCGTGATCTAGTCCAGCAGGTGCTCTTCACCAGCCCTGGCGAGCGGGTCAACCGGCCAACCTTTGGGAGCGGGCTGATGCAACTCGTGTTCGCTCCTAACAGCGAGGAGCTCGCTACCGCCACACAGTTTCTGGTCCAGAGCGCGCTCCAGCAGTGGCTGGGAGACGTGATTGTGGTGGAGTCTGTGCAGGTGGAAAGCCGTGAGGCGGAGCTGCGGGTGACGGTCCAGTACGTGATCCGGCGAAACCAACAGCGCCAGGTGGCGCAGTTTGCACGCGGGGTGTGAGATGCGCACACAGTACCGATGCCGCGATGAGGCCCGCCGCAGGGTAGTCGCCGCTCACCCGTCGCTGAATGGCATTGATTATCTGGAAGTGCTGGACACCGACCGCCCGTCCGGCAGCCTCCGCCAGCAGACGCTGCTCGTCCACTGCTTCCGCGCGCTGCCCGTCATGTTCTCGCGCGAGAACGTGCACATCATCGGCGGCGTGCGCGAGGATCTACGCATCAATCCGGTGCAGGTTCTCTGGGCCTTCCGCGCTGCCGATGTTCCGGTCCCGCCCGCCACGCAGACTGAGAAGGATTTCTTCGCGGCACTGCCGAATCCTGAACGCGTTCTGGTCGTCCACACAAGCTCCAGTGGCGACTTTTCCCAGTACCGTCTCTGCCTGGTCGAATCACCGCAAAAGTCGGAGCCACCCGCGAACTTTGACCCGCAGCTCTCGGAGGTCGAGTTCTCTTTCAAAGTCGAATGCCCCAGCGAGTTTGATTGCAGGCCGGATACGGTGTGCCCTCCGGAAAGATCGACTGAGCCCCCGATCAACTATCTGGCCAAGGATTACGCCAGTTTCCGACGGCTGATGCTCGATCGACTGGCGCTCATCATGCCCGGCTGGAGGGAACGCAACCCGGCCGACTTGGGGATCGTCCTGGTTGAGTTGCTGGCCTACTCGGCCGATGACCTCAGTTATTACCAGGACGCCGTGGCGACCGAAGCCTACCTGGGCACAGCTCGTCGCCGGGTCTCGGTACGCCGCCACGCGCGTTTACTCGACTACCCGATGCATGAGGGCTGCAATTCGCGCGTCTGGGTGCAGGTCCGGGTCACTACTGATGTTGTGAAAGCCTCCCACACTGACCCCCCGCCCCTGCCAAGAGGCACCCGGTTGTTGACGCGGATTCCAGAACAGCCCGTTCGCCTGCCCAATGACCCGACCATGCTCCACCACGCCCAGGCGGTTTTCGAGACCATGCACGCGGTGGACGAGTTGCTCGTCGCGTACAATGAACTCCCCTTCTATACCTGGGGAGACAAAGAGTGTTGTCTGCCCAAGGGAGCGACGCGTGCCACCCTGAAAGGGCATTACCCCTCTTTAAAGAAAGGCGATGTGCTTCTATTCGAGGAGGTACTCGGCCCGCGTACCGGTCAGGCGGAAGACGCCGATCCCGCCCGGCGCCACCTCCTGCGCCTGACGGACGTCGTACACAGCGATCCCAATGGCAATCCATTGACCGACCGCTTGAACGGCCAGCCGATAACGGAGATCCAATGGGCCCCCGAGGATGCGTTGCCGTTTTCGCTGTGCATCTCCTCCCGAACAGACGCCGAGCATGGCCAGCAGTACATTGATGATGTTAGCGTCTCGCGAGGCAACGTGGTCTTGGCCGATCATGGCCTGACCATCGAGAACGAAGGGTTGATACCTGAGATGGTGCCAGCGACTGGACGATATCGCCCCCGTTTGTACCGTAGGGACATCACCCACAGGGTCGATCACGACCAAGAGGTGGCGCGCGAGAAGCCTGCAGCCGGGCTGTTGAGCCAGGACCCACGGGCAGCGCTGCCACAGGTGAAGCTCCACGGAAACGGCGAGGGATGGATCCCCGGACGTGACCTCCTGAACAGCGATCGTTTTGCGCGCGAGTTTGTGGTGGAGAAAGAGAGCGATGGACGCGCGTATCTGCGGTTCGGCGATGGCGTGCTGGGCAGGAAGCCGGCCGCCAGCTCACGGTTCACGGCGACCTATCGAGTTGGCAACGGGTCCCCCGGAAACGTGGGCGCCGATGCGATCGCCCATGTGGTAACTGCCCAGTCCGGCATCGAGGCTGTACGCAATCCATTGCCCGCCGAGGGCGGTACCGACCCGGAACCCATCGAGCAGGTGCGCCTCAACGCGCCCCAGGCTTTTCGCATCCAGGAGCGTGCGGTCACCGAGGCCGATTACGAGGCCGCCGCCCAGCGCCACCCGGAGGTGCAACGGGCCGCCGCCACGCTGCGTTGGACCGGTAGCTGGCCCACCATGTTCGTCACGGTGGATCGAAAAGGCGGCCAGCCGGTGGGCGCGGCATTCGAGGAAGAGCTGCGCGTCTTCCTGGAGCGCTTTCGCCTCGCGGGTTGTGACCTGGAAATTGATGCCCCGCGTTTGGTGTCCCTGGACATTGCCTTGACCGTGTGCGTGGAGCCCGGCTATTTCCACAGCGACGTCAAGAAAGTTCTCTTGGAAACCTTTAGCAACCAGGAGCTGCCCGACGGCCGACAAGGTTTCTTTCACCCGGACAACTTCACCTTCGGCCAGCCGGTCTACCTGAGCCAGGTGGTAGCCGCCGCCATGAAGGTGCCCGGCGTCGCCTGGGTTAAGCCCATCCGGTTCCAGCGGTGGGGACAGGACGCTCACGGCGAGCTTGAGGACGGTCGCATAAGCTTTGGGCGTGTTGAGATCGCTCGCCTGGATAATGATCCCAGTACACCGGAAAACGGCAAGTTCGATTTCCAAATGCTAGGTGGCCTGTGAACTGGCTGTTAGCTGAGGGCTTGCGATGAACAAGTCAACCGACCCACAATTAGACTCCTGTGGCTGCTGTGAAGCGGATGTGCCGCAGCCCAGCGTGTACAACCGCCCCGGCCTGCCGGTGCTGACCTACCGGGTAGGCAGCCACGCTACCTTTCTCCGCCGTATGCTGGCCCGCTTGTCCTCCCAGCCTGTTCCTCCTGATGATCCCAAGGGGGCCCGGCCTCTTCGCGCGCTCACCACGCGGGCCAACGACGATCCGGCCATTGCCTTGCTCGACGCCTGGGCCACCGTGGCCGATGTGCTCACCTTTTACCAGGAACGCATCGCCAACGAGGGCTACCTGCGCACTGCTACAGAACGCCAGTCGCTGCTGGAGCTGGCGCGGACGATTGGCTACGAACTGAACCCTGGGGTCGCCGCCAGCGCGTTTCTTGCCTTCAACGTCGAAGAGGCGCCCGGTGCGCCAGGCATCGCCACCGTCCCCGAGGGGACGAAAGTGCAGAGCGTTCCCGGTCCGGGGCAACTGCCCCAGATCTTTGAGAGCAGTAAGGAGATTGTCGCGCGGGCCGAGTGGAATGCACTGCGCCCGCGCCTGACGCGCCCGCAAGAACTGGCCATCAGCCGGAATAAGCTCTACCTGCTCGGCATCAGCACCAGCTTCGCGCCGGGCACCCCTGCTGTGGAATCGATAGACGCCAGTCAGACTTATCCCCTCGATCCCACTACCTCTCTCCCAAACGGGCAAGTGCAGGCGGTGGAAGTCCAGCACGTTTACCTGACGGGGACTGCCACGAACCTCAAGGCTGGCGATCTCCTGTTGCTGGTCGGCAAGCGTGCTACCGGTGACCAAAAGACCCTGGCGCTCGTCATCAAACGTGTCGAGGTAGAGGCGGAACTGCAGCGAACGCGCGTTGATCTTGCGGACGCACCGCCAAAGCCCACCTTTACGCCGCCTATTTTGAAGGAAGCGACCATCAAGCTTGAGGCAGTGAATCTGAACAAGACCCACGTCGACAGCCTGGTGCGCGGGACAACTTGGCGCGAGCGCGACCTCAGTGCCTTCCTATCGATCCAGGGGTGGAGCAGAAGGAGCCTGGTCAAACACATCAATACTGCGCCCCCGGCCAAAGTGCCGCCATCCCAACTAGCGCCGACGGATCCCGGTGCTTTCGCCTTTCGGGCGCGACTTGGTTTTTTTGGTCACAATGCGCCGCTTTACAAGAGCCTACCAGATTATGTGCGCAACAATGCTTATCCGATTTCTTGGGACGATAGCGGCGGGCGTTCAATCTGGAAGGACTCTCAAGGCAATCCCTATACCGACGCAGACGCGTATTTTGAGCGCAGCCTGCCCGAAGTTGTCAGTAACAGCTGGGTAGTCCTAGAGAGCTCTGAAACCTCACCCACCGCTTACCGCGTTAGCGCTGTAACGGAAGCCTCGCTCGCGGATTACGGTCTCAGCGGGAGAGTGACAGGCCTGAGGCTGACTCAGGCCGACGGTACTACACCACCCAATCAACCCGAGGGTTTCAAAGTTCGCAAAACCACCGCCCACGCCCAGAGCGGACGCCTAGAACTGGCCGATCTGCCGATAGAGGACCCGGTCGCTAAGGGCACCACCAGTCTCCAACTTAATCGGATGGTGCTTGGCCTGCAGGTGAATCAGCCTCTCATTCT
>Ga0214471_10004447_pt1 | contig 10829 bp, 10 predicted proteins | sample RVTome_5_FD_207665 | JGI IMG/M metagenome (GOLD analysis project Ga0214471, IMG submission 207665) | Soil microbial communities from uranium-contaminated site in the Upper Colorado River Basin, Wyoming, United States - RVT142D155 | ecosystem: Environmental > Terrestrial > Soil > Contaminated >... | reverse complement strand
CCAGGCCACGTTGTGATTCAACATCCCGGATACGTTTTGCGCCGCTTCGTGCGGCGTGACACGCGGGTCGGCAGAACCGATATCATACGGAGTGGCGCAGCCACCCGCGAATGGAATGCTGATGATTATCAGCAGTATTAACAACGTAATCGGGCGGTTCATGTCATTCCCTTCACTCGGTTTGTCAAACGGATTTTTCAGGGCCACGGCCGGTAGTACGGCCATCTCCAATGGTCGTAAAATGGGTCGTAATAATACGGGTAACGCGTCAGCGGGAGTGGCTGCGATTTCCACAGGTGGACGGTATCGGTTACCACGACCGGGTAAGTATAACGGTATTCCCCGATCGATCGATCAACAACTCCCTCGATACGTCCCCGAACGGTCACCAGTCGGTCCCGCTTATAAATCGTTGGATCGAGGAACCCCTGAACCTTGACGAGAAACCGTCCTTGACTGATATCGTCCGTTTCCGGGCGTCCTTCGCTGCCCAGGTTGCGGCCGACAATTTCCAATTCCGTTCGGTCGGATTCGTTCCGGGCGCTGACAATTTTCCCGCCCCAGCGCACGGTGGCATCGCGGTAAAGCTGTGGTTGATCTCGCACATGGGCAATCTGCACGTTACCCGGCGCCGGGGTGCGAATGGCTTCTGGAACCACGCTCGCGCATCCACCGAGCAACACTGCCACCATAAAATAAACGACTTGGACGCGCATGGTTCCACTCCTTAAAAGATGTCTTGCTAAAGCTCTACGACATGATTAGATCAGCATATGCCGACATAGTGCAGCCATTTTGATCAAGGATAATACCCTGACTAATGGAATAGTATTCAGTACGGCTGCTGAATTTTCCGCTCACCCGCTTGGTTTTACCAGTGCGCTCAGTCCTCCTGAAATGATGCTATCTTGTAACCTAATAGTAATTTTATTATTTCAATAATACGCCAGGACTCACATGGATCGTGACTGGAATGTTTGACATAGGATTTGAAAAAGTCAGGGTAAAAACGAGCGGTGCAGAAATAAACGTTCTCCACGGCGGGGCCGGAAATCCACTCCTGTTGTTGCATGGTTATCCGCAAACCCATGTGATGTGGCATCGCGTGGCACCGGATTTGAGAAATCACTTCCACGTAATTTGTCCGGACTTGCGCGGTTACGGCGACAGTTCAAAACCGGAAAGCAGGGCGGATCATTATCCCTATTCCAAGCGCGCCATGGCCTTGGACATGATCGAGCTGATGGCCTTTTTGGGTCACCGCGCCTTCTTCATTGCCGGGCATGATCGAGGCGCGCGGGTGGCGCACCGGATGGCATTGGATTTTCCTGACAAGATAACACGCGCCTGCGTCATGGATGTCGTTCCCACCTATCATATGTTCAAAAACGTCGACCAAAGTTTCGCCGCCGGGTATTACCACTGGTTTTTCCTGATTCAACCCGATGGTTTGCCCGAACACATGATCGGAGTTGATTCCGATTTTTATCTTAAGGAAAAACTCAAGCGCTGGAGCGCGCCGAATACCGAGTTTGATCCCGATGCCATAGCGGAATACCAGCGTTGTTTCCGCGATCCGCATACCATTCATGCGACCTGTGAGGACTACCGCGCGGCGGCCACCGTAGATCTGATACATGACGAAGAAAGCCGTCAAAAGAAAATAACCTGTCCGTTGCTGGTCCTCTGGGGGAAAAAAGGTTTTGTTCACCGCACTTACAACGTACTTGACGTGTGGAAACAATATGCCGAGGACGTCGAAGGCAAGGCACTCAACGGTGGCCATTTCCTCGCTGAAGAAGATCCGGTAACCGTGGCGCAGGAATTGCGCCGCTTTTTCGGCGGCGGGGACACGGCAAATGTTTTAAAAACCGGTGAACAGAAAATCCCGACGCAGAAGGCGTCGGCAAATACTGCGGAGGCTGCAGCGGGAAAAGCAGCCGTGAGTAAAAACAAGAGCAAAGCTCGTCCTGAAACCGAAGTCGGTACCGAAACCAGGACGAAAACCCGCGCCAAAGCCGAACCCAGAGCCAGGGCCACCGACAGGCCTGAGCCCGAATCGGTGAAGAAAATCGTTGAATATCCGGTTGGGCGATATGAATGCAAACGTTGCGGGCAAGGCGTTATATTCTCGCAAGCCTACCGGGAGCTGCCCCCCTGTGACAATTGCGGCAGTCGCGAGTACCTCGGGCACGAGCCCAAGATTACCGTGACTCGATCCCCGCTTCCCAAAAAATACTCCGCCGGCATGTATCAATGCACTGTCTGCAGCACGCGCGTGGCGGTCGCGGAAGACACGGACAAGCTTTCTCCCTGTGATTTTTGCGGGTCGCTCGAACTGAAGAAGTTATAACGGCGAGAGGAATTTATTAGCGGGACAGAGAGTTAAAATCAGTCTACTTTTTCGAACAACCTTGTCTCCCGATTGATTTGGAGTCGGCGATTCACCCGCATGACCAGTTCATCGACGACACTATGCCGCAGGCCTTGTTGAAATGCGATTCGCTGAACCAGCAGATCGACACGTTCAATCTGATTTGCGCCGCTGAATATAGCTCTGGCCACAGAAGAGGGTTTCAGCAATCCTTTGGCGGCTGCTGCGTATTTGTCGAAAGGAACCAAGTCCTTGTCCGTGGCGCCCAGTAGTTTGCAAAGATTTCCTACCCAATCGTAAATAGCCCGTGAGGCGTCGATATCCGTGTACACGGCTTCTTTGATGGAAATCATTTTATCGCTTTGGATGCACCGGTAGTTTCCGGTGAGCAACATCAGCCATTTGGCGAGCGGAACGAAGTGCGAGTCGTGTACCTTGAGCTTTACCGGAAGCTCAATTTCGCCATCGCCCGCGTCGTAACGAATTGCTTCGATGTCGTCCTGAAGCTGCGCAAGCATGGCCGTATGTTCTGCGGATTCAAATGACGCCACCTTGAAATTTGTCGGCAATCCGACCTGAAGGACGTTTCGATCTTCTTCCGGTGGTCGATAGGCTTGTGGGTCCGGGCTCGCAAGCGTGACCAATCCGGGAGCGATGCCGTCCCAAACGCCGGGATCCACATAACACAAAGAAAGATCTTTAGTTGCAATTCCGGCAATGCGTTTCAGGAATGGCAAGGGAGGCATGTTCATGATCGCGAGGCATGGTACCTGCGCTACCGCGATGCGCCTCATCAGCTGCTTGACGCCTTCGGAACCGTAATGGGGTTCCTGCATGGCAAACACGACCAGATCGAAATGACGCGGATCCACCGCGTCAGGCGCCGATGCCAGAATGTCTAACCCGTTTGCCCTGGAGGAGATTACTACCGGCGTTTGGCGATCCCGGATCGGCAAACGGACAAAGGTGCCTTCACGGTTTATCAATTCCGCCGTGGCCGTGGTACAGACCAGTGTGACGGAATGTCCAGCCAATGACAATTTCGTGCCCAACAAGGAACCGTAGGAAGCTCCCAAAACAAGCACTTTAAATTTATTTGTTCCCCTGAACATCAGTCGAGATAGTCGTAAGCGACCAGAGTCAGGAAGTCGGTAAATTCATCGCTGGATGTAATTTCATCGAGCAATCTGGCCGCAAGACTATAGTGGCCTTGTTTAAATCGGGACTCACCCACCTGTTCGCGAATTTTTTCCAATTCCTCGGTAATCACGGTTCGGAACAGCTTCTGCGTGATCCGCCGCCCGTCATTGAGCACTCCACCGGGATGACGCACCCATTGCCACAACTGGGCGCGTGCGATTTCCGCCGTCGCCGCGTCTTCCATCAAATTATTGATCGGCACGCAACCCTGACCGCCGAGCCAAGCCTCCAGATACTGGATAGCAACACTGACATTGTTGCGCAGACCGGCTTCGGTAATCGAACCTTCCGGAAGCTGCAGGAGATCCTGTTCCGATACCTGTACATCTTCACGCTTGTTGTATACTTGATTGGATGACGGCATGTGTTTGTTGAAAACTTTCATGGCCACGGGAATGAGGCCGGGATGCGCCACCCAGGTCCCATCATGACCGTTTCGGACTTCGCGTAATTTGTCTTCTTCCACCTTTGCCATCGCCAGGTCGTTGGCCGCGGTATCATTTTTAACCGGGATTTGCGCGGCCATACCACCCATCGCATGAGCGCCGCGGCGGTGACAGACCCGAATCAGCAGTTGTGAATAGGAATTCATGAAATGGGTATCCATCGTGACCTGGGCGCGATCCGGCAAAACGAATTCAGGCTTATTACGCAGCAGTTTGATGAAACTGAATATATAATCCCAGCGGCCGCAATTCAGACCGACAATATGATCCCGCATTTCGTACAGGATCTCGTCCATCTCGAAAGCAGCCGCAAAGGTTTCGATCAGTACAGTGGCCTTGATCGTTCCTTGTTTCAGACCGAGATAATCCTGCGAGAAAACAAACACGTCGTTCCACAGGCGCGACTCAAGGTGACTCTCCAGTTTGGGAAGGTAGAAATACGGCCCGGTGCCGCGTGCCAGCAATTCCCTGGCGTTGTGAAAGAGGAACAGTCCAAAATCGAACAACGCACCCCACATCGGTAGGTTATCGATCAGCAGATGTTTTTCCGGCAGATGCAACCCGCGTGGACGCACGATCAACGTAGCGATGGATCTATTCAGGCGATAGCTTTTGCCTTCGGGCGATTCGTAATTAAGCGTGCGGCGGACGGCCTCGATGAGGTTGATTTGACCTTCCAGCAAATTGCTCCAGGTAGGAGTCGTCGCATCTTCGAAATCGGCCATGTACACGCTGGACCCGGAGTTGAGCGCGTTGATGACCATTTTGCGGTCCACGGGTCCGGTGATTTCGACGCGCCGGTCAAGCAGGTCGTGCGGAGTGCCGGCTATTTTCCACTCGGACTCGCGAATGTGACGCGTCTCATTGAGAAAACTCGGAAGGCTGCCGGAATCAATTTTCGCTTGGCGTTGTTTGCGCGCGGCCAGCAAATCCTGAATGCGTGCACCGAATTTGCGTTGCAGCAATACCAGAAAGGTTTGTGCTTCCAGGGAAAGCAGGTGTTCGCAGCCTTGCAGCGGTAACGTAAAGCGAACATCTTGCCGGAGTTTTTCAGGGGTTTGGACGGGCATCGTCGTGTCTCCTAGATCGAGGAATTAACGGTTTGAAACCATAATTCCTGTGGCCGGTACTGATTTTCTTCGGACTGCCTATTAAATCAGTCAGCTAAGCTAAAGCCGTTTTTAATATTTGACTAGCCAATATTTGTAATATTTACTATATTATTTTCCAATACTGACTTCGGCCTTAAATACACGCAAAGGGCGATTCATGGGTATGAGATCGCGTGCCAGCGATGGGCAATGGGCATCATCCCCGGCGATGGAAATTTTCCGACAACGCGAAGGCTTCATCTGAAAATGCCGGACGATATGCGGGGTTTTAATATATTTGTCTTGCGGACCTAATCCATGCCAGAGATCGAGAACGCGAATAAACACAACCGCCTGCAAAAACTGCGTGCATTCTGTCACGCGGCGCAAACGGGCAGTATCTCCCGGGCGGCTGAGCGCCTGTTTCTGAGTCAGCCTTCGGTCTCCCTGTTAATCAAGGCGCTGGAAGTAGATCTGGGGCTGGTGTTATTCGATCGTCACGGTCCGCGCATTCAGCTGACGACAGCGGGCGAAACCTTGTTGGCAACGGCACTGCCGTTGGTGGAGGGAATGGATCATCTCCCGGATATATTGGCAGCGCGGTTGGGCGAGGTGGAGTCAGGATCCCTCTCGGTCGCCGCCGGAGAATCGACCATTTTGTATCTTCTGGCCGATTTCATTAAGCGGTTCAATGATGCATACCCGAAAATAAAGGTCCAGATCCACAATGTAACCGGCCGGGACGGGCTGGCCATGGTACGAGCCGGCGATGTGGATTTTGCCGTCGGCTCCATGACTGAAATTCCGGAAGATATCGCCTATTCCCCCGTCTTTCGTTACGACCCAATGCTGATTACACCGTTGAATCATCCGTTGGCGGAAAAAAAGCATTTGTGCCTTGAAGATATCAGCCCTTACGGTTTAATCCTGCCACCGCGTCATCTGAGTACCTGGCGCATCGTCGATCTGGTATTTCAGCAAAATGCAGTTCCGTATCATGTCGTGCTGGAAGCGGGAGGTTGGGAAGTTGTCAAAAAATTTGTCGAATTGGGATTGGGGATTTCCATCGTAACCAGCATTTGCCTGACGGGAAAAGAAAAACTGGCAGCCAAGCCGCTAAACCAATATTTCCCGCAGCGCAATTACGGCGTTGTCATGCTGCGCAATAAGTTCATCACCCCGCAAGCCGCCCATTTTCTCGAGTTGATGGACTCCGGCTTTCAGCGCAAATACCAACACAACAATAACCACCCTCATCAAGCCGCCAAGGCGAACGCAAAAACCCCAGGCCAAATCGGAGATTTGATGGGCCATGATAAATCTTTACCGTGACGTGAAATTTGATCGGGACACCGGGTGGTTGCTGCGATATGCTGACGGCCTGCTCCGCAATGTTACGACTTATCCATCTGGTTTATGAAAGAGACCAATTGGTGGTTGATACTAATCCTTGTCCTCGGAGGTATTCTCGCCTTCCTGTATTGGCAATCGCTCGACCAGCCGGAACCGCCGCCACCGCTCCGCACCGAAGCTCCTCCTCCAGCCAAGGTTGAACCGCAAATACGTTATCCGATTCAAGCGCCGCCTCAGGAGCCAAAGCCGCTGCCACCGTTAAATGACAGCGATGGCACGATGCAGGAAGCATTGACCGAATTTTTCGGCCGCAAGTCGGTGGCGCAGTATTTTATTCCGAAGGAGATCATCCGGAGATTTGTCGTGACCGTGGACAGCTTGCCGCGCAAAAAAGTGCCTACGCGTTACAGCCTGTTCAAACCGGTGAAGGGGAATCTTCTTGTGGCCGGTGATCAGGATAGCTCAACACTAAAACCAGAGAATTACGGCCGCTACACACCGTATGTGTTGATGTCCGAAGCCGTGGAAATCAAGAAGATCGTGGCCGCGTATGTCCACTTCTATCCGCTGTTTCAACAGGAGTACAAAAACCTGGGCTATCCTTCGGGGTATTTCAACGACCGTCTCGTGGAGGCCATCGATGATATGCTGGCCGCCCCGGAAATCCCGGGTCCGGTCAGGCTGATCCGGCCCAAGGTGGTGTATCTGTTCGCGGACCCCGGACTCGAGGCGCTCTCTGCCGGGAAAAAGATCATGATCCGGATGGGTAGCGTGAACGCATCGAGGATCAAGACCAAGCTGCGTGAATTCAGGAGTGAATTGACCGGACAATTGCCGTAGCCACGGACAGCTAAATGGATTATAAAAAAATGCCGTCGGATTGGCGGGAATTGCTGCGGGAATCATTGCCATTTGCACCGCGGTATGGCCTGCATGGATCGGGGAGGTGAGTCAATCCGACAACCGGACAATGGTGCAATCTGCAGCGGATAAAGAAAAATCATTTTGGGAATCTTTTTTTCCAAGACCGGATCTGAAAAAAATGTCGAACCCATTTCTGAACCAACCGCAATCGATTGGAAGAAAATATTCAAGATCGCGGCGACATTCGGTGGATTCTTGGCGGTGGTGCTTGGGATCCTTTCGTTTTCGAGCAGAGAAGATATCCGCATCAGCGGGAGCGCCATCGTCCTCGGCAGTTGGGCAATCGCCGTTGATCATCTTATTATGGTGATTGTCGCCATCGGGTTGGCATTTATCATTTCACTCGTATTATCTAAATTGCACGCCGGCACTGATTGAACGGGGCGCCTGTTGGACGCGGCAATATTTTCCGGTGCTGCAAAGAACTCATTGATTTGTTGCTTGATTATCCCATCTCAATAACCGAGCGCGCACCCGTCCTTGCGCGGATCGGAAGCGGCCTGCAAAACACCGTTTTCGGCGTCGATGAAGATGCATTGCGCGCCGCCGAACGGATCATCTGACACCATGGTTTGGTAGCCGCGCTGCGCGAGCGCCTCGCGCGTCGACTCCGGAAAGGGACGCTCGACCAGGAGTTTCCCCGCTTCCGGTATGAAGCGCGCGGCATCAACCGCTTCCTGAAGATCCAGCCCGAAGTCCAGCCAGTTGCTGAGTACGTAAGCATGTCCCATTGCCTGATATTCCCCGCCCATAACACCGTAGGAAAGTATCGGTTGATTCTGGCGATAGACCATGGCCGGGATGATGGTGTGCATCGGCCGTTTGCCCGGGGCAATGCAATTGGCATGGCCCGGAGTGAGATTGAAACCGGCACCGCGGTTTTGCAGCATGATTCCGGTTTGGCCGGCGACCAGTCCGCTGCCCCACGGGTGGTAAAGGCTGTTAATGAACGACGCCGCATTGCGCTCGTTATCGACCACGCTCAGATAAACGGTATCGCGTTGTTTTGGCAACCCGGAGGCAACCGGATGTCGCAACGGTCGCGCGGCATCGATGCGCGCCCACTGGGTACGGGAAAAGTTCTTCGACAGCAGCGTGTCGATCGGGATTTCGTTTAATTCGGGGTCGGAGACAAATCGGTTACGCTCGGCCCGTGCCAGCCGGTACGCCTCGGTAATCATATGCACGTGGTCGGCACCGAGGTGTTTTAATTTTCCCAGATCGGTGTGCTCCAGAATATTCAGCACCATCAGCGCCACGATGCCTTGACCGTTGGGTGGAATCTCGTGAAGACGAATACCGCGATAATCGGTGCTGATCGGTTCGACCCAGGTAGAAGTGTGCGACGCGAAATCTTCAAGCTCCAGCAGCCCGTTGTTCGCCCGGCTGAACCCGACAATCTGCTCGGCAATTTCTCCGGTGTAAAACGCATCGCGTCCCCGGAGCGCTATGTGACGCAATGACCGCGCCAGGCCGGGCTGCCGGTGGCGTGTGCCGGCGGCGGGAGCGCGGTCACCCAGGAGATAGGTCCGGCGCGTGTCTTCACAACCGCCGAGAAACACCGCATTTTTCTTCCACACCTTGGCCACGACGGGAGCGACGGCATAACCCTCTTCCGCAAAGGCAATGGCCGGTTGTAACAGCGCCTCGAGTTCCATCGAGCCGAAGCGTTCCAAGGCGGTACACCAGGCATCAACCGCGCCGGGTACCGACACCGAGAGAATGCCGCGTTCCGGGATTTCATTGAGGCCGCGTCGCTTGAATTCCTCCAGGGTGGCTTTGCGCGGTGCCCGTCCGCTGCCGTTGAGGCCATAAAGTTTCCCGGACTTGGCGTCGTGATAAAGCAAAAAACAGTCGCCGCCAATCCCGGTCGATTGCGGTTCCGTGACACACAGCGTCGCGCTCGCGGCAAGGGCGGCATCCAGCGCGTTTCCGCCGCGACGCAGGATATCCAGCCCGACGGCCGTGGCCATCGGCTGACTCGTGGCCACCATGCCATGGGTACTCATCACGACGGATCGTCCGGGAAATTGATTGTCACGCATGAATTTTTTTTACCTCAGCTATCTCTGATCGAATTTTTACATGGAAACGACGATAAAGATAATGATCTATAGCGGTTTGACCAACTCTGCACCCTGGTGCTTCGGGTTGTTGATCATGAGACTCACGGGGTAGATTTCCATTTCACTTTCTGAAAACGGTTTGAGCAGTGGCATGAGCTTTTCCGTGTCGCGCTGATTCGGGTCGAGCCATTGATCGTAGTCATTGGGCGAGAGAATGACCGGCATGCGGTCGTGGAAGTGGCCAATCAGGGAATTGGCTGCGGTAACAATGATCGTGCAGGAGTCGATGGGCTCGACGCCCTGCGGCTCCCAATGCTCCCACAAACCGGCCAAGGCGAAAGGCCGGCCCGCTTTCATGCGAATGCAGTACGGTTGCTTTTTCACCTTGTCGGGTTTCCATTCGTAAAAACCGTCGGCGGCGATGAGGCAACGCCGGTGTTTGAAAGCAGAGCGATAGGATGGTTTCACCGCCACGGTTTCCGCCCGGGCGTTAATGGTGCGATAGCCGATTTTTCTGTCATCGGCCCAGGCCGGAATGAGCCCCCAATGCAGCAACGTAAGCTCTCTTCCTGCGGGCAGTTGCCGGCAGGCCAAAATGTCATTGGCAGGGGATATGTTGTAACGGGGGTCGACTTCCAATTTACCGAGGCGGGCATGGAACATTTCGGCAAACACTTCCGGCGGGCTGACGCGGGCAAATCGACCACACATGGGCACAGCATAATCATTTCTGCCAGGCGTGAATAGCGCCGGTGCAATCTATTCCCAGACTGAAGTTTCGATGTTTGTCTTCCCAAAACCGGCAGAATACCTGCTGCACGCTTGTCAACGGATTGACGGTATCGGCGTTATCTTTTTGAAACATGGAGGAAAATCCCGATATGGAGGGAACGCCAATGAAGCTGACCAACCCGATTTGTTGGGCGCTCGCCTGTTCCATTTTGATGACGGTTGCGCCGTTGTCTGTCTACGCCGACCGTGGTGACCGGCGCCATCACCGCGAATCTTGGCGCAGCGATATCCGGGTTAAGCACAGCCACGATTTGCATCGCTGGCGCGGGGGACGCTGGGTCCACGGCCATCATCATCGGGTGGGTTGGTGGTGGGTTGTGGGCGGCCTGTGGTATTTCTACCCGCGTGTCATCTACCCCTATCCCAATCCTTATATACCTTCCGTCATGGTGAATCCGCCGGCCCAGCCGCCAGTCGCAGCGCCGCCGGTGCAATACTGGTATTACTGCGAAGCCGCCAAGGGCTATTACCCGTATGTACCCTCCTGCCCGGCGGGATGGAAAATGGTGCCGGCGATGCCGAGCGATGTACCGCCGCAATAAATCTCCCAAGGAGTATTAAGATGAAACTCCGCATCTTGGCA
>Ga0214471_10004446_pt1 | contig 10833 bp, 10 predicted proteins | sample RVTome_5_FD_207665 | JGI IMG/M metagenome (GOLD analysis project Ga0214471, IMG submission 207665) | Soil microbial communities from uranium-contaminated site in the Upper Colorado River Basin, Wyoming, United States - RVT142D155 | ecosystem: Environmental > Terrestrial > Soil > Contaminated >... | reverse complement strand
AGGTGGGCGACCTCCTCGCCAGGCTGGTGGACAAGTCGCTCGTCCTGATGGACGACCAGGGGCGGGAGGTACGCTACCGCTTGCTCGAGACGATCCGCCAATACGGCCTCGACAAGCTCGCGGAGACGACGGAAGCCGAGGTGGAGCGCGACCGTCATCGCGACTTCTATGTCGACTTCGCTGAGGCTGCGGAGGAGCAGTTGGTGGGCCGCGAACAGGTCGCGGCGCTCAAGCGGCTCGAGGTCGACCATGACAACCTGCGGACGGCGTTGCGCTGGTCCCTCGCTCGCGGCGAGACTGAGATCGCGCTCCGCCTCGGGAGCGCGCTGTGGTTATTCTGGGACACGCATGGGTACGTTCGGGAAGGACTCGAGTGGGTCGACGACCTACTGGCCCGAGCCGACGCACTACCGGCATACGCGATCACGCCAGGCACCCAGCGCGCGCGGGCCAAGTTGCTGGCTGGAGCCGGCCGCTTACGGGCGCGATGGAGTGAGTATGCGAAGGCTTGTGAGCTCGACGCCCAGGCGCTCGCGGTATGCCGCGAGCTGGGTGACCAGCGCGGAATGGCCGAAGCGCTCAACAACATCGGGGTCGGTATGCGCTACCTCGGTGACCGTGCGCGAAGCCAGGCAGCCGCAGAGGAGAGTCTCGTATTGTTCCGGGGGGTGTCTGACAAGCGGGGCATCGCTCATGCGCTGAACAACCTCGCCGAGCTTGCTCGAATCGACGGCGACCTCACTCGCGCGAGAGCGCTATTCGAGGAGAGCGTGCCGCTCTTCGAGGCGGTCGAGGATGGGAGGGGCCTGTCGTATGCGCTCGACAACCTGGGAGGCATCTTGACGTCACAGGGCGACTACACTCGTGCGGAGACTCTGTACGGCAGGAGCCTGCAACTGGCCGAGGAGCTTGGCGACAAGCACGCCATCGCGACGGCATTGCGGAGCCTCGGCGGCGTCGCGCACCACCGGCGTGATTATGTGCGGGCGCGGCGCTTCTACGAGGACAGCGTCACGCGATTCCGCGAGATGAACGACGGGGTGTGCCTGGCGAAGTCGCTGAGCGGCTTTGCGGTGGCCTCGCATGAGATGGGCGAGCACGAACAAGCACGGGAGCTCGGCGACCGGGGTCTGACCTTACTGCGCGAGGCCGACGCCAAGGGGGAGCTCGCGCTGCGTCTCAATGAACTCGGCCGGGCGGCCCTCACGCACGGGGATGTGGCGCGAGCCGCGCGCTTGTTCTGGGAGAGCCTGGGACTGTTCGCGGAAGCTCACGACAATCCCGGCATCATTACCAACCTGGCGGACTTGGCCAGAGTGGCCGCCGCTCGGGGTCACCCGTCCGTCGTGATCCGATTGCTGGCAGCGGTCGACGCGCAGCGCCGTGCGGGTGGTCTCCCAAGCCCCGACGCTGACCGGGACGCCCGCGACCGTGCCGTCGCCGCCGCGCGCGGGCAGCTCGACGCGGCGACCTGCGATGCGGCTTGGTCCGAGGGGGCTGCGATGACCCTCGAGCAGGCGGTCGCCCATGCGCGGGCGCGAGTCGGCGATCTCCCGGCGACATGATAACGCTGGTTCCTCGTTGACTCGAACTCTACTCGGACCGAATCATGCGGCGCTGTCCGTCCATACCCGGAAGCACCAAGGGAGGCCGACGTCTTCGAAGGCTGCGAATCCTAACGTTTGGCAACCAATCATGTGTCCGAGGAAGGTGGTGCTGAGAGGTTTGGAAGTCCTCTCACCCTCCCGCGACTCCTGACGTGGGAATGGACCGTCGAGAGAGCCAGGAGCCGTGGACCCGGCCGCGTGCTATGCGCTTAGTGGGCTCCCCGACCCCCCCCTGGGAGAACGAGTCCCGCGGGGACCGGACTAGGCGGGAACTCGTTGGCGGGCGCGGGAGTTATGTTGCATTGTGGAGCCGCCGCGGCCAAGCTGGATGACGTGACCCGTGTCGTGGCGGTTGGCGGATCAAGTGATGGACAGACGAACCTTCATCTGGGGCGTCACCGTCGGCCTCCTCGCCGCGCCGCTCGCCGCCGCGGCGCAGCCGGCGGGGAAGGTATGGCGGATTGGGCTGTTCCATGTTGGTCTCGACCATGTGCCCCCCTCCCTCGACGGCCTCCGGGAGGGCCTGAAAACCCTGGGCTATGAGGAAGGGAAGAACCTCCAGCTAGACTTCCGCAACGTCGCTGATGAGGCCGCGGCGCGCGTCGTGGCGGTCGACCTGGCCCGAGGGCGGCCGGACCTGCTCGTGGCGTTCGAGGACCAGACGCTCCGCGCCGCGAAGGCGGCGACCAGCGAGATCCCGGTGGTCTTCATGCACGTGAGAGATCCGGTGGGGGCCGGGGTTGCCGAGAGCCTCGCGCATCCCGGCAGGAATATGACCGGCTTCATCGCGCTCGGGAACGCGCCCTCAAAGGAGGCGGAGCTGTTCAAGCAGCTCGTCCCCGATCTCCGCCGGCTCCTCGTGCTGAGCGACCCAGACGATCCCGGCGTGCCGGCCTATCGTCGGGAGGTCCGCGAGGTGGGGGCGGCTCTCAAGGTCCAGCTGGTCGAGCGTGACGTCAGATCGCAGACCGATGTCGAGCGCGTATTCGCCTCGCTCTCCCGCAGCGCCGTCGACGGCGTGTTCATCGCCTCGCTGAACCTGCGGGTGAAGTTCCACGCGCTCATCCTTCGCCTCGCGTCCGAGCGGCACCTTCCGGTAGCGGGTCACCGCAAGGAGTGGGTGGAGCAGGGCGCGCTCTTCTCATACGCTGAGAGCATCCGCGAGGTCGGGCGCGCGGCGGCGGCGCGCTATGTGGACAAGATTCTCAGAGGGGCCAAGCCCGCCGACCTTCCGATTGAGGCCTACGAGCGCCCCGAGCTGGTGCTGAACCTCAAGACCGCGAAGGCCCTCGGGCTCACGATCCCCCAGTCGCTGCTGCAGCGGGCGGATCAAGTGATCGAGTGATGGACCGGGGATGTGATCGGGACATGCGATCAGACGAGACCGGGGAAGGTTGCGGGCTCAACTCTGGCCTGGTTCCGGTCTGGTTTCCAACGCAGGGCAACGAATGAGGACGAACCGCGATGCGACCTCACCCTTGTTGCTCGGTTTCACAGGAAGAAGGCCATGGATCATAACGGATACCAACAGATCATCCGTCCGAGTCCGGGGATGGGGGCGGGTCTGAAAATCCTGGTGTCGGCGGTTCAATCCCGTCCCAGCGCACCATTTCGTTTTCAATCCTGACGCCGAGATCCGCGGCGCTCACGTGCTCGACGACTCCGTCGCGACAGGCCGACTTTGCCGCTACTTCGCCGGTTCTCAGCGGGAGCACCACCCGCGTGAGGTCGCGCGGGGCTTCACGCCAATCCCGCTGAGTCTGCGCCGTCAACGGCCCGCCGGCGATACGCGGGCCCTGGGCCCCTCACCCTGCCCTCTCCCCGAGGGGAGAGGGGGGAGTCAGGGGGGTTTCTCGGCTAGGACGTGTAGGAAGAGGGTGGCGTGGTCGCGCCGGCCGCGCTGGCCGGGGTGGGCCTGGAAGTAAGCTTCCGAGGGGCGCGGCTCCTCGAGGCGCTTCAGGACGAAGCCGGCGCGGGTTAGCGTGTTGACGTACTCGGAGAGCGTGCGGTCGAACCGGGGCACGACGAACTCGGGGGCCTCGGCCGGCGCGTCCGTGAAGCGGAACCGCTCGACCCAGCGGGTCGGATCGAAGTAGTTGGCGACGCCCCAGCTGACCTTGACGCCCTGCTCGTCGCGAATCCACGGGGAGTCCTTCGTGATGAAGCAGGAGTGCGTAATGTCTGAGGCCCTGCCGGACTTCCCGGGTCCACGCGGCCGCGTTGTCGTCCCAATAGCGCGCGACGTCCTCGAAGGGGAACTCGGGCTCGCTCATCGCCGCAGGCCGCCGATCGTGGCAGACTGATCGGCGCGTGTCTGACACCACCGCGAGCGAGGCGGTCCGGTTGACCTCCTGATCCGGCGGGAATAGGCTCGCCATCGGCAGGGGAGGGGCTCGTTGCTGCGTCCTCTTCCGCCCCTTCGGGAGGTTCGAGGATGAGGGACGGCGGGCTCGTCGGCGTTGGCATCGTCTTGGGCTGGCTGGCGAGCAAGACCTGGAGCGACCCCGGTTGCCAGCTGGGTCTGGTCGTCTTCCTGGTCGCCACGGCGTTCATGGCCCTGGGTTTCGTCTTCGCGGTCGTCGGGCATAGAAGGGATCCTGGCGATGGGGATCCTGATGACGACGACGAGGGGGAGCGATGACGGGCCGCCGTCACCGCCTTGGGCTGTGGCATCGGGTTCCTCGGGTGGCCAGCGTCCGAGTCTGCTGCAGCTCCGGGCGTCATGACGCATCACCCCTTGGACCTCAGTCCTCACTTTCCGGCCGGCGCGCCACCAGGAACACGCCGACCGAAGCAACCGCGAAGCCGAGCGCGGCCAGCGGGGTGAGGCTTTCGCCCAGGAGCGCCCATCCGAGTAGCGCCACCGTCCCCGGGATCAAGTAGAAATTGGCGGCGACGCGGCCGGCGGTCCCATGAGTCAGCATGTAGTAGTAGAGGGCCATGGCGCCAATCGACACGGCGAGGACGTTCCAGGCGACCGAGGCCACGGCCGGGAACGTCCAGACCGCGTGCGGGCGCTCGAACGCGACCGTCAGGACCACCGTCACGATCGCGGCCGCGCCGAGCTGCACCGTGGTCGCCGGAACGAGCGGCACGCCACGGCCGAACCGGCCGAAGTAGATCGTGCCGGCAGCGAGGCTGGCGACGCCCACGAGGCCGAGCCGGATGGCCCCCCACGCCCCGGACCCTTCGAGCGCCCGCGGCGCCACGACCAGGACCACGCCGACAGCGCCGAGTGCCAGGCCGAGCCACTGCCGCGGAGCGAGCCGCTCACCGAGGATCGGCACGGCCGCGACCGCGATCAGCATCGGGCTGAGCGTCTGCATCAGGGCCATGACCGCCACGTTCTCGGTCACCATCCCGACGTGGAATGCCGACAGGGTGATGCCGTTGACCAGGATGCCGGCGAGCGCCAGGTGGTGCCAGCGTCCGCGAAGCGGCGCCCAGGACTGGCGCCGCACGGCCAGTACCAGGCCCAGCAACGCGGCGGCGGCCACCAGCCGGACGGCCACAAAGAGCAGCGGGGACACCAGCGCCAGGCCCACGCGCGCGGTGATGAAGGACGAGCTCCAGAGCAGAATGAAGGCGTACGGCGCGAGCCGCGCACCAGCGTTAGCCATGACCATCGACCATCCCCGGGGTGCTGCGAATCGGCTTCAGGGCCGCTCCTGACGATACGCGATCCACTGGTGAAGCGGGACCCGGCTCGCTCTCCGTTGCCGCATTATCGCCCGGCGCCCTCGCGCGGAGGGCCGGAGAGGAGGAACTCCTTCCAGGCAATGACCGGCACGTGCAGTCGCTCGCCGACGGCCCGGGCCGCGGCATCGCAGATGAGCAGCGGCCGATACTCGGGGAACCGTCGGGTGAATTCGAGCAGCCCTCGAAGATCCCCGGCCCCGATCGGACCGGTCTTGACCTCGACGGCCCACCGCCCCCAGGGTCCTTCGAGCACGCCATCGACCTCGACGGGCTCCTCCCGCCAGTAGGCGAGTTGCTGGCCGGTGTTCCACGCGTGGGCGAGGCACGCGTTCTCGACCCAGGCGCCGAAGCGATCCGGATCCCGCGCGGGATCGGGAGCTCCCCGCGGATCGGCGACCGCGAGGAGGGCCTGGTTGAGCACGACGAGCTTGGGCGGGGCCGCCCGCCGCCTCGCGGCGCGGCGCGCGTGCTTGGGCAGCGCGGCCACCAGGTAGGCGTCCTCGAGCAGGCCCAGGTAGTGCGCGACGGTCTCGAGGGCACCGCGCTCCTGTAGCTGCCCCTGGATCTTCTGGAGCGAGACGATCCGGGCGGGCGAGGCGACGCACACACCGAACACCTGGCGGAGGAGACCGGGACGCGCCTCCCCGGAGGTCCGGAGGACCGGCGCAGCGGTTTGACCTTGCGCCGGCTGCTCGAGAGGTCCGAGGCCGTCGATGGCGTACGCGTGCCTTGCACGACGGATCGTCGTGTCCTACCTTCACCGGAAGGGGAGGAACATCGTGCTGGACCATATGCTCAGTGATCCACGTGTCGGCGAGGGTAGCGGCCCCGACGGCTTCACACGGGGCCTCGACTTTCGGGCGAGAGTGGCCTTTTCGGGGGGGATCGCGCGGCCCGCCGATCGATGATGAGGTCCCGCGCTCCGGTCGTCGCCAGAGATGTGGCACCGGGCCTCCTCCTCGCGCTGACGCCGGCGGGGACGTTGGTCGTGCGTGACGCGCCCGGCGCGGATCCGGTCGATTCCGCCGCCGCCGAACGGATCGGCGCGGCATTCGCTCGGGGCACCGGGCACGGCCTGCTTCAGCTCGGCGCGGCAGAAGTGGAGACGCCCCTGCCTGCGGGCATCGCGTTCTGGCGCGACGTGGGCCGCGCCTTCGTCGCGGGGCTCTGTGCTCAGCCGGAGCTCGAGGCGAGCCGCAAGCGCCTGAACGTTCCCTTTCCCGAGGCGGAGCTCGCCGCGCTGGCCGCGGGCGCTCCTCCGATGCCGGGCGGCGAATATCTCGCCGCGGGCGCGCTCGCCTCGCTCTGGGAGGCCATGAACACGGCGTGCCGCGCCGAGCTGGCCGAGTTCGACGGGTCGGTGGAGGCGTATCTGGGATCGCGGAGCGCCGCGTGGCATCTCGTCGGCCGCGTGCATTTCCACCTCGCGGAGAACCGGACCGAGCCCGACGCGCCCTTCGCCTTCCTCGCCACCTACAGCACGCGCCTCGGGAGCCACGGCAAGCCTCGGCATCGACCGCTCGGCGAGGCGATCCGCGAGTACGCGGGAGCTGGGAACCGCGCAAAGCTCCTGGCATTGCTGGAGCCCGTGCAGCGCGCAGCGGCGCGGAGCAAGCTGCTGCACGAGCTGGTCGATTCCGCCGACGTGTACCGGCCGCTCGGCCTGTCGGCCGGAGAGGCATACCGGTTCCTGAAGGACATTCCCGTCTTCGAGGAGTCGGGCGTCGTGGTACGCGTGCCCGACTGGTGGGCCGCCCGGCGGCCGCCGCGACCCCGGGTCCAGGTCAGCCTCGGCACCCGGGCGCCGGGCGGCCTCGGGACCGATGCGCTCCTCGACTTCGACGTGCGCATGACACTGGAGGGGCACACCCTGAGTAGGGCCGAGATCGAGCGGGTCGTCTCGTCCTCGGAGGGCCTCGTGCTGATCCGGGGGAAGTGGGTCGAGCTGGATCCGGTCCGCCTCCGTGAGGCGCTCGATCACTGGCAGAAGGTCAGGGCGCTGGCGGAGCGGGACGGGCTCACGTTCATCGAGGGTATGCGGCTCCTTTCCGGCGCCGCCCTGGGCGAGAGCGCCGCGACCGCCCCGCCGGCCGAGACCGCGGCCTGGTCGGACGTCGTGGCCGGCCCGTGGCTCAAGGAAGCGCTCGACGGCTTGCGCGGGCCCGACGCGTTGCGTGACGTCTCGCCGCCACGCGGGCTCCGCGCGGAGCTGCGACCTTACCAGGAGGTGGGCGTCCGCTGGCTTTCGCTCCTGCACCGCCTGGGCCTGGGTGCCTGCCTGGCCGACGACATGGGCCTCGGCAAGACGATCCAGGTGCTCGCGCTCCTGCTCGCGCTCAAGGAGCGCCCGGCCCTCTCGCGAGGCAAGGGGCCGGCCCTCCTCGTCGTTCCCGCGTCGCTCATCGCCAACTGGAAGGCCGAGATCGATCGGTTCGCGCCGTCGCTGCGCGTTCTCGTCGCGCACCCGTCGGAGGCCTCGAGCGCCCCGGAGGACATCACGCCCGAGGACCTGCTCGGCCTCGATCTGGTCGTCACCACTTACGGGCTCAGCCATCGTCTCGGCTGGCTCGCCGAGACCGAGTGGCCCCTCGTCGTCCTGGACGAGGCCCAGGCGATCAAGAACCCCGGGGCGAAGCAGGCGCAGTCCGTGAAGGCACTCCGGGCGCGAAGCCGTGTCGCGTTGACCGGTACGCCCGTCGAGAACCGTCTGACCGACCTCTGGTCCATCTTCGACTTCCTGAATCCCGGGCTCCTCGGGTCCGCGCGCGCCTTCGCCGCCTTCACCAAGCAACTCGGGACGCGTTCAGGTGGCTTCGCCCCGCTCAAGGAGCTGACGCGCCCCTACATTCTGCGGCGCCTCAAGACCGACCGGCGGATCATCTCCGACCTGCCGGAGAAAACGGAGCTGCGGGCGTACTGCGGGCTCAGCCGGGTCCAGGCCGCCCTCTACCAGGATTCCGTGAGGAGCCTGGCCGAGAAGCTCGAGGGCCTCGACGGGTCGCCGGGCATCGAGCGCCGGGGTATCGTGCTCGCCTACCTCATGCGCCTCAAGCAGATCTGCAATCACCCCTCGCAGTGGCTGCGGGACGGCGCGTGGGCGGCCGAGGCCAGCGGCAAGTTCTCCCGGCTCCGCGAACTGGCCGAGGTCATCTCCGACAAGCAGGAGAAAGCGCTGGTCTTCACCCAGTTCCAGGAGACGACCGAGCCCCTCGCTCGGTTCCTCGGAGGCGTATTCGGGCGCCCCGGCCTCGTCATGCACGGCGCCACGCCGGTCCGGGAGCGCCGTGAGCTGGTCGAGCGGTTCCAGCGCGATGAGGGAGTACCGTTCTTCGTGCTCTCGCTCAAGGTGGGGGGCACGGGCCTGAACCTGACCGCGGCGTCCCACGTGATCCACTTCGACCGCTGGTGGAATCCGGCGGTGGAGGACCAGGCGACCGACCGGGCTTTCCGGATCGGCCAGACGAAGAACGTCCTCGTGCACAAGTTCGTTTGCCGGGGGACGCTGGAGGAGAAGATCGACGCGCTGATCGTGGCCAAGCAGAGCATGGCCCGTGAGGTGCTGGAAACGGGTGGTGAGGCGATCCTGACCGAGCTGAGCGACGCCGAGCTGCTCCGCGTGGTGTCGCTCGATCTCCGCACCGCCCTCGCGGCCGCGTGAGACGACGGCCTCGACCGGGACCACCGGAAGATGGAAGAGGAGGTCTCATGGCCTACGACGGAGGGTGGACGAGGTGGGCCCGGTACGTGCCCATCGCCGAGCGGATTCGGAGCGGGGCGCGGCATGCGGCCAGGCTCACGAAGCGGGGGCGTACGCCCAGCCCCGTGGTTCCGAGTGGGCGCGGTCGGGCCCTCGCCACCACCTTCTGGGGCCGGGCATGGTGCGACAACCTGGCGGCGTACGCCGTCTTGTCGAACCGCCTCGAGCGCGGGCGGAGCTACTTGCGGAACGGGCTCGTCATCGACCTCCGGATCGCGCCGGGCACGGTGACCGCGCTCGTGAGCGGGTCCGAGGTTTACGAGATCCGCGTCCGGATCAAGCCGATGCCCGACCGGCGGTGGAAGGCGATGGTGAAGGCCTGCGCGGGCAGGATCGAGTCCGTCGTCGAGCTCCTGGCCGGGCGGTTCGACCAGAGCGTCATGGCCCATGTCTGCCGCCAGGCGACGGGGCTGTTCCCGGCGCCGGCGGAGATGGCCTACGAGTGCACGTGCCCGGACGGTTTCGGGGGCGGGTGGCTGTGCAAGCACGTCGCGGCAACCCTCTACGGCGTCGGTATACGGCTCGACGAGGATCCGGAGCTGCTGTTCCGCTTGCGTCGGGTGGCCCACGCCGACCTCCTGGCCCGCGCCGCCGCCGGCCTTGTCGCTGCGGCCCCGCCGAGGCGCGGCGCTCGCCGGGCGATCGCCGCCGACCGGCTGTCGGCGGTCTTCGGGATCGACCTCGAGGCCGGACCCGCTCCGCGTGCGCGCCGGTCCGCTCGCCCGCCGCGATCGCGCTGAGATCGCCATTGGGAGCCGCACAGCCCTGGAGAATGACTTTGCCGAGACTTTGCCGAAACCGCCTCGCGGCTGACCTGGGCGACCGGAGGTGGCGGGACCTGCTCGAACAACACCACCGTGCGGTCCGCGCTGCCCTGGAGCGGTTCCGCGGGCGAGAAATCGATACGGCCGGTGACGGGTTCCTTTGCGGTCTTCGATGGGCCGGCTCGCGCGATCCGGTGCGCACTCGCCATCGTGGCGGCCGTTCGCGACCTCGGCGTAGAGCTCCGAGTGGGCATGCACACCGGCGAGTGCGAGGTCATCGGAGACGCGGTCGCGGGATTGGCGGTGCATATCGGGGCGCGGGTCGCCGCCCTGGCCGCCACAAGCGAAGTCCTCGTCTTGAGCACGGTCAAGGATCTGGTGGTCGGATCGGGCTTCGGGTTCAAGGAACGCGGCCGACACGCGTTGAAGGGGGTGCCGGGGTGAGTGGCAAATCTTCGCCGTAGTTCAGGCGCCCCCTCCGTAGCCCGACGCTACGGCCAGGTCAGCCTCGAAGGAGGCGGGGGACGATCCGGTCTGTGCAACACTGAAGGCGCCAGGCAACCATGCGCCCAACATGATGTCCCTCGCAGGCTTGCGGGGAAGACGACGAGGAGCGAAATGTGAGCAACCATCGCAAGCGGGCAAGTATCGCCCTCCTGGTCGGCGCGCTGCTCCTGGCCCCGCTTCCGCCTGGAGCCGGCCCGGGTGTCGCCCAGGCCCTGGACGTCGGCGAGAAGGCGCCGGACTTCACGCTGCCCAGCACGACCGGGGGCACCATCAGCCTCGGCCAGTTCCGGGGCAAGAAGATCGTGCTCCTCGAGTTCTACGCGGCGGACTTCGCGCCGGTGTGAGCGGCGAACCTGTCGGCCAGGAAGGCCGACTACAGCCGGTTCGAGGCGCTCGACGTGCAGATCCTTGGGATCAGCTCCAACAACCCATTCTCGCAGAAGACGTTCGCCGACTCGCTCAAGCTACCGTACCCGCTCCTGAGCGATTTCCCGAACCT
>Ga0214471_10004445_pt1 | contig 10833 bp, 9 predicted proteins | sample RVTome_5_FD_207665 | JGI IMG/M metagenome (GOLD analysis project Ga0214471, IMG submission 207665) | Soil microbial communities from uranium-contaminated site in the Upper Colorado River Basin, Wyoming, United States - RVT142D155 | ecosystem: Environmental > Terrestrial > Soil > Contaminated >... | reverse complement strand
ATGCCGGCGGCAACGACCTCGGCGGCGTCCGTGGATCCGACCACGGCCCACTGCAAGTCCGGGAACGAGCGCAGCCATGTCATCTGCCGCCGGATGAGCGTGCGCGTCAGCGTCACCGCGCGGGCGACGGCTTCTTGGAGCGTGCACTCGCCGTCCAGGTGCTCGATCAGCTGCCGGTAACCCAGCGCCTTGCCAGCCGCCGCGCCGAAGCCAGGATCCGTGCGCAAGCGCGCGACTTCCTCGAGCAGCCCGGATTCGAGCATCGCGTCGAAGCGCTCCGCGACGCGTTCGCGCAACCGTTCCCGCGGCCATTCGATGGCCACCGCCGGAGCGCCGATCCGCGCGCCCTCGCGCCACTGCTGCTGCAAAGCCGTCAGCGGCCGGCCGCAGGCCCGCAAGATCTCGACGCCGCGCAACAGGCGCTTGTCGTCGTTGGGATGCAGGCGTGCGTGCAGCTCCGGGTCGCCGTGCCGCAGCTCGGCGCGCAGGGCCTCGCGGCCGTTCGCGGCCAATTCGGACGCCACCGCGGCGCGCACCTCCGCGGGCACGGACGGACCGGCGAGCAGACCCGCGGTGAGCGCCTTGAGGTACAGGCCGGTGCCGCCCACGTAGAGAGGCAAGCGGCCGCGAGCCCGGACTTCGGCTTCGGTGCGGTGCGCGGCGTCCAGCCACCGCGCCACCGAGAATTCCTGGTCGGGGGGCACCAGGTCGAGCAGATGGTGCGCAACCGCCCCGCGTTCGGCCGGGCCCGGCTTGGCGGTGCCGATGTCCATGCCCTGGTAGACCTGCATGGAGTCGAGCGTGAGGACCTCGAGCGGCAAGTGCCGCGCCAGCGCAATCGCGACCGCCGTCTTGCCCGCGGCGGTCGGTCCGAGCAGGAACGCGCGCGGCGCGGACTCCAGAGGCCAGGAACGGAGCACTGCTGCGCCGCGGTCGCTCAGCTCTTGGGCCGGAGCACCGCCACCGCCATGCGCCCCGGGTCGAGCAGTTCCTGCGCGCGTTCCGCCACTTCGTCGCGCGTGATCGTCTGGAAGATTCGGAAGACCGCGAACGGATCGTAGCCCTCGAGCGAGGCGGTCAAGGCCGCCGACGCCAGCGCGCTCGGGCCTTGCAGCGAAGTCACGGCGCCGCCCCACGCGGCGCGCACCATGCGGTCGAGGTCGTCCTGCCGCGGACCGCGCTGCAGGAACCGCGCGACCGCGCCGCGCACTTCGTCCGCGAAGCGCACGGGATCGTCGGTGCGGCCGCTCGCCATGGCGTACCCGTAGCTCGCGTCGCAGGTGTAGTGCGCACCGAAACTGTCGTCGATCACGCCGCGAAGGTAGAGATCTTCGTGGAACGGGCTGGAAACTCCGAACAACAGGTCCATCACGAACGCGGAGACTTGCTGGCGGCGCAGCATCGCCGCGCCCAGCCCCACACCGGCGCGATCACGCCAGCCGATCGTGACCCGCGGCTGCTCCACGTTGAACTCTTCTTCGAGCCAGGGAGCGGCGATCGTCTCGATTTCGTCGACCGGGGCCCGCGCGCCGGAACCGGGCCGGTCCGTGTCGAGCAGGGCTTCGACCTTGTCGAGGACCGCTTCGGGCTCGAAATCTCCGCTCAGCGCCAGCTTGAAGTTCAGCGGCCGGTAGAACGCGTCGAAGCACTTCTGCAAGTGCTCCGCGGTGGTCGCGCGCACGCTGTCGACGAAGCCGCCCGGCGGCACCCGGATCGGGTGCCGCCGGTAGAGTGCGCGGTGCAGGAGCATCCAGCTGCGGAAGCCCGGCTGGTCCTCGTACATCCGCACCTCCTGTTCGATGATGCCCATTTCCTTGTCCACGCGCTCCTGCGTGATCAGCGGGTGCTGCACGAAATCGAGCAGCACTTCAAGGCACTCGTCGAAGCGGCCTGCCGAAACGAAGTAGTACGTCGTTTCGAAGAACCCGGTGCCGCCGTTGAAGTCGGCGCCGAGCTTGCCGAAGCGGTCGAAGACTTTCTCCTCGCGCCCTTCGAAGAGCTTGTGTTCGAGGAAGTGCGCGCTGCCGTCGGGAACTTCGACCGCGGCACCGTCGATGCCACGGAAGCGCGTGTCGGTGCTGCCGAAGCGCAGGCCGAAGTGCCCGCTCGCCGTGGCGTAGCCGGGAGTCCGCAGCAGCGCGATCTCGACGCCCGACGGCGAAGTCGCGCGGTGCAGTGTTTCGCCGAGGCAGGAATCGGTGGTGCTTTCGAGTCTGCTCATGATTCAGCCCACGATTGCTGCGGTCTCGGCGGCGGCGACCAGGTGCACCAGATCGGGACGCAGGCGGCCGGCGGCTGCGGCGACGTCGGCGGCGCCGAGCTTGCGCAGCTGTGCGGCGCGCTCGGCCGGCGACCGGTAGAGACCCAGCAGGTGCTCGCGGTCGAGGCTGCGCGCGAGCCGCGATGCGGAGTCGCCGAGCGAATCCAGATCGTGGAGCAGTCCGACGCGCGCCACCTCGATCTCCGCGTCGGTCAAGTTGCCGGCGGCGACGTCGGCGACCTGCTCGTCGACCGTCCGCAGCACTTCGTCGAAGGAGTTCGCGTCGATGCCCGCCGCGACCGTCCACATGCCGACGAAAGTGCTCGAACTCGAGTAGATCCCGTAGGCCAGCGAACGTTCTTCGCGGACGATGCGGAACAAGCGGCCGTGCATGCCGCCGACCACGTCGTTCATCAATGCTTGCGTTTCGACCTGCGGGCCGGTGACCGGGCGCGGAGCACGCCAGCCATAGTGGAATTTCGCCTGGTCCACCGGCTGGGTCTCGCGCCGCTCGCGCATGGCGCCGGGTTCGACCAGGCGCGGCAGCGGCACGACTTCGCGCGCGGCTCCGCCGCGCAGGCCGGCGGGCCCCAGCCAGTCGGCGAGCGCTCCGGCCAGCCGTTCGGGGTCGACCGGACCGACCGCAACCGCCGTGACCCGCGCGTGGTCCAGCAAGTCGACGCGCGCGGCTTCGAGGTCTTCTCCGGTCAGGGCGACGACTTCTTCGGCGGTGCCCCAAGGCGGAAGGCCGTAGGGTTCGCCGGCGCACATCGCCTGCAGGAATTGTTCCCGCGCATACGCGCTGCGGTGTTCCGGAAAGGTGCGGATCTGGCGCAGCAGCTGTTCGCGCTCGCGCTCGAGGGTCTCGGCGGGAAACGGCGCTCCGGATGCCGCTCTCAGCGGAGCTTCGAAGCGTTCCCGGGCGAGCTCCAGCACGGGCTCAGTGACCCTGGCGCCTTCGGGAAGGAACTCCTCGCCGACCCAGCTCACCCGCAGCGTGGTGCGCTGCATGCCGGCGTGGCGGTCGGAGTTCTGCGCGACAGTGACTCCGTAGAGGTCTTCTTCGGCGCAGGCGAGTTCCTGCCGGGTGGAGTGCCGTTCGGTGCCGTGGTCCAGGATCTGGCACAGGAGCGAGCGCGCCGGGCGCCGGGCGTCGAGGGGCCGGTCGAAGTGCAGATGGAGCAACACTCTCTTGAATCGCCGCTCGGGCAGGCACAAGAGATCGACGCCGGGAGCCAGCGTGCGGGGACGGGGAAAGGACTCGAGGAGCGCCATCCGCTGCGTATGCTAGGCCCGCTCCGTGCCGGCCCCCAATTCCATGATCCTGCACCGCCTCCGCGCCCTCCTGGTCGCCCTCGTCCTGGCTTCCTCCGCCGGCCTCGCGCCGGGGCAGGACCCCGCCGCGACCGGACTCGCCGAAGAGCTGCTCGACAAGATCGTCGCGGCGCAGATCGTCGAAGGCCCGGTGCAGCGCGTCGAAGGCTACGCGCTGCTCCTGAATATCCGCGAGCGCGGAGAGACCCGCCGCGAGTACGACCTCGACGTCCTCTATCGCGTCGAGGACGGCGGCCTGATCCGCATCGGAGTGCAGGATCAGCAGCGCGGCACCAAGGTCGCCAAGGGCTTCGACGGACGCCGCTACTGGCTGCAAGAAGAGGACGGCCAGTTCCACGACCTGTCGGGTCGCGAGTACGCCAAGGACCGCGACAGCATCGACGAAGGCATCGGGCTCGCCGAAGAACTGCTGCTGGTCTTCGACCTCGACCGGCTGCGCGCGAAAGCCCGCAACCTGGTCGTCGGCCGTGGCGGCAGCGGCGGACTGGCGCTCGGCGGCAATCTCGATCGCGGCGGCAAGGAATGGAGCTTCTTGCTGCACCTCGCCGCCGATTCGGTGCAGGTGCTGCAGCTCGAACTGATCCCGCCCGGTGCCTCCGCGTTCGGCGCCGAAACGCCCGATGCCGACCCCGACGCGCCGCAGAGCCACCGCTACTCCTTGTTGAAGCCGCGTGCCTTCGATGGCCGCCTGCTGCCGCAGCTCGTCAACGAGTTCTACGGTGCCGACACCCTGCCCGCGCGCCAGGTCGAGATCCGCAGCATGAAGTGGCGCAAGCCGCCGGCCCGCGCGGATCTCCTCGCGAGCGAGAACGCCCCCCGCTAGCGGCGGTGGAAGGCGCGCTCGAGATCCTCGAGCGTCAAGAAGACCCGCACCGGCCGGCCGTGGGCGCAGGTCTTGTCCTGCGGCAACGCCGCACCGCGCCGCAGCAAGTCCTGCAGCGCGCTCGTGTCGAGCCGGTCGCCGGCCATCACCGCACCGCGGCAGGCCATCCGTTGCAGGACCTCGTCCTGCAAGGTTTCGGCGCCGGCCTCACCGTGCTCGGCGAGCAGCTCGAGCACGTCCGCGACCACACGCTCGGGCTGGAGGCGCGTCAATCGCGACGGCACGGCGCGCACCGCCACGGTGGTTTCGCCGAAGGCCGCGAGTTCCAGGCCCAGCACGGCGAGACTCTGCGCGTGCACAACCAGGTCGGCGAGTTCTTCGCGCGTGACTTCGACCAGGGCCGGCACCAGCATCGGCTGGGCGACCACCCGGCCGCGCCGCACTTCGGCGCGCAATTCCTCCAGGTTGACCCGCTCGTGCAGCGCGTGCTGGTCGAGGATCTCCATGCCGCCCGGCACTTCGCGGACCAGGAAGGTGTTGGCGACCGAGAGCAGGCCGCCGATCCGGAACGCGCCGTCGGCGGCAGCGCCGTCGGCCGCAGTCGCTCGGGTCGCGACGGCTCCGGACGCAGGCAGCGGCGCGCCGGCCGGCCGCTCCCACACCGCGGGGCCGGACGGGAAGTCCGGCCGGTATTCCAGGGCGCTGCTGGCGCCCACACCCGCTTCCAGGCTCGTTTCGGCAAGGCCCGCGCCGCCTTCCCCTACCGCGCCGACGCGCCGCGTCGCCCAAGCGGAACGCGAGAGACCGCTGCGCAACGTGCGGACGATCGCCGAAAACACGAACGATGCGTTGCGGAAACGCACTTCGAGCTTCTGCGGATGCACGTTCACGTCGACCTGCGCCGGCGGCATGGTCAGCGCGAGGTACAGAGTGGGGTAGTGCCCCACCGGCACGAACTCCCGCACGCCTTCGCGGACCGCCCGCAGCAATTTTGGATCGCGCACCCAGCGGCCGTTGAGGAACAGGTGCACGCGGCTCGCGTCGCGGCGCGCCGCTTCCGGCGGCCCCACTTGCGCGTGCAGGTGCAGGTCGCCGTGGGTCTCTTCGACCACCACCATGCGCTCGGCGAGCCGGGCGCCGAAGACCGCCGCGCAGCGTTCGCGGATTCCGTCGTCGGGCGCGACTTCGAAACCGCGCCGGCCGTCGTGTTCGAGCCGCAGGCCCACGCCCGGATGCGCCAGCGCCAGGCGTTCGACCCACGCGCTGCAGTGCGCGTATTCGGTGCTCGTGCGCTTGAGGAACTTGCGTCGTGCAGGCAGCTCGGCGAACAAGTCCTCGACGACCACGCGCGTGCCCGGCGGCCCGGCGGCTGCAGCCGGGCCGGACACCGCGCCGAAGCGCACCGTGACCGCCGCGGCGGCCGGCGCGGCGGGCGGCCTCGAGATCATGCGCAAGCGGCTGACCGCGCCGATGGAAGCCAGCGCTTCGCCGCGAAAGCCCATCGACGCGATCGCTTCGAAATCAGAAGGCCGCCGCAGCTTGGACGTCGCGTGGCTGGCGACGGCCAGCAGCAACTGTTCCGCGGGAATGCCGCCGCCGTCGTCACGGACTTCGATCAGGCGCGCACCGCCCTCCCGCAGCAGCACCTCGATGCGCGTCGCGCCGGCGTCGAGCGCGTTTTCGACCAGTTCCTTGACGACCGACGCGGGCCGCTCGACCACTTCGCCGGCGGCGATCTGGTCGACCACCACCGGATCGAGCTTGCGGATCGGATTCATGCGCGGGAGCTCGCGGCCCTGCGCCGGGAACGGTGCGCGTGCAAAGCGAGCCATTCGAGCGCTCCGAGAGTCCCCGGCCAGCGTCCGCTCTTCACCTCCCGCTCGACCTGGCGCAAGCCGGCCCGCACGCGGTCGAGCTGCTCGGTCCCGCAGACTCGCAGCCGCTCTTCCATGCGCCGCGCCGGCGGGCCGCCCGCCGCCACACCGGCCTCGCGGAGGCCGGCGGCGAGTTCCGCGCCGCGCGCCAGCGCCGCGTGCACGACCGCGGTCTTGCGGCGTTCCCCCGCCAGCACCGAAACGATCAGGCTGTAGGCGTCGCGCGCGGCGATCCGCCGGCCGTCCCAGGAGTGCAGGCCCCGGGCACGCAGCCGGCCCAGAACCCGCAGCGCCGTCGCCGCGTCGCCGACGAGCACCGCTTCGGCGAACTCGAACGCGTTGCCTTCGGCGCCGTGCGCCACGGTGGCCCGGACGTCGTCTTCGTCGACGTGCGGCTTGCCAAGCAACGCGAAGTGCTCGAGCGCCTGCACGAGCTCGCTCGGCCGGCCTCCGGTCAGCGACACCAGCAGGCCGGCGGCGCCGCGCTCCATGCGCAATCCGCGCACGCGGCCTTCCGCAGCCACGAACAGCGCCGCTTCGCTCTGATCGGGGTCGGGCTTCCAAGGCGGCGGATCGGCGTACAAGCGCCGGAACGATTCGCTGCGCGCGCCGCCGGCGAGGCTCTTGAGAGCCTTGTCGAGCGCCGCCTTGGCGGTCTTGGCCAGCCCTTCGGCCTGCACGATCAGCCACGCGGGTCCGGCCGGATCCGCGGCCGCTGCCACAAGGGACTGCGCGAGCCGCGGCCAGCGCTGCAAGGGCTTTGCGGCGCGGCCGAAGACCAGCGCCCGGCCGTTGCCGAACAACGACGCCGCGCCGAGGAAGCCGTCCAAGTGCCCGGGCTCGAAGTCCGGCGAGCCGCCGTCGACTTCGAGAACGTCGAGGCCCGGCTGGGTGCGGCCGAACGCGCGCGCGGCTTCGAGCACCTGCTCGGCGAACCAGGGCTCCGATTCGCCGCGCGGCGGCGACTTGAGGACCAGGAACCGCGGCAGGCGGCCGCTGCCGGCCAGCTCGCAAAGCTCGCGGCAAACCGTGCCCGGATCGGGCGCGCGCGGCTTTCGGGCGGCGGGGCTCAAGGCTTCAGGAGCCTAGCAGCGCGTTGCCGCGGGCCGCGTAGTCGGCCGCCACGCCGGCGAAGAAGACCACGCCCACCCAGGCATTGACGCGAAAGAAGGCGAGCGGGATGCGGTCGAGACGGCCGCCGCGCACCAGGTGGTGCTCGCTTGCGAGCAGGACGGCGACCCCCACCACTCCCGCCATGTACCCGGCGCCGACTCCGGCGCGGAGGCCCGCCGTGGCGAACAGCAGCACCGCCATGCCGTGGAGGCCGCGCGCGAGCTGCTGCGTCGTCGCGACCCCGTGGCGGGCCGGCACCGAATGCAGGCCTTGCCGGCGATCGACCTCGCGGTCCTGCAGCGCGTAGAGGAGGTCGAAGCCGCTGACCCACGCGACCACGCCCAGGCCCACGACCAGCGGAATCTCCCAACCGGGCCGGAACTCCTTGGCGACGGCGAGCCAGGCGCCGGTCGGTGCGCAGGCGAGCGCCAGACCGAGCCCGAAGTGGCAGAGCAGCGTGAAGCGCTTGAGGTACGAATAGCCGAGCAGCACCACCAGCACCGGCAGCGAAAGCCAGCCGCAGACGGGAGCGAGCGCGAACGACGCGCCCACGAAGATCACGGCCGTGCCGGCCGTGAAGCCGACGGTCCAGGGCACCGACAACGCCCCGGTGACGAGTTCGCGCTCCGCGGTGCGCGGGTTGTGTGCGTCGAAAAAGCGGTCGGCGACCCGGTTGAAGCTCATCGCCGCCGACCGCGCGGCGACCGCCGCCAGCACGATCAGACCAAGGTCGCGCCAGGGCGGCGGACCGGCGGCGGCGATCCAGGCGCCCGCCAGCGCGAACGGCAGCGCGAACACGGTGTGTTCGAACTTGATCATCCGCAGGACTCCGGCCAGCCGGTTCATCGCCCAGCGCCGCCGTCCCAGGCCGGGATCCGCGTCTGCGCGATCCCGCAAGTCGCGAGGATCTTGGCGCAGAGATGGTCCACCAGCTCTTCGATCGTGCGCGGCAAGTGGTAGAAGCCCGGCGCAGCCGGCAGCACCACCGCACCCGCCCACGCGAGCCGGCTCATCTGGTCCAAGTGGATCCGCGACAATGGAGTCTCGCGCGGCACCACGACCAGCTTGCGCCCCTCCTTGAGCGCGACCTGCCCGGCTCGTTCGATCAAATTTGCCGCGCGTCCGGCCGCCAGGTTGGCGAGCGTGTTCAGCGAGCAGGGCACGATCAGCGCGGCCTCGCCGAGAGCGGTTCCGGACGCCGGCGGTGCGCCGATGTCGCCGTGCTCGTGCAAGCGCACCAGGCCGGCGTCCTGGCCTGGCACGAGCAGCGCGGCGGCGCTCTCGAAACGGACTCCGCATTCCTCGAACAGCACGCGCCGGGCGGCGTCCGAGTAGCAGAGGTCGACGAAAACGCCGGCTTCGACGAGCATGCGCAGCGTGCGCAGGCCGTACACGGCGCCGCTCGCGCCGGACACGCCGAGAAAGACCTTGCGTTGGGCGGACTGGTTCATGGGCGGACACGCGCGGGCCCGGACTCAGATACCGGGCAGGATGAGCACGGCATCGTAGGTGAAGTGCGCGTAGGCCACGACGCCGAGTCCGCGCCAGGCGAACAGGCCGCCGAGCAGGATTCCCGCCAGGAAGCGGAACGCGAACACTTGCGGCTCCAGGGCGAATTCATCGCCCGCGGCGTGCGCGAGGGCGAAACCGGCGGCCGAGAGGATGAGCGCCGCCCCCGTGCCCACCGTCGGCGCGAGCTCCTGCCAGCCGAGTCCGGTGAGCAGGGCGCGGATCAGCACCGCCAGACCTCCGAGCAGCGCGGCCCGGAATACGAGTTCCTCGTAAAGCCCGGCGCCGGCGGAGATCGCAAGTCCGCGCAGCAGTTCGTCCGTCGCCGGACCTTCCGTGAGCAGCGACAGAGGCGCCGCCTCCATCGGGATCACCGAAGTCAGCCAGCGGAGGACCGGAGCCAGCGCGAGGCCGAACAACACTCCTTCCGCAACGGTCAGGCCGGCGCCGCCGCGCCAAGGCAGGTCCAGGGCGCGGATACGGCCGATCGCCCACAGGGAAACCACGGCAAGAAATGCGAGGAAAGCCCACTGCGCCGCAGGACCAAGCGCCTGCTGAAGGAGCTGCGCGACCACGCCGCGCGCGGCGTTGTCCGCTTCGACGTGGCCGGCGACGTGGATCAGGCCGAGCGGCAGCAGCACCAGGAAGGCGATCGCCGGATCCTGGGATGCCGCGCCCAGCCGCTTCCATTCCCCCACGGCCTACCCCGCTCCCGCGCTGCCGGGCCGCCGTCCGACGACCAGGCGCGCGACCCCTCCCGTGAAGGGGCGATCGGCCACGTCTTCGAAACCGGCCGCTTCCATCCAGCTCCGAAACGCTTCGATCTCGGCGAAGGCCGCCACGCTCTGCGGCAGGTAGCGGTACGCGGGCGTGCGGCCCGCGCGCGTGAATCGCGCGAATTGCGGCAGCACCCGGTGGAAGTAGAAGTTGAAGAAACCGCGCCAGAAGCGATTGCGGATCGGGAAGAACTCGAGAATCGCGAGCCGCCCGCCGGGGCGCAGCACCCGCAGGCTTTCACGCAAGGCCTGGCGGGGATCCTCGACGTTGCGGATGCCGAAGGCGGCCGTGACCGCGTCGAAGCTGGCCGTCGGCAACGGCAAAGCTTGCGCGTCGGCCCGCAGCCACGCGATCCGGAGGCCCAGCTGTTCTCCTTTGGCGCGCGCGAGCGGCAGCATCGGTCCGGTGAAATCGGCACCGACCACGCTCGCGCCGGCCACCGCGAAGGCCACGGCGAGATCGCCCGTGCCGCAGCAGAGATCGAGCAGCCGGGCTCCAGGCGCAAGGTCCAGCGCACGTACAGTGCGCTTGCGCCAGCTCCGGTCCACACCGAAGGACAGCGTCCGGTTGAGCAGGTCGTACTGCGGAGCGATCTCCGCGAACATCGCCTGCACCTCGCGGCCAGAAGGCGCCATGACCCGTGATTATCGGCCGCGGGGCGGGCGTGGTTCCGGAACTGCCGCCTACTGCCGCCAGAAGTGGCAGAGCACCGCGACGCCCGGCACCGAAATCGGCACGCGGATCGGTTGCGCCGTCGACAACTTGATCACGTCGACTTTGCCGTTGGCGTTGGCGACGAACAGGTACTGCGGCTCGCTGACCGTGAACGGGCCGGGCCGCATCAGCGACTTCGACGAGTGCTGGATCGTGCGGTTGGTGCCGAACTGCGAAGTCTGGTCGATGAGCCCGCCGAAGTTGCTCAAGTCGTCGAGGGCGATGTCGATCACCGAAGACGACGAGAACACTCCCACGTAGGTGTTCTTCACCCGGAATTCCTTGTTGCGGAAGTTCGGGTCCGGCAGGAACGCACTCGCCGAGAGCGAACGCGCACCGGTCGGCGCATCGTGCAGGTGGACTTCGGCGACCGCGCCCCGGCCGGCATCGCGGTACGCGATGTAGACCGCGTGAAACAAGCTGTTGGG
>Ga0214471_10004444_pt1 | contig 10834 bp, 7 predicted proteins | sample RVTome_5_FD_207665 | JGI IMG/M metagenome (GOLD analysis project Ga0214471, IMG submission 207665) | Soil microbial communities from uranium-contaminated site in the Upper Colorado River Basin, Wyoming, United States - RVT142D155 | ecosystem: Environmental > Terrestrial > Soil > Contaminated >... | reverse complement strand
CGCACGCGCTTCGACCCCGACGGCCGTGCCGGACGGCTCGCGGGCGGCGGCATCGGCTGGAGCGCGGCATGACGCGGCCCGGGGCCTGGCAGCGGCTCGGCGAGCACGCCCTTGATCGGAGGATCGTCGCGGCGCTGGCCGCCACGACCGCCGCCGCGGCTCTCACGGCCTTGCCCGCCATGGTCGCGGCGGCGCGCGCGCAGAGCCGGACCACGCTCTGGATCTCCGCCGCGCTTCTCCTGCTCGCCGGACCCGCCGGGTACGCGCGCCGCATGTCCGGCAGCCGGCGGCCCCCCGAACACCGGCTGCAGATCGACCGGATGTTCGCGCTGCTGATCGCCGCCGGCTTCTTGACCGTCGCGTCCGGCGGCTTCTTCTGGGTCGTCCTGGCCTGCACCCTGCTCGCCCAGGGCCTCCTGCTCGCGCGCACCAGGGAAGCGCAGTCCGGGCGCATGATCGTGCTCGCCGCTCTCCTCCAAGGAGCCTTCGCGACGAGCGTCGGCGGCGGACCGCTCGAGTGGCTGATGCTCGCCGCCACGCTGGCGGCCGGCCTGGTGGCGCTGATCTGGGTCGAAGCCCGGGCCAGCCGCGACCGGATCGTCCGCCGCAGCCTGGTCTGCGTTCCCGGCCGGTTCGGAATGCGGCGCGCCGTGCTCGCTTTGGTCTGCGCGACACTGCTGCTCTCCAGCGCCCTCTTCGGCACCTGGGCCCAGCGCAAGCTCGTGCCGCCGCGCAAGGCGCGGCTCGATTCTGCGTCGCTCGAAGCCCTGGTCGCCGACGGCGCCGCCGCAGCCCCCGAGGCGGCCGGCCCGGACGACGATGGCACGGCGGATGGCCCCCCGCGCGTCTTCCCCACCCAGCTGCGCTTCGGGCGCAGCCTGCAGACGCCGCGATCCGACCGGGTGATCACCGTGTACGCCGATCCCAAGAGCGCGCCGCCGCGGTTCGGACCGGACCGGCCGCTCCATCTCAAGGCCGGCACGCTCGACCGCTTCCAGGTGGACGGCATGGCCGCGACCGGCCGCGCCGCGCAACTGCTGCGGGACGCCGACGACGGACGCGACGACGGCTGGATCGTGCGCGACCGTCCCCGCGCGGACGAAGACCTGGTCGACCTGCGGATCCGCCAGCTCGCGCTGCGCTTGCCGGACAGCGAAACGGTTGCCTTGTTCCTTCCCGAACCCGTGCTGGCGGTGCAAGCCGAACAGCTGCTGCTGCGGCCCGGCGGCGGCTTCGCCCGCGAATCCGTGCCGGCCGAGAGCTTGAGCTACCGCGTGGTCACGCGCCCCGCCCGCGCCGACCGGGCGGCCACGGCGGTAGCCGATCCCGGGACCGACCCGCGCTGGCTGCAGCTCCCCGTCCGCGCACCGCATGCGGCCCGGCTCGCCGCGGCCGCGGCCCGGGTGCGCGCGCAAGCCGCCAGCCCGCAGGATCTGGTCCGCGCGGTCGTACGCCACTTCGCGGCGTACGAGTACTCGCTCAACGTGCCGCCGACGCCCGGCATCGAGGGGCTGGCGGACTTTCTCGACGCGCGTTCGGGTTACTGCAGCTACTTCGCCGCCGCAGCCACCTGGTTCCTGCGCAGCGGCGGCGTGCCCTGCCGCGTGGCGATCGGCTACCGGGTAAGCCGTTGGAGCGAGGCCGAGAACGCGTGGTTCGCCACCGCGGCCAACGCGCATGCCTGGGTCGAGCTGCTGCTGCCGGACGGCAGCTGGGAGGCCTTGGAAGTCACCCCGGGGCGGCGCCTCGAGTCGGCGATCGCCGCGGCCGAGGCCGCATCCGGTGCGGACTCCGTGGCAAGCACCGGCGAGGCTCCGGCCGCAGCCCCTACGCAGTCCGGCGCAGCCGCCTTGGAATCCGGCGGCGCCGCACAGCCGCTCTGGAAACAGGACGGCACGCTGCTCGGCATCGCAGCGCTCGCGGCGCTGGCCGCGTTGCTGCTGGCGCGCTTTGCGCGCAGCGGCGGACCGGCCGCCGAAGGACACGATCCGCGGTCCGCCGCGGACGCCGCCCCCGCCGCGCGTCTGGAGTTCGACGCCTGGCACCGGCTGCTGCGCGCGCTCGCAAAGCTAGGTCTTCCCAAGTCGCGCAGCGCCACGCCGCGCGAATATGCAAGCGCGCTCGCCGCCCATCCGGCGCTGCCGCTCGCCGCGCTGCCGGAATTCGCCGAGGACCTCTACCGGCGCCGCTTCGGCCACCAGGACGGCGATCCCGCGGTCGCGGCGGCGCTCGCCACGCTCGCCGCGCGGATCGAAGCGCACAAATAGCCCGGCGCGGGGGCCCGCAGCTTCAGAAAGCGGGCGGGACTTCGATGCGGATCCCGTCGAAACTCGCCAGCACGACCTGGCGCAGCGCGGCCCACTCGCGGCGGAGGATGGACGCCGTCACCACCACCTGCACGCCTTGCTGCAGGAAGATCATGCCGTGGAATTGCAGGTCTTCGGGAGCGCCGGGAACGCTGCCGTGGAATTGATAGCGCAGCACCTCGTGCTCGCCGACCTGCTCGCGCTTCATCCACTCGAGTTCGATCCCCGGAAGCGCGGCGAACTGCCGACGGTTCTCGGCCTCGAGCGCGTCGAGGTCCTTGCCGAAAGTCGGCGCGCCGACCACGTTGAAATTGTTGGCGAACGCCGTCAGTTCCGACGCGCGGGCGAGCAGCGGCATGCCGCCGCGCTCCTGGGCGGTCCAGCCGGCGGGCGCGGGAATCCGCAGGCCGTGGAGCGGATGCACCCAGTCGCCGGCGGCGAGCCTCGGTGCGAGCACCGCACGCCCGCGCCGGTCCTCTTCGAGCGCCGCGGTCGACGCGGCGTCGGCTGCGACCACCGGGGCGTCGAACGCCGTCGCCGCCATGGCGCGGTCCAGGATCTCCGCCAGCGGGCCCGGCTGCGGGCGGCCGCGGACCGGCACGACCTGCACCCAGTCGACCGCACGCCCGCGCCGGACCGCGCCGTCGAGGCCCTTGAAAGCGAGCGTGTCGGCGAACTGTTGCGCGTCTTCGGGCCGGTCCCACACCGTACGCCACAAGAACGCCGCGTCGCCGTTCTGCAGCCGGTAGACGGCGAGCTTGTCGCCGTCCCAGCCGCAAGCGGCGAACCACGCGGCTTCGCGCGCGGTGCCGGTCACGAGCAGGAACGCGTACAGCGCCATCTCGCCGCCGACGTCTTCGTGCACCAGCTGCGCGGCTCCCGCGGCCTCCGGCCACGCGGGGAGCGTGACGGCGGTGGGCTCGTCGCGGCCGCGCTTCTCCGCGTGCAGGATCTGCTCGGTCGACGCCGGCAGCTCGGCGAAGGCTTGCTGGACCGCCGGCCAGCCGCCGGCGCGCAGCCGCTCGAGCAAGAGCCGCTGCCCATAGGTGTAGACCATCGAGACGTGCTCGCCGGCGAGCAGGCGCGCGAGGTCTCCGTCCACGTCGGCGGCTTCGAGATCGGCGACTTCGACGCCGTCCTGGCGCGCCTGCCGCGCTTGCGCCACGAGCTGCGCCTCGCCCTCGACGAGGCACTGGACGATGCGCACGTTCTCGAGCGTCCGCGGCCGGCCGCCGAACAGGGACTCGAAACCGTGCACCTGGTCGCGCCAGGCATGCGCGAGTTCGTGGGCGACCAGGAAGGTGGGGTCGGCGCCAGGTACCTGCGCGTCGTCGAAGAACACCAGGGCATCGCGGTCCCACTGGTAGTAGGCGAGGAACGACGCGGCCAGGCCTTGGAGCATCTCCGCGCGCATGCGCGCCGAGTCGGGGGTCGAAACCGCGCCGAACGCGCGGAACACCGGGTGGATGCCTTCGAAATAGCTGGGCGGAAAGAACAGGTCCTGCTGGCGGTCGAGGTCCGCGGCGCCCGCCGCCCGGTCGCCGGATTCGATCCGGACGCGAGAGAGATCGAGCTCGAAGCCGAGCGCCGCCAGGTCGGCGGCCAGCGCGGCGACGAGCGCGCGAGCGCCGGCGTCCGCCGGATGCAGCGTCGCCGGCCCCGCGGCGGCCGGCTGGCGGGGCGCGGCTCCCGACGGTTCCATCCAGGAGCGCTTCACGCTGGCGCTTGAGGAATCGGCCCCCGACGGTTCCTGCCCGCTGCCGCCGCAAGCCCCGGCGGCCAGGCCCAGGACCGCCAGGATCGAAACGGTGCGGCGCGGACTACTCGTCGTAGCCACGCAATTCGCGGAGCCAGATGTTGCGGTAGCGGACCGGGTTGCCGTGGTCTTGGAGCTCGATCGGTCCGCGTTCGGGGTGCTTGGTGTACTTCCCCACCACGCGGTGACCCGTAGCGCCGAGATACGCGCGATCATGATGGACCAGCACGCTGTTGTGGAAGATCGTCACGCGCGCCGGCTGGCGCACCGTGCCGTCGTCGGCGAAACGCGGCGCCTGGAACATGATGTCGTAGCTCTGCCACTGGCCCGGCGGGCGGCTCGCGTTGACGAGCGGCGGCGTCTGGCCGTAGAGAGCCGCGGCTTGGCCGTCGGGATAGGTGGGATTCTCGAAGGAGTCGAGGATCTGCACCTCGTAGCGCCCCATCAGGAACACGCCGCTGTTGCCGCGGCCTTGGGAATCGCCCTTCACCTCGGCCGGAGTCGCAAATTCCACGTGCAGCTGGATGTCGCCGAACTCCTGGCGGGTGCGGAGCGAGCCGGTGCCGTTGACCTCCATCGCGCCGTCGACCAGCTTCCAGCGCGGCTCGCCGCCGCCGCCGGTCCACGCCGAGAGGTCGCGGCCGTCGAAGAGGACGACCGCATCCGCCGGGGGCGCGACCAGTCCGTAGTCCGGCCTCGCGGGGCCGGGTGCGATTTCGCGCGGTTGCGGGCGCGTGCCGTCGTGAACCCGCCAGGCCGAATTCGGCAGCTTGGGGGTGTCGGAATAGCCGATGGGGTCTTGCAGGAGCAAGGCACCCGATGCGAGCACGAGGACGGCTTGAACGCGGTGTTTCATGGATTCTCGGGGGTAGCCGGGGAAAGCCCTGACGCCGTGGCACCACGGCGGCGGCATTCTAATGCTCGGATCCGTACCCCGATCGGCCGTCTCCTGGGTTACGCTGGCGGGGTTCCTGGATAACACCCGCTGGGAGAGTGGCCCGGTCCACGCTGGCTCCCCGAATCGCTCGATCCCCGAAAACTCCGAAAAATGGGGCCAAGAGCATCATGTTCGGAGCGTCCTCATTGGGTTACTAATTCGCTTGGTGGTCAGGGGGCCCGTCCCATGTTCCTGTTCGCAAACATCCTTTTCGCAGTCGCCGGCTTCGGCGGCCCTGGCATCGACGAGGCTCCGCCGCCCGCGGCGGGATTCGTGCAGCACGACGGCGAAGTCGAGATCGACAACGGCGCGATCCGGTATGGCACCGCCGGCGATTTCGATCCGGACCAGAAACACAAAGTCGGCGTGCTTCTTTCGACCGAGGTCTACGAGGCGATCCCCGCTTACCAGACCGTCAAGTCCGAGAAGATTCCACCCGACTCCGCGCGCTACGCGCAGTTGATGAAGCAGGCGACCCGCGCGTACCGCGCCGCGCTGACCAAGGTCGCCAAGGACAACGGCTACGTGCTGCTCGTCGAGCAAGGCGGCATCCGTGGCTATCCGGTGACGGAAGTCACCGCGGACGTCATCGCCGCGTTCTAGCGGCCGCGGACCGACTCCGCGGCGGACCGGGAGCGCTTGCCGAGAGCCTGGCGGCGGAGGGCTACGATGGCCGGGTGCGGGTCCGCACCATCTTCCGTCCGCTCGCAGCGCTGCTGTGCCTGCTGCCCACGGCGCCCGCCCAGGATCAAGCGGCGGCGGAGCCCGGTCTCGAAGCGCGCATCCACCGCGCGATCGACCGCGGTACCGACAGCCTGCTGCGCACGCAGCAGCTCGACGGCTCCTGGCGCGAGAACCAGCCCGGCTTCTCCAGCGGCAGCACGGGACTCGCGGTGCAGACCCTTCTCAAGTGCGGCGTGCCGCCGGATCCGAGCCTGGTGCGCGCGATGGAATACCTGCGCGCCGTGCCGCCGGAGAAGACCTACTCCGTCGCCACGAACTTGATCGCCTACTGCCAGTACGGAGCGGAAGGCGACGGCGGCCGGATCGAGGAACTTTGCGCGCGCCTGCTCGACACGCAGGATTCCGGAGGCGGATGGGCGTATCCGGACGGCGCGGTCGACCTCTCCAACACGCAGTACGCCGCGCTGGCGCTGCGCGAGGCAGTCAAGAGCGGGCACGTGCGCGTCCCGAAGGAAGTCTGGCTCGAACTCGCCGGCGTGGTGCTCGCCCACCGCCGCGACCTGGCCGGCGCAACGGCGCGCACCGGGGTTCCGAGCGCCGCGGGCTTCGGCTATGCGCCGAACCGGGATCCGACCGGCAGCATGACCGCGGCGGCGGTCGGGGTGCTGTCGATCTGTGCCGAGCAGCTCGGCCGTCTGCCGCGCGAACACGAAGCCGCGCGCGTGCAAGGCCTGGCGTGGCTTGGCGAACATTTCGCCGTCGACCACAACCCCAACCCGGTGAGCAAAGTGCCTGGCGTGTGGCATGGCGAAGACGCGCACACGCTCTACTTCCTCTACGGCATCGAACGGGTGGCCGGGCTGCTCGATCTCGAACGCATCGGCGAACACGACTGGTACGAGCGCGGCGCCACCGAGCTGGTGGGCCGCCAGGACGGCACCGGGCTCTGGCTCAGCAACCAGGCCAACACCTGTTTCGCGCTGCTCTTCCTTTCCCGCGCGACGAGCCGGGCGGCGACCGGCACGCGCGCAGGAGCGGCGAGCAAGGCCTGGGGCTTCGACGACAGCGGCGCCGACGTCTCCGTGCGCGCCGCCGGCGACGCGCCCACCGCGGTGTGGATCTCGTCCTTCGGCCCCAGGCTTCTCGAAGAAGTCGAATGGGACGGCGAAGCCGGCGCGGGGCCGCGGGTGGTGCGCGTCGACTACTTTGCGGCGGCGGAAGGAACTCCGCTCGGCGATGCGGAACGGATCGGCACGGTCGCCGGCGACCCGTCGCGGCCGGCGGGCAAGCAGCGGTTCGCTTTGCAGCACCGCTTCTTGCGGCCCGGGCGCTGGCAGGTGCGGGCCGACGTCACGGTGCTGCTTCCCGACGGCTCGCTCGGCGAGGAATCTTCGCTCGAAGTCGTCACCGCGCGGCCGCTCGAGATCCCGATCCACTACGCAAGCGAGCCGTACTTGCTGGAGTACGCGCGGGATCCGGCGCGCAACCTCCTCGCGGGCCGTGCCGTCACCGCGCGGGCGAGCAGCATGTTCGACGAAGGCAGCTGGCGGCCCGAGTTCGCGGTGGAGAATTGCCGCGCGCGCGCGTGGCTGTCGGCCAACGAGGACGTTGCCCCGTGGCTCGAAATCGAGATCGGCCGGCGCGGCGTCAAAGCGAGCCGCCTGCTGCTCAGCCATCCCGAGCACCAGCCGCCGCACCTTCAAGCGCGCGTGCGCGTGGTCGAGGTGTTCGTGAACGGCGCCAAGGAAGGCATCCTGGTCACGATGGACCCCAACCCCTTGCGCAAGACTGTGGTCGACCTGGGCCGGGCGCGGATGCTGCGCAAGCTCGAGCTGCGCGTGCGGGAGATCGCAGGCGGCCGCGAGAGCCTGCTCGCGGTCGGTTTCGGCGAAGTCGAACTCCAATTGCCGCGCTAGGCTGGCGGCGTGCCCGCGCCCGCACCGCCGCCGCTCCGCCCTGCGCCGACCCGGCGCGAGGCGCTCGTCCAGGCCCTGGCCTTGTCTTGCACGAGTCCGGGCATCTTGGCCGCCGCGCGGCGGCTCCCGCCGCGCGGCGCGGCCATGCGCTTCGGCCTGGTCACCTGGATGTGGGGCGCCGACTACGCCTTGCCGGACTTGCTGCAGGTCTGCGAGCGGACCGGGATCAAGGGCCTCGAATTGCGCACCACGCAGCTCCACGGCGTGGAGCGCGATCTCGGCGCCGCGGCACGCGCGCAAGTGAAGGCGCGGTTTGCCGCAGCTCCGGTCGAACTGGTCGGGATCGGCAGCGACGAGCGCTTCGACGATCCCGACCCCGCCAAGCTCGAGGCCGCGATTCAAGCGAGCTTGGCGTTCCTGCAGCTCTCCCACGACGTCGGCGGTTCGGGCGTGAAGGTCAAGCCCGACTCCTTCCACGCCGGAGTTCCGCGCGAGCGGACCATCGAGCAGATCGGCCGCAGCTTGAACAAGCTCGGCCGGCGCGCCGACGATCTGGGGCAGCAGGTGCGGCTCGAGGTGCACGGCCAGTGCGCCGAACTGCCGACCATCCACGCGATCCTGCAGGTCGCCGACCACCCCAGTGTGGTCGTCTGCTGGAACAGCAATGCGCAGGACCTGGCCGGCGCCGGCCTTGCGCACAACTTCGAGCTCGTGCGCGCACGCCTGGGAGACACGCTGCACGCCCGCGACTTCACCGCCGAGCCCTACCCCTATCCCGAATTGTTCACGCGCCTGGTGGCGGCCGATTGGCAAGGCTGGGTGCTGCTCGAAGCGCATCCGCCGGTGCCGCCGCGGGACGAACGAGAAGCCGCGCTGCTCGCCCAGCGCCAGGCCTTCGAGACCTTGCGGGCCAAGGTGCTGGAGCCGGCCGCGGTTTCCGGCGGCCGGCTGCTTCCCTAGCGCTGCTGGAGGCCGCCGCGAGCGGCCAGCTGCTGGAAGAACAGCGCCAATTCGCGCTCGCCGAGCCCGAGGAAGGCCTCGGCCATGCCGCGGTAGTCGCGCCGGTACTGCAGCGTCGGCAGCCCGCCTGCCAGGCGGGCGCCGAAGGGATTCTCCGGCTCCATGGCCGCCAAGACCTTCGCGTCGGCGAGCAGGACGGCCGGGTCGACCGGACCGCGGTACACCGCAACCAGCTGGCCCGAACGGTCGAGCAGCAAGCTGGTCGGCAGCACGCTGGAAGCGCGCGGGCCGAAGATCTCGGCGAACACCACCTCGAGGTTGGCGAGGAAGCCCGCGTCCGCGACGCCCGCGTCGGCGCTCAGCCCGAACTCCGCCAACTTCTTGCGCGCGACCGGGAAAGCGCCCGCTTCGTCGGTCGTCATGGTGACGATGCGCAGACCTGCGGCGCGGAATTCTCCGGCGTGCGCGCTCCATGCGTCGAACTCCTTGAGGCAGTTGACGCACCAGCTCGCCCACAAATTGACGAGCACCGGCCCGCTGGCGAGGTCCGACACCTTGCGGTCGGGCGCCTCGAAGCCGGGCAGCGGCAACGGCGCGAGCGGCAGCTTGGAAAGCAGGATGATGCGGTGCCCCAAGCCGGGGTCGGGCGCGAGCGCGGCTGCGGGCATGGCGGCCATGGCGGCGTGCGTGCGGGGCGCGACCGGCCGCGCAGCGGCGTCGCCCTGTACCAGCTGGTAGCGCGAGTCGGGGCGCAAGCCGGCGTATGCCGTTTCGCTGCCGTCGGGCCAGCGCACGGTCACGCTCTGCACCGACTGCGCGGCGCCGAGGCCGAAGTGGAGCCGCTTGGACGACTGGCTCAAATAGCCTTCGCCGGCACGCAAGGTGCGGTGCTGGATCGCGTCGCCGGCCTCCACGCGCACGCGCGCGCCGATCGCGTCGCGGTTGGCGCCCTTGCCGACCAGTTCGAGGCTCAAGAAGCCGCCGGCGGCCGCTTCCTGGTTGTGCAGGAAGCGCAGCCGCGGAGCCGAGCGGTTCTTGAGGAAGATGTCGACGCGGCCGTCGTCGTCCCAGTCGCAGCGCGCCATGGCGCGCGCGTCGTCGGCGAAATCGGCGGCGCTGTTCGCCGAGACGTTGGCGAAGCTGCCGTCGCCGAGGTTGAGGTAGACGCAGTTCTTCTCGCGTCCGCTCCACGAGCCGCCTTCGTTCATCACCAGGTGGCTCATTGCCGCCCAGGCCTGCTCGTACGCGGAAGTCTCCTGCGTTTCTCCATCCGGACTCTGCGACGTCACGCGCCGCCAGAAGAAACTTCACAAGTCGTCGGTGTCGGGACCGGTGACGAAGCCGTTGGGGACGTACAGGTCCTCCCACCCGTCGTTGTTCCAGTCGACGAATTCGGCGCCCCACGCCCAGCGCCCCAGCTCGACCTCGGCCAGTTCGGCGACCTGCTCGAAACGCCCCCCGCCGAGGTTGCGGAACAGCGAGTTGCCGCGCGCGTGGCTCAAGTAACGGGAGTTGTGTTCCGCGTCGCCGGCGCGGAAGCGGTCGGCCTGGCTGGCGATCCGCAGCCCCGCCGAGGAGAACATGTTGCTCACGTAGAGGTCGGCGCGCCCGTCGCGGTCGAAGTCGCCCACGCTCACACCCATGCTCGCGGCGAGCTCGGTCAAGCCGGCTTCGGCGGCGGACTCGTGGAATTGCCCGCCTTCGTTGCGGTAGAAATTGTTGAGGCCGAAGTCGTTGGCGACGAAGAGATCGGGATCGCCGTCTTCGTCCAGGTCTTCCCACACAGCGGCGAGGCTGAAGCGGTCGTTGCCGGCGTCGAGTCCGACCGCCGCGGTCGCCAGCGTGAAGCGGCGCGCGCCGTCGTTGCGCCAATAGAGGTTGGAGCCGCCGTTGTGCGCATCGTGGTACGGAACCGGCAGGGTCGCGAAGTAGCCCTCGCCCTCGGTGCGGTTGTAACGGACCGCGTACAGGTCGAGGTCGCCGTCGCCGTCGGCATCGGCGGCGGCGATCGAGTGGACCTCGGCGCCTCGCGGCCCTTCAAGCGGCGTGTACTCGCCGAAGTTGCCGGCGCCGTCGTTCCAGCACACCAGCACGTTCGGACCGATCCCCGCGAGCAGGTCCTGGTCGCCGTCGCCGTCCAGGTCGAGAAACAGCACGCCGCGCGTGTTCTCCAGGAACGCGAGGCCGGCCTCGCGGCCGGCTTCGCGGACGCTGCCGTCCGCCTGGTGCAGGAAGAGGCGGTTGGGCAGGCCGCCTTGCTGCGCCACGTACAGGT
>Ga0214471_10004443_pt1 | contig 10835 bp, 11 predicted proteins | sample RVTome_5_FD_207665 | JGI IMG/M metagenome (GOLD analysis project Ga0214471, IMG submission 207665) | Soil microbial communities from uranium-contaminated site in the Upper Colorado River Basin, Wyoming, United States - RVT142D155 | ecosystem: Environmental > Terrestrial > Soil > Contaminated >... | reverse complement strand
CAATCGGTCCCGATCGGAAGCCGGCGTCAGCCGTACGCGTCGCGCGACCCGCGGCCTGCTCGATGGACATGATCATCGCTGGCGCCTCCTCCGCATCCTGGAAGCGTGCAGGGGGCGTGCCGGAAGGCCAGGCTGCGTTTCCCTCCAGGACCCGCCCAGGAATGGCGGCGTCCGACACGACGCGCCGTCGCTAGCGGACCGGTACGGTACGCTTCTTGACCTCATGTAGGTCGGGGCCAAGCCCCTGAACCTGAACACGAAAGGACGGACACCATGAGAGTCACGACAGGGCTCGCGCTGACGGCGGTCGCCTGGGTCTCGGCGGGTTGCAGCGGCGTGCCACTGACAGCCGGCGCGGACTACGAGCCGGGCTACGACTTCGCACAATATACATCGTTCACCTGGGACGACCCCGACCCACGCCCAACGGGCGATCCGAGGCTCGACGGCAACCCGTTCTTCGTGCATCGGCTACATGCCGCGATTCACTGGGAGCTGTCGATGCGCGGCATCGTCGAGCACGCAAGTGGGCCGGCGCTCTCCGTGCACCATCACGTGAGCGTGCGTGACCGCGTCGAAGTGTTCGAGGCGGATCGCGCGGCCGGCTACACGTCGGAGTACGGAGAGGGTACGCAGGTGATCCAGTACGAGGAGGGGACCTTCCTCGTCGACATCGCCGACGCGCGCACGAACGCGGTGCTCTGGCGCGGGTGGGCGCAGCTCGACGTCACGAGGGCGCTCGACGACCCCGACGTCATGAAGGAGCAGATCGACCAGTCGATCGCGAAGATGTTCGAGAGCTTCCCGATCCCTGCTGGTGGGATGCCACCCACCGAGGGGCGGTGAGCACGGTCGACCACAATGGCTTCGCTAGAACGGAAGACTTCCATGCTGACACGACACGATCTCGCTGAGCTCTCGAGAGCCCACGAGAAGGACATGGTCCTGAGCGTGTATCTCGCGCGGCACAACTCCGACCCCGGAGACCGCGGCGCCTGGAGGCTGCGCCTCGAGGGCGCCTTGGAAGGAATCCGGTCTTGCCTCGAGGTCGAGGCGCCCGAGGACCTTCCCGCCTTCGAGACCGCTGCCGAGCAGGTGCATCACGGAATCGAGTCCTTCGGGAGGGTGCTCCCGAGTGAAGGCTGGTCGGCCTTCGCGACCGAGGAGCGCCTCTGGCACGCGGAGGCGCTGCCGTTTCCGCCCTTCGATGCGGTCCGGTGGCGCCAAGGGATTTACGCCGCCCCCTATGTCCGCACGTTGAAGGCGAGCCGGCCCGTGATCCTGGCGGTCGTGGAGCGACTGCACGCCACCGCCTACCGATACCTGGGTGGGGAGCTCGGCGAAGGCATCGAGCTCCACGCCGACTGGCCGGCGGCGGAGTCAAGCGACGTCGGCATATCGAAGCGCGCCTCCACGACGAGCGGGGTGCGTGGTGTCACGCGCACGGACTTCACGCAACGGGCGGTCGAGGAGAACGCTCGCCGCCTGCGCATCGAGCTCATCGCGGCGCTCGAGGAGATGGCGGGTGCCGAGGGCGGTGTGGTGATCGCCGGCACTCCCAAAGCCACGAGCGCGGTGCGAAAGGAGCTCGAGGAGAAGATGCCCGGGCGGGTCGTCGATGCGCCCGAGCTCTCGTTCAACTCGCCGCGGGAGGAGTTGCTGGCGGCAGTCGCGGCGGCGGCTTCGATGCTGACGAGGATGCGGCAGGCCCGCCTGCTCGACGCAACGGCCGCCGCCGGTGACCGTGCGAGCCGCGGGTGGAACCAGACCTACAGGGCGCTGGCCGCGGGCGCGGTCGACACGCTGCTCGTCGCGCGTGGGCTCATCGAGTCGTCTCCCGACGACGCGGAGCGGCTCGTCCGTCTCGCGCTCGCGCAGGGAGGCGACGTCGAGGAGCTCGGTGAAGAGCTGGGTGAGCGGCTGATGCAGGAGGCCGAGGGCGTGGCCGCGCGGCTCCGGTACAGGCTGCCGACGTAGCCGGTGTGCGAGCTTCGGGTTGCAGGCGCCGAGGATGGCGTACTCGCAGAAGTCGACCCCGAGCTGCTCACGTAGGGCCGCGCCCACCCTCTCGAGCGCCTCGTCGAAGGGTGCATCGAGCCGGAACTCGAATGCGTTCACTCGACCACCTCGTAGTTGATCATCATGCCCATGTCCTCGTGCTCCAGGTTGTGGCAGTGGAGCAGGAAGATCCCCGGATAGACGAAGCGGACTGCGGCGTCCACCCGCTCGCCCGGCAGCGTCAGAACGGTGTCCTTGAGTCCCGTCTCCCACGGCATCACGCGGGCGCGCCCGCCCGTGCGCGAGAGCACGCGGAACTGCCCACCGTGGACGTGGACGGGGTGGGGGAGCTCGCTCTCGTTCACGAACGTCCAGACTTCGGTCTGATTCATGCGCACGCGCTCGTCGACACGCACCATGTCGAACGTCCGGCCGTTGATCGTGTGGTTCATCATCATGCTCTGGAACGCGAACGTGCGGCGGGGCGTGGCGGCGGTGACGTCGCCGCGGCCGGGAACGTCCGAGAACCGCGTCTAGAGGGCGGGGCTCGGATCCGCCGCCGAGTCCTGCACCACGAACTCCAGGAGGTCCATCTGCTCGCCCTGTGGGATGCCGCCCATCTCGCCCATCCCGCGGCCGCGGCCCATGGCGCCGCCGCGTCCCATCCCATCATCATCCCGGGTATCTGGAAGGGGAGCGAGCGGAGCATAATGCGTTCGCCGGCGCGGCGGGACGAGAAGTCGGCCACCACGTCGGCGCGCTCGGCCGGTGCCAGCATGACGCGCTCGAGCGGGACAGGGGCGCCCAGAAGCCCGCCGTCGCCGCCGACCAGGGTGAGCGGATCGCCGCTGGAGAGCCCGAGGTCGAAGATGCGCGCGCTGGACCCGTTCAGAATGCGCAGCCGATAGCGCGTACGCCGCACGTCCACGGTCGGGTTGGCAACCGCGTTCCCGAAGACGGCGTCCCCGAGATAGCCGAACATCATGTCGGGCCCCATCCCGAGCTGGTACTCGAGCGAGAGCGAGCCCCCGAGTCGCTTGTCCTGGAGGATGAGCGGGATCTCGCAGTCGCCGCTCGGCAGCCCGTACTCGTCGGCTTCGTCGCCCTCGACCACGAGGAGGCCCCCCATCCCCTTGTAGGTCTGGGCGGACGTGCGCATGTGGGTGTGCGGGTGATACCAGTAGGTGCCCGGGCGATTCAGGATCCTGAACTCGTAGGAGTACGTCTCGCCGGGATCGATCGCCCAGCGCGGGTGCCCGTCCGCCTCGTGGGGCACCGCGAGTCCGTGCCAGTGCAGGATCGTGTGCTCGGGGAGCCGATTGACCAGCTCGATGCGCGCCGTCTGGCCCTGCCTCACGCGGATCGTCGGCGAGGGGACGGAGTCGTTCAGCGCCCACGCCTCCACGGTCCCGGGTCCGACGTCGACCATGGCCGGCCTGGCCGTGAGCGTGAGTCCTTCGCCCGTGACGACAGGTATGGCTCGAAGCGCGTGGCGGCTCGCCTGCATGGCGTTGGCACGGCCGAGGCCCACGAGATCATGCGGCAACCACGCGCCGGCCGCGCCGGCGGCGGTCACGCCCAAGAAAGTGCGTCGATCCAACGGAACGCCTCCGGCCGAGGGGATACTCTCCCGCATATCTACGATGGGCGAGGACGCAGGGCGAGCGCTGTCGGGCGCCTTCGGCCGTCCGAGGGTAGGGAGAGTTCCTAGCGGACCGCGACGTCGATGAGGCTCGCGAAGACCGCTTCGTCCACCGTGAGCGTCAGGGGATCCAGTGCCGCGAGCCAGGCGGGCGCGTTGAGGTCGATGACGAGCTCGACGCTCTCCTCTATGTCCACATCGAGGTCGATCTGCCGCGTGACGAGGAGGGTGATGTCCTCGATCTCGACCTCGACCAGACCCACGATCTCCACGCCACCGATGACCAGGCCCGACTCGACCTCCACGTCGATCTCTGTGAAGACGATCTGGAGCTCGCTGTAGCGAGTCGCGGGAATGCGTTGGCGGTCGACGGCATCGGCTTCATTCCGTCCCTGCAGGTCGACGCGCACGCGGAGCTGGTCGTCTCCGAGCGCCAGCGCGTTTCCTGCCTCGGTGACCAGGAAGAGCCGGAACTCGACCTCCACCTCGCCTTCGGGATCGTTCTCGTCCGACGACTGGCTTGGTCCCGAGGGGGACGCCGCGAGCGAGTCCTGTGGCTCCATGCCCGGAGCCGGCTGCGGCGCGGCTGCCGCCTCAGGCTGGTCACCCGAGACGGCCACCGTAGCCTCCCCGAATCCACCTGCGGTCAGGTTGCCGCAGGCAGTCGCGCCCAAGGTGAGGAAGACCATGAGGGCCTGCGCGCTCATCGCGCTCGAGAGTCTTGTCGGTCTATGCATCATCGCCTTCCTGTTCTCTGGGCATTGGAGCGCCGTTGGGTCCTGTGGTACCGAAGACATCCACCCAGGCTTGTCGCATTTGCGTGATCCCGAGCGCCGCGAAGCGCTCCGCCGCCAACCCATGCAGTTGTCGTGCCGCGTCGGTCTCTCCGCGGCTTGCCTCGGACTCGGCGTAGGCCTGGAGCGTGAGCGCCTCCTCCAACGCGGGGAGCGCTCGCTCACGGATGATCTCGAGCGCCCGCTCGAAGAGGACGAACGCATCGACGTTCCCCTCAGAGGAGGCGATGCGGCCGAGCAGGCGGTAGACCTCGGGGAGCTTCGGAACCAAGCTCGCCCGAATGGCCTCGCGCTCGGCTTCCCTCCCGTGCTCGGCAGCGTCCAAGGCGCGCCCCTGCGCGAGCAGACACTCGGCCAGGTTGAGACGGATCGTGACACGGGCTCGCGCACCGGTCGCGACATCGAGTGCCGTGCGGAACCGCGCCTCTGCCTCGGCGACGACACCCTGTGCCATCAGCAGCTGACCCGCCGCGTTCTGCAGAAAGGGTCTCGCGCCCTCGGGATCGGTGCTCGACGCATGCTCGGCGGCCTCGAGCCAGGGCACGCTCTCCTCCAACGCTCCGCGCGAGCGCGCCACGATGTGGAGGTTGAGCAAGGCGTGCCAACGCTCCTGCGCGGGCTCGCCGAGGTCGTCGAGCGCTCGGAGCGCGTCCCGATACCAGCCGGCCGCCTCCGGCCAGCGGCCCTGCTCCTCGAGCACGTTGCCCGCGCCGATCGCGGCTTCGGCCGCGCCTTGGTGATCTCGTAGCGCGAGCGCGATCTCGTGTGAGCGCTCGTAGCGCTCGAGGGCATCCGACAGCCGCCCCTGCGCCCGCGCCGCGCGGGCCCACCGCCGAAGCGCGAGCGCAGCCGGACCGGGGTCCCGCGCGGACCGCGCGATCCGATGGGCCGCGGCCGCGTAGGCCTCCGCTCGCTCGGGCCGCTCGCGGCGCTCCTCGGCGGCCGCGGCGTCCAGAAGCGCCTCGGCGGCGGCGCCTCGGTCTTCCGCGGCGAGCGCGGAGAGGGCGCGGGCGGCGGCCCGGTACAGCGTCGCGAGTCGGCGCGCCTCGGCGGCCGCGAGCTCCTCGACGCTGGCGCCGAGGTCGCCAGGGTCGGCGAGCCTCGATCCGACCGTGCCGAGCTCGCCCGATCCCGACCACATTCTCGCGCGGTCCGGCTCGGAGTGTGCGAGGAGGTGATCGAGGACCGGACGCAGTTCGTCCAGCTCGGGGAGCGCATCCCGGACTTCGTCGAGGGTCAGCTTCCGCATGTACCGTGAGCCATGGCCGGCGTGTCGGTTCTCGACCACGCTTCGGCCGCCCGAAGGATGCACGACGCGTGCACGTTCTGCGTCAGCCCGCCGAGTCCGTGGAACACGTTGTCCGTCAACGACATGAGACGCATCGTGAGCGCCCCCGCCGAGCCGCGCGTCGTCTGCTGTCCGCCCCGAATTGGTGCAGGCACCGCACGGATTCGAGGCCGAAAGCTCTCAGACGCGCCGCGCGGGATCACTTCGCGTCCTCCCCCGCGATGCCGTATGCCTTCATCTTGCGCGTGAGCGTGTTGCGGTGGATGCCGAGTGTCTCAGATGCCTTGCCGATGTGCCCGCCGACCGCGTCGAGGACGCGGCGTATATGGTCCGCCTCCACGGCCTCGAGGGTGAGGGTGGGCGCGTACCCGATCGAGGGGCTGGCTCCCGTCGGCGCCGAGGCCTTCGGCGCTCCAGCACCGACACGAAGGTCGCTTGTCCTGATCACTGATCCCACGGCGAGCAACACCGCGCGATCCATCACATTGCGGAGCTCGCGCACGTTGCCCGGCCACTGCGCGTTCTCGAGGCGCCGGAGGGCCTCCTCCGTGATGGCCGTGACCGGCCTCTGGTGGCGTCGAGCGAAGTGGGCCCCAAAATGGAGGGCGAGCTTGCGAATGTCCGATCCACGTTCGCGGAGTGGCGGGAGGGACAACTCGACCACCGCGAGGCGGTGATACAGGTCCTCGCGAAAGCGCCCGTCGGCGGTAGCGCGTTGCAGGTCCTGGTTCGTCGCCGCGACGACGCGCACGTCCACGGGCTTTCCGCTCTCGGCGCCGACGCGCTCCACCACGCGATCTTCCAGGACGCGGAGCACCTTTGCCTGGAGAACGAGGCTCATGTCGCCGATCTCGTCGAGGAACAGCGTCCCGCCGTCGGCTCTCTCGAAGCGGCCGACGCGACGCGCCACCGCGCCCGTGAAGGCGCCGCGCTCGTGGCCGAAGAGCTCCGACTCGAGCAGATGCTCGGGGATCGCTGCGCAGTTCACGGCGACGAAGGGGCCGCCGATCCGGTCGTTGGCCCAGTGCAGGGCGCGGGCGATCTCCTCCTTGCCGGTCCCTGACTCGCCGGTCACGAGGACAGTGGCGGTCGCGCGTGCCACGCGGGCGACCGTCTCGAAGACGGCGCCCATCGCGGCGCTGTCGCCGACGAGCTGCGGTGCTCCGGCCGGATCACCTGAGGCGTCTTCGGCGGGGGGCGGCAGCGGGACCTCGCGGCCCTCGTCGAGCGTGCCCCGCAGTCGGCGCCGCAGCTCTTCCTCGTTCAGCGGCTCACGCAGCAGCGCGACCGCACCCACGGCCTCCGCGAGGAGCGCGCGGGCGAGCGTGACCTGAGGCGCCGCGAGGAGGAGCCCGCCGCAGTTGCGCTCCTCGGCGATCCGTCTCGCGACGTCGCCGTCCACGTGCTCCGCCGTCAGAGAGGCGACCGTCGCGGACCAAGGCTGCGCGCGGAGTCGCGCGAGCAGGTCGGCCAGCGTGGTCGCGACCACCACCTCGAGCCCCTCCTCGCGAGCGGCGTTCTGCACTGCCCGGGAGGTCGCGGCTCCGGCGAGCACGAGCACGGGGGGAGAGTGAGACACCATGCACCAATATGGTGAGACCTGCCGGGGCGCACACAGGCATATTGGTGCAGGACAGGTCCCCAACGTTCCGTGGTAACGAGCTATATCGTTGTCCCACAAAGACTTCATCGCGAGGCATACCGCTTGCTTTACGCTCTGATCATCCTGCCCGGCCTATCAACCCACGAGGAGTCCCGATCTGATATGTATCTGAGACATTTTGTACCACGCGCCGGCCTCGCCGGCCTCGCGCTGGCGGCGGCGGCGTGTGGCGATTCGACCGGCGTCGGCCGCCCCGGGGTGGTGTCCGTTGACTTCCGCGTCTCGGGCTCGGGTGGGGTGGTGGCTGCGGCCCCGGGGCCGACCACGGCTACCGCGCCTCAGAGGGTCGCTGGTCCGCCCCTGGTGATCGCCGGGACGAACGGCACGCTTACGATCGACGAGATCCTGATCATCATCGACGAGGTCGAGCTGCACAGGGCCGACGGCTCCTGCGACGATGACGGTCCGCTCGACGATGACTGCGGTGACTTCGAGACGCCTCCGCGCTTCCTCGACCTGCCGCTAGATGGCGAGCCCCTGGCGGGCGTGACCACCACCCTTCCGGCCGGCGCGTACAAGAGCCTCGACTTCGAGGTGGAGGATCTCGAAGACGACGAGTCCGATCCGGCCAAGGCGGCCGCGATCGAGGCGGTGCGTGCGCAGATCCTGGCGATCGTGCCCGACTGGCCGAGGAAGGCGAGCACCCTCGTGACGGGATCGTTCGCGCCGAGCGCCGGAGGCTCCATCGATTTCAGGGTCTTCCTGGAGGCCGAGATCGAGGTCGAGCTGGACCTCGTTCCGACCCTCGTGGTCTCCGAGGACGGTGAGGTCAGCCGTGACATCACGGTCGACGTGGCCCCGGAGATCTGGTTCCGGCGCGCGGACGGGTCGGTCCTGCCGCTGCACCTGTACGACTACGACCAGACCAACCAGCTCCTCGAGTTCGAGCTGGAGATGGAGGACGGCTTCACAGAGATCGAGTTCGACTGACGACCGACGACGAGCGCGAGCGAGCCGCTGCGGCGATCCCCCCGCGCCGTGGTGGCTCGGCTCGTCACGCACCATCCGCGTCGCGTACCGGCCGCCTGCTTCCCGGGACTTGCCCTGCGAGCAGCGACTGCACCTATTCGCGGGAGACTCTTCCTGTGACCATGTGCCGCCGGTGACCTCCCACACCGTCGCAGAGGAGGCGGCATGCCGCTTCGATCGGGCATCTACATCGTTCCCACGAATCGCTGGTACATCGAGCGCACCGTGTGGCTCGTCGCCGGCGTCGTGCTGATCGCGAGCACCGCGCTCGCGCTCTGGGCCGACCCGCGTTGGGTGCTCCTGGTCATCGCGACCGGGCTCGCCTCGATCACCGTCGCGCTGACGGGCTTCTGCATCGTGGGCAACGTGCTTTCGCGCCTCGGGTTTCAGGCGGCGCTGGGTGCGCCGCGCGCCGACGGCTCGAAGCTCTACCTCATGCAGACGGACGCGTGGTACCTCGAGCGCCGCATCTACATGGCGGTGGGCATCAACATCTCGATCGCTTCCGTCCTGTCGCTCGTGCACAGTGCGTGGTGGCTCGGGTTCACGGGCTTCGTGGGCGGCGCCATGGTCTGGTTCGCGGCCACAGGCTACTGCATCATGGCGAACGGGCTCTACTGGCTCGGAGCCGAGCCGCGCCTCGCGCCTCTCGTGAAGCCGTCCATGGCTCCGGAGGTCGACGCGGCGGGCGGCTCGATGGTGACGCCGTAGGGTTCCGCGCTCGGGACCTCGATCCAATCCATGATGGCGCTCAACCTGCGCGCGCCGGCCCTCCTTCAGGAGATTCCAGCCCCGGAGGCGATCGAGTCACCCCTTCCGGGCGGCCTCGCGAATGTCGTCCGGTTCTTCCTGAACTTTCCGCAGCCGCTCCAGATTGCCGGCGTCGTCGTGGGTGCGATGTTGGCGCTGGTCGTGGCGGTCGTTCTGTGGCGCCGGCGAGTGTCCGTCTGGACCTGGCTCACGACGCGCCCTCGCGTCGCGTACGCATCGGCCGGAGGACTTGGTGCGATCCTGGTCGTGTCGGGCGCGGGCGCCGGGCTGTGGGGATGGAACTACGTGCAGCACGACAACGGGTTCTGCACCGGCTGCCACGTGATGGGACCGGCCTTCGTGAAGTTCACCGAGAGCGAGCACAGCCAGCTCGAGTGCCACGACTGCCACACGCAGCCGATCAGCGCCAGCATGAGGCAGCTCTACCTGTGGGTGCTGGAGCGCCCCGAGGACATCGGGGAGCACGCACCGGTCGCCACCGAGGTTTGTGCGCGCTGCCACATCCAGGATGATGCCGATGAAACGTGGGAGGCCATCGCGGCGACGCAGGGACATCAGGTCCACCTGACGTCGGACGATCCGGCCCTCGCCACGGTCCAGTGCGTCACCTGTCACGCTCCGGAGGTGCACCGCTTCGCGCCGGCCGAGGCGACGTGCGCACAGTCCGGCTGCCACTTGCCGGCGGAGACGAACATCGTGCTGGGCGGGATGGCCGGGTCCGAGACGACGATGCACTGCTTGGGGTGTCACCAGTACACGGCGCCCGCTGTGGCGGAGGGCCAGCTCGGTGCGGGCGGAATCGTACCGCCGCTCGAAGCGTGTGGCAGCTGCCATGCCATGGCGCCGATCGTCGCCGAGTTCATGCCGGGCGACGATCCGCACCAGGCGGTGTGCGGCGCGTGTCACAACCCCCACACGCAGATCACGCCGGCTGCGGCGTTCACGTCCTGCACTTCCGCCGGTTGCCACACCGATCCGGGGGCGCTCACGCCGTTCCATCGGGGACTGCACGACGACGTAGCGAATGACTGCTCGGTGTGTCACACTGCACACGGCTGGGTCGTGGAGGGCAACGACTGCCGGAGCTGTCACACGGACCTGTCGTAGCGGGTCGCTCCCGGTCGGCGAAAGTGCCGGCCGGCGACCCGCTAGGGTGCTACCGCCGGCGCCCCTGCGCGAGGCCCCTGCTGCGCGCGACGCGCGCGAGCCCGAGCGTGAGCACGAGCCCCACGAACGCGCCGGCCAACAAGTGATCGAGGCCGAGCAGGGGCTGGAGAGCACCCATGAGCCAGCCGTGATCTCCGGCGTGCCCCGCGTGGGCCCAGAGGGCGCTCGGAGCAGCCGCGACGAGTCCGCCGGCGAGCAGCGCCGACCGTGTGAGTCTCCTCATCGTGTCCTTCCTCCCTCGAGTTCAGCGGATCCTCGACTCGGCAATTCACGTCAGCGATCTACCAATCAGCAGATTCGGGGCAGCTGATCGCCCGGAAGCATGTCGACCACGCGCGTGCCGCCGAGCCCCGTGCGCAGCACCACCATCCCGGAGTGCTCCGGTACCGCGCGTCCGACCCTCGCGGCGTCGCTCCCCACTGCGTGCGCGCGGAGCGCGGCGAGCGCCTCGGCCTCGGCCTCAGGGGCGACGAACGCGACCAGCACGCCCTCGTTCGCCACGTACAATGGGTCGAGGCCGAGCATTTCGCACGCGGCCTCGAC
>Ga0214471_10004442_pt1 | contig 10835 bp, 9 predicted proteins | sample RVTome_5_FD_207665 | JGI IMG/M metagenome (GOLD analysis project Ga0214471, IMG submission 207665) | Soil microbial communities from uranium-contaminated site in the Upper Colorado River Basin, Wyoming, United States - RVT142D155 | ecosystem: Environmental > Terrestrial > Soil > Contaminated >... | reverse complement strand
CCGCGTAGCCCAGATCGCGCCAGAATCGGTAGACGCCGAGGCTCGACGCCCGCCACGTCGGATGGGCGTGGTCGGTGATCGCGGCCAGGAGCGTCGGGTAGACCATCGCGGTGCCGAGGCCCTGGAGGGCCGCCGCTACGATCCAGATGCCGTAGGCCGGGACCAGGACGGTGAGCCAGATCGCGCCCGCCTGGATGATCATGCCCCAGGCGATCAAGCCCTTACGTCCGTGGCGGTCTGAGAGTGGTCCCGTCGCGATCTGGAGAAGACCCCAGCAGACCGGATACACGGCTTTCACCACACCGATTCGCTGGACGCCAAGGCCCAGGGCCGCGAAATAGAGGGGATAGAGCCCCCACGACATGCCGTCGTTCAGATTGTTGACGAGGCCGGCCTGGCAGGCGGCGAAGAGGCTGACATTGCCGAGGCTCGTGACGTAGAAGATGCGGCCGAGGGAAGGCGCGCGACTCTCGGGTGTGCGCGGTTCCGAGCGAGACTCCACGGCAACGTGGCCTCGTGTCTCCCGGATCACCAGGATGCTCATGAGGAGGCCGATGACCGAGATCGCGATCCCAAGATAGAAGGGCTGGGGGCGCAGGGCGTAGTGCCCGGCGATGTAGCCGGTGATCCACGACATCAGGCCGACGGCGAAGTAGCCGGCGAACTCGTTCAGACCCAGGGCCAGCCCGCGCCGCTTGGGCCCGACGAGGTCGATCTTCATGATCACCGTCATCGACCAGGCCATCGCCTGGTTGGCCCCGAGCAACACATTGGCCAGGTCGATCCACCACCACGCCGGCGCGTAGATGATGAGAAACGGCACCGGCAAGGCGAGGACCCAGCCCGCCACCAGGATCGGCTTGCGCCCGATCCGGTCGGACAGGCGGGCGGCCACGAGATTGATGACGGCCTTGGTCACCCCGAAGCTCACGATGAACGAGGTGATGGCGGTCTTCGAGGTCAGCCCGAATTCTTGCTCGCCGAGGAGGGGCAGGACGGTCCGCTCCAGCCCCACCATGGCGCCGACGAACGCGTTGAGGAGGACCAGGAGCGAGAACTGCGGCAGGTTCTCGCGAAGGCCCAGCCGGACCTCGCTCACGTTCGGCCGAGATTGTGGCGACGGTTCTCCGCGAACGCCTCCGGCTGCGGTGGGAGATCGGCCAGCACGTAGCGCACGAACTCGGCCTTGGATGGAAGCTGCAGCGCCGGGTTGAAGCGCCGCTCGAAGCCGATCGTGGAGCCGGGCTTGCCGCTCAGCCCCTTGCCACAGGCGGAGCCTCCGAAGTGGGCCGGGAAGACCTCGATGTGGTCCGGAAGCTTGAGGAGCTTGCCGTGGAGGCTCTCGTAGAGCTGCTCCGCGAGCGCTGCTTCTGCACCCTCTCCGAGCAGGTCCGGCCGCCCCACGCCGCCCGAGAAGAGCGTATCGCCGGTGAGCACGAACCAGGGCTCGGGCCCTCGAGTCTTGTCGGTGACCAGGAGGGATACGCCGTCCGGGGTGTGACCCGGCGTGTGCAGCACGCGGACCCGCACGTTGCCAAGGTCGTGCTCCTCCCCATCCTGGAGACCCACGTGAGCGAACTCGACCGGGGCCGACTCGTGGACGAGAACGGGCGCGCCGGTCACCCGCGCGAGGCGCAGCGCCCCGGAGGCGTGATCTGCCTGGACGTGGGTCTCGAAGATGTGCGTGATCCGCATGTTCTTCTGGGCGGCGGCCTCGACATAGGGTTCGATGTCTTGCTGTGGATCCACCACAGCGCAGCTGGCTGCACCCCCTCAGCCGAAGAGATAGCTGGCGCAGCCGGTCTTGGGAGCGAGGAATTGACGGAAGATCATGAGAGTCTCCTTCTTGCCCCGGGCTGGGCGGGTCGGTTGCCTCTAGGTACCTCGGGTCCCGCGATAAGCTCCAATACTGTTTTCTTACTGGCTCAATAGGTTTAGGCTTATGGCATGACGCTCCGGCAGCTCGAGGTGTTCCTCGCCGTCGCCCGCGCGCACAGCTACCGGCAGGCCGCGGAGGCCCTCCACACGAGTCAGCCGGCACTCTCCCAGCACGTGCGGGAGCTGGAGGCGGAACTGGGCGTGCGACTCTTCGATCGCCTCAGCCGCGGGGTCGTCGTGACGGAGGCCGGAGGGCTACTGGAGGAACGTGCAAAGCGGGTGTTCGCGACGCTGACCGACGTTCGCGAGGTCCTGGGGGAGCTCCAAGGGCTCCAGCGTGGGGCTCTTCTGGTCGGCGCGAGCACCACGCCGGGGATCTACGTGCTGCCCACCGTCATCGGCGAATTCCGGCGTCGACATCCCGGGATCGACTTGCGGCTGCGGATCGCCAACTCACGCGTGATCGAGGAAGCTATCCGCGCGCATGAAGTCGATCTGGGGGTCGTCGGCGGCCATGGCCTCGCCCCCGGCGAGGAGTGCCTGGCCGCGGGCCTCGCGGACGAGCTCGTCCTGATCGTGTCGCCGAGGCACCGCTGGGCTCGACGTCGCGAGGTTGCCCCGGCCGATCTCGCGGACGAGCCGCTGTTGGTCCGAGAGGAAGGCTCGGCCACCCGCCGCGTCACCGAGCGGGCGCTGGAGCAGGCCGGGGTAGGTTGGCGCGTGTCGATGGAGCTTGGTCATACCGAGGCCATCAAGCAGGCGGTCATGGCCGGACTGGGTGTCGCCTTCGTCTCGGTGCACGCCGTGCGTGGCGAAGTCGCCAGCCGCCGGCTCGTGGCGATCCGGCTCCGGCGGCTTCGGATCCAGCGGCACTTTCACGTGATCCATAGCGAGGCGCGCACGCTATCGGCCGGGGCTCGAGCGTTGGTCGCCATGCTGTCCGCACCGGCCAAGCGAGGCTAACCGCCGGTCCGCTCAACGCAGCCCGATCAGTGAGGGTGCCGATGGTGCAGGTCCGGGAAGTGCGGGTGGCGGTGACGGAGTGACCCGTGCACATGGAGGTGGCTGTGCGGCTCCCCCGGCGGAGTTCCCGCGTCGTGGGCGTGCTGGTGATGTTCGTCGTGGACGTGGCCGTGCGCGTGTTCGAGTGCCTCGTGCTCGTGCTCGTGGTCGTGCCGCTCGGTGAGGTGAAGCCACACGCCGGCCCCCATGAGGCCACCGGCCAGGAAGGTCTGCCAGGTCAGCGTCTCATGGAGGGCGATAGCGCCTGCGATCGCTCCGACGAAGGGCGCGGTAGAGAAGTACGCTCCCGTCCGAGCGGAGCCCAGGAGACGGAGAGCGAGGACGAACAAGACGAGGCTGGTGCCGTAGCCCAGGAAGCCGACGACGCCCGCGCCGAGGATAGCGGAGGAGGGCGGCCAGGGCGCCTGCTGGACCATGGCCAGCAGGACATTGATCGACCCGGCTGCGATGCCCTTGAGGGTGGTGATCTGAAGCGGGTCGCCACCGGACACTCGGCGAGTCAGATTGTTGTCGATCGCCCAGGCCAGGCACGCTCCGGTGACGAGCAGGACCGAGCCATCCAGCGTGAGCGACTCCGCGGGCTTCCAAGACAGGACAACGGCTCCGCCGGCGATGGCCGCCATGCCGATAGCGATCCGCGCATCGAAGCTCTCGCGGAAGAATGACCAGGCTAGCAGGGCGGTGAAGACACCCTCGAGATTCAGCAGGAGCGACGACTCTACAGCGGTACCGGCGGACAGTCCGTACATGAGCAGCACGGGGCCAATGATGCCGCCGGCGGCGATGGCTCCGCCGAGCCACGGGAGATCCTGCCGCCTTAGCGGCGCGTCGGCCCCCTCGTGTCCGACGATCTGCTGGGCCAACCGATAGAGGCCAAGGCCGAGGCCCGAACCGAGATAGAGCAGGCCGGCGAGCAGCCACGGATCGACCGTGCCGGCCAGCAGCTTGGCCGCCGGGGCGCTGAGACCGAACAGCGCCGCCGCGGCCAGCGCGAGCCCGGGACCGCTCCGGCTGAGGTTCATGACGCCATCCTACCGCCGACCAGCCCTGCCGAGCGCCCGAGGGAATCGCCTTGACCTTCCAGTAGCTGGAAGGACTATCGTTGCCGGTGCATCCGAGCCATGGAGGTGAGCCGATGACCCATGCTCTTACCATCGGGCAGCTCGCCAAGGCGACTGGCGTGGCGTCGAAGACAATTCGCTACTACGAACAGATCGGCGTGCTGCCGACCCCGAGCCGCTCCGCAGCCAGGTATAGACAGTACGACCAGTCCGGTGTACAGCGGCTGCGTTTCATCCGGCGGGCTCGCTCCTTGAGGGTGCCGCTCCGCGAGATCAAGGCCCTGGTCTCGGCTCTCGAGGGTGGACGTCCGCGCTTGCGTCCTCGGCTCCTGGCTCTGGTCCGACAACAGCTCTCGGCGGTGCAGCACCAGTCCGGCGAGCTCCAACTGCTGCAGCAGCAGCTTGAGCAAGTATTGCAGCGGCTACTGACCTCGCCTCGTCGGCGTCACAAGGATGGATGTCGGTGCCTCGAGGTCGAAAGCAGGTGACTTCGCGTCACCCTGGCTCGGAGCAGCGCTTGCCGGTCTCGGTGCTTGCCGCGGCGTTCCTGTTCAATCTGGGGCAGGGGGTTCTCCGCCCGTCGCTGCCGCTCTATCTTCAGCGGTCGTTCACCGCGAACTATCGGATGGTCACCTTGATCCCGGTGGTCTTCGGCGCCGGGAAATGGATCGCCAGCCTGCCGACCGGATACTTGCTGGACCGTCTCGGACGTCCGCTGATGATCTGGGGCTTGCTGCTGGTCGCGATCATCGACCTCGCGAGCATCATGACCTCCAGCTACCGCGTCTTTCTGGGCTTCCGAGCCCTCGGAGGGGTGGGCTGGGCGATGTTCGCCACGGTCGCGACCACCGCCATGGTGAGTGTCCCGGCCGTTCAGCGACGTGGCCGTGCCGTGAGCTTGTTACTCATGAGCGAAACGGCCGGATTACTGCTGGGGAGCGCGGTCGGCGGCTGGCTGTATCAGGGTGTCGGAGCCGTGAGCCCATTCATCTTCGAGTCGGCGTGCATGCTGGTAGCGGCGGTCGCGGTGGGGCGGTGGGCGTCACGGCCAGCTCGCCGCTCACCGGTGACGGGAGGATCGCACGATTGGCGTTTGCTCAGGACGGTGCTCCGGACGCCCGGGGTGCTCGTCATGGGCGTGACGAACGCGGTGCTGATTGCCATCCAGACCGGTGTCCTCGTCTTCCTCTTCCCGCTCTACCTGGCCAACCGGGTCGGGGTAGGCCCAGAAGCTATCGGGTTCTTCGTCAGCCTGGGCGTCCTCGGACGACTGCTGGCGCTATGGGTTGGAGGCAGCGGCTCGGATCGATGGGGCCGCATGCCCGTGTTGATTCCAGGCTTGCTCATCTATGCCGCGCTGCTCGGAAGCCTGATTCTCCTGAGGGATGCGGTCGCACTCGGCTTGTGGAGTCTCGTAATTGGCGCCGCTGCGGGTCTCGTGGCTCCCCTGCCCACGGCCATCATCGGCGATCAAGTCGAGCCATCCCTTCAAGGCGTGGCGATCGGCTGGCTCCGCATGATGACCGATAGTGGCCAGATCGTCGGGCCTCTCGTGATGGGGGTCTTGGCAGATGGCGTGGATCTCTCTACGCCCTTTGTCGTGGGGTCGGCATTGTTGCTGATGGTTGCTTGGCAGTGCCGCCGCCAGGGCAAGGCGATGTTGTAGGGAGAGGAGGGTCGCGAGGTCACGTACGTGCTGCAGCCCCAATTTAGGGCCTTGGCCGGTCATCCTCTGTCGCGGCCATGCGCGCGAGCTGGCGGATGATGGCGATTCCGAGGTTGGGATTGGTACGAACGAGGTGTTCGAGGCGGTCGGCGGGAACGACGAGAAGGGTGACGGGCCCGATGGCGAGGGCGGTGGCCGAGTGGGGCCCGTCGCTGAAGAAGGCCACCTCCCCGAGCAGATCCCCCTTGGCCAGAGTCCGAAGCACCCGCTCCCCATCCGGCGTGCGTCTCCGGACCTCGACCGTTCCGTCGTGCACGAGATAGGCCTCCCGCTTTCCAGCATCCCCCTCGCGGAAGACCACCTCTCCCGGCCCGAAGCTCCGGGACTGCATCCCTGCGATTCGACGACCCGGCGCGGCCATTGGCAGTCATCCTAGACGAATTGAGGGTCCGCTCGTCACTTTACCGGGAGTGGGCCAGGTTGTGTCGTCCGGTGCTGATATGTCATCCGGCGCGTCGGTCGGCGTGCGGATGCGGCGCCTTCCCCCATTTCTTGATGGCCCTGCACTTTTCGCTTGACGGGCTCCAGCGTGTGCCCCTGGTGCGCCCTGGATCGGCTGAGGGAGTGGCCGCTGTGCGCCTCATCTCCGGCGCGTGCTGCGCGGGCGCGCCGGCGGGAGCGAGCGATCATGCCGGATCCCATATTCACGCGTCCTGGTGGCGCCCAGAGGGTGGCGATATCGGGGTGTAGAGTCGTCCCAGCAGAAAGGGGGACTCGCCATGGAGACATGCCCGCCGGATTTTCCCAGCCCGTTGCAGCCCACGCCGCCGCGCATCGCGGAGCTGGATCGCCTGGGCGACCAGATCGCCGAGCTCTCGGCCCACCTCGAGGCGGCGACGGCCCGCCTGCTGGCCCTCATCCGCGAGTTCGACGCCCGCGGGGGCTGGAACACGGGCTTCCGCTCCTGCGCCGCGTGGCTGGCGTGGCGAGTCGGACTCGCCCCGGGCGCCGCCCGGGAGCACGTCCGCGTGGCACGCGCGCTCGGGACGCTGCCGGGCCTGGCCGCAGCGCTGGCGCGGGGAGAGCTCTCCTACGCCAAGGTCCGCGCTCTGACCCGCGTGGCCACGCCGGAGACCGAAGCCCGGCTGCTCGCGGTAGGGCGCGCGGGGACGGCGGTCCATGTCGAGCGCATCGTGCGAGGCTGGCGCCGCGTGGACCGGCAGGCCGAAGCGCGTGAGGCCGCGCGCCAGCACGCGGGCCGGGCGCTGCACGTCTACCAGGATGAGGACGGCACCGTGGTCCTCCGCGGGCGCCTGGCGCCGGAGGTGGGCGCGCTGCTCTTGCGGGCCCTGGACGCGGCCCGCGAGACGTTGTACCAGCGGCGGCGCGCCAACGAGACCGTCCTGGCGGCCACCGACCCGGCCGCGGCGGTCCCGACTCGGCCGCAGCAGCAGGCCGACGCGCTCGCCCTGCTGGCCGAGGTGGCCCTGCATCACGAGCTCGATCCTGGGGCCCCAGGGGAACGGTATCAGGTGGTGGTCCACGTCGACGCGGCGGTGCTCGCGGATCCGGATCAGCCGGGGCAGTCGGTGCTGGAAGACGGCCTGCGCGTTCCCGCGGGAACGTCGCAGCGGCTGGCGTGCGACGCGAGCCGGGTGGTGATGCGGCACGACGCGGACGGGCAGGTGGTGGAGGTCGGCGCCCGGACGCGGACGATCCCGCCGGCGCTGCGACGCGCGCTGCACCACCGAGACCGGGGCTGCCGGTTCCCGGGGTGTCAGGTCCGGATCGGGCAGGGGCATCACGTGCGGCACTGGGCGCAGGGCGGCCCGACGACGTTGTCGAACCTGGCGTTACTATGTCGGCGGCATCACCGCGCGGTGCACGAAGAGGGCTACCAGGTCGAGCGTGGGTCCGACGGGGCGCTCCAGTTCCGGCGGCCGAACGGCTGGGTCGTGCCCGAGGTGCCGGCGCCGGCGGCCGTGCCCGCGGATCCGATCGCGGCACTCCGGGCCCAGCACGCGGAGCAGGGGCTCCGGCTTCACGCGCGCACGGGACTTGCCCAGTGGCTGGGGGAGCGGCTGGACGTGGGCTGGGCGATCGGCGTGCTGCATCCGCTGGCCACACGAAACGACCGATCCCGTCCATCACCAGACGGTCGAACCGAGTAGACGCGAGCCTACGTCCCGCGCGACGTTCCGGAAGTAGAAGTGGCGGAAGATTGACCGTCCGGTGTGCGGTAGGATACGGCACTGATTCGCATGGGGGTCGGGGCTGACCCGGTTTGGAGGAGCACAATGTCCGAATTCCCGCAGTGCCTGCTGATCGTGACCGCCGAGGTCGACCCGGGGGTCGAGGCGGAGTGGAATCGCTGGTACGACACGGTCCACCTGCCGGACGCTACGAGGAGTTCGGCCAGGGGTTCCCGATCCTCACGTTTGCGCCGGCGGGGCTGCAGTGGACCATCGAGGTCTGGAGCCGGCCGGCCGCGCCCATCAACCCCACCACGCTGGTCCATTGCGGCGCTGACCGCCCTCGCCCCGAAGTAGACCGAGCCGCCGTTCGTGGTCGCGCACCTCGTGGTCCTGGGGCTCTTCATCGCGCTCACCATCGTGGCGGCGAGGAAGGCCCGGGGCTGACGCGCTCAGCCCTTCCGAGCGCCCTTGCCGTCCTTGTGGACCAGCGCGACCGCGGCCTCGGGCGTGAGGACGCGGAAGGCCATGGTCTCGACCAGGTAGAGCCGCACCGCCTTGTCGGTGTGGCTCTGGTAGGCGATCGAGAGGTCGCGGCCGATCGTCAGCTCGAAGTCGCCCCCGCGGAGGCTCAGCACCACCGCGCCCTTGACCGCGGGCGCCCACACGAGCGGGCCGTCCACCAGCTTGCGGACGACGTTGAGCACCGGGTACCCGCCGTCGCCCACCGCCTGGGTGAGCCCGGTGTAGTAGCGGGGCCCCATGGCGATGGCGTAGGGCCCGTCGACGCCGGCCAGACGCAGGAGCCGCGTCGCCTCCGCGATGCTGTGCGGATATTCCTGGTAGTCGTCGGGGATCGGCAGGATGGGATGGGCGGAGGCCTGGTCGATGCCCTTGATGCCGCCGGCCGCGTAGCCGTGGAAGATCGCGGTGTCCTCGGCGGAGGCGATGCGGGTGGCCGCATCGATCAGAGGCTGGAGCTCCGGGTCTTCCGCTCCGCGCTCGACCGCATCCATCTCCTCGCGCGAAAGCTCGAAATAGGAGCGCAGCTCGACCAGGGGCAGCACCTGCCGGCGGGAGGCCTCGATGTCGGCGGCCGGCGCGCTGCTCAGCGGCTCTCGGCCCCCGGTGTTCACGGCGGCGGCGGTCGGGCCGAGCGGCCCGTCGAAGTCCACGAGCTTCCGGCCGGCGAGCTTCAGCTTGAGGACACGGCTGGCCTCGGCATCGATCTCCTTCCACGCCGCGGTCGAGATGGGGGCGAGCTCCCGCTTCAGGTTGTTCATAGCCCCTGTCCCCCCTTCAGGCTGCCGATGCCGAGCGAGCCGCCGCCTCCGCCCGCCGCGTCAGCGCCCTCCTCGCCACCGCCCGCACCCGCCTGCTCGCGCGCAGTGAGCGAGCCGCTCGTGAAGAGGTATTCTTTGAGATGCGCATCCATCGTCGCGTCACGCCGCCGGTACCACTCGAGCAGCATGGCGAAGTGCTCCTTCTCCTCGTCGCGGTTGTGGGCCAGGATCTCCTTCAGCGCCTGGTCGGTCGCCGCGTCGACGCGCTGATCGTACCAGTCGGCCGCCTCCAGCTCTTCCTGCATGGAGGTCAGCGCCCGGTGGTTGTCCAGAGTCTCCGGCCGGAGCTTGCTTTCGGATTCGTGGTATCCCGCCGAGTTCGCCATCACCGCTCCTCTGAGAGATTGTCAGCGCGCCGCGGGGGCGCCGGTCGAGCGAGGTCACGATACCCCAGCCGCAACCGCGCTTCAACCGGAGTCACTCCCCGCGGAGCGGCCCGTGTTATCTTTGGGCCGCGCGGAGGACACCATGGCCGGGACACTCATCGCCAATACGACGGTCCTCGATGGCAGCGGAGCGGTACCATTTCCCGGCGACGTGCTGGTGGAGGGCCAGCGCATCGTCGCGGTGCAGCGCGGTGGGAGCCTGCCGCGCGGAGCGGCGCGGGTCATCGAGGGCGCGGGCGCCACGCTGATGCCGGGGCTGATCGAGCCGCACGGCCACGTGAGCTACCCCGACGCGGCCCGCAACTCCGATTTCACGCGGCTGCCGCCCGAGGAGCACGTGCTGGTGACCATGCGCAACGCCAAGACGCTGCTCGACTGCGGGTACACGAGCGTGCTGTCGGCGGCCTCGGCCAAGCCGCGGCTGGACATCGTGATCCGGAACGAGATCGAGGCCGGCCGCATTCCCGGCCCGCGCTACCTGGCCAACGGCCCGGAGATCACGGTCACCGGGGGGCTGGGTGACGAGAACGCGCTGCACCTGCCGCATCTGGAGACGCCGACCTTCGCTTGGGTGGCCGACGGGCCCGACGAGATCCGGCGGATCTGCCGGGTGCTCGTGCGCGAGGGCACCGATCTCTTGAAGCTCAACATCTCGGGCGACACCGGGCCGCGACACTCGCGCTCCCAGCGCGCGGTGATGACCGACGCCGAGGTGGCGGCGGCCATGGAGATCGCGCGGGCCGCCGACGTGCGGGTGTGCGCCCACGCGCGCAGCGCGGAGTCGGTGAAGATGTGCGTGCGGCACGGAGTGGGCATCATCTACCACGCCAACTTCGCGGACGAGGAGGCTCTCGACCTGCTCGAGGCCAACCGCGACTGGTGCTTCGTCGCCCCCGCGGTGGGCCTCACCTACCAGGCGTGCTACGCGGGGAGCGAGTGGGGATTCACGCCCGAGATGGCGCGCGAGCGCGGCCTCCTGGAGGAGCTGGAGGTGTCGGTGACCACCATGGGCCGGATGCGCAAGCGCGGCATCCGCGTGCTGCCGGGCGGCGACTACGGCTTCGCCTGGAACCCGCACGGGACGTACGCGCGGGACCTGCTGCTCTTCGTCGACGTGCTCGGCTTCTCGCCGATGGAGACGCTGGTCGCGGCCACCCGGATGGGCGGCGAGATCATGGGGCGGCCGCACGAGCTGGGGCAGGTGAAGGCGGGCTACCTCGCGGATCTGCTGCTCGTCGACGGCGACCCGCTGGCCGACATCAAGCGGCTCCAGCGACCGGACGCGC
>Ga0214471_10004440_pt1 | contig 10837 bp, 9 predicted proteins | sample RVTome_5_FD_207665 | JGI IMG/M metagenome (GOLD analysis project Ga0214471, IMG submission 207665) | Soil microbial communities from uranium-contaminated site in the Upper Colorado River Basin, Wyoming, United States - RVT142D155 | ecosystem: Environmental > Terrestrial > Soil > Contaminated >... | reverse complement strand
TCGGCTCTGCTCGATGAGCCTTCACGCAGACCGACCACGACGTCGACGCCCGACTCCTTCAGATTGAGGGCATGGGCATGGCCCTGGCTGCCATAACCGATGATGGCGACCTTCTTCGCTTTGATCAGGTCGAGGTCGCTGTCCGAGTCGTAATAGATCGTTGCCATGATCCGATTGTGGTCGGTTTGGCGCTGAGATGAAATCCAACGTCTTAGGATCCACGGCCATGACCCAGAAGATCAGATCTCAGGATGTGACCGAAGGCGCGGCCAAGTCCGGGGCACGAGCAATGCTGCGCGCCGTCGGTTTGACCGACGACGACTTCTCAAAGAGCCAGGTGGGGATCGTCTCGGCCGGCAACGAGGTGACGCCGTGCAATCTCACCGGCCCCGAGTTGGCCAAGCAGGCCAAGACCGGTGTCGTGCAGGCCGGGGGAGTGGGTCTGGTCTTCTCCACAATTGCCGTCTCCGACGGCATCTCGATGGGTCACGAGGGGATGCGAGCCTCCCTGGTCTCGCGTGAGGTGATAGCCGATTCGGTCGAGTTGGTCATGCACGCCGAGCGTTTCGACGCACTGGTGGCAATCGCCGGCTGTGACAAGTCCCTGCCCGGGATGTTGATGGCAGCGGCCCGTCTCGATCTGCCGGCAGTCTTTCTCTACGGCGGGTCGAGTCTTCCCGGGCATCTCGGGGGGCGGGACATCTCGATTGTCGACGTCTTCGAAGGGATCGGGGCCGAGTCGGAGGGCAAAATCACGGTCGAAGAGTTGCTGGAGATCGAGCGGGCGGCCTGCCCCGGGGCCGGTTCCTGTGCCGGCATGTTCACCGCCAACACCATGGCCTCGGTGGGTGAAGCGATCGGGATGGCGTTGCCGGGGTCGGCTTCCGTCCCTGCAGTCGATCCCCGACTGGCCGGCTACGCCGAGCGCTCAGGCCAAGCGGTGATGCGTCTCCTGGACAACGGGACACGGCCCCACGAAATCCTCACCCGACCCGCTTTCGAGAATGCGATCACGACCGTGATGGCTCTCGGCGGCTCGACGAACGCGGTCCTTCACCTGTTGGCCATCGCCCACGAGGCGGGGGTCGAGCTCGAGTTGGAGGACTTCGACCAGATCTCCCGGCGCACCCCCCACCTCGGTGACCTGAAGCCCTTTGGCCGCTATCACATGGTGGACCTGGATCGGATCGGGGGAGTGCCCGTGGTCCTCCGCGCCCTGCTCGATGAGGGTCTCCTCCACGGCGACGTTCTCACGGTGACCGGCGAGACGATGGCGGAAAACCTGCGTGACGTGACCTTCGACCCCGATCAGAGCGTCATCGCGGCACCATCCAGCCCGCTGGCATCTGAGGGGGGAATCGCCGTCCTTCGAGGCAACCTCGCTCCGGAGGGGGCATTGGTCAAGGTGGCCGGCGTCGACCTCGAGACCTTCGAAGGCCCGGCTCGGGTCTTCGAAGGAGAGCAGGGGGCCCTGGAGGCGCTGTTCGACCACAAGATCTCCCATGGTGACGTGGTGGTTATCCGGACGGAGGGGCCCAAGGGTGGTCCCGGGATGAGGGAGATGCTCCAGATAACTGCGGGGATCAAGGGTGCCGGCCTGGGCAAGGATGTGATGCTGATCACAGACGGGCGCTTCTCCGGTGGCACCACTGGCTTGTGCATCGGTCACGTCGCACCGGAATCGGAGGTGGGCGGTCCGATGGGTCTCGTGGAGGATGGAGATCGGATCAAGGTGGACCTCCCGTCCCGGCGTCTCGATGTCCTTGTCGACGAAAGTGTGCTGAGGGAGCGGGCATCGAAGTGGTCGCCACACCCGGCCCGATACGAAACCGGCGCGCTGGCCAAGTATGCACGTCTGGTCGGCTCGGCTCAAATGGGGGCGGTGACCAACTAGCTTGCTTTGCGGTGAACGCAGAGCCGGGAGCATCGGGCAAGAGCACGGATCGTCGAGGCTTCTTTAGTCGTGCCGCCCGTGGAGCGAGCGAAAGGGTCCTGGGTGTCGTCGACCCTGACGTGGTGTTGGAGCACGTCGATGTCAATGCGTTGCTCGATCGGGTCGACGTCAATTCATTGCTAGATCGTGTGGATGTCGAGCGTTTGCTCGATCGAGTGGACGTCGATCGTCTCCTGGAGAGAGCCGACATCGATGCGCTCATGGAGCGGTTGGATGTGCGGGCGCTGGTCGACCGGGCCGGCATCCCCGAGATCGTGGCGGACAGCACCAGTCATCTGACCGGTTCTGCACTCGACCTCTTCCGCAAGCCCATCGTGGGTATCGACGAGATCACGTTTCGAGGCTTGAACCACCTCGTGGGAAGGGACGCACGCCAGTTTCCGCCTGGTCCCGGGAGGTTGCTCACCTGGGTCGACGAGAAGACCGAGCACGACCCCGCGCTGCGCACGGGCCGCTACGCCGGGCCCGTGACCCGGTTGATTGCTTTCATCCTCGACAGCCTCATCGTCACCACCGGTTTCACGGTCATCGTTGCCGGCGCGTCGTTTTTTCTCGACCTGGTCGCCGCCCGCCGCTTCGATCTGGCTGGTCGAGGGGTGTGGTTCGTTGTCGCCTTCGTCGTCTGGGCTTTCCTCTATCTGTGGCTGTCGATAGCAGTGTTCGGCAAGACGTTGGGCAAGACGGTCATGGGGGTTCGGGTGGTCGGAGCCGATGGATCGATCGCATTACAGAGTCGTCAAGCCCTGATCCGGGCAGTTACCTACCCGTTGAGCTTCTCGGTGCTCGGCCTGGGCCTGGTCGGCATTGTGTTCGGCCGGGAACGCCGGGCATGGCACGATCATCTGGCGCGTACCACGGTGGTGTACGACTGGGGGAGTCGCGCCGCTCGCATGTCCACCCCGCTTGCCGACTGGTTGGAGCGCAAAGGATCCGTGCCGTGACCCGCTCGGATGTCCCGATCTCGGGTCAGCGGAATCGATGGGGCGAGGTGGTAGCCGGGTCCACGCCGGCCTGGGCCAGCTCGGCCGGCAGTCCTGTTCCCAACACCTGACTCGCCAGGAGGGCCCCATAGGCGGGAGAGGTCATGATTCCTGTGCCGCCCTGGCCGACCAACCAGAAGAACCCGGGTGCAGTTGGGTCCTCTCCGATGACGAGGTCACGATCCGGGGCGAATGTGCGAAGCCCGGCCCATTGAGAGTTGACCGTGCGGATGTCGAGGGTCGTCGCCTGGTTTATTCGTTCGATGGCAAGGGCAACGTCTTCCATCTCGGGTCTCGAGTCCATTGGCTCCGAAGGCGTCTCCTCGGCGAGCGAGCAGAGGAGCTGCACCCCGTCCGGGCGGAAGTAGAAGTTGTGCTCGACGTCGACCACCATCGGCCAACGGGAATAGCCCTCGTCGCCAGGAACCATGAAGGCGGTACGACGCTTGGGCTCCAGCCCGATCGGCTCCACTCCTGCCATGACGGCTACCAGGTCTCCCCACGCCCCCGACGCGTTGACTACGACCGAGCAGTCGAGAGACCCATTCCGCGTGGTGACACGCCAACCCGTGTCGAGCCTGGTCACAGCGGTGACCGGTGAGGAGAGCCGGATCTCGGCTTTGTGGCGGCGGGCGATGCGTACGAAAGCCTGATGGAGGGCAGCGACATCGATGTCTCGTGCGCTTGGCTCGTAGAGACCCCCGGCGATGCGATCCGGCCGCAACTTGGGGACCAGATCGAGGACTTCGGCGGTGTCGACCAGCTCTGAGCCGGCTCCCGACCTGCCCCCCTCGTCGGCGATCTCATGGAGGAGCTCGACTTGTGTCTCGTCGGCAATCCACAGTGCCCCCCGGTCGGTGAGGAGCGGGCCGTCGGTCGTTCCTTCCGGGGGATCTTCGAGGAAAGTCTGACTGGCCAAGGCCAGTGGGCGAGAGCCCTGCCCGCCATAGTTGACGACGAACAGTGCAGCTGAGCGCCCGGTGGTGTGAAAGGCGAGGCTTTGCTCGGTTTCGAGCAGGATGACCGATCCGTGTGGTGATAGATGGGCGGCCGCCGCCAGACCCGCAATTCCACCGCCCACCACCACGAAGTCGGTCACGGAGAGACCACAACCCGCCCGATGACGTTTCGCCCCGCCACCCACCGGAAAGCATCCACGGCCTCCTCCAATGGGTAGGTCTTCTGCACCACGGGTCGCAAGGTGCCGTCTTCCACCCAGCCCATGATCACATCGTTGTTGGCGGCGCTCTTCTCCGGCTCCTCGATGTTGAACCGACCCCAGAACACCCCGACGATCGAGTTGCCCTTCACCAGATTCAGATTGATGGGGATGTTGGGAATACTGCCGGAGGCGAATCCGACTACGAGGAGTCGTCCCTTCCACTTGGTGGAACGAAGGGCGAGCTCGGTGGACTCGCCCCCGACCGGGTCATAGACGACGTCGACTCCTTCACCCGAAGTGGCGGCTGCTATCCCCTCGCGCAGCGGGGTTTGGTCATAACGCAATACGTCGTCGGCGCCCGCCTCTCGCACCGCGGCGGCTTTCTCCTCCGAGGAAACTGCGCCGATCACCCGGGCTCCAAGTGCCTTGCCGATCTGGATGGCGGCGAGTCCCACTCCACCGGCGGCGCCGAGAACCAGGAGCGTCTCGCCTTCTCGCATGTCGGCTCGGTCCACCAGGGCGTGATACGACGTCCCGTAAGCGACGGGTATCGCTGCGCCGGCTTCGAAAGTTACCTGGTCAGGTAGCCGGGAGATTGCCCCCGGGTATGCGGCCGCTCTTTCCGCCATCGCCCCGATACCGACGAAACCGCAGACACGGTCGCCATGGGACCACCCATCGAGCCCATTCGCCGAGACGACCACTCCGGCGAGCTCACCGCCGGGGATGAAGGGCAACTCGGGCCGGGTCTGATACTGGCCTGCCACCATGAGAATGTCGGCGAAGTTGACCGCGGCCGCCCTGACTTCGACGAGCAGGGTCCCGGGCATTGGTTCCAAATCGGGGAGGTTGTCAACCCTGAGAGCTTCGAGTCCTTGGTAACTGTCACAGATCAGAGCGCGCATTCGGCCAGCCTACGGACACCGGCGCTCCTGCTCTGACACAATCAGGTTGTGGCCGTGGAGCCGATGCCTTCGAAGTTCGAGCTACCCGACCCGCGTCTGGCCGACGGGGATGTGGTTGCCGTTGGAGCCGACCTCGAGCCGGGGACACTTCTCCAAGCATATCGCAAGGGAATGTTCCCGATGAACCTGCCTGACGGTCATCTCGGTTGGTGGTCACCGGTCGACCGGGCGATTCTCCCGCTGAGCGGGTTGCACATCAGTCGTTCCCTCCGCCAGTCGACCAGACGGTTCCAGGTCTCGGTTGACGCCGACTTCGAAGGTGTCATCCGGGGGTGTGCCGATCCGGGGCGGGGAGATCCCTGGATTACTCCGGAGTTCGTGGACACCTACATCCAGCTCCATCGTCTCGGCTGGGCCCACTCGGTTGAAGTCTGGGACCACGAGAGCCGGCTGGTGGGGGGTCTCTACGGGGTGTCGATCGGGGGGTTGTTCGCCGGTGAGTCGATGTTTCACGATGCTCGTGATGCCTCCAAAGTCGCACTGGTCCACCTGGTGGTGGTGATGAGCCAAGGAGAGGGCCGATTGCTCGATGTCCAATGGCAGACCCCGCACTTGGAGTCGTTGGGGGCGGTGGTGATCGGACGTGACGAGTACCTGACGCGTCTCGCGGATGCCCTGCCGGGTCCTGATCCGTTCGCTTCCGCACACGAAAGTGACAGCTTGTAAAGTCGCTTGCCTGTCCTGGAGGATCGTTGCGGGCCGTCGTCGCCGGAGTTGATCTCAGCACTATGGGCCGTCGGGTGGCCGAACGGGCCCGGATGGTGGCTGAATCGTCTGGTGTCCCCCTTCATCTTCTTCATGTGCTGGAGCCCGTCGGCGAGGCGATGATCGAGCCGAGCATTGCTCGTCTCATGAGGCAGTACCAGAGAGACGAGGCCCACAAGCTCGCCGAGTGGATCAAGGAGCGAGCCGAGGTCCCGGTGGAACTGGAAGTGGTCAAGGGCTCGCCTTCGTGGGAGCTGACCGCTCGAGGCAAGACGGCCAGCATGGTGGTCGTCGGGTCGTCCTCCATCGATGCGTTCTCGGTAGGCCCGGTGGCCAAGCGGGTGGCTCGCAAAACGGTTGTCGACACCCTCGTCGTTCGTCGTCAGCCCAGGGTGGCATATCGAAAGATCGTCGCCGCAGTCGACTTCTCCGAGCACTCCCGGGTCGCGGTCAACCGCGGGCTCGCTCTCTTCCCCGAAGCCGAGATGACCGTCCTCTACTCCATGCCTTCGAGGTTCGACTCGATTCTGGCTGAGGCAGGCTTGTTCAAGGAAGAGCTGGAGGCTTCCCGGGACTCCCGGCTGGGTCTGGCCGAGGAGCGCATGGAGGAGTTTGCAGTGACCTGGGATGGTGCGGTTCGCACCCTGGTGGTCGATGGGCCGCCCTCTCACACGATCGAGGAGGTCGTGAGGCGTCGCGGGGCCGACCTCGTTGTCGTAGCCAGCCGGGGAGCCAGCGCAACACGCATGGTTCTGCTGGGCACGGTGGCGGAGGGTCTAGTGACCCAAGCCCCGTGTGACGTGCTCGTGGCTAGGTCGCGGGCTCCGTTTCGTCGTCCTTGACCTTCCCGCTGGCAGGGGGGAACCTCAGGGTGAACGTTGTTCCAGACGCGTCCGAGTCGACCGAGATGGTTCCGTTGCTCCTGGTGACGATGGTGTGGACGGTGTGCAACCCGAGACCAGTGCCCTTACCTGGCTCTTTTGTGGTGAAGAAGGGATCGAATATCCGGTCCCTCACCTCGGGGTCGATACCGGGGCCAGTGTCCGCGATGCTCACCACAACGTCGCCACCCTCATGTGTGACGCGGATGGTGAGGGTTCCTTGACCGTTCATGGCATCGCCGGCGTTGTCGATCAGGTTGGTCCAAACCTGGTTCAGGTCTCGGCCCGATGCTTCGATGTTGGGGAGGTCGGGGTCGATCTCGAGGGCGACGTCGATCCCTCGCAGCTTGTACTTGAGCAGGATCAGGGTGTCCTTGATCCCCTCGGCGGGGTGGATCTCCTGGATCGGGGCCTGGTCGAGGTACGAGTAGTTCTTGACCACCCGGACCAATTCCGTGATTCGGTTCACCGCGATTCGGGCCTCGTCGAGCACCTGTGACGCCAGACATCGCAGACCCAACCAGCGGGCGAACAACGCCCTCGTCTGGTCACTCAAGCCGTCGGTCGCATCCTCGAGCACCTCGATGCTGAACCCATCCGCTACCAGCGCCGGCGCCAGATCCCAGGCGCCTTCGACATCGAGATTGGTGAGCCACGTCTCCACCCGGGCCTCCAGGTCGGAGCGGGTGAGCGGATCCAGGTCGTCGCGTTTCTCGGCGACCGGGATCTGGCGGTTGGTCAGCTCACCGCTGGCGGCCAGCCTGACTGCGGCATCTCCCAGAGCCTGGTAGATCTCTTGGGCCCGGGCCATTGACCGGCTCACCGCGGCCGCCGGATTGTTCAACTCGTGCATTAGCTGGGCTGCCATCCGACCGAGGGCGGACATTCTCTCGTCGTGGCGGAGGGTGTCTTCGATCCCGCGCAGACGGGAGGTCACGGTGCGAAACATCCGGCGAACAACCCGCGAGTCGCCAATGAGGGCCTCGAAAGCCTCGGCCGGGATTCGGATCAGGGTGGCATCCGTCGCGGTCGTCACACTGGCAGTTCGGGGCGCATTGTCGAGGAGGGCGATCTCCCCTACGACCTCCCCGGGCCCGAGGGAGGCCAGCACCACTTCACGGTCATGCCCCCGCTTGGAGACACGAAGCTCTCCTTCAACAACAACGTACATGTCCTCGGAAAGAGAGCCCTCTTCGATGACTTGGGTGCCGGCGGGAACCTCGAGCTTCTCTGATTCGCGGCATACCCGCTCGAGCAGGAGTTGGGGGAGGTCGGAGAAGTAGGGGAGCCCCCGGAGGACGTCGGCGATGCTGGTCAAAGTGAGGTCAGGTGGTTGTGGACGAAGCGGATCGCCGTGGCTCCTTCGCCAACGGCGCCCGCTACCCGTTTGATCGACCCGTGCCGCACATCGCCGGCGGCGAACATCCCGGGAACGCTGGTCTCGAGCGGTAGAGGATCACGCTCCACGTTCCATCCAACTAACGGCCCCAGATCGGTTCCGGTCAGCACGAATCCCCGATCATCCAGTTGAACCAGATCGCTCAACCACTCGGTGTGAGCCGTCTGGCCGATGAAGATGAACAGAGCGCCGGCGTCGACTCTTTCCTCTTCGGACGTCTCCCGATCGCGCAGGACCAGAGCCTCGAGATGAGTGTCGCCGATGGCCGAGACCACCTGGGTGCGGGGCCGAACCTGGACCGCCGGGTGGGCCTCGATGTTGTCAATGAGATACTGCGACATCGTCGCCTTCAGATCGTCGTTGCGAAGAAGGATCGTCACCGAGTCGGTGAAACGCGACAAGAACAGAGCGGCCTGTCCTGCGGAATTGCCACCGCCAACCACATACATCGGCTGGTCCCGATGGTTGACAGCCTCGATGTTTGACGTGCCGTAGTAGACCCCCGCCCCGATCAGAGGCTCGAGCCCTTCAGCGGTGAGCTTTCGATAGGCCACACCGCTGGCAATCACCATCGCCTTGCAGGTGAGGGTTTTGCCGTCGGCGAGGTGAACGGTGAAGAAGGGGTCATTTCGGGTGAGATGAGTGACAGTGCCGGGGACGAGGATCTCGGCACCAAGCCGTTGTGCCTGGGCGGCGGCTCGTCGAGCCAGATCGCTGCCGCTGAGACCTTTGGGAAAGCCGAGATAGTTCTCGATCAGTGAGCTCTGACCTGCCTGACCGCCAGGAGCCTCCTCCTCGATGAGCAGGGTGCTGAGACCTTCCGAAGCACCATAGACGGCGGCGGCGAGACCGGCCGGCCCCCCGCCGATGATCACCACGTCGTACACCTCCGAGGTGGCCTGGGTCTTCAAACCCACTCGATCGGCGATTTGGGTCGGGGTGGGATGGAGCAGGGGCGGGCCGTCGCCGAACAAGACGACCGGCAGATCGGCCATCGTGGCCCCCGCCTCCTCCGTGAGCACCCAGGCCATCGGGTCGCTCTCGATGTCCATCGACCGATAGGGGATCTGGTTGCGAGCCAGGAACGCCTTCAACTCGTGGGCGCTTCGGGACCACTGCTGGCCGATCACCCTGATTCCTTCGAAGCGGGGACGGTATCCGGCAGTCCAATCCTCGAGCAGATCGTCGAGGATGGGATAGAGCTTTTCCTCGGGCGGATCCCAGGGTTTCATTATGTAATGATCGAGCCCGACATCATTGATGGCCCGTATCGCGGCCTCGGTGTCGGCATAGGCGGTCAGCAGCGCCCGTTTCGAAGACGGGTGGATCTCGAGGGTCTCCCGGAGCACGTCGATGCCGGTGACGGTCGGCATCCGCTGATCGACCAGCATGAGTGCCACCGGTGTGCCCTGGAGGGCCAGGGTGCGCAAGGTGTCGATCGCCTCCTGGCCGCCAGATGCCCAGACCACCCGATAATCGGCCGCATATCGGGCGCGCAGGTCGCGTTGAACCGCTTGAACCACCTCGGGCTCGTCGTCCACCGCGATGATCACCGGCTTGGTGTCGCTCATTGGGTGACGACTCCGTCGGCGAAGCAGTACTTCCAGGTCTCCTCGGGCTCGATGGAGCGGATCACAGGATGGCCGTCGTGCTCCCAATGGGCCCGCGCGTGCCGGTTCTTCGATGCATCACAGCATCCCACCATTCCGCAGACGAGACAGGAGCGGAGATGAACCCATCGATCACCCATTGCGACACAGCGGTCGCACACTCCCGATGCCGGCTCGGCCGGTACCAGCCCACGGAAGTGCTCACAAGCGACGTTCATTGTGTGTCACCTCCCACAGCGAAATTAGCGGAAGGAGAAGCACTCTGTGTCGATGACGGGCTACGACGAGGGCCACCACCCGGCGGCCCTCGCCGATGGGCACCGTGTCAGATGGCGGCGAGTGCCTTTCGCAGCGCCCTCGCCACGTACACCTTGGCCAAATGGGTCTTGTACTCCTCAGACCCGTACAGATCTTCGAGCACGGTCACGCCCTCGAGGGCGTGACCGGCAGCCGCCTTGATCGCCTCCTCCGAGCCGTCGGTGCCGATCAGGGCTTGACTCACACCGAGGGCCAGTGACGGCTTGGTGCCCACACCGGTAAGCCCGACACGGGCATCCTCGACGGTGCCGTTGCTCTTCTTGACCCAGGCCGCCGCTCCGGCCACTGCGTAGTCGCTGTGACCACCACGACGACCGAGCTTGTCATAGGCAGAGGCCTCACCGGCCCCAGACTTGGGCAGACGGATCTCGACGAGAATCTCGTCGGGCTCCAAGGCCGACGTCAGGGCGTCTACACAGAACTCGGACGCCTGTATCTCCCTGGTACCCGAGCTTGACCGAGCAATCATCGTGCCCCCGAGCGCGATCACCGCCGCCGGCTGATCCGCGGCCACGTCGGAGTGGGCGAGAGCCCCGCAGGTGGTGCCTCGATTGCGTACTTGAACGTCCCCTGTGAGGGATGCTGCCTGGGCCAATGCGGCAGCGTAAGTTGCGATCAGGGAGTCCGAAGCGGTTGTGGCATGTCTCACCAAGGCCGGGACCGAGATGTGCCCGCCCTCGTCACTGATGGAGTCGAGATCGGGCAGTCGCCCGATGTCCACGACGACCGCCGGGGAGAAGAGACGTGTTTTCATCAAGGGGATGAGGCTCATTCCGCCCGCCATCACCTTGGAGCCCTCTCCAACGGCTGCCAGCGCCTCGTCAAGGCTCGAGGGCGCCACGTAATCGAATTGTCTCGGGTAC
>Ga0214471_10004439_pt1 | contig 10838 bp, 10 predicted proteins | sample RVTome_5_FD_207665 | JGI IMG/M metagenome (GOLD analysis project Ga0214471, IMG submission 207665) | Soil microbial communities from uranium-contaminated site in the Upper Colorado River Basin, Wyoming, United States - RVT142D155 | ecosystem: Environmental > Terrestrial > Soil > Contaminated >... | reverse complement strand
CGGTGGCAGCGGTGCCGATGTCGTCGGGGATTTTGTTCAACTCCCGGTACTTCTTGGCGCGCTCATTCCCCCAGGAGGCAAAGACCGCCGAGACCGCACCGCGAATCTGCTCGCGCGGATCCTGGGGGATGTGCCCCTTGCCGGAACCGTCGACGATTTGCAGGAACCTTCTCGTGGCATGTGCTAGATCCTCGGCCGTGAGGGAGGAATCATCGTCCACCCTCCGACTCGCCCGGAGGTCGGTGAGAACCTCCTGGAAGAGGTGCTCGGAGACCCCCAGGACCACATCCCCGTACATCTGGACGAAGCGCCGATAGGCGTCCCACGCGAAATGCTGATCACCCGACCATGAGGCCAGCATCCCGACGACCTCGTCGTTGATGCCAAGGTTGAGGACCGTGTCCATCATGCCGGGCATCGAGAACTTCGCTCCCGAGCGCACCGAAACCAGAAGAGGGGCAGGACCGCCGCCAAAGGTGCGTCCGCTCTCCTTCTCGAGGCGGGCGACGGCCTCATCGACCTCCTGCCACAGGCTGTCGGGGGCCTCGCCTTCCTTCATGACGTGGCGACACGCATCCGTTGTGATCGTGAAGCCGGGTGGCACTCGCAGACCCAACCGGGTCATTTCTGCCAACCCGGCCCCCTTGCCACCGAGGAGATCGCGCATCGAGGCGTCTCCCTCGGAGAAATCGAGTACGTAGCTCATCGCCAACAAAGCTAATGCCTTTGCGACAGCCGCCGGTCAAAACAGTCGCGAAACCATTGCTAGGTTCGGGCTTCCCATGCCGACGACCGTTGCTTTCGCCCATGCCACTGGGTTCTGCGGCGGCGTCTGGAGGCCGGTGGCTGCCGCCCTTCACGCAAGCTTCGAAAGCCTCGTTTGGGACTTTCCGTGCCACGGTTCGGCCCCCAAGTTGGAGCACCCGATCGACTGGTGGGACCTGGGAACCTTCGCCCTGGCGCAAGTGGCGGGGGCTGGCTTTCCCTTGATCGGGGTCGGGCACTCGATGGGCGGGGCGGCGTTACTCATGGCCGAAATCAGGGCTCCGGGCACCTTTGCCGCGCTCCTGTTGATCGAGCCGATCGTCTTTCCACCACCCTTCGGAGAATATGAAGGACCGCAAACCCGGCGGGCCAGAAAGCGCCGGAGTCAGTTCAGTTCGAGAGAGGAGGCCCGGACCAACTTCGCCGACAAGCTTCCGTTCTCATCCTGGCATCCGGCCGCGCTCGATGGATATGTCGACTGCGGGTTGATCGAGACCGCTCGCGGGGTCGAATTGGCCTGCCGACCCGAGGACGAAGCCGCCATATACCGGGCGGCCACTCAGCACGGCGTGTGGGATCTCCTCGGAATTGTCGACTCACCGGTGACGATCCTCGCCGGGAGCTCTTCCGACACCCACACTGTCGACTTCGTGTCTGACCTATCGAGCCAGATCCCCAACTGCGAATACGAGATAGTCCCCGGCACGGGCCATTTTCTCCCGATGGAGATGCCCGAAACCGTCGCCGAACGCATCGAGCAGCTCTAGTTGGGCCTCACTGGCTGAGTCGAACTCCCACGATGCCCGCTGACATCAAGAGACCGAAGAGAAGGTGGAGCCGGGCGGAACCCGAAAGTAGAGGGACGAGCCGAACCGGCTCATCATTTCTTGCGATGCGATTCAGTCGCAGCACCAGCGGCACCACCAGGACGGCGGCCACGACGGCGACCGGTACAACGCGGACCACGGCCAGCAAGGCTGTGACGGCAACTGCTCCCCAGGTGAGCCCGGCGTAGAGAAGGCGGGTGCGAGGCGCGCCCAGCAGGACCGCCAGCGTTCGCTTGCCGACCCGGGCGTCGGTAGCGATGTCACGCAGGTTGTTGGCGACGAGGATCGCTGCCGCCAGCATCCCGATCGGGACAGCCGCCAGCCACACCCACCCAGGCGTCGAACCGTCGTGGACCAATCGGCTGCCACCGGTGGCGACGAGACCAAAAAAGAGGAACACGAACAACTCACCCAGACCTCGATAGCCGTACGGGATCGGCCCTCCGACGTATCCGAGCATTGCCACGATCGAGGCCACCCCTATCAGGATGACGACAGGGCCGGTGAGGAGGGTCAGGCCGACCCCGGCCGCTACCGCCAGCGCAATCGTTGCCGCGGTCGCAGTCCACATCTGGCGGGCACCGATGACTCCGGAGGCAACCATTCTCCGCGGGCCGACTCGATCGCCCGGGTCAGCCCCGCGCGCAGCGTCAGAAGCATCGTTAGCGAAGTTGGCGGCGACCTGGATCGAAAGGGCGCCCACCAGTGCCAACGAGAAGGCCCGCCAATCGAAGACGTGGTCGTAAAAAGCAGCTGCAGATCCGACCATCACGGGAACGACCGCGGCCGGCAGAGTCCGCAGTCGCGCCGCCTGGACCCATGGGTTCGTCTGGCGTCTGGCTTCTGGCGTCTGGCGTCTTAGAAGTGCCACGGAAACTTGCGGTAGTCCGGCTCCCGCTTGTCGAGGAAGGCGTCGCGTCCTTCGGCCGCCTCCTCCGATCCGTAGGCGAGTCGGGTCGCCTCCCCGGCGAAGAGTTGTTGGCCGACCAAACCGTCGTCGATCATGTTGAAGGCGTACTTGAGCATCCGCTGCGCGGTGGGGGACTTGGCTCCGATCTCCGCGGCCCACTCGAGAGAGATCGTCTCGAGTTCGGCGTGAGGGACGGAGGCATTTGCCATTCCCATGGCCTGAGCTTCGTCTGCGGTGTAGGAGTGTCCGAGGAAGAAGATCTCCCGGGCGCGTTTCTGACCGACCATCCGGGCCAGGTAGGCCGAGCCGAAACCGCCGTCGAAGCTGGCGACATCGGCGTCGGTCTGTTTGAACAGGCCGTGGTCCTTGCAGGCGATGGTCAGATCGCAAACGACGTGGAGGGAGTGTCCGCCACCGACCGCCCAGCCCGGAACCACGGCGACGACGACCTTCGGCATGAATCTGATGAGGCGCTGGCATTCGAGAATGTGGAGCCGGCCCAACTTGGCCGGGTCGATCCCTCCAGCGGTCTCGTCCGCCGAATACTGATAGCCATCGGCGCCCCTGATCCGCTGATCGCCTCCCGAGCAGAATGCCCATCCACCATCCTTGGGGGAGGGGCCGTTGCCGGTCAGGAGTACGACCCCGACATCGGGGGTCATGCGGGCATGGTCGAGAGCGGTGTAGAGCTCGTCGACGGTGTTGGGCCGGAAGGCGTTGCGTACCTCGGGACGGTTGAAGGCGATCCGAACGGTCCCCTGGCCGATCGCCCGGTGGTAGGTGATGTCGGTGAAGGAATGGCCCTCAATTTCCGTCCATCGGCTGGGGTCGAAATGCTCGGAGATCACAAGGGAGAATGTAGACGGAAGACGGAAGACAGAAGACGGAAGGCGGAAGGCGGAAGCCGTCAAACTGAGACGCCAGACGCCAGACGCCAGGCGCCAAGCGCCAAACTGCTTATACCCAACCTCAAACCTCGTACTACATGATCGATCTCGACCGGCAGCTTGAACTGAATCCCGACGCTCCATTCTTGGTGACCAAGGAGGGGAGCTTCACCTATGGGGAAGTTGATCGACTCGTGGTGGGGCGGGCCGGGGACTTGGGGGATCGGGTCGGCGACCAAGTCGTCATACGCCCGGGGATCGATGTGGAGTCCGTGGTCGAGATTCTGGCCGCGGCCCGCTCCGGGGCAACCGCGGTGTTGGTTTCCGCAGGTCTGCCTGACGACCGGGCGGCCAGACAGATCCAGGTTGCTGCTCAAGAGGCCCGTCCCTCTCAATCGATCTTGTTCACAAGCGGCAGCTCGGGGACACCCAAGGGGGTGCGCCTGACGTCATCCAACTGGGAGGCGGCCGCTTCGGTCTCTATCGGCCGACTCGGGCATGGCCCGGAAAGCCGTTGGCTCTGCCCGCTTCCCATTCATCATGTAGGCGGACTCAGCATCATTTATCGAAGCATGGCAGCGGGAGGCAGCGTCGTCCTGGCACCCGGGGCGGCGGACTTGGTCGCCTGGATGGGAAGGGTCCACTTTGCCTCGCTGGTTCCGACTCAGCTCTATCGAGCACTCGAAGGCCGCACGGAGACCTTCACCAACAAACCGGTCGTTCTGATCGGGGGCGGTCGGTCCGAACCACACCTGTTGGATACGGCCGACGCAGCCGGGATGACGGTCCTCCCTACCTATGGAATGACCGAGACCACTTCACAAGTGGCAACTGCCCGGCGCGGCGATCCCCGGCGTCGTCTGCTGCCACTCGATGGAGCACAAGTCCGGATCGGCCCCGACAACCGAATCCAGGTGAGGGGACCGACCGTTTCGCCCGGCTATGTCGGCGAGCCGGAGCGCTCCCCGGCTGACTGGTTCACGACCTCTGACCTAGGGCGCATCGAACCGGACGGCGCCCTCGTGGTCCTGGGAAGGACCGATCGCCTCATCGTCACCGGAGGTGAGAACGTGGATCCCGCCGAAGTCGAATCAGAGATCGAGAGTCACCCCAAGGTCGTCGAAGCCGCCGTAGTCGCCCTGCCCGACCAGGAATGGGGTCAGCAGATAGCTGCCGCCTACGCCGGAGAGGTCAGCACCGACGAGCTACGAGCGCTCGTCGCGCCTCGACTAGCGGCACATGCGGTGCCGAAACGCTGGCTCCAAGTGGAAGCCCTCCCGAGGACCGACCTGGGCAAGATCGACACGCCAAGGTTGGTTGCGATGTTCGGTCCTGACGTACCACGTACCACGTACCACGTACCACGTAGAACGTAAAACGTAAAACGTAAAACGTAGAACGCTCTTCACCACCCGCCACCCCGCTCTCTCTTCACCGCACTCCGCCTCTTCTTCTGCTCCAGCCTTCGCTCCCGCGACGAAGCAGTCGGTCGGGTCGGCCTTCGGCGGCGGGGTCGGTGGGCCGCCTCATTGAGGAGTGCGGCCAGGCGTTCGACTGCTATTCGGCGGTTCTGGGATTGGCTACGGGTCTCATCGGCGGTAACGCTCACGACCCCATCTACGGCTCGTTTGCCCAGACGCCGCAGCATGTGCTCCTTCATCGATTCCGGGATAGATGGTGATCGGGTGAGATCAAAGCGAACCTCAGCCCGGGTGTTGGAGCGGTTGGCGTGCTGACCGCCGGGTCCCCCCGAAGGGCTGAAGGTCCACGACAGTTCCGAGTCGGGGATGACGTGATCTGACACGAGCATCAATCGATTGTCGCGGGAGCGGCAGCTCTGCGCGGGACGATCGCTAGCGGTTGGAGGTCTCCCGGCCGAGGGAGGTCGGGATCAACCGGCGCTCGGCCCAACCCAACTCGTCGTTCCACTTTTCGGCCAGATGGTTGTAAAAGTCGATGGCTTCCAGCCGCATCGTGGCAATGGCGGCGGAGTGAGCGGAGTCGATGAGCCACCTCGCCGAGAGCCGTTGTGAGAGCCATTGTTCGAGGTCCTCGTCGAAGCTGTCAGCCGGATCCTGTGAACGAGCTCGAACCTGTGCTGTGGTCCGGAGCTGCCTGACCCACAGGTAGCACCCGACCGTGACGGCGACGATGACGAATGCGATTCCGAGGACCACATAACCGATACCACCTTCCATTTGCATTGATATCGGAACCTGGTGCCAATCCGGCCAAGAATGAATCAAAGAAGATCCGCTTTGACTAGTTCTTAGCCGGCCGCTTTTCCGACAAAGTGACGGAACGCGTCTGTATCGTTTCCGAGCTTGCTTCCGGGGAAGCCAACACCGGGATCGAAATGAGGAGGTAGAAAGTGAACGCCCTGCAACCGCAGGCGCGGCTGCTGTACCGCGGCGCCCTGCTGATCTTTGTGGTCACCATCGTCATCGGGATCTTGAACGGGCTCGATGTCTGGGACCCGACCCACCAGATGATCCTGACCCACGTCCACGCCGGGACCCTCGGCTGGATCACACTGTCTGTGATCGGTACCGCTCTGGCCATGTTCGGGGGCGGGGCTGACAACAAGGCGGTCGCCACGGCCCGCCGCCTGGCGATGGCGACCCTGGTGACGGTCGTGATCTACGTGACTGCGTTTGCCAGCACCACGGGAATCCTTCGACCCGTCGCCGGCACCTTGCTGCTGATAGCAATCATCTGGGCGCTGATCTGGGTGGCCGGTCGCTATCGATCGAGTGACAAGTCGACCGCGCAACTGGCTCTCTATCTCGCCGTCGTCTCACTGACCATCGGGGCAATCCTCGGGGTGTTGCTGGGAATCTTCATTGCCAACGGATCGCTGCCGGGACTCAGCACCGATCGGGCCGGGGCTCTGGCGGGAGCGCACCCTGCTGCGATGCTCATCGGCTATCTGATCCTGGCCGGAGTGGCCATCAGCCACTGGGTCCTTAAGGGAGGCCAGGGAATCGTCGGCCGTCTCGTGGCGTGGGCGCTCTTCCTGGCCGGCCTTTTGGCCAACGTAGCCTTCATCTTCGAGATCGAGCCTCTCATCCAGGTTTTCTCGACCCTCCAGGTGATAGCCATCATCGCTTACGTCGTTCACATGTGGAACAAGATCAAGCCGAGCGCCTGGGGGGGCGGTGGCGCCGAAGACTTTGGCCGCGCCGCGGTGCTGGGCCTGGTCGTCGGAATCGGCCTGCTGGTCTACGTGGTTCAGTTGGTGATGTCGGGCGAACTCGATCCGGAGACTGGTGACGGCCCGCTCGGAGTCCTCATCGCCTTCGATCATGCGATGTTCATCGGGGTGATGACCAATGCATTGTTCGGGGCGGTGGCAGGGCTGGCGTCAGTCAGAGCGGCCACCAATCGGATCATCCTGCTCGCCGTCAACTTCGGTCTGGTGCTATTTCTCATCGGACTTTCGACGGACACGACGATCTTGAAGCAGATCGGGACTCCGATAATGGGGCTTGCCCTGTTGTACGGGATAGCCACCTACTTCCAGAGCTTGGGATCGTCGCAAGCTTCGACCGCTTGATGAAGTTACGCGCTCGGGCCCTGTTGGCGGCGATGCTCATTGTGGTTGTCGCGGCCTGCGCATCAGGGCCCGAGTCGCTAGGCGACCCCGACCTCGACGCCGGGCGGGAGATCTTCGGCCGGGTTTGTTCGTCGTGTCACGGCGGGACCGGTGCGGGAGGCTCGGCCCCGGCGTTGACCTCGGTCCTCGAGACTTTTCCCGATTGCGAGACTCATCGGCAATGGGTGACCCTCGGTTCGGAGGGGTGGAAGGAAGAGGTCGGCCCCGTTTACGGGGCACCCGGCAAGGAGATCACGGCGATCATGCCGAGCTTCGCAGCGGTCCTCACCGAGGTGGAAATCCAGCAGGTGGCATCCTTCGAGCGCTTCCGCTTCGGCGCTGGCGACATGGCTGCAGTCCTGGCGGACTGCGCCCTGACTCAAGCGAAAACCTGAGGGGTCTAGGAGTAGCGGGTCACGAATCCCCGGCTCCGGAAGAGCTTGAGCATCGTGGCGCCGAACCAGGTGGCGAGGACCAACGCAGCCAGGGTCCCGAGCAACGAGATACCGAGCCGGCCCCACGGGACCCCGTTGCCGTCGAGAACGTCGCGCGCTGCGGCGAAGGCGTACGTCGTGGGCAGGACATTGGCGATCTGTCGGAGCCCGGCCGGGAGCGCCTCTACCGGGAAGAACACGCCCGAAATCGCCAGCACAACGTAGTTGAGGCCCCACGTCAGGATCTCGGCGCTCTGGCCGAAGCGGAGGATCAAACCGATCACCACCAGCGCCAGAGCCCAACCGCTGAGCACCAACAGTGTCACGATGGGAATCACCGACCAGCCCACAGCCCTCAGGTCGAATCCGTAGAGGACGATCGTTGTGATCGTCAGGGTGAGGAGGGTTAGAAAGAGCTTCGCCAATCCGTATACCGAGGTGCCGGCCAGGTACTCCAATGGTTTGACCGGAGTGGTGAGCACGTTTAACAAGTTCCGGGTCCAGGTCTCCTCCATGAACGTGGTGGAACCGGTCATCTGAACCTGGGTCAGTGTCCAGAACAGCATCAGGCCGGCCAGCAGGTAGGGGATGCTGGCGCGGCTGGCTTCATTCTCCTGGGCGATGAAGTAGCCCAGGGAACCCCAGAGGATGACGTCCATCACCGGCCAGAAGGCGATCTCGAACCAACGATGAGGCGATCGCCACAGGATCAGCCAGTGACGCCGAATCACGGCTCCGACCCGCACGAGGTTCACCTGGCACCATCTCCCCGAAGTTCGGCTGCTACCGCCAGGAAGGCGCCTTCGAGATCGTCAACCGCGAATTGCGTGGCGATGGCAGCCGGAGTGCCGTCGGCCACGATCTTCCCGCGCGACATGAGGATCACCCGCTCACAAAGGGTCTCCACCTCGCGCATGTTGTGAGAGGTGACGAGCAAGGCGGTGTGGTCGCGTCGATGGATCGCCAGCAGCGTTTCCCGCACCCGAGCCGCCATGTCCGGGTCGAGGCTGGCGGTCGGTTCGTCCAGTACCAGTAGCCGCGGTCTGTGCAGGATTGCCTTGGTGATCGAAACCAGAGTCCGTTGCCCGGAGGAGAGCTCCTGGTTGCGCTTGTCGGCGAGTTCGGTGAGGCCGAAGGTCTCGATTGCCTCTTCGACGATGGCTGCCGGTTTGCGCAGACCCGCGAACCCGGCGAAAAGGGACAGCGCCTCGCGCACCGTGAGGTTTTCCGGGAGCGGGAGATAGCCGGCGACGAAGCCGACATGCTCCATTGCTTTCGAGCGACCATGGGGAAGGCGAAATCCGGCCACGTCGACCTCCCCCGAATCGGGCGCAATCACCCCGAGCAGCATCAGCAGAGTCGTCGTCTTGCCAGCCCCGTTGGGGCCCAACAAGCCCAGAAGGGCACCGGCCGGAACCGCCAGATCGAGATGACCTACCGCTGCCTGGCCCTTGAAGACCTTGCCGAGACCGCGAGCGTCGACCACGAGGGATGAGGACATGGGTGTAATTCTGGCCGACCGGCTAGGCAGCCGAGTTCGAATTTCGTGCAACGACCGTCCAGGTCCCTGTTTTGGGCGCGACACGATCGTGCCCTGGCCCGGCTTGAGTGCGCAGGAACGAATGGTCAGGTAATTAGTCACCCTGTGTGTGTAACAACCACGCAAAGTGATAGACCTTCCTCATGTAGGTGTTTCAACAAGGACAGGACGAATGCGATTAAAGACCGGCTTGATTGGACTTCTGGTGGCTGTTTCGACCGTCGTCGGTGGCGTGGCAATGGCTGCCTCGAACGACTCGGTATTGGTCGAAGGCTTCGATCCAGAGAACAAGGTGCTGGTCTTCGGCGTGTCCGAAATCGACGAGGACGGCTTCGACTGCACGGTCGAAGGGCCTGATTACTCCTATGTGACCGACGATACCGGGAGCGTGACGTCCCTGACTAAGAACGGTCAACCGGCATCCTTCAAGTTGGCAGGCGGCGTCGACGTCCCGTATGGCCAAACCAGCGGGGTATGCGACCTGACAGCGGTCGACGTCACTGGTCCCGCCGGGCAGGTCAATCATGGCCAGGTGGTTTCGAGCCTCGTTCACGCTCTCAAGGAGCAAATGAAGGAAGCCGGCATCAGAGGCGGAGTCGGGTGCCTGGTTCGAATCGTGGGGCAGTCGGACTATGGCAAGGGTGATGAGCAGCAGGGACCGACGGTCATCGGCGAGACGGTCGTCGTGTCCGGAGAGGTTGATCTGACCGCTCACGAAACCAGTTGCGGCGGACCCAAGTCCGACGACGCCGGCGATGATGCGGATGAGGCCGACACCGACACCAACGGAAATGGAAATGGCAACGGAAACGCCAGCTCCACCGGGAACGGCAACGGCAACAACGGGAACGGCAACGGAAACAACGGAAACGGCAACGGCCCCAAAAAGTAGGCCCGCCGTTGAACGTTGTTAAAGCGTCGCCAGCCTGGCGTTGGAGAGTTCGGGGTAGCTTCGACGGAGCTCGATCTTGCGCTCGAGGGCCTCGATCACCGGTTGGGTGAAGTCGACCTCATAAAGGTGCTGGCAACTTCCTAATCCTCCCGGCGAGAAGACATTGACCTCCATCAGCTTGTCGCCGACGATGTCGAGACCGACCAGGAACATTCCGTCTTCGATGAGCTTCGGTCGAACCAGGTCGACCAGGTGCAAGATTTCGTCGGTGACCTTGGCGGGGTGTGCCTCACCCCCAGCGTGCATGTTCGATCGTATGTCGGTTGACTCGTTGATCCTCTTGAACGCGGCATACTGACCATCGCGTTCCAGAGGACGCCCGTTCATCACGAAGAGGCGGGTGTCGCCGTCCTTGGCGGCCGCCAGGTATTCCTGCGCGACGATGTAGCCATCGCGGGAAAGGGCCTCGATCATCTGATTGAGGTTGGGCGCCTCCTTGGCCGACACCAGGAATACACCCGCCCCGCCGGAACCCTGCAGCGGCTTCAGCACCGCCAAGCCCTTCATCTCCTGGACGAAGCCGGTGATTGCCTTGGCGTCGCGAGAGATCATGGTGCGGGGCCGGACTTGTTCGGGGAAGTGTTGGAAGTAGGTCTTGTTGACCGCGTCGGCCAGGCTCGCCGGGTCGTTTACGACCAGAACCCCGCGGCTCATGGCCAGTTGGCCAAAGAGGACGCCGGACGTAACGGCCCAGGGCCGGTCGGTGGCGTCCTCGGCCGGATCGTTGCGCATCATCAGCACGTCGAGCTCGTCAAGAACGAGGCGTTCTACCGCGTCTTCCGATTGAACCTTTTCCAGGTATGTCTTGAGCGAGCGGTAGTTCTTGGCCGGGGCAGACCGGGCGGACGCAGTGACACTGCCATCCGGGTCATGGGCGAAATCGTCCACTCCCATCAACCACACCTCATGACCCATCCGGGTGGCGGTC
>Ga0214471_10004437_pt1 | contig 10840 bp, 14 predicted proteins | sample RVTome_5_FD_207665 | JGI IMG/M metagenome (GOLD analysis project Ga0214471, IMG submission 207665) | Soil microbial communities from uranium-contaminated site in the Upper Colorado River Basin, Wyoming, United States - RVT142D155 | ecosystem: Environmental > Terrestrial > Soil > Contaminated >... | reverse complement strand
GCCGGCCGAGACGCGCTCAATGCACTTGATCGATTACAGGTCTCGCTAAAACTAACAAAGGACGCGGCCACACGCTGGGAAAGCTCAGCCAAGCGCGAACGCCGTGCATCGGCGCGGCGACTTGAGCGCTGAGCTGTCGTGATCCATCTCGATACAAGTTTTCTGATCAGGGCCCTTGCCCCCGGTTCTCCCGAAGACTCCCGTTTGCGGGAGTGGCTTGGCGCCGGTGAATCCTTATGCATGAGCGCAATCGCATGGGCGGAGTTGTTATGCGGCCCTATTGAGACCGTGACGGAGGAGTTGGCAACTGAAGTCATCGCGCACCGCAGAGCTTTCACCGAAGACGACGCCGGTGTGGCAGCACGGTTGTTCAATGAGTCTGGGCGTCGACGTGGAACACTGATCGATTGCATGATCGCAGCCACTGCCTTAGAGGACGACGCAGCAATAGCGACGGCGAATACTGCCGACTTTCGCCGGTTTGCAGGCTCTGGTCTGGTCGTTTTGAACGAAAGTAAACGGGAGGCGTGAGCAATCGCGTCAATCGAGCCGATCACGCGTTCCGCGTACGGATTCTTCCAAGGCGACCGCGGAACGATGCGAATCTCCTCGATCTGGAGCGCAGCGGCCTGTTTCTGAAACCTTTCGCCACGTGCTTAGTTACGAACCCACAGGTTACCGCAAGCGTTTCGCGGCAGCGGTTTCGGAGCATCACGCCACGGCGCGCAGATCGAAATCTGCTTGGATGACATCGTAGGGTGCCGAGATTCCAGTCTCATCGCGTACGAGCAGCCCCACGGCCGACAGCGTGTCGACATCACCGTGCACTCGTTTGTAGTCGCGGCCCAGCCTGTCGGCCAGGACACGGACGGACGGAACCGCCTCTCGACGCACTTCCCGCAGGAGCTCCAACCGCTTCGGCGTAAGCGCGTTTAGCAACCCGGGCAGATCCTCGAAGGTCAGGTGACGCTCGCGGACCTTCTCTCCGTTCTCGAGCCGGCGCCAGGCAGACACGTAACGCCGGCCCATATCCTCCATCGTGCCAACATGTACGTTGACCTTCTTGCTCATGTTCGACTCCTCGCCCTGTGTACGTCCGCCAGAAAATCTTCGATCAACTTCTCGACCGTCGTGAATCGATAGGGCGACTCCTCGCCCTCGTGGTGCCGATGGTCACCCTTCCCCGGCTCGTTGTCATAGCCGACCAATCGTCGCCCGGGATAGCCGTAGAACAGACTGTACTTCAGTCCGTGCTGGCTGCCCGCCACAGGCTGCAGGAGACGCCAGATCTTAGCGCCTCCGGAGTCTGCAGCGCGAGATAGGCGCGAATCTTGTCGTCATTGCTTGCCGTCTGTAGCCGCGCGCCGTCGATTTGACGCGCCTGCAACGCGAGCGCGACGCAGTGCTTGCGGAAATCGATACCTTGCGAGGCGGGATATTCACAGGCACCCTCGAGCCGATGGTGCGTATGCCGCAGCTCGACGCGGTACGGCTCGGTGCCGTGAACGGTAGCCGCGGTTTTTCTGTCGGACGATTCGATCGAGCCGACCCGGTCTTCCTCGAAATAGGCCATCCCCGCTCGTATGTGCGTTCTCCCGCCGATTTCACGAGCAGCGCTTCCGTGATCTTGATCAGACCCGCTCCCTCGTAGGTCTCCTACTCGCGCAGCGGAAGGATGCGCGAACGGAGACGCGCTTCGTCGTTGGTGCGCCCAGCGTAACACCGTCGCATCCGGGGCGCTGCTGTCGCTCACCGAGGATCAGTGGGTAGCCGATAAACCGTGATCCTACCGGCATTCACGTCGTAGTTCGGAAGCGTTCAGGCGAGCGCCTTCAGGCCTTTTTGCTCGACCAGGTTTAAGAGCTTCAACGAAGGACCGTTGGGCTTCTTCTGACCTTGCTCCCATTTCTGCACGGTGGACGGACTAGTGTTTAGGTAGGCTGCGAACACTGCCTGGCTAGCTTTGTTTCGGGTGCGCAGTCGTTTGATCTGGGCTGCGCTCAGGTTCTTGACCGGCGGCAGACACAGCGCGTCGAACTCGCGCATGGTCTTCGTGTCCATGACGCCGGCCTCGTGGAAACCTGTTGCCGTCTCATGCACGGCATCCAAGATCCTCTTCCTAGCCATCGTCGTTCACCTCGATTTCGATCAGCTCCCCGGCTTCGACCGCTCTCTTTAGAGCCACCGCCGGATAGTTTAACAACTCCTTCGCCAGCAGCTTCAATGCCTTGAGCTCGTTGTCACTAACACTAGCGCGTTCGTTCTTTGCAAAACCAAAGATGAAGAATGCCTTGTCGTCTTGCTTGAACGCCACCAGTGTTCGGATGCTGCCACGCTTGCCGCGGCCGGGCAACGCCACTCGCTTCTTGACCACCTAGCCGCCCAAGTGTGCATCGATCAAGCCTTGCTCCATCTCGACCACCGCCGATGTTAGGGGCGTCGTCCCCGAGACCTTCGCCGCTCGCCCACTTGGCGAACGCCTTGGTCTTAAAGGCCTGCATCCACAATGCTCAACATTGGAGCATAACTATAGCACTAAGTACCATATATGACGTCGCCTTTTTTAGCCCCAAAGACAGTGGCCGCAACAGCCCCGACTGTCCGGCGCGGTCGCAAAACCCTGACGTTCATTCCAATCTGTCACGCAAAATTCACGCAAGCCCCCCTAACTATTTGAACGACAACAAACTGAGGTTGGGCGCTCGTTGCGACGATTCCAGCACTGACCACAACCGTCCACCATTGAGTTACGCAAAAATCACGCGCCGGTGCTTAGCCGGCAGGAATCGCGGGAGATTCCTGTGATTACGCTTACTGAGCACCAGATTAAAAGTCCGACGTGCCGTCTCTTCTAAGGCGCTGATCTACCAACAAATTTGTGCTCTTCCAACTTGATCAACTGCCGCGACATCCGGCCAGATAGGCTCTTGGTGAGATAAGGCAAGCTATTTGATCAAACTGAAAGCGTCAGCTCTTTTGTAGCACATTGTCTCAGACTGTGCTACATTGCGTGTATGAAAACCTACATCCACGCCCGTCTCAGCAGGGAGGATCGAGCTGTTCTCGAGGACCTTAAGAAGTCGACCGGACGCTCGGAGTCCGAGTTGGTCCGCGAGGGCCTGCATCTAATTCGGCGCCAGCTCGAACGTGAGCGCAACGCGTTGGAGGTCGCCGGGAAGAGCGTGGGAAAGTTCGTTGGCGGCCCAAAGGATCTCTCCACGAATAAAGAGCATCTGGCAGAGTTCGGCCGTTGAATCGCCCGGGTGTCCTTCTCGACACGGGACCGCTGGTCGCCCTATTGTCGAAAGACGATGCGGACCATGAACGCGCCGAGCGGCTATTCGCAGACTGCTTGCCGCCGCTGCGGTGCCCCGAAGCCGTGCTCGCGGAAGCGTGCTTCCTGATGAGGAAGGTCCATGCCGCCGGTCCGGCCGAAGTACTGGCGCTGGGCCGAAAGGGAGTCTACGAGCTATCGATACGGATCGACGGTCATTGGGCGAATCTCGAGGCACTGCTCAAGAAGTACGCGGACAAGCCGATCTCCCTGGCCGACGCCTGCTTGATTCGAAGCGCGGAAATCCTTGACGAGCCACGAATACTGACATTCGATGCGGACTTTCTCGTCTATAGGTGGTCCCGGAACAGGCGGTTTCAATTGATGGAGTAACTGTAGGTAACGCTGGAGCGGGAAGCATCCAGTAACAAAGCGGACCATTATCACGAAGCGCAGTGTGATCCTGGTGATGCTCCCGCGATCTAAGTCACGTAAAATTCACGCAAACGATTCCTGGCAAAAGGGCACTGACACATCTATCTGATTAGAAAAGGTTTTTTCGGACACCAGAACTCCGCCGTGGTAGAGCACTGTCTTCGGGAAACGACGACTACACCGTAAGATCTTGATATACAAAGTACTGAGGCGGCGCGCCCGTTGCATCGTTCTCAGCACCGCCCGCCACGATCCATAGCTCAGTCACGCAAATCTCACGCACGTGTGTCCAAACGTTGGGCGCGGCTGAACCGATTTGCGAGATCGACCGACCAAGAAACAGGCGTAACCTATTAGGTTGCGTTGATATCACCGGATAGGTTACACTCGGTCGCGTGATCAAGAGCTTTCGCCATAAGGGCCTTGCCGAGCTCTTCGAGACGGGTAGCAAACGCAAGGTCCAGGCGAAGCACGAGAAGCGGCTGCGGATGATCCTGACGATGCTCAACGTCGCGACGCATGCCGGGCAGATGGATGCTCCCGGGCTTCGGCTGCATCCGCTCAAGGGCAAGCCGGTGGGACGTTTTGCCGTCGACGTGGACGAGAATTTTCGCGTGGTCTTCCGGTTCGAGGAAGGGCACGCGGTGGAGGTGGACTATGGCGACTACCACTGAAAAGCCGGCGAGGATGCACAATCCCTCGCATCCGGGCGAGATCCTGCGCGAGCTCTATTTGGAACCGATGGGCGTCACGATTACTCGGGCTGCGGACGCGCTCGGCGTGAGCCGCAAGCACGTCTCGGCGATCGTCAACGCCCGCGTGCCGGTGACGCCGGACATGGCAATGCGCTTGGCCGCAGTGTTTGCGACCGAGCCCGAGCTTTGGGTGAACCTGCAGGCGCAGTACGACCTTTGGGACGTGAGCAGGAAGCGGCGCCCGAAGGTGAAGCCGCTGCGCGCGGCCGCGTAGGCGAGGCTGTGGAACCTACCGTTCCGGTCTCCTGCCCCGCGATTTGCTCGCATCAACGAACGATCGAGGTCGATTCGAGCAGGCAGCACACGCTGTCGTTCAAGAGGGGCAGCTGCCACGCGAATCTCACGCGCTCACTTGGACACGCTCTGCTACCAGCTCGGCGGTTCGGATCAGCGCATCCAGCAACTTCTCCTCGAGGTCGAACTCACCCTGGTACTCCATCAAGTTACGCTTGCGATGAGCCTGATCAAGAACGCGCCACTGTTCGTTGGGCAAACTCAGCGTGTGGCGCAAGCACTGAAAGACAAGGTACCGGTTGTCTGAGCGGTATCCCGCTTGTCGCAGAGCAGCGAGCGACGGAGCGTGTGCTGCGTTGTACGCGAGATCGAATCTGGATTCGATACTCAATAATTCGATCTTGGCGTCACGAAGCCGTACGAGACCGGACCTGATGAGCGCCGCGACTTCTTCTTGCGATGGCGGTTCCGGCTTGAGCTTTCCAAGCTCAACAAGGTTATCGAGCTGCTCATGCGACATCGAGCACGCCCCTCAATAAAATCGTGGGACCATCCAGTACGCGCTTTAGGAACGCATTACGGCTCTTCCGTCGGCTTCGGAATTCCTTTTTTGTGTGTAACGTTGGATTGATGGCCCGACCCAAGAGCTTCTCCGCAGGCTCGATATAGGCATAAAGTTCTTCCAACGTCATATCATCAGCCACGACGAGTAGATCGATGTCACTTTTGGCCGTATCCGCGCGCTTGGCAACCGAACCGTAGATCAAAGCGACAGCGATTCTCTTATCCAGTGGCTCCAGTGCCGCACGGATTGTTTCTTGCAAGCCAACGGTCTTTCGAACGATCGAGCAAAGTTCCTTGTATATGGAAGCACTTGGGTTGGCTCGGTAGTACTTTTGATTGCCGCGCTTTTCCATGGATACGAGACCGCTATGCTCAAGCCTGGAAAGCTCACGCTGGACGGCGCCGCGACCTGCGCCGGCAAGCCCGATTAGCTCGGTAACAAAAAAACTTCGCTTGGGCTGCCCGAATAACAAGCCCAATAGACGCTGTTGGGTGCTGGTAAACAGTGCGTCAGCGAGGGACTGACGTCGTGAAGGGATTGATTCTTTGGCCGCAGCGTCGATACCCATAGTGGGTATCATAATACCCATTATGGGTATTTTTCAACGCCGAATGCTCAGGGAATTCCATCCACCGCTGCAAAGCATATTGCTCTGATCACCCGGCCGCACAATTCGGCCAGCCCGATCCTCCACATCGCCGAACGGGATCAGATCTATCTCTAACGTTCCTCGGTGGAGAAGTTTGTGCTCTGTTCTATAGCTAGGAACAGCTCTGACGCCAGCTACGACGTCAACGGCAACATGACGAGCCGGCTGGGTAAGTCGGTCACCTGGTACTCGTACAACAAGCCGAACCGGATCAACTACGGTACCTCCGACTATGCCGAGTTCTCGTACGGTCCTGACCGGTCGCGATTCCAGCAGGTGGCGGTGACGGGCGGGACGACGGCCACGACCTAGCTGATTAGCAAAAAGTTTTCAGGGCGCGTGAACTCCGCGGTGGTAGAGCACTGTCTTCTGGAAACGATTGCTGTACCGTAACTTATTGATCTAGAAAGTACTTGAGCTGGGCGCCCGTTGTAACAATCCAGTACTGTCCAGCACGAGCCCCAGCCGCGTCACGCAAATCTCACACGGCCTATTCTCGCTCCGGGAGAAGCCTGAGTTCCCGCCGGTGTCGTCGACTCCGTGCTGGCCGGCGACCGACTACATCGGTTCCTTTTCGGCGCACCATCAAGAAAACACCGTTGCCCCGGAAGCCCCATGCATTACGCTGTAATACATGAGCACGATTACCGTCCGCCTCGATAAAAAACTCGACGCAGAGCTTCGCAAGCTTGCCAAGCAGACAGGTCGCCCGAAGAGCGATTTGATCCGCGACGCCCTGCGCCGTCAGATTGCGATGACCCGGTTTGACGAACTGCGGAAATCGGTAGCTCCCTTTGCCGAAGCACGTGGCTGGCTTACGGATGAAGATGTATTCCCGACATTTCGTGAGAATCGTCCTCGATATCAACGTGCTGATTGCGGCGTTCGCGACTCGGGGCCTCTGTGAAGATGTACTACGCACCGTCCTGGCGGAACACGAGCTCGTCGTATCAGAGTTTATCCTTGGCGAGCTCGAGCGAGTCCTGCGCGAGAAGCTGAAGATGCCGTCCCCTCGGGTTCGAGCCGTCACGGACTTCATCCGCCGGACGTCCCTGGTCGTCGAACCCACGGATCCGTCGAACTGGCCCGAGAACGATCCTGATGACCAATGGATCGTCGCCACGGCAATGATCGGCGACGCTCAGTTACTGGTGAGCGGTGATCGCGATCTGCTAAACGCGTCGCAGAAGTTCCAGTTGAGATCCTTAGCCCTCGCGAGTTCTGGGAACGACTCAAGTAGCTGGCGAGTGTTGCACTGTATGAGCAACGGGAGGGTCAGCATGCTCTTCAACTAGAGCATCGCCTGTTTCTATATCTCTAGTCGAAGCCAGAACGCGCGCTAGCGATCGCCGGTCGGGACCGGGGCAAACTTCTGGATCCGTTTGCCATTGTCGACTTCGCCCACAAAGACGTTCCCGCGCGTATCGATGCCGATCGCGTTAGGGAAATGCAGCTGACCGGCGAGGCGCCCGTTCCCGCCGAAGTACCCAAGTGTTTCGCCGCTCTGCCGGTCGACCGTCCAGACGACGTCGTTATGCGCGTCCGCGACGAAGAGATACTTCTGCTGCGGATCCTTGGAAATGATCATCTTGTACATCGTGCCGCAGATGGAGTTGTAGAAGGTTCCGAGAGCGACCGGGGCGGTGGGCCCATCGTTCAGGCCGCCGCAGTTGCCTCGTTGCGCAGGCGAGTTCGGCGACACATAGATGTTCTGCAACCACTCTCCATCGGTGGTAAACACCTGAATCCGATTCTGGCCACGCTCGCCGACGTAGACGCGCCGGTCTCGCGAGATCTCGATGAAATGCAGCGTCGGCGCGAAATTCCTCTCCTCGGGCGGTGGCCCGCCATCCCAAACGTAGCCAGGAATCGGGTCGTTCGTTATCTCGCTCAACGGCATCCCGTGCCCGCCCCAGCCACGCTTGAACGCGCCCGTGGACGCATCGAAGACGGTCACACGCTTCTGGTCGATGATGTAGATCTCGTTGGCCACCTCGTCGAGCTGGAAACGCCCCTTGTTCACAATGGTGTTCACATCCTGGTTGCTCTCCGGCGTCTGCGACGTCCGGTTGTCGGCTTCGGTTCCGAGTTTCGGCGGCCGATGGCCAAAATCCCAGACGAACTCGCCTTTACGCGTGAACTTGAGGATGCTGTCCTGCGCCGCCTCGCCGGCAATCCAGACGAACCCATTGCTATCGGCAATCACGGTCTGGAGGTACGTCGGCCACAGCGGGTGGTATCCGGGACCGCCCCAGGCGGTCAGTACATTGCCTTCCTGATCGAGCTCGATCACCTCGGGCCCCCGAACGCAGCAGAGCGCTGCCGCCGGGCCGGGTTCGGCCGCCAGCTCGATCGGCAGGGCACCTCTTCCGCGGTTCAGGAACCAGACATGATCCATCTGGTCGACGTAGATGCCCACGACCTGCTGCATGCTCCACCGGTTCGGCAGCGGCTTGGGCCAGAATGGATCGACGCGGTACTGGGGCGCGCCATTCGCGTCAACGGCCTGGCCCGCCACCACTTGCGCCTGCCCAATAGACGCAGCTGCATACCCCACGGTACCGCACAGGCCCACGACGACGGCCAACGCTCTACGCTTGATCATCACAACCTCCTTCCTGAACTCGGGCGTCCGGAGTCGCCGCTCACAAGGGCTGGGCTTCCCCCTGAATCCCGGGATACCGATTAGGTGCATGAGCGCGGCTCCCGTCCCAAGACGGTGTCCGCTTTTTTCCAGTTATCGGCGGCATCTTACGCTCATTTCCGTTCCCTTGGCCGCGCCAGCGAGTCCGGCTGCCACGGGCCGCGCGACTGGCTAGAGCCTGGCAGCGGGTGCTAACATGCGGCCCCAGCTCGGCTGGCAACCGCTGCTCCCGAGGGTTCGCTTAGAGCTCGCAGTGGACCTCATAGGCCAGAACTAGATAGGGGAAATGCACATAAGCCTTTAACTTCTTTGGATGTTCGGGGTGTAGCTCAGCCTGGTAGAGCACTGTCTTCGGGAAACGATGGCTACACCGTAACGCATTGATCTAGAAAGTGTTGAGGTCGGGCGCCCGTTGCAGCGATTCCAGCACCGACCACAACGACTAATAACCGAGTCACGCAGAATTCACGGACTGGTTGTCGGAACGCCGCGTCGAGGTAGGGGCTGGAGGTTGAAGACCTTTCAACCTGAGCAACGATCTGTTCTGTTCAGCGCAGGCGCTGGGTATTTGTAGAGGCAACCCGAAGAGCTAACATGGCACTTGCAGAGAGGCGCTGCAAGAAGAGTGCTGCCTGCAAATGCCTGCAATGTCCATACTTAGACGATCGTGCTTGAGAGGATGCTGAACCCAGAGCTTGCCGGAGCGGACGTCGATAGCCTGAAGCAAAGCGGGCCGACAAGGGGATTGTGGCGTGCGCTATTGCTCGCCACGGTTGCGGTACCCTGCATGCCAATTGGAGCGCAATCGACCGGCGGCTACACGCCGATGGACCCGATTCCCGCTGTCATCGAAGCGCTGCCGGATCCTTGCGACAACCCGACCACGAGAACGTGGGGACCCGATGACGAGAGAGGGAATCTGAATTACCTGACTGCGAACCGAGTCCGTGAGACTCTGCGCCTGATCCGCCTGGGAAAGGTCTACAATCTGGCACACGTGCTGGAGCCTGGCCAGATGGGCTTCGCGGCCTTTCTCGATTTCAAGTCGAACCTGGGCTCGTGGCCGGGTCGCGGCGCCAGCCATACGATCAGCAATAACGAGGAGACACTCGGTCACAGCACCTTCAATCCGAACCGGGCCGGCGTCCTGCAGTTTGAGATCGGCACGCAACTCGATGGCTTCAACCACTTCACTCAGGGCGGCATTACCTACAACTGTTTCGACACGCGCGACCCACGCTATCACCTGCACGCCGAAGGCGATCCCGGCGAGCTACCCGCCGGGAACCCCGGTGACGACTACGTGTTCCGCGGGCACGACAGGATGGGCATCGAGAATGTCGAGACGATCATCGCGCGGGCTATCTTGATCGATGTCGGCGGGCTCCTGAGAGTAGGCGAAGCTGCAGCAGACCGGGACCCGGAAGATTTTCCGCCGGCGGACTACGGTTTCTCGCCGGAGGAGCTCGAGCAGACCCTGCTGCGCCAAGGCCTTACGATCCACGATATTCAGCCCGGCGACGCGCTGTTGATCCGGACGGCGTGGGCGGGGCGGTTCTGGACATCCAATCCGGCAGACCCTCGCAACCAACGCCTGAAGTACCTCAACAACGGCCAAGACGCCGAGTTTTTACCAGGCGGACCGGGGCTCGATGCGCGCGCGGTTCAGTGGACGCTCAATCGGCGGCCCGTGCTGGTGGCGGCCGACGTCAAGAGCATCGAACTCGCCGATCCGTTCAAGGAGCCGGATCCGTTCCAGAGACCGGGTCACGTCAGTTGGCTCAGCAGCGGCATCTACATGCTCGAGGACGTCGACTTGGAGGAGTGGGCCGCGGACTGCGAACAGGAGCGAACGTCGGCGAGCGCAGAGCGCGCATCGTCAGCCGACGAGTCGTGTTACGTGGCCGCGCTGATCGTTCAGACGATTCCGATCAGAGGCTCGGGCGGCTCGACGGTCGCACCGACCGTGATACGTTGAATTGTCTCCTCGATCGTGAGCCTGGGTTCCCCGGCAAGGCCGCGACCGCCGACCCCTGGCTAGCTCTAACGAACCTAGACGTCGCAAATGGCCCATTATCAGGACAAGCGTCCCAAACCCTCACGCAGAGTCCGGAATTCCGGCGTTTCGAGCGCAGGATCGGAGAATGCGTTCGCCCGTAGCAACATGAGATTATAGTAACTGACGCCTGGATGATTGCTCATTATCTAATAGCCCCAGGCCGCCTCGTCTAAACATCTATGCACAGGATAGCTATGACTATATGGCCTCCACTCTCGACGCATT
>Ga0214471_10004435_pt1 | contig 10841 bp, 10 predicted proteins | sample RVTome_5_FD_207665 | JGI IMG/M metagenome (GOLD analysis project Ga0214471, IMG submission 207665) | Soil microbial communities from uranium-contaminated site in the Upper Colorado River Basin, Wyoming, United States - RVT142D155 | ecosystem: Environmental > Terrestrial > Soil > Contaminated >... | reverse complement strand
CGGTCGCTACACTCACTTTGTATCTGAATCTTCGATCTCCGGAGGTATGGTTGGCCGAAGTAATCATTGGCGATAACGAATCTTTCGAATCCGCACTCAAACGTTTTACGAAGCGAGTGCAGCAGGATGGCATCCTGGCGGAAGCCCGCCGCCGGGAACACTACGAAAAGCCCAGCATCCGCCGCAAGAAGAAGGCCGCTGCCAAGCGTCGCAAGAGTCGCAAGGCTGCAGCGTAAGCGGTCATACTCCTCTTCTTCTGACCTGGGATGTCACTCAAAGACCAGCTCACCGCTGATCTGCGTGATGCTATGCGCTCCGGTGAAGAGACGCGCAAGTCGACGCTCCGTCTACTAATCACCGCGATACGCAACGCCGAGATACCGCCGGAAGGCGCGACGGCCGCCGCGGCGCGTGTCGAGTTGGACGATGACGGTGTGCTCACCGTGATACGCCGCGAAGTGAAGCAGCGGCGTGACAGCATCGATGCTTTCGCCAACGCCAACCGAAAGGACCTCGCCGACAAGGAGGAGGCCGAGCTGGCGATCCTCGCCGCATACTTGCCGGCGCAAATGTCGCGAGATGAGATCGAGGTTATCGCTCGCGAGGTCATCCAGCGCGTCGGAGCCAGCAGTCCAACCGACAAGGGCAAGGTGATGCCCGTCATCATGGCCGAGCTTCGCGACAAGGCCGAGGGACGTGACATCAACGCCGTGGTGACCGATCTGCTGGCCGGCGCCTCATCCTGACCACCCGGGGCCCTCCTGTATGATTGAGCCGGGCTAGATATGTTCCCGTCCGATCAGCGTACTTTCACTCTCATGGCCTCAACCGTGGCCATCTGCATCGCTATCTTTGCGGCGCTGTTTCCCATCACCCAGGACCAGGTCTCGATAAACGAAGGTGCGATCGCGACTCGGACGATTCGCGCGCCGCAAGACATCTCTTTTGTCAGCGAGGCGTTGACCAAGGATCGCCAGGAAGAGGCTGCTGACGCTGTCGAGGATGTGCCGATCTTCGACCCATCTGTAGCTGGCGCGCAGCAGGATCGCCTGAATGCCGTCCTGCTGCGCATCGACGACATCATTTCGCGGGAATCGTCGCCAGTGGGGCGCGCGACGGCGCTCGAGAGTGTGCCGGAGGTTAGCCTGTCGCCCGGTAGCCTGACGTTGCTGCGTACGATCGACCTCAACCGGCTGACCGTGATCGAGAACGAGGCCCGTCGCGCCCTCGCCGTCGTACTCGACCTGACTCTACCGCCAGATCTGGTCCCCAGTACACGAGAAGGCGTCGACGAATTCATCGACAAGAATTTCGACCGCGAATCGAGCACCCTCGTGGCGGAGTTGGTTCGTCCCTTCATCGTCACCAACCAGGGCGTGGACCAGGCGGCAACAGAGATCGCCCGCGAGGCGGCGCGCGCTACCGTAGCGCCGGTACCGGTCTCATTCTCGGAAAACCAGGTCATCATCGAGGAGGGTCAACCGATCAGTGCGGAGGCACGCGAGGCTCTCCTGGAGTCCGACATCCTGCGCAGCGGCTGGAGCTGGGAACAAGTGGGCGCCAGCGCAGTGCTGGCTGTCATTGCGACGGCAGCGATCATTGCGGGCCTACACGCTTTCAGGCCCGGCGTAACGGCTCGGGAGATGCAGCTGATCGGGCTCGCCGTGGCAATTCCCGTCTTCCTCATGAAGGTCTACCTGCCGTTTATCCTGCCCGACGAGAACCGCCACTTCCTCGGCTTCCTGATGCCCGTTGCAGCTTCCTCAATGCTGCTGGCAGGCTTCATTGGCGTTGAGATGGCCCTGCTTGGAGGCGTGCTAATTGCGCTGCTGGCGGCGTTTACAGCGGTGCTGCTGCTCGACATCACGGTGGTAGGCGTCGCGAGCACGCTGGACGTGGCCCGTATCGCGCTGGCGTTTGGCATCTCTGCCCTGGCTGGCGCATTCGCGGTGCGCAGCGCCGATCGCCTGACGCAGTTCCTGATCGGCGGCGCGTTGGTAGCGGTCAGCGTTTTGGCAGTCCTTTTCGCCCTGTGGCTCATAGACCCGGTACGGGAGTGGCAAAACCTGCTGTGGATCCTGCTGGCCGCAAGCGCGAACGGTGGGCTCAGCGCGTTCCTGGCGGCAGGGATTTTCGTGACGCTGGGTTCGCTCTTCGGCGTGACGACGCGTCTGCAGCTGCTGGAGATGTCGCAGTTGAGCCAACCGCTGCTACTCCGCTTGCAGGACGAGGCCCCCTCGACCTTCCAGCACAGTGTCATCGTTGCCAACCTGGCCGAGAAGGGTGCGCATACCATCGGCGCCGACGCCCTGCTGGCACGCGTCGGCTGCTACTACCACGACATCGGAAAACTGCTGCGTCCCGGCTTCTTCATCGAAAACCAGCTTGGTGGGGCGAACCCGCACGACGCGCTGGACCCGGCCGATAGCGCCCGCATCATCTCTGACCACGTCCGCGACGGCTACAACCTGGCAAAGCAATACAAGCTGCCGACGAAAGTGGCGCAGTTCATACCAGAGCATCACGGCACGCGCACCGTGACGTACTTCTACCGCCGTGCCGCGGAAGAAGACCCGAACGTGGACGTCGATGCGTTCCGCTACCCCGGTCCGAAGCCGCAGTCGCGCGAGACGGCGATCGCGATGCTGGCCGACTCCTGCGAGGCGGCGGTGCGCGCCAACCCCGACCATTCAGCCGAGGGGATCGGCCGGATTGTCGATGAGGTCTACAACGAGCGGCTGTCCGAGGGGCAACTCGACGAGTCAGACCTCACTCTGAGAAACATCAAATCGCTGGCGGAGTCATTCAAGGCGACGCTGAGGGCTGTGTATCACCCGCGGGTTGAGTATCCTGCGCCTACGGAGGCCGAGATGCTGCTGCGCCGTTTACCCTTCCGACGCGCGTCCATCGAACCGCCAATTCCACCGGCGGCGGAGGACAACTGATGCGTTTCGCCGTGCTCGTCTTCCCCGGGACATGGAGCGACACGGACATGCAGCACGTCCTGGGGGACGTGATGGGCCAGGAAGCAGACCTAGTCTGGCACCGCGAGACCGACCTCTCCCGCTACGACGCGATTATCGTGCCGGGCGGCTTCTCGTACGGCGACTACCTGCGCTGCGGCGCCATCGCGCGGTTCTCGCCGGTGATGGAGGCTGTTAAGCGGGAGGCGGATCGGGGGAAGCTCGTGTTCGGCAGCTGCAATGGGTTTCAGATCCTCTGCGAGGCGGGTCTACTCCCGGGCGTTCTGACTCGAAACGACAGCATGCAATTTCGCTGCCAGCCGGTGAACCTGCGGGTTGAGACGGCGGACACGCCGTTTACCAGCGCGGCGACGGCCGGCGACGTGATCGAGATGCCGGTGTCGCACGGCGAGGGCAACTACTACGTGGATGACGCGACGTTGGCGCAACTCAAGGCCAAGGACCGTATCGTCTTTCGCTACTGCGACGCCGAGGGCAACGCGACGCTGGAGTCCAACCCAAACGGGTCGCTGGAGAACATCGCCGGTGTGCTGAATGAGCGTCGCAACGTGATGGGTATGATGCCGCACCCGGAGCGCGCCAGTGAGGCGATCCTGGGTGGTACGGACGGCTTGCTGATCTGGACGTCGATGCTGCGGGCGATGGACCTGCCGCTGCCATCTCGCTCCTAGTCATCTCGATTCGATAAGGGAGGCTTCATGTTCCGTTTGCTATTGATCGCTTCGATTCTGGCCGTCGCGGGGTTCGCAGTCGTGCCAACCAGGGGACGCGGCGTCGAAGCTACGCAGCCTTGCCCCGCTAACCCAAGTCCTCCAGACGCCGCTGACCCGTCGATGATCCTTGACGAGCCCATGATGGGGGACACCGTGACAAGCCCGGCTCACATTTCGGGTCTGGCGCGTGTTTTCGAGGCGAACGTCCGCATCACGATTTACAGCGCGTCCGGCATGGTTCTCGAGGACACCTTCACGACGGCCGCAGAAGCCGGACCGGCGCTTGCGCCATTCGCGGCTGACGTGGCCTTCGGTGTCCTGAGCGAGCAAGCCGGATGCGTCCGCGTCTGGGAGGAGTCGGCGGCCGACGGCAGCCCTCGCAACGTGGTGCAGGTCGAGGTCAATCTGTCGCCCGGCACGACGGCCGAACCGACGCCGACTGCCACGGCCGCGCCTGTCGCCCTGCCCGATACGGGGAATGCAGGTCTTGCCGAAGCCGGCTCAATTGCCCCGTCCGTCGTGGCTCTCGCGACGATGCTAGTCTTCGGTTTGACATTGCTGCTGAGGAGGAAAGACGCATGACCGCACCTGAGATCACGTGCTTTCACATCGCCGTCGTGGTCGACGACGTCGAAAAGGCGGTCGAGGGCTACAAGCGTCTTCTGGGTGATGGGCCGTGGCGGTTGCGCGACATGGGCAACGGTGCTCGTATCGCTTACGGAAGCGCCGGGGGTCAGACCTGGGAGCTGATCGAAGTGTCGGGTCAGGGCGGCTCGCAGTTCCACGAATTCAAGGAGCGCCATGGCGAGGGTGTGCAGCACATCGGCTTCTGGACGCCTGACATGCGGGGGTCGGTAGAAGACGCGCTATCCAGGGGCGCAAAGCTGGTCTCGGCAACTACTGATGCGCAAGGCCACACGGCGGTGCAGTTGCGACCTTCGGCTGACGTCAAGCCGGAGCAGCTCGACGGTCTGGGCATGGCGTCGTGGTTAGACCTGGGATTCGGCGGCTGGCGCGTCGAGTACATCGCGACGGGGTTGGGCCAGACGTTCCTCAAGGACTGGCTGGCGGAGGACTACCCGGGCATCATCCTCAACCCCGCACCGTAACTACCCCAGGCTCTTCTCGATCGTGTCCAGCGCCCGCATCGCCGATAGCGCCTGGTGCACGCTGGCGTTGGGCTCACGCTTCTCGTCAATGGCGCGGAAGAACTCGCGGTCTTGCAGCTCGATGCCGTTCATCGATACCGCGACGTTCGAGAGGTCGATCTTCGACTCTTCCTTGACGTCACCGTCGTAGAGGTCGTCGTAGTAGGCGACGTAGGTGCCGTTGTCGCAGATGTAGCGGAAGAACGTGCCCTGCAACCCGTGGTTGTTGAACGACAGCGATAACGTGCAGATGGCGCCGCCCGGGACCTTGAGCAGGACGCCCATGTCCATCGCGATGTCGAGCTCCGGGTTGTTCGGGCCCTGGACGCCCTTGGCCTCGGAGATCGTCTCCTGCGTCTGGTACTGAAACAGGTCGACGGTGTGGCAGGCGTGGTGCCAGAGCAGGTGATCGACCCAGCTGCGCGGCTGGCCTGCGGCGTTCATGTTGGTGCGCCGGAAGAAGTAGGTTTCGACCTTGAGCTGTTGTAGCTTGAGCTCGCCGGCCATGACCTTGTCGTGGACCCACTGGTGGCTGGGGTTGAAGCGGCGCGTGTGGCCCGCCATGGCGACGAGGCCGGTCTCCTTCTGCGCGTTGCAGATCGCCTCGGAGTCCGCCAGCGAGTCCGCCATCGGGATCTCGATCTCGACGTGCTTGCCCGCCTTCATGCACTCGATGGCCTGCTCGGCGTGCTGCTGCGTCGGGGTGGCCAGGATGACGGCTTCCACGCCGGGCTGCTGGATGCTCTCCGTCAGGTTGTAGGAGGTCCAGTGCGGGATGTCGTACTTCTTGGCGGTCTCTTCGGTACCCTTGGGGTTACCGCCCGCGAGCGAAACGATATCGACGCCTCGGATCTCGCGACAAGCCTCGATGTGCCTCTGGCCGAAGGCGCCCTGACCGGCGATGACGACTTTCATCCTGCTCGACCTCGCTTCTTCATTAGTGCTCCGAAATCGTAGACAAATTGGACCTGGCAGTCACGGTCTACCAGCTGCCGCCGCCACCTCCACCGCCACCTCCACCCGAGAAGCCACCGCCGCCGAAGCCGCTGCTGCCGGACCCACCCGGTGTTGATGCGATCGCTGAGGACATTGACGACGAGAAGCTCTGCAAGCTGTGCGAAAACGCCAGCGGGGCGAAGGCGTGGGTCGAGACGTACCAGCCCGTGGTGTCGGGCTCGATGCCGAGGTCTTCAAACACCTGCGCCCATCTGTCGACGCAGCCGAGAACGATGGCGTAGGGCAGATACTCCTGGAAGATGCCGGCTTCCTCGTTGAAGCGCTGGCGGTCCGTCTCGGCCACAGTCATGTATTCGCGGAAGCCCAGCAGGCGACGGTAAACCTCCCGGCCGGGGCCGGTCCGGCGCGCCATGGACCTCGACAGCAGGAGCATCAACAACCCGGCCAGCACGATGGAGATGCCGACGATCGCGGCGCCGAAATAGGCGCCGAGTAGCGCGATTGCTCCAGCGCCGAGAGCCAGCAGGCCGACTCCGACCCCGGCGTGAATATTGCGCACCGTCTCGGGGTTGTGCGGGAAGAAGCGGTCGCTCTTGACGACCTGCGTGTAAAGGCGCTTCTTGACCTCTGCCAGCGTCGTGTAGAACTCGTTCTTGAGGTCGCTCATCTCCACCGTATCGCCGTCCTCGAACAAGCCCTCGAAGAGTTTGCGTTCGTAGAGCAGCAGTTCGGCGTCGTCCGGTTTGAGCTTCTCGAGTGTGTAGTCGGTGCTCCCGAAGAGCCACTTCTTCGGCACCTCGGTGATGCGCAGGTAGCCCCGTACAGCCAGATCGACGATGGTCGCGCTGACGTCCAGCGTGTCGGCGCGCTCATCCATCAGGGTGCCGAGTTCGGCCGGACGGTAGCGTCTCCCGCCGCGTTTGGCGGCCGGCGGCTGGTATTCACGGACAACGGTGTCTTTGGCAAACAGCGGTCGCCGCCGTTCGCGTTCGTCACCCGTGAGGTATTGGAGGTCGCCGAGCCAGCGGTCGCGTCCGGCCAGCCACCAGTAGCGCAGCACGCCGGCAATCCCGGCGGCGCCGAGGACAGTCGTGAGAATGATCTGCAACGGTCCTGCGCCGATGAAGTCGCGTATTTGCTCCTCCGCAGACTTTTTCTCAACCAGGATCGGTGCCTGAACGTTGACCGCGCCTTTGGGCAAAGCGACGACGATGGTCAACCCACCGAACTCGGACTGTGGTTGGGTCATGGTGAAGCGAGCTGCAGCTCCGGCGACGTTCGATTCGCACCGCTCGCTCGAACCCGCCGGACCCTGGAAACAGGTCACGTTGAGGAACTCGGGCGCGGTGACGGAGGCGCTGGCCGTTTCGATGCCGACGGGCCTGAGGTTGCCCGTGACGTTCCAGTACAGCTCGTCCCAGCTCGTCTGGGCGTTCAGCCCGGCAACGATGCGGTAAGTGATGCGGTAGCGTTGCGGCCCGCTAACGAGGATATCCGGGTCACCGATGCGGAGGTTGAGGTAGTCGCCCTGGCGGGTCGTCTCGTACCGCACCGAGCGCTCGCCGTCATCGACGCTGATCACGTCGATATCGATACGGCGCGTGTAGTCATCGTCGTAGTCGTACTCGATTGGGATGTCGCGCAGGATGCCATGCTTCTGCAGCGGGCCGAAATCGACGCGGATGTCCTCGACGACGTCGACGGTGCCGTCCTCGTTTATCAAGTAATCCGCGTCGAACGAGGTGATGACCCAGCCTTCGTCCGCGACCGCGGGTGACGCGGCGAGCCCGAGGAACGGCAGCAGAATGAGCAGTGCGGCGGCGAGGCGCTTCAACGTGGCATCAGATTAGGTCGGGTTTCGGTTCAAGTCGATAAGGGTTTCGACGATAACGGCAGCGGCGCGCCTACGTTAAACTGCAGACGAGATGCGAATTCTGCTAATCAATGGGCCCAACCTCAACATGCTCGGCACGCGTGAGCCGGAGGTATACGGGCGCGACACGCTGGAAGACGTTGTCGGGCGCGTGCAGACGAAGGCGAAGGAGCTGGGCGTTGAGCTGACCCCGATGCAGTCCAACCACGAGGGCGCCATCGTTGATTTCATTCAGCAGAATCAGGCAACCTCCGATGGGCTGATCATCAACCCAGGAGCGTTCGGCCACTACAGCTACGCAATCCGTGACGCGATCAGCGGCAGCAGTCTGCCCGCCGTCGAGGTGCACATCTCAAACGTGCACGCGCGGGAGAGGTTCCGTGAGCGCATGGTGCTATCGGCCGTCTGCAAGGGTGTCATCACCGGCCTCGGCTGGCGTGGCTACGTCTACGCGCTCGATCTGCTCGTCGCGAGCGCAAAAGAGGGGAAGTAATGGCAAAGGCAGAGCGAATCGCAAAGCTGCGCGGCCGGCTGGCAGAGCTGGGCCTCGACGCCCTCTTCGTCAGCGCGCCGGCGGAGGACATTCACCACACGCTGGGCGCGAACCGGCGCTACCTCTCCGGCTTCAGCGGCTCGATGGGGCACCTGCTAATCACGCAGGACGCCGCGTTTATCGCCGTCGACTTCCGCTACTACGAGCAGGCGGAACGCGAGGCGCCCGAGTACACCTTGTGGAAGGCCGTGGGCGGCATGAAGACGTGGCTCTCGCAGCTCGTGGCCGAAGCCGGCCTCGGCGGCAAGAAGCTGGGCTTCGAGTCCGGCGGCATCACCTACGGCATGTATTCAGCGATCCGTGATGCGCTTGCCGAAGCCGACGAGTCCGACCGTCCACAACTCGTGCCCACGGAGGGTCTCGTCGAGGAGCTACGGGCGATCAAGGAGCCGGCAGAGCTCGAGGCGTTACGCAAGGCCGTCGAGCTGGGCGACGCCGCGTTTCAGGACGTTGCTGCGCGTATTGAGCCGGGCTGGACCGAGAAGCAGGTTGCCTGGGAGATTGAGAAGTACGCCCGCGAGCACGGCGCGGAGGGGTTGTCGTTCCCGACGATCGTCGCGGCCGGACCGTGGGGCGCGATGCCGCACGCGCAGCCGCGCGACCAGGTGATCAAGGACGGTGACGGTATCGTCATAGATATGGGCGTCAGCCTGGAGGGCTACATGTCCGACCTGACGCGTACCGTCTTCGTCGGCAAGCCGGACGATCAGTTCAGGAAGATCTACGACATCGTCCTCGCGGCGCAGCTGACCGCGGAGGAGCTGGTGCAAACCGGCATGACAGGCGGCGACGCGCACGACATCGCCCACAAGGTGATCGAGGAGGCGGGTTACGGCGACAGCTTTGGCCACGGCCTTGGACACGGGGTAGGGCTGCAGGTACACGAATCGCCCCGCGTCGGCGGTACGTCTGGAGACGTGCTGCAGGACGGGATGGTGATTACGGTGGAACCAGGGATATACCTGCCCGGTTGGGGCGGTATTCGCATCGAGGATATGGGCTATCTCAAGGATGGCAGGTACGTGAACTTCACCACGGCCCCGAAGCTGCAGTTCGCCTGACGCTGGCCGCTAACAATGCTCCCTAGTTAGACTTAGACGGGTCTGTTGGAGGCCCTGGAGGAAACACATGATCGACACCGGCGACCTGCGCAAGGGTCTGACTATAGAGCTTGACGGCAACCTTTACAGCATCGTTGATTGGGAGCACAACAAGACGGGCCGAGGCGGCGCAAAGGTGAAGCTGAAGCTGCGTGACGTGCGGGCGGGTCACATCATCGAGCACACATACGACTCCGGGGCAAAGTTCCAGCGTGCCCGCGTCGAACGTCAGCCGGCGCAGTTCCTCTACGCTGAAGGTGAGATCTACACCTTCATGAACACCGAGACCTATGACCAGATCTCGATCAACAAGGACCGCCTCGGGGACGTTGCGCTCTACCTCAAGGAGAACGACGACTGCCAGATGCTGACCTACGGGGACGAGGCGATCAGCGTCGAGCTGCCCGCCGCAGTGGTGCTTCAAGTGGCGCAGACGGACCCATGGGTTAAGGGCGACACCGCGCAGGGCGGCACCAAGCCCGCTCAACTCGAGACCGGCCTCACGGTCAATGTCCCGCTGTTCGTCAACACCGGCGACAAGGTCAAGGTGGACACGCGCTCCGGCGAGTACCTGGAGCGCTCCAGCTAGAGTGGATAGCTTGTCCTCATCGATTGCAGCCGGTATCGCCATCGGGGCCGGCGTTGGTGTTGCTGTCGGCGTTGCGCTGGGCGCGGCCTTCTCATCCGCCAAGAGGTCTTAAGGCGTTCTTAGCGCTCGGTTAACTTCTTACCCCACCCGCAACCTTAAGATTCGAACTGGTTTGCCCAGACATGCCGGATGCCGGCATTAGTTTTCATATCAGGAGAGAAACATGAAACGCCCCCGGCCTTTCGTCCTCGTGGGCGCCACGGCAGCTGTGATCGCCTTGGTTGTCGTCAGCGCGGCAGTCGTCTGGACGTTGCGCAGCGATGACCCTGACCTGTTGACAGAGGCGCCGGCAATCCCAACCTCGGCGCCTTCCGGCGTTGACGAGTCACCCACTCAGGAACCGGAGGACGCAGCGTCAACCGCCGCGGAGATTGACCTGCCCGAAGGCGTGCGGCGCTTCATCATCGTGCCAGGCGATTCGAGCGCGAAGTACGTGGTAGAGGAGACGCTGAGCGGGCTGCCGGCGACTGCCGTTGGCGTGACCACGGACGTGACCGGCGAGATCTACTTGACTTCGGAAGGACTCTACGATGGCGCCGAGTCGAAGTTCATGGTCGACCTGAGCACGCTGAAGACGGATGAATCGCGCCGCGATAACTTTGTCCGCGACAACGTCCTGCAAACCCGGGAGTTCCAGTTCGCCGAGTTCGTCATCGAGAGCGTCGATGGCTTCCCCGCTGGCTACGTTGAGGGAGATGAGGCGAGCCTGACGCTAACGGGCACGATGACGATCAAGGACGTGTCCCTGCCGATGACGTTCACGGTGCTGGCGCGTCAGGCCGACGACACCCTGACCGCCACCGCCGACACCGAGTTCAACATGTCTGACTTCGGCATCGACCCGCCGCAAGTCGCCATCGCGAA
>Ga0214471_10004434_pt1 | contig 10841 bp, 9 predicted proteins | sample RVTome_5_FD_207665 | JGI IMG/M metagenome (GOLD analysis project Ga0214471, IMG submission 207665) | Soil microbial communities from uranium-contaminated site in the Upper Colorado River Basin, Wyoming, United States - RVT142D155 | ecosystem: Environmental > Terrestrial > Soil > Contaminated >... | reverse complement strand
GGATCCCGGCGATCAACAGACCGTCGGTCACCGCCAGCGCCGCGCCCGCCGAGGCAGGCGTCGCCGCGCCAACGGCGACCGCCACGGCGGCGCCGAGCAGCGCGACCGCGGCCAGACGCGGCGCCAGGAACATCGCTACTTCGGCACCGCGACTCGCTGCACGATCCCTTCGAGCACCGCGTCCGGCGTCGCACCTTCCAGCTCGACCTCGGGTCGCAGCGCGACGCGATGCCCCCACGCGGATCGCACCAGGCTTTTGACGTCGTCCGGCGTGACGAAGTCACGGTTGGACAGGTACGCCCACGCCTTGGCGGCCGTCAGCAGCACCGCCGCGCCTCGGGGGCTCACACCGAGCGTCAGGCTCGGGCTCGAGCGCGTCTCGGCTGCGAGCGCGATCACATAGTCGATGATCTCGTCGGCGACCGTGACCGCGATCACGTCGCGCGCGCCCGCCGCAAGCGCCTTCGCGGTCGCGACGCGTTTGACGCCGAGCGACGCGAGATCGTGGGGGTTCTTCCCCTCGTCGTGCATGCGCAGGACCGCGCGCTCGTGCTCGGCATCGGGATAGCCCACCCGGAGCTTGAACAGGAACCGGTCCAGCTGCGCCTCCGGCAATGGATAGGTTCCCTCGTGCTCGACCGGGTTCTGGGTCGCGATCACCAGGAACGGGTCGGGCAGCGGGTGCGTCTCGCCTTCGATCGAGACCTGCCGCTCCTCCATCGCCTCGAGCAGCGCGGCCTGCGTCTTCGGCGGCGCGCGGTTGATCTCGTCGGCGAGCACGAGGTTGGTGAAGATCGGACCGGGCCGGAACCGCAGCTCGTGGCTGTCGGGATCCAGCACCACATTGCCGGTCACGTCCGAAGGCATCAGGTCGGGTGTGAACTGGATCCTGCGGAACCCCAGGCCGAGAGCGCGCGCGAACGCCTTCGCCGTCAGCGTCTTCGCGACGCCGGGCACGCCTTCCAGGATCACGTGACCTCGCACCAGCATGGCGGCCTCCAGACCCCACACCACCGGGTCCTGTCCGTACACGACCTTGCCGATCTCATCGCGCACGGCGGTCAGCATCGTCCTCGTGTCGCTCATCGGTGTGATCCCTCCATCGTCTGCCTGATCGTGTCCAGCTCCTCCGCGAGTGCGAGCAGCGCGCGGTCGTCCCCCGCGTCGTGCCCGGCCAGCGCCTCTTCCACCCGCCGAAGCTCCAGGTCCGTCGCGCGCGCGATCGTGGCGGCCAGATCGCGGCGTGCTGTCCCGGGCTGATGACCGAGCCTGCGGCCGAGACGCTCAGCCGTCCCGCGCCGCAGCAGCTCGCCGGCGTGGCCCGCCGCCTTCGCCGAGCGATACAGCCGGCCGGTCGCGCGGACCAGCTCGCCGGCCGGGATCGGGGATGGCAGCTCCTCCTCGACCGGCCGGCCGAGGCGGCGCGCGCGCGCGATCGCGAACAGCGCCGCCGCGATCACGATCTGCACGATCACCGCCCGCGCCGCGCGTGGCAACGATCCCCACAGCGAGTTCCGGCCGGTGCCTGCCGGCACCGCCGGACCGAACACTACAGGCGAGGTGACCGAGGCCAGAGCGAAGGCTGCGTTGTCCTCGGCTCGCAGGTACTCGTTGGTCAACGGCGACGGATCCCCCATGACCAGGACGGCGCCGCGCTCGTGCGCGCGCCACACCACGAATGGGTGCCCGCCGCGACCCGGGAAGCACGCAACGCCGGCCGGCCCGGCGTCCAGATCCACGGCGCCTCCGCCGATCGCGATGCGCCCCACCCCGACCGCGGGCGGGGCAAGACAGGCGGGCCGGCGGCGCGATCCGGCCAGGCTGCCGTCGGCTGGATCGATCCCGAGCATGCCGGCGGTCGCCGAGAACGGATCGGCGAGCACGAGTGCTCCCCCGCCGGCGACCCACTGGAGCAACGCAGCAGCCTCTTGCTCGTCCCGCAGATCCTCGAGCAGCACGAAGGTGCCGCCGCCGTCGGGTGGCAGGTCGCCCTCGCGCACGTCGAGGTCTGCCGCGGCCAGGAACCGGCGCAGGGCTGCGAACCCCCCGGGTCCCTGCGCTCCGCCGCCCGTCGCACCGAGCATCGCGGTCGCCAAGACGAGCAGGACCAACACCCCGATCGCGATCGCCGGGCGCCGTCTCATCGTCGCAGTTCCTTCCTCGCGGCGAGGACGGCATCGACGTCTGCCGCGTCCACCGATGCGTGCGCGTACGCGGCGCGCTCGAACACCTCGGTCGCTTGCCCCATCACGCCGGTCGCCAGGGGGATGTTGGCGGCGACCGCGGCGCGGCAGTCGCCGGCGGTAACGGCGGGGGAGTCCGGCACGAATCCCATGGCTGCGAGACGCGCGATGAGCGCCCTGAAGTGCAGGCGCGCGGCGGCGTTCAGGTCGCCGCGCTGCCGTGCCTCCTCCGCCAGGGCGGCCCAGTCCACGGGCTTCGCCGGTCCACGGTCGCGGGCGCTGCCGGGACCGACCTCTGGTACCAGGCCGAGCCGCCGGATCAACAGGAATGCGCCGACGGCGAGCGCGGCGACGACCAGCCAGCTCACGATCCCGCCGACGGAACCAACATCGGTCAGCCGGGACGCGATCCAAGCCAGTGCCGTGGCGATCGCGCGGGAGGCTCGTTCGGCCAGCGTCGGGCTTGCTCGCACACCCACGTAGGCCCGCTCGAGCGCGGATCGGACCCGGTTCCGATCCGGCACGGGCCGCGCGAGCGCAGCTCCTGCCGCAGCGGCGAGCGCGTCGAGGCGTTCGACCGCTGCCCGGAAGTCGCGCGCGGTGGTTCCGGAGAGCTGCTCGAGCACGGGATCGCGCCGGATGGTGATGGTTCCCCATGCGGTCGAGACCTCGACGGGGAGCGCGAGGCGCGCACGCACCTCGACCATGCGCGACGGCGACGGCGACGAGGCCCCGGCTGAAGCCGGCCGGCGCGCGGATGCGATGCGATCGAGGAAGGTCGGGGCGTCGATACGCTCGGCCGCGAACGTCGGCCCGGCGAAGGCGAGGCACGCGACGGCGACAAGCGCCGCGCGGGAGACCCTACGCGTCACCGCGGCGCGCGATCTCCTCCGCCATCACGGCCAGGTCGAAGCCTTCCTTGCGGATCCGCAGATCGAAGTAGAGCAGCACGGTGACCGCGATCGAGAACGGCGCCGTGATGACCTCGGCCAGGGAGTATCCCAGCGCCGCCACGATCCAGCCGCTGGATCCCATCCCGGTCGCGACCGCTCCCAACGGAAGGTACAGGATGCCGCTGACGATCGACGCGATGATGCCTGCAAGCACGATCGTGCCGAAGAGCCTCCAGAAGTGATCCTTCGCCAGCCGCCACGACCGGCGCATCGCATCGGTGCCCCGCGATCCCTCGACCACCACGACCGCAGGCCCGAACGCGAAACGGACGAAGAACAGGAACGCGGGGATGACAAGGAGGATCACGCCACCGAGCACGGCGAGCCCTTGCAGGATGGTCACCCATAGGATCGCCGGGATCAGCGGCAAGGCTGCCCGGTAGGTGGAGCCGATGTCGGGCGCGCGTCCGAGGTAGGCCTCCGAGACCGCGCGCGCGTACGCCCCCGCAAGGAAAGGCTGGATGATCAGGAACTGCAACGCGGAGAAGGCGAGCGTCAGCGCCAGCCCCGACGCGTCGACCGACTCGAAGGGATCGACCGGTTCGAAGGGGCGGATGACCGCCCAGGTCGTCGCCTGCTGGACGAAGGCCAGCGGGATGATCACGAACGCCGCGATCCCCATGAGCGTCTTCCAGTGCTGGCGATACAACTTGATCGCGGCATCGAGTGTCTCGCCCACCCGCATCGCGCGCAGCTCGGGTGCGCCCGGCGGAGTCGAGGGTGGCGGTGGCGGTCCGATGCCTCCGGTCTCGGGCCGATCCGGCGGCGTTGCCCCCGGTCCGCCTTCCGGTGGTAGCGATCGATCGCTCACTGGCGCCCCCTGACGTCGAGCTGGTGGACCTCCGGCACTGTACGACCCGGCGGCCGGCCGGGCAACGAAGGCCGGCTCGACCATGTGGGAGCCTGACAGACAGCGAGGCTTGCTGTCGCCCGGCTCGCGGGAGAAGGACTCCGGCCCACCGGCCGCCAACTGCTCGTGCAACCTGCGGCGGAAGAGAGCGACTACGACAGGGAGGCTGCATGCACGAGACGACGGAGGATCTGAACGAGCTTCAGGAACTGCTCGACCGGTCGCGCGCGCGCGGCGGCTCGCACCTGCGCAGCATCTTCACGAAGGTGACTGAGATGAGCGCGGTGGATGTGGTGGTCGAGCTGTCGGGCGTGCAAGTGCTGAACCTCGCGACGGTGACCGCCTCGGGCGCACCGCGCGTCGCGCCGGTCGATGGGCTGTTCTACCGCGGCCGCTTCTACTTCGGCTCGGCGCACGAGTCGGTCCGGTTCAAACACATCCGCGCGCGCCCGCAGGTCAGCGCCGCGCACACGCGAGGCGAGGATCTGACCGTGATCGTCCACGGGGTCGCGGTCGAGATCGACGTGTCGAAGCCTGAGCAGGCGGGGTTCAGATCGTACCTGCTGGAGCTCTATCCCGAGTGGGAGTCTTCGTACGCCGGTGACCCGCCGCCGTGCGCCTTCATCGACGCCGAGAAGATGTTCGCCGCGCGGGTTTCGCGGTTGCGCGAGGGCTAACGGACCTCGTTCTCCAGCGCCTCGGTGATCGTCATCTGACCGTGGGTGGGCGGAGTTGGCTCGGCAACCAGGCCGCGCGCCGTTCGCAGGAAGCTCGCATAGGAGGGATCGACCGCGGCCTTCTCGCGGAAGTCGGCCACCGTGAATCCGGTCAGGGTCGCGCGCGTGCGCGCCCGAGCGGTCGCCGAACGCGGGATCCCCAGCAGCGGTGCGAGCTCGCCGAAGTAGCCGCCGGAGCCGACGGTCGTGAGGTGCTCCTCGGTGCCGTCGGCGCGTGCGCGCACGATGTCGATCGCGCCTTCGTCGACGACGTAGATCAACTCGCCCCGGTCGCCTTGCCGGAAGAGCACGGATCCCGGGTCCAGCGAAACCCGCTCCGGCACGCGATGCTCGGTGGCGACCTTGGGCATCAGGTCGATCGTCCGATCGGCCAGGGGCACGAAACGGTCGTCGTGGGTCGCGACGACCACGATCCGGCCGGGCGACGCGAGCTCGCGCAGCAACCGAAGCACCGCCTCGACCTGGATGTAGTCCAGGTGCGCGGTCGGCTCGTCGGCGAGCAGCACCGGCGGGTCGTGCGCGAGCGCGCGCGCGATCGCGACGCGTTGCTGCTGCCCGCCGGACAGCTCGCTGGGAAGATGCCCGGCCCGATCGGACAGACCCACGGTCTCGAGCAGCTCCGCCGCCCGCGGCCGCGCCTTCTTCCCGGGGACACCGGCGATCGTGAGCGGGACCGCGGTGTTCTCGAGCGCGGTGAGGCTCGGGATCAAGTTGAACGCTTGGAAGACGATGCCGACCGTGCGCTGGCGGTAGGCGGTCAGTTCGTCGCCGCGCAGCTCGGTCACCTCGCTGGACCCGACGGTGATGCTGCCCGCCGTCGGGGTGAGGATCCCCGCGAGGCAGGACAACAGGGTCGTCTTCCCGCATCCGCTCGGTCCGAGCAGGACGACCAGCTCGCCCGATCCGGCGTCGAGGTCGAACCCGTCGATCGGGCGCACGGCGTATTCGCCGCTGACATATTCAACGGTGAGGTCGCGAACGCGGATGTCGGCGATCACGCACCTCCGAACGCGCGCGCGGGGTCGACATCGATCGCGCGTTTCAGGCCGGACAGGCTCGCGGCGATGCCGACGAACAAAGCAACCGCCGGCAGCAACGCGAACGCCTTGACCGGGATCTCGATGGGCAGCGCGAAGGTCGGCGCGAGCCCGAGCGAGATGCCGAACGCGATCGCGGCCGAGACCAGAGAGATGATCACCGCCTGCAACGCGAGGCTCCCGAACAGCCGGGTCGTCGAGGCGCCGACGGCCTTGAGCACCGCGAAGTCGCGCAACCGCTCGAGCGCCGACAGGTAGATCACTGCCGCGACGATGATCGCCGCGACGATCCACAACAGGATCTGGACGCTGTCGATGGCCTGCACGCCCTTTTCGAGCGGGCGCAGCAGGTCGGCGCGCGCGGCCGCGTTCGTCAAGATCGCATGTTCGGCCGGGGCATGGGCAAGGGAGCCCCGAACCATGACCGAGGAGACGAGCCGCTGCCCCCCGAAGCCGATCCCCTGCGCGTCGGGGACGGTGACGAAGACGACCGGGATCCCGCCGAGGAAGGTCAAGCCGTCAACCAGCCCCACGACCGTGAACTCGCGTCCCCCGATCGGGATGCTCTCACCGATGTCGGCCCCCAGCGAGGTATCTGCGACGGCTTCGCCGCCTGTCGCCCCGCGGCCCTCGACGAGCAGCGGCTTGGGCAGGCCTGCCCACCGGACGCCGAGGACGTTGACGTCCTTCGGCGATCCGTCTCGGGTGACCGTCTGGCGCAGCACGACCAGAGGCTCGGCTGAGGAGGAACCGCTTCGCGCCTCATCGGCGACGTCGCCGGGGAACGCGGAGACGGACGTGAACGGACCCACCACGCCGTCGGGAACGATCCAGGCGTCCGCGCCGAGCGCGCCGAGCAGCCGGTCCGCCTCCAGCCGGAAGCTCGCCGACATCCCCGCCATGACCAACGCCATCGCGAAGACGAGCGCGGTACCGGCGATCGCGATCACGAACCGGCGCCGTCGATATCGAAGATCACGGAAGGTCATCGACCACATCGACGTTCCCCCTTCGCCGAAGACCGCGCAAGCCTACCGGCTTGCGCGGTCGGGAAGGAAGCCTCCGAGATGCGATCGGCCCCCAGCGGGGGCCGATCGCATCTCACGCCCGACGATCAGGGTGTCAGCGCCGACTCGTTGTTGATCGCGTCGAAGGAATCCTTGGCGTCCTCCTGGAGGGACCCGTTGTTGCCGTACCAGACCCCGCCGCCCCCGTTGGCAACCGAGTTCTGGAACACCAGCATCTGGATAACGGTCATGCTGGTGGCGCCCCCGAACGAGCCGCTGGCGTCCTGATAGCCGCTGCTGCAAGGGGAGTTCTCGCAGATCATCGTCAGGTCGATGACGATGCCTCCGATGGGGACCGGAGCTCCGATCTGATTCCCCCCCAGGCCGGGAGTGCTGAAGTACACGTTCAATGCGGTCGCCAGCATCTGCGCCTTCAGCATGGTGTTCATAGGGGAGCCGGTCGCGTTGGAGATGACGTTGCTCACGTATGACGCGACCTGCGTGCAGGTTGCCTTCGACGACAGATCCTGGAATGGCTTGAACTGACGGAGCCAGGTCGTGGCGTTGCAGGATTTCTTCGTGGTCGCGTCGCCCTTGATGATCGCCTGACCGTTGTTGTTGTGCCAGAAGCCGATCGTCCCGGCGCCGGTCTCAGGAGGCGTGCGCGGCGGCGCATCCACCGTGAACCTGAAGTGGTACTTGAGCTGACGTGACCTCCCGCCCGCCTCGGCTGTGGTCACCACCAGGATCCCGTGGTAGGTCTGCCCGACGGTCAGGGTTGAGGTGTCGATGGTCATCCCGATGCACGCCGAAGGGGAAGCAGCGCTGATTGTTCCGCCGGTCGGCTCGAACGTCGTCAGCGGCTGCAACGTTGGGCCGTCGTCGGTGGGGCCGATGAAGTAGGCGATGCTCCAGTCGATCGTTTCGGTTGTGCCGAAGTTGGTTCCCCCGAACGTCAGGCCCGAAGGGCATGTCACGCTCAGAGGGACGGTCTGCTGGACTGTGCCGAGGTTCTCGGCGTCGGCCATGGGCGTGTGCGGGAGCCCGTCGGTCCCGGTCAGCCGGAGCGAGGCTGCGTCGAGGAAGGTCGCGGTCGCCGTCAGCGTCCCGGCGGCGTCGTAGACGTTGATCCGATACTCGCCCGACACCCCGTTGAGCTGATACAGGTTCGCCCACGCCCCGGAGTTATCCGCGGTGACGGTTTGGTAACAGTCGGTGCCGTCGCTCGCGTCGGCGTCGTAGCAGAGCTGTTCGCCATGCTGTCCATCATCGGACGAGGCGTAGAGAACCGCGCTCCCGTCGGGCCGGACGACGACCACCCCGTAGGGCTGCCCGGCCTCGAAGCCTGCGCCGTACATGTCGACGACCTCGTTTGCGAAATAGTCGTCCTTGCCCGTCGTGACCGTCGGCGACGCGTCTGCTGCGACCGGCGCCACGACGGCCTGCAACACGGCAACCACCAGCGCGGCGGCCAATGGTGCCGACCTTGATCGCCTCAACATCGTGCCATCCACGCTCCCACCTCTTCCCCACATGCAAGAAAGGCCTGCACCCAGGGGCAGGTCATGCTGGGATAGTAGGGGCCGCAGGGCAGCGCGATCACCGCTACAAGGCGTAGATAATCTACGGGAACCCCTGATCCGCGGCCGTGCTTGGTGTGGCGCGATGCTATCGGGGGCAGGGCCCTCGGGGGGATCAGTCGGCGGCGATGACAGCCGCCAGCCCATCGTCGATCACAGCCATCGGCACCTCGGCGGCGCCGCATCGATCCTCGGTCTCGATACCCTCCGCGACGCCGAACGCGTCGGGTCCGCTGCTCGCGTCGAGCGCGCGCAGCAGCCACGTCGGGCCGTTGCCCGCACGCGCCGCCAGATACAGCACCGTGCCTTCCTCGGTCGATTCGGCTACTGCGCAGACCACAGGAGGCTCGACGTGCGGCTGGTCCTCCGGACACGGTCCGGCCGGCGTCAGCGGTGTCGCATCCGGATAGAAAGCGAAGAACCACCGCGCGCGCGACGTGCCGACGGTGTTCGACGCCCCGGCGACCGTGAGGCAGCCGGCGTCGGAGGCCGCCGAGATCGCAGCGGCAGCGATGGGAGCCTCGGCGCCGGAGGTCGAAGCCCCGAGCATGAGCAGCAGGACCGGGACGAGCAGCTTGGATGTCATACCCCGCGGGTTCGCCGTTTCCGGGTGTTTTCCTGCCGCGGCGGCGGGGGCGGGCTGCCGGCGCCTACTCCGTGGGCATCGGGATCGTCAGTTCCGCGCGCGCGACGCTCAACAGCGCCGGCACGTTGCTCTGCTGTCGGTAGGGGGCGTCGTTCGCGGTCACCTCGAACTTGATCGTGTGCCCCGGCGCGAAGCGGTAGCCGGTCGGCGCGATCTGGAAGCGCGCGCGCAGATCGCTCGCCGGGCCCTCGAGGCTACGGTAGGTCCCTCGCGTGACCAGGGCCTGCGCGCTGCCGTCGGCGGTGACGTCCCAGACGCGGACGTTCAGCTCGGTATCGGGCGCCGTCGTCGCGTAGGTGAGGTCCACGATCGGCGAGCCGAGCAGCTTCACCGGGGCGCCCACGGGGAACGACCACGCGAGCGTGTTGGCATCGGTCTGGGCGGGCCGCATGATCCGGCAGCCGCGGTACGCGCCCGGCGCGGGAACGGTCGCCGTGGTGACCGGATCGGTCGCGAGCCCTTCGTCGCTCATCACCGCGCTCGAGCTCACGCCGGCCGCCGCGTCACCCACGAGGGTCACCGAGTCGGGGTGCAGCTCGCTCCAAGATGCTGCTCTGACCAGTTCCATGGGCTCGTCCGCGTTGTAGCAGCGGGTGATCGCCGCGGTCACGTCGGCCGCAGGCGCGGACCCGAGGTCCCGGAGGTGATGGTCGAGGAACGCGTTCATCGCCTCGTGCGCGGCATCCCATTCGTCGACGCGCTCGGCGGCGTAGTCGTGCCCCAGGTCGCCGAAGAACAACGTGATCGGATATGTCGGATCGTGGGTGCGCAGCGTGTTCGCGATCTGCAGCGGCTCGTGCGCGGTGAACAGAGGATCGGTGAACCCCTGCACCCAGAAGATCGGCACGGTTCCGGTCGGTGTGATCCCGACGGCGCTCTTGAACGTGCGGAACTGGCGGATACCCTCGGCCACGATCGGGTCCTCACTGCGGAACGGGTTCCCCGCCAGGGTGCGCGCGGTTAGCGTGGTGATGTCGCTGCGGATATCGATACCCGGTGGCTGGTAGTAGCCGTTGCCGAGCGGCTGTCCGGCCGCATACAGCCCGGCCAGGTAGCTCGCGATCGGGATACCCACCGGGTCGATGTGGTTGCCGTCGGGGAGCGTGTCGCCGTCCGACCCACGCCCGTTCGGCAACAGCACCTGGATCACGTCGCCCCAGGTGTACATCGGGACCGCGGCACGCCATCGCAGCGGCGTCCCGTCGCGGGTCGTCCAGGATGTGTACTCGCCGTCCGCCTTGCCGGCGCAGGGATCGGGTGCGAGCGCGCCGGGCGCGCCGCAGACGATCCGGTCGTTTAGCAACGCGTTCATGATCGTGGTGCCGCCGCCGTACGAGCCGCCGGTGATCGCGAGCCGGTCGGCGTCGGCGACGCCGGACTCCACCAACGCGGCGGTCAGCCAGGCGGTGTCGCGCACTTCCCACCGCTGATCGCTCATGTGGATCCAGTACCGTTGCTGCGCGCAGGCCGGTCCGGGCGCGACACCCTGGATCGCGCCCTCGGACCGGGGACCGCAAGAGTCGTGCCAGCCGCGCGCCGTGTAGTTCAAGACGGCGTACCCCCGCGATGCGAACCAGATGTTGTTCCAATGGTGGTTCGAGCCGCGCCGGAAGGTGCTCGAGACCGTGTCGGAGCGATCGGTCTCTTGCCAGATCGTCTTGTCGTCGGTCCACCCGTGGGCCATCGTCACCAGCGGGATCGGACCCGAGGCGTCGCACGGGATGGTGACGTCCACCGACATCGGCAACTCGTCGAAGCTCGGCGCGACGCCTCGGTAGCGCACGTACTCCACCGGGGGCGTGTCGTTGGAGGTGTACCGCGTCGGCGTCAGCGAGGCGCCGGGCAGGC
>Ga0214471_10004433_pt1 | contig 10843 bp, 9 predicted proteins | sample RVTome_5_FD_207665 | JGI IMG/M metagenome (GOLD analysis project Ga0214471, IMG submission 207665) | Soil microbial communities from uranium-contaminated site in the Upper Colorado River Basin, Wyoming, United States - RVT142D155 | ecosystem: Environmental > Terrestrial > Soil > Contaminated >... | reverse complement strand
CTAGGAGAGAGGGGCCAGGCGGAAGCGGATGCCGCAGATCTGGACGAGGCCGGAGCGCGCCGGGTCGGCAGAAACCAGGTCGAGGCCACCCAGCCCCTCACCGCGCCCATCGGTGGCCTCGGTGAAGCGGAGCGTCGCGTCGTCGAGGGCGATGACGCGCTGCCCATCGCGCAGATGGACCGGCCGCTCGAGCACCTCGCTCCAGCGGCGTGCCAGGCGGTCCGGGTCGTCGCTCTGCAGCTCGGCGGCGGATATTTGATATTCGCTCGGCTCGCCTTCGGCTGCACCTCGCCAACCTACTGCTCTTTGGGCGGCGGGGTGCCACGGCCCGCCGGGTGACCGCGCCCCCGCCTGCCAGCCGAACGACAGCATGGCGGCGCCCACGTCGCGCGGGTGCAGCTGCAGCTCGCGGTACTCGGGATGCCCGATCTCGTTCGCGATGCGGACCCCGACCGCTTCGCAGCGCTTGCGGCACGGGGCCAGGTCCTCGCACTGGGTGATCACCATGTAGCCGCCGTCGCCACCGCGCCGGTCGAGATAGCGCCCGGCCGTCGTGCCCTCCCGCACCGGGGCCACGACCTCGAGGAAGTTGTGGCCGATCGGAAACAGGGCGTTCTCGAGCCCGTACTTGCCCACCCCCGGATCGCGGTGGCAGACCTCGAGACCGAGCACCGCGCGGAACTCCTCCACCACCGGCGCCAGGTGGCGGGCCACGAGGCAGATCTGGCGCATGCGCAGGCTCATGAGGGATTCCCCGCTTCCTTGGCCGCCATCTTCTGCTTGAGCTGCTCGGGCGTGAGCCGGACGATATCCTCGTTCTGGTGGGCGTAGACCTTGAAGCCGTCGGTGTCGAGGTCTTCCAGGGTGATCCGCCAGGCCAGGACGTCGTCCTTCCACCGCTGGTGCTCGGGCTCGCGCGCCTGGAACTCGGGCATCACCTCGCGGGCGAAGAGCTCGAGGCTCGAGCAGATGTCCTCGTGGCTGGTGCGCCCGGTCTGGTTGAGCAGGATGACCTGGTCCACGTTGGACGCCTCGAACTGGGCGAGCCTCCGGCGGATCGTCTCCGGCGAGCCGATCAGCCCGGCCTGGAGCGTCTCCTGCGCCTTGGGCGTATGCCGCCACTCCCGGTAGAGCTTCCACATGTCGCCGCGGCCGGGCTCGGCCATGCCGTGCCGGCCGTAGTGCGAGAGGCAGAAGACGAAGAAGGTCCAGCCCGCCGCCTTCTCCCGCGCCTCCTCGTCCGTCGGCGCGCACATGAAGGCGCTCACCATCGCGACATTCGGGTTCGCCGGGTAGTCGGCCAGGCGATTGGGCTCGCGGGTGAGGCTCGTGTAGTAGCGGTTCACCCAGGCGCGCGCCGCCTCCGGCGAGACGAACTGGAAGCCGAGCGCACCCATGCCCCACTGGCCCGCGCTCGCGATCGTCGCGATGTTCGAGCAGGCGACCCATAGCGGGGGGTGCGGCTTCTGCCGCGGCTTCGGGATGACGTTGCGCGCCGGGAAGTCGAAGTACTGGCCGTGGAACTCGACCGCGTCCTGGGTGAAGCACGGGATCAGCACCCGCACCGCTTCCTCCCAGACCTCACGCTTGTCCCGCACGCGGCGGCCGAAGGGGTGCAGCTCGATCGGCCCCTGCCCCTCGCCCAGGCCCAGCTCCACGCGCCCGCCGCTCAGGAGATCGAGCGTGGCCACGCGCTCGGCGACCCGGATCGGATGATTGGTCGGGAGCTGGATGATCCCGTGGCCCAGGCGGATGCGACTGGTGCGCTGGGTGGCCGCACCCAGGAAGACCTCGGGCGCCGAGGAGTGCGAGTACTCCTCGAGGAAGTGATGCTCGACCTCCCAGGCGTAGTCGTAGCCGAGCCGGTCGGCCAGCTCGATCTGGGTGAGCGAGTCCTGCAGCAGCCGGTACTCGCTGTCCGGGCCCCAGGGCCGCGGGAGCTGATGCTCATAGAAGATGCCGAACTTCATGGGGGCCTACTTTACGGCAACTGCATGGTCCTTGACCACCCCTCGCCCCGGCGCTACCCTCCCTGCACCATGATGAAACGAGCGACCGTCGAGTCCACCGCCGACGCCTACCTGGAGCTCCTGGCCGCCCGCGGGGTCGAGTACTTCTTCGCCAACGCGGGCACCGACTTCGCGCCGATCATCGAGGCCTACGCCCGCCGCGGGGCGCAGGGCCAGGCGAGCCCGCGCCCGATCACGGTGCCCCACGAGGTGCCGGCGGTGGCGATGGCGCACGGGTTCACCATGGTCACGGGCCGGGCGCAGGCGGTGATGGTCCACGTCATCGTGGGCGCGGGCAACGCGGCGGGCGGGGTCATCAACGCGGCGCGCTCGAATATCCCCATGCTCTTCTCGGCGGGCCGCAACCCGATCACCGAGGCCGGCAACGCGGGGAGCCGCGACCGGCCGATTCACTGGGCGCAGGAAGCGTTCGACCAGGCGGGCATGCTGCGTGAGTTCGTGAAGTGGGACTACGAGCTCAGGCGGTTCGACCAGCTCGAGACGGTGGTGGACCGCGCACTGACCCTGGCCCAGTCGGAGCCGCGCGGGCCGGTCTACCTCACCTTGCCCCGCGAGGTGCTGGCCGAGCGGCACGACGCCATCGAGTACGCCGATCCCGCGCGCGCGGTCGTGCCGGCCGCGACGCTGCCGGATCCGGGCGCGATCGACGAGGCGGCGGCCATGCTGGCCGGGGCGCGCAACCCGATCATCATCACCAAGGCGCTCGGTCGCGACCCGGCGGCGGTGCCCGGGCTGGTGCGGCTCGCCGAGACGCTCGGCGCGCCGGTCTTCGACCAGTTCCACACCTACGTGAACTTCCCGCAGGACCACGCGCTCCACGGCGGCTTCGAGGCCGCCCCGCATCTGGCCGACGCCGACGCGATCCTGGTCATCGAGTCGGACGTGCCGTGGTTCCCGCAGATGAACCGTCCGAAGCCCGAGACGCGCGTTCTCCACCTGGGCGTGGACCCGCTCTTCTCACGCTATCCGGTGCGCGGCTTTCCCGCGGATCTGGCGCTCGCGGGTACCCCGCGGCTGGCGCTGGCCGCGCTGGCGGACGCGGTGGCGCGGCGGGTGGACAAGGCCGCGGTGGCGGAGCGGCGGCAGCGGTGGACGGCCGTGGGCGCCCGCCGGCGCGAGGCCGCGGCCGCGAAAAGCCGAGCGGTCCAGGCCGACGCGCCCATCGACATGCTCTCGCTCTCCCGCGCGATCGGGGAGCTGGTGGACGACCAAACCATCGTGGTCAACGAGTACGATCTCGACGCCACCCAGTGCACATTCACCCGGCCGGGCAGCTACTTCGCGGCGCCGCCCTCGGGCGGGCTCGGCTGGGGCCTGGGCGCCGCGCTCGGGGCCAAGCTGGCCGCGCCCGATCACCGCGTGATCTGCTGTGTGGGCGACGGGGCCTACATCTTCGGCTCGCCCACCGCGTCGCACTTCGTCTCGCGCGCCTACAACCTGCCGGTGCTGTTCGTGGTCTTCAACAACCGGACGTGGAACGCGGTGAAGCGCGCGGTGCAGACCTACGCGCGCGACGGCTGGGCGGTGCGCACGGACTCGATGCCGCTCACCGCGCTGGAGCCCTCGCCGGATTATGAAATGATCTGTCGGGCCTCCGGTGGTCACGGTGAGCGGGTTGAAGATCCCGCCGCGCTGCCCGACGCGCTCCGGCGGGGACTCCGCATCGTCGACGAAGAGAAGCGCCAGGTCGTCCTCAACGTGATCTGCAAGAAGCCGTGAAGATCCTCGCCTCGGGGCCCAGCGGACCGGCGAGCGAGCTCGACCCGCTCCGCGCGGCGGGCCACGAGATCGCGATCGGCCGGCCGCTCGACCAGCCCGGGCGCGCGGCGTACACGGAGAGCGACCTGGGGGCCGCCGCGCGCGACGCCCACGTCATCCTCGCCTCGCACCTGGACGCGATCACCCGCGACGTCATGGAGGCGGCCCCGCAGCTCCGCCTGGTCATCGTGCCCTTCATCGGCACCGACAAGATCGAGGTGGCGGCCGCCTCGCGGCTCGGCATCCTGGTGGCCAATAGCCCGACGCCGGAGAACTTCATCGCGGTGGCGGAGGCCACGGTGGCGGTGACCCTGATGCTCCAGAAGCGCATCAAGCACAACGAGGCCAAGCTACGCCGCGGGGAGTGGGCACAGCGGGGAGACCGCGGCGAGTTCCTCTTCGGCAAGACGGTGGGCCTGGTGGGGCTCGGCCGGGTGGGCTCCCACGTGGCGCGGCGGCTCGTGAACTGGGACGTGCGCCTGCTGGCCGCCGACCCGTACGTCTCCGCGGAGCGCGCCCGATCGCTGGGGGCCGCCCTGGTGGACCTCCCGACGCTGCTGGCCGAGAGCGACGTGGTCTCGCTGCACGCCTCGCTGACCGACGAGACGCGCGGCCTGATCGGGGAGAAGGCGCTCCGGGCCATGAAGCCCACCGCGATCCTGATCAATACCGCCCGCGGCGAGATCGCGGACGAGGAGGCGATCGCCCGCGCGCTCACCGAGGGCTGGATCGCGGGCGCCGCGCTCGACGCCTTCACGCGCGAGCCGCTGCCCGCCGCGAGCCCGCTGCGCGACGTGGACCCCGAGCGGTTGATCCTGACGCCCCACAACGTGAGCCATAGCGAGGCGGGCCGCCGCGCCAATCTCAAGCTCGCGCTCGACCAGATCCTGGCCACCGGCCGCGGCGAGGCGCCCGCCCACTGCGTGAACCCGGAGGCGATTCCGCGCTGGAGGACCACATGAGCCAGGCCGCGTATCCCATCCTCGACGCCGACGGCCACATCACCGAATCCATCGAGCAGGTGGCCAAGTATCTCGACGCGCCGTACAACCGGCGGCCGCTCAACTTCTCCTTCTACCCGTGGGACGGCTGGGACCGTCGGCTCCTCGGCACCCTCGGCGACGCCGCGGGCACCGCGGACGCCTGGCTGCGCGCGCTCGACCGGGGCGGCATGGAGCAGGCGGTGCTCTACCCGACGCTCGGGCTCTTCCTGTCCTTCCTCAAGGACCGCGCGTGGGCGGTGGCGCTCTGCCGCGCCTACAACACGTTCCTCCACGAGGAGTTCGTCAAGAAGAGCCCGCGCCTGCACGCGGTCGCGCTGCTGCCGGTGCAGGATCCCGACGCGGCCGCGCGCGAGCTGCGCCGCGGGGTGACCGAGCTCGGCCTGGTGGGCGCGATGCTCGCGGCCGACGGCAGCCACCTGCTGGGCGACTCCCGCTTCCTGCCGATCTACGAGGAAGCGGACCGCCTCGACGTGATGCTGGGCATCCACGCCTCCGGCTCGCACCTGGGCGGCGCCGGCGTGGACCTCTTCCCGCAGTTCATCCAGGCCCACACCTGCTCGCACGCGTTCGGGCAGATGCGGCAGATCACCTCGATGGTCTTCGAGGGGATCCCGGAGCGCTTCCCCCGCCTGCGCATCGCCTATCTCGAGGCCGGCTGCGGCTGGGCGCCCTACTGGGCGGAGCGCATGGACGACGAGTACGCCAAGCGTGCCTCCGAGGCGCCCGCGCTCACCCGCAAGCCGAGCGACTACATCCGGAGCGGATCCATCTTCTTCTCCTGCGAGGCCGACGAGTGGCTGCTCCCGCAGGCGTTGAAGCTCATCGGCGAGAACCAGGTGGTCTACGCCTCCGACTTCCCGCACTGGGACCACAGCTACCCCGCCTCCCTCGACGAGATCCGCGACCGGGGCGACATCACCGAGATCCAGAAGCGAAAGATCCTCTCGGACAATACCCGGAGGCTCTACGGACTCAAGGGGTGACGCCCCGGCCTCGGCTCCCGTCGCGCTGATCGGGGCGCGCAAGCGCTACGGGGACGTCGAGGCGCTCCGCGGGATCGACCTCACCATCCACGGCGGCGAGGTCGTCGCGATGCTCGGGCCGAACGGCGCGGGCAAGACCACGTCCATCAGCCTCATGCTCGGCCTGCGGCAGCCCACCGCGGGCCAGGCGCGCCTCTTCGGCCTGCCCCCCACCGACCGCCGCGCGCGCAGCCGCTGCGGGGTGATGCTGCAGGAGTCCGGCACCACCAGCGTGCTGACCGTCCGCGAGATCGTGGACGTCTTCCGCGTCTACTACCCGGCGCCGCTGCCCGCCGAGCGCGCGGTCGCGATGGCCGGGCTCACCGAGCAGGCCGCCGCGCGGGTCGGCACGCTCTCGGGCGGGCAGCGCCAGCGGCTCTACTTCGCGCTCGCGATCTGCGGCGATCCCGACATCCTGTTCCTGGACGAGCCCACCGTGGGCATGGACGTGGAGGCCCGGCGCGCCTTCACGGCCAGCATCCAGACCCTCTCCGGCGCGGGCAAGACCATCGTGTTCACCACCCACTACCTGCGCGAGGCCGAGGAGCTCGCGCGGCGGATCATCGTCATCGACCGCGGCGCGGTCATCGCGGACGCGAGCCCGCAGGAGCTGAAGGCACGGGTGCCCGGCAAGAAGATCACCCTGGTCGCGGGCCGGCCGTTCGCGCCCGCCGATCTCGACGGCCTGCCCGCCCGCGTGCTCCATCTGGCCGGTGAGCGCGCGAGCCTGCTGAGCAACGAGCCGGCCGCGGTGCTGCGCGAGCTGTTTCGCCGCGGCGTGGACGTGGTGGACCTCGAGGTCACGGGAGCGGACCTGGAGGAAGCGTTCCTCGCCCTCACCCGGCGCGACGAGGGCACGCGTTGACCCGCGCGGCCGCGAGGCCGGAACTCGCGCCCCTCGGGCGCATGCTGCTGGCGCAGACGTGGAGCGAGTTGCGGATCCGCTGGCGGATCCCCGCCTTCAGCCTGACCATCGTGGCGCTGCCCGTGCTCTTCTTCACCTTCTTTGGGCTGCCCTATGCCCGGCAGACCCTGCCCAACGGCACGAGCCTCGGCGCCTACCTGCTCGCCTCGTTCGCGGCCTACAGCGTGGGCAGCGTGATGGTGTTCGGCTTCGGCATCGGGGTGGCCACCGAGCGCGGGCTGAAGGTCGACGTGCTGATGCGCGCGACCCCGCTGCCACCCTTCATCGCGATCCTGGCCAAGGTGCTCAACGCGCTCGCCTACGCGCTGCTCTCGCTCGTGGTCCTGATCGGCTACGGCATCGTGGTGGGCGGGATCCGCCAGGATCTCACCGTGTGGCTCGACATGATCGCGCGCCTGCTCGCGGGTTCGGTGCCGTTCATCGCGCTGGGCTTCGCCATCGGTTATCTCTGCGGCCCCAACGTGGCCCCCGCGGTCGCGAACCTCGTCTACCTGCCGCTATCGTTTGCCTCGGGGCTCTTCATGCCGCTCTCCCAGCTCCCCGGCTTCGTGCGCTCGATCGCGCCCTACCTACCCGCCTACCACTACGGCCAGCTCGGCTGGAGCGCGCTGGGCGCCAACACCGAGCGCCTCCCGGTGTCCCTCGCGTGGCTCGCCGGCTACACCCTCTTGTTCCTCGCGATCGCGATCCGCGCCTACCGCAACGAAGAGTCCCGCAAGTTCGGCTAGCTCGGGGTCAGGTCTTGCATTACGACATTCCCAGCTTGGTCGGCGAGGTCTAGGCGCCACAAATGTCGTAATGCAAGACCTGACCCCAATCTAGAGGGCGGCCTTCTTGGCGCGGAGGTGCTTGATCTCGGCCGCGGAGTAGCCGAGGTCGGCGAGGACGGTGTCGGTGTGCTCGCCGCGGAGCGGGGCGGCGCTGCGGACGCCGGGGGACATGCGCGAGAAGTGGAGCGGGGTGCCGACGACCGGGATCTCGCCGAGCTTGGGATGCATCACCCGCTGCACGATGCCGCGCTCGGCGGTCTGCGGGTCGTTCATCACCTGGTCCACCGTGTTGACCGGGGTGGCGGGGACGTCGGCCTCCTCCAGGCGCTTGAGCAGGGGCTCGCGGTCGAGCGCGGCGACGGTCTTCTCGAGGATGCCCTCCAGCTCCGCCCGATTGGCCACCCGGCCCTGGTTCTTCTCGAAGCGCGGATCGGCGGCCAGATCGCTCAGGCCGAGGGCCTTGACGAGCTTCTGCCAGAAACGATCGTTGGCGGCCGCGATGAAGATCCACTGCCCGTCGCGGCACTTGAAGTTGCGATAGGGCGAGAGCGACGGATGTCCCGAGCCGAGCGCGCGCGGCAGCGCGCCGGTGAGCAGATACCCCTCCGCATGAAAAGCGAGCAGGCTCACCGCGGTCTCGAGGAGCGACCCGTCCACCCGCTGGCCGAGGCCGGTCTTCTCGCGCTGGATGATCGCGTTGGAGACCCCGAGGGCGCAGAGGATGCCGGTGGTGAGGTCGAGGAACGACACCCCGGCCCGCACCGGCTGGCCGCCCGGCTCCCCGGTGATGGACATGATGCCGCTGAAGGCCTGCATCAGCGCCTCGTAGCCGGGGCTGTCCTTCCGGGGGCCGGTTCGTCCGAAGGCCGAGACCGAGCAGTAGATCAGCCGCGGGTTGATCTGGGCCAGCACGTCGTAGCCGAGGCCGAACGACTCCATGGTCCCGGTGCGGAAGTTCTCGATGACCACGTCCGCGTCCTTCACGAGCCGCTTGACCACCTCCACCGCTTCCGGCCTCTTCAGATCGAGCGCGATGCCGCGCTTGTTCCGGTTGAAGAGCAGGTACGCGGCGGCCTCGCCGTCCTTGTGGGGCGGCCAGGTGCGCGACTCGTCGCCGGGCCCGGTGTCCTCCACCTTGATGACGTCGGCGCCGAGATCGGCGAGGAGCGCGCCGCACCAGGGCCCCGCGATGACGCGGGAGAGGTCGATGACCCGAATGCCGTCGAGCGAGAGGGCGGGGTTGGTCATGGCGCGTACTATACCGCCGTTGGCGGTGTATATTCACCCCTCGGCCAATCCATCTTCAGGGGGTCTGTCCATGGAACTCTACGACGTGATGCGCACCACGTTCTCGGCCCGCGAGTTCACCGCCGGCCCGCTTCCCGACGCGATCCTCTTCAAGATCCTGGATCGCGCGCGCTTCGCCCCGAGCGGCGGCAACCGCCAGGGCTGGCGCGTGATCGTGGTGCGTGACCCCAAGACGCGCGAGGGGCTGGCCGCCGCGACCGTCCCCGCGGCCAAGCGGTACGCCGCGCAGGTGCAGGTGGGCGAGAGCCCGTGGAACACCATCGACCCCACGCGGGTCGACGCCGCCACCATCGAGCGCACGCCGGCCCCGCCCCGGCTGATCGAGCCGGTGCTCAAGGCGCCGGTGGTCCTGGTGATCTGCGTGGACCTGAAGGTGGTGGCCTCGATGGACTCGGCGTTGAAGCGGGTCGGCGTGATCAGCGGGGCGTCCATCTATCCGTTCGCGTGGAACGTGCTGCTCGCGGCGCGCCACGAGGGCTTCGCCGGGACCATCACCACCCTGGCCACTGCCCAGGAGCCCGCGCTGCAGAGGCTCCTCGGCCTGCCCACCCACGTGGCGGTCGCGGCGGTGATGCCGCTCGGCCGGCCGGTGAAGGCCATCACCAAGCTCACCCGCAAGCCGGTCGGCGAGTTCGCGATGCTCGAGCGCTGGGGCGGGCCGCCGCTCGGCCCCGGCCACCCGGCCTGAGGCTCCGTCGCGCCGGCGCGACCTGTTCGGAGGGGGCCGCCTCTTAGACTTCAGAAGGGGCCCCCTCCGACTAGGCGCCGGCCGCGCCGTCCTGGCGGAGCAGATCGAGGATGCGCTCGCCGGTGATCTCGCCGGGGATCAGCACGTGGTCGGCGCCCGCGCGCAGCAGGTCCTCCATGTCGGTCCTCTCCTCGCCGGTCATCACGATGACCGCGCGCGGCGCGAGGCGCCGCAGGTTGCCCACCAGCCGGCGGGTGCTGATGCCCTTGAGGAAGGTGTCGGAGATGGTGGTGACCACGACGCGGGCCTCCTCGATGCCCAGGTGCTCGAGGGCGTCGGGATTGGCGAGATCGCCGTACTCCCACCGGAACCCGCGCGCCATGACCGCATGGGCGCGGTTGGCGTCGTAGTCCACCAGCGTGATGCGTCCCTTGAGCTGCGGCGCCTGCGCCTCCACCAGGTCCAGCACCGCCTGGGCGATGCGGAAGTGGCCGAGCAGCACGATGTCCCGGGCCGGTCGCGCCTCCGCGGCGGGCGCGGCCCCGCCGCCCGCCCCCGGACCGCGCGCGAAGGGCCGCACGAGCCACCGGGCGATACGGTCGTTCCCGGTGATCAGGTAGGGCGACAACAGCGAGGTCAGGATCATGGCGGTGAGCACCACCGCGCTCACCCGCTCCGAGACGTGGCCGTAGCCCGTGCCCAGGGTCAGGATCACCAGCGAGAACTCGCTGATCTGGGCGAGGTTCAGGGCGGTGACCGTGCCCGCGTAGAGGCCGTCGCCCAGGAGGGACGCGGTCGGCACCACCGAGATCACGCGGCTCACCAGCACGAAGGCCACGATGAGCAGCGCCTGGCCGAGGACGTCCGCGCTCGGCACCGGTACCTGCAGGCCGAGCGCGACGAAGAAGAGCGTGACGAAGAAGTCGCGCACCCCCGTGACCTTCGAGATGACGTCGGCGCCGTAGGGGAAGGCCGAGATGCTCACCCCCGCGATCAGGGCGCCCATCTCGCGCGAGAGCCCGAGCTGGTACGCGAAGCCGGCGATGCCGAAGCACCACGCGACCGAGGAGATCAGCACCAGCTCGGGCCGGCGCGCGGAGGCCTCGAGCAGCGGGGCCAGGATGTACCGGCTGGCCAGGAAGGCGACGCCGACCAGCACCGCGCCCCCCGCGATGGACTGGGCGATCCGGAGCACCCCCGGCTCGGCCAGGTTCGGCTGCACCGCCATGAAGAGGATGGCCCAGATGTCCTGGACCACGAGCACGCCCAGGGTGAGCCGTCCCGAGAGGATCTTGAGCTCGAACTTCTCGCGCAGGAGCTTGACCACGATCAGGGTCG
>Ga0214471_10004432_pt1 | contig 10843 bp, 12 predicted proteins | sample RVTome_5_FD_207665 | JGI IMG/M metagenome (GOLD analysis project Ga0214471, IMG submission 207665) | Soil microbial communities from uranium-contaminated site in the Upper Colorado River Basin, Wyoming, United States - RVT142D155 | ecosystem: Environmental > Terrestrial > Soil > Contaminated >... | reverse complement strand
CCGGGGTGACGGTCTACGGGCCGGCGGATCCTTTGCTTCGCGGGGCGGTGGTGTCGTTCCGGGTGGAGGGGATGGACCCGGCGGAAGTTGGGGCGCGGCTCGAGAAGCGGAGCGGCGTGCTGGTGCGGGCGGGGCTGCACTGCTCCCCGAACGGTCACCGCGCGATCGGAACTTTCCCCGTAGGGACCGTGCGCGTGAGCCCGGGCCCCTTCACGACGCGCGCGGAGATCGCGACGTTCCTGTCCGCCCTCCGGAAGATCCGGGACCTTTCCGCCTGAGATCCGCGGCCCGCTCCAGGATCGATGTCGTCGAGCGGCCGGGGAGGAACCGGATCGTCTTCACGGCGCCGCCGTGCGCGCGGACCACGTCCGATCCCACGATCTCCTTTCCCTTCCAGTCGCCCCCCTTGACGAGGACGTGCGGGACAACCTCCCCGATCAGCCGCGCCGGGGTGTCCTCCGGAAAAATCGTCACGTAGGAAACGCAGGAAAGCGAGGCGAGAAGATACGCCCGGTCCGCTGCCCTCTGCACCGGACGCCCCTCCCCCTTCAGTCGGCGGACGGATGCGTCGCTGTTCAATCCCACCAGGAGAACGTCACCCAGCGCCGCCGCACGCCGAAGATATTGCGCGTGGCCGGCGTGCAGGAGGTCGAAGCAGCCGTTGGTGAAGACGATCCGCTTCCCTTCGTTCCGGAGGCGGGCGCAGAGGGCACGCACGCCCCGACGGGGGATCACACGGGCCGTCGGGTCTTCCGGTATGCCCGGGTGTTCCGGTCCGCCAGACATGGGATCCTCCTTCGGATTTCCCTGGCGACGGCCGGGTCGATCGTCGCCAGGGCCATTCCTTCCTCCTCTCCGACCGACGCGATGCGTTCGCCGTCGGGAGAGACGATCACCGAGTCGCCCGAGTAACGGAACGGCCCCGACGGTCCTACGGCGTTCGCAGCGACGACGTACGCCTGGCTTTCGACCGCCCGGGCGACCGTGAGGATCCGCCAATGGGCGCGCCGGACGGAAGGCCACTGGGACGACACGCACAGCACTTCCGCACCGTCGAGGAAATATTTCCGGGAAAGTTCCGGGAACCGGAGGTCGTAGCAGATGAGGGGTCCCACGGTTCCGGCGTCCGTGGGAACGACGCCCGCGGAAACACCCCTTCGGAACCAGCGGTCCTCCCCCGAGGGGGAGAACAGGTGCGTCTTCCGGTACTCTCCGGTGACGACGCCCGTACTGTTGACGACGTAGAGGGTGTTGTACACTCCGCGACCGACCCGTTCCGGAAGGGATCCCGCGACGACCACCTTGAGTCGCGCGGCAAGCGACCGAAGTTCGTGGAGGACCTCCGGGGTCGTCCGGGAGAGCGGGAGAAGACGCTCCTCCGCGAACCCCGTGCTCCACATTTCCGGCAGCACGCAAAGGCGCGCGCCCCGCGCGGCCGCCTCCTCGATGAGACGAAACGCACGCTCCCGGTTCGCGGGAACGTCGGCAACGTCGACGCGGAACTGCAGCGCGGCGGCGAGGTACGGCGGGACGGGCATCGGAACTCCGTGCGGCGCATTAGGATCAGGAAACGGGGCGCGCGACCGTCACGACCACTATAGAGTCCGCGCCGGCGCTTTTCAAGGCGCGGGAGCACGCTTCCGCCGTGGCGCCGGAGGTGTACACGTCGTCGAGCAGAAGGATCGCCGGCGGAACCTTGCGGCCTCGCGGCACGCGGAAAGCCCCCTCGACGTTTTCGTGCCGGAGGTATCCGGAAAGTCGCGCCTGGGGAATCCTCTCCCGGGTTCTGGAAAGCGTCAGCGGATCGAACGGGAGGCCGAGGCGTCGCGAAAGGCGGGAAGCGATCAGCGCGGGGAGATTGAACCCCCGCCGGAAATATTTCCAGGGATGGGCCGGAACCGGAACCACGGTCGGACGAGAGCCGTCCGGGATCAGGTCCCTCCATCTCCCTTCGATCGTCTCATGGAGCCGCAGGGCCACCGCGTCGACGGGGAAGGGGCGACCCGCGTATTTCGTCGCGACGATCGCCGCGCGAACGTCTCCCGCGTAGGCGAAGAGGGAGCGCGCGATGTCGAACGGGGGAGGGGCGGCGGCGCAGGGGCCGCAGAGGGACGGATGCGGGCCGGAACCGGAGCCATCGAATGCGCCGCACCGGGGGCACACGGCGAAGCCGTGGGCGGGCCACCGGGCGACGGCGGAGGACGACAGGTCCGGGATTGCGGCCGGCAGGAGGTCCCGGAGCGTGGCGAGTTCAGCGATCCATGCCAGCAGAGCCGCCGCAGGAGGGGGGGCGCCCCGGTACGAGCTTCGCGCTGCCGGGGTACCCCCGCCGTAGGAAGAACGGGGGGCACAGTGAGGCCGGTGCGCGCCGTGCAGGTTCATCGCACGGCGAGCCACGAACGGAGCCCCGCCCTCCGAGGCGGCGCCCCGATACGAGCTCCGCGCTGCCGGGGTACCCCCGCAGTAGGAAGAACGGGGGGCGATGCCGAAGTGATCGCTCTCGGGTTGCGTGCCTGGGGACGGAGGCTCAGCGGGGGGTGGCGGAGAGGGCGTACTCCCGGTTTCCGTGGTCGATGGCGTACCCGTTCCATATCCCGCAGGAGGGGCACCGTGCGGTCCACTTGATGGTGGAGGAGCCGCAGGAGGAGCACCGGAAGGGGATGAGGTATCTCCGCTTGTAGCCGAAAGCCCGCTGGTAGTGCAGGCTCGCCGATTCATACCGCCCCCTTCGCCGGAACGCTTCCGCGAGCAGGATGTTCACCGACTCGCGCTCCGGGTCCAGGGTTTCGGCCTTCAACAACTGTTCCAGTCCCTCGTCGATCATCTCGAGCCGCAGGAAAAACTTTCCCATGAAAAGGTTGACGTCGTAATCGGACGGGAATTCCTGCTGCAGCTTGGAGTAGATCCGGATCATCGCCTGCGGGCGCTCCGTCTCCACGCAGAGATCCTCGAGCTTGATGAGGAAGACCGGATTGCGCGTCGCGCGGAACCCCTGCAGAAGGACCTCCGTCGCTTCGTCCAGGCTCCGCCTCGCAAGCTCCTCGGAGAGTGCGATGTAGGCCGCGCAGAACGACGGGTCGTCCTTGATCACGTCCCTGAGCCGCCGCTCGGCGTCGTCCCCCTTCCCCTGTGCGAGGCGGACAAGGGCCTTCTCATACCGGAGGGAGAGGAACATCGCCTGCTCGGCGCGGGAAGCGTCCTTCCCCAGAAGCTTCATGAGCTTTTTCTGCTCGTTGTACGCCTGAACCATCTCTCCGCGCGCCAGGTGGATCTCCCGGATCGCCTCCCAGGCGCGGGGATTCTCCTCTTCCGTCGCCTCGACGGCTTTCAGCATCGCCAGCGCGGCCTCGGGATCGTTCATCTGCCGGTAGAGGCGCGCCAGCCGGAAGTACACCGAGAGGTCCGACGGATCGATCTGCTTCATCCGGGTGAGGGCTTTCACCGCCTCGAGGGAACTGCCGAGCTCGGCCTGCGCGGCGGCGAGGAGATCCAGCGCCTCCCGGTCGTCCGGATTGACGGCAAGGCCGCGCGTCAGCTCCTTTACCGCCTCCGGGAGCATTCCCCGCTGGAACAGTTCTCCCGCCCTTGCCGCTCGTGTCCGCGCGGCGTCCCGGCGCTGCTTCTCCCGGCGCTCCCGCCAGTTCCGCGACGCCGCGGTCACGTCCTTGACCAGCGTCCCCAGGATGACCATCGCCGCTCCGAGGGAGAAGGAGAGGATCGCCAGCTCGCTGACCGAGACGTCCATCTGCCGGGTGGCGGAGAAGTAGAACGGCACATGCTGGCCGTTCAGCAGGGAAATGTAGGAGAACGCGACGAGGATGACGACGAAGAGCAGGAAAAGAAGGCGAACCGCCATCGGCGCCGTGCCCCCCTTATTCCTGTGGAACCGGCACCTCGGGCGCCGCCCCCCACAACTGGTCGAAGTTGTAGAACTCCCGCACGCTGTCCTGGAACACGTGCACCACGAAATCACCGTAGTCGAGGAGCACCCATCGCCCCTCGCGAAGCCCTTCGATGCCGAGGGACTTGACCCCCTGCTCCTTCTTCAGCGTCTCCGCGATGTGCCTCGAAAGGGCCTGTACCTGCCGGTCGGAACTCCCCGAGCAGATGAGAAAGTAGTCGGTGAAGCCGGCGTGCTCCCGGACGTCGAGGGCGAGGATGTCGAATCCCTTCTTCTCCCGTGCGAGGCCGGCGCATCGAAGCAGTGTGTCCCGCGTGGTGATGGCCGGCTACCCTCCTTCGTCCCCACGGTACAGGCCGTGGTCCGTGATGTGCCGCTCGACCTCGGGCGGCACCAGCCCCCGGAGCGATCTCCCCCGCCGAACCTTTTCCCGGATGGAACGCGACGAAATGTCCAGGACCGGAAGAACCGGGCAAAGCAGCCGGCGCCCGCCGGGGAGACGGTAGGAACACCCGGGGAGATTATAGCAATGGTTCCCCTCCGGTTCAATGAGGATCCCGGGGGGAAACGACGCCTCGGGCGCGATCCCCGGCCGGGGGAGGAGCAGGAAATCGCACGCCGCGAGCAGATCGCGGTAGCGGTGCCATGTGGTGATCTCCGCGAACGCGTCGGCGCCGATCAGGAACAGGAGGTCGGCCTCCGGGTTCCCTTTCGACACTTCCCGGACCGTGAGAAGGGAGTACGACGGGCCTTCGCGACGGAGCTCGAGGTCCAGGACGGTGATCCCTTTGATCCCGGCGACGGCTGCCGACGCCATCGCGAGGCGATCCTCCGCGGCGGCCATCGGCCAGGAAGGCTTGTGGGGCGGGTGGGCCGACGGGACAAGGTAGAGGTCGGCCGGCGAGAGCCCCTCCAGGACCTCCACGGCCATCCGGAGGTGGCCGTTGTGGAACGGGTCGAAGGTGCCGCCGAAGATGGCGATCCGGCGATTCCGCCCGTCCACTACTGCCGCACCTGCCCGTCGCCGAAGGCGACGAATTTTGTCGTGGTGAGCTCGGTCAGTCCCATCGGCCCGAAGGCGTGGATCTTCGTCGTGCTGATGCCGATCTCCGCCCCCAGCCCGAGCTGGTAGCCGTCGTTGAAGCGGGTCGAGGCGTTCACCAGCACGAGGGACGAGTCGACCTCGCGCAGGAAGCGCATCGCGCGGGCGTGGTCGCGGGTGAGGATCGCCTCGGTGTGCAGGGACCCGTGCTTCCGGATGTGCTCCATCGCCGCGTCCATCGACGGGACCACGCGCACGGCGAGGATGAGGTCGAGGTATTCCGTCCCCCAGTCCTCTGCTTGGGCGGGGACGGCGTCCGGGACGAGGCGCACCGTCTCGGGGCAGCCGCGGATCGCGACGCCCGCCGCGGAGAGCGCCCTCGCCGCCTCGGGAAGGAACGCGGACGCGATTCCCTCGTGCACGAGGAGGGTCTCCATGGCGTTGCAGACGCCGGGGCGCTGCGCCTTCGCGTTCACGCAAACCCGCACCGCCAGGGGGATCTCCGCCCCCTCGTCCACGTAGACGTGGCAGACCCCCTTGTAATGCTTGATCACCGGGATGCGGGATTTTTCCGCCACGCTCCGGATGAGCCCCTCGCCCCCCCGCGGGATGACGAGGTCGATGTACTCCTCCTTCGTGAGCAGGGCGTCGATCGCGGCCCGGTCGGTCCTCGGGACGAGGGAAACGGCGTCCTCCGGCAGTCCGGCCCCGGCGAGCGCTTCCCGAAGGATCCCGGCGATCGCCACGTTCGAGCGGATCGCCTCCGATCCCCCGCGCAGGATCACGGCGTTCCCGGATTTGACGCACAGGGCCGCGGCGTCCGCGGTGACGTTGGGGCGCGACTCGTAGATGATCGCGATCACTCCGAGGGGGATCCGCATCCGGCCGACCAGAAGGCCGTTCGGGCGGGTTGAAAGCCGCTCGATCCCCCCGATGGGATCCGGGAGCGCCGCCACCTCGTCGATCCCTTCCGCCATCTGCGCGATCATCCTGTCGGTCAGGCGCAGGCGGTCGATCATCGCGCCGGAAAGGCCGTGGGCCTCTCCCGTCGCCACATCCCCGGCGTTTTCCGCCTTCAGGAACTCCGCCCGGTCGCGGATCCCCCGCGCCATCGCGCGGAGGGCGTCGTTGCGGGCCGCCGTCCCCGCGCGGGCCAGCTGAGGCGCCGCCGCCTTCGTCGCTTTGCAGATCCGTTCCACCAAAGCCTCGGTCGTCTCGTTCTCGATCATCGTGGTGCGGCTCCCTTTCTCGAATCGCCAGACCCGGTTTGCGGCAGGATCGTCAGGTCGTCGCGGTGGATGACCTCGGACGGGGTCTCCGGCCCGAGGAGGGTGCGGACCTCCGCGCTGCGCTTTCCCTTTCCCCGGTCCACCTGTTCGCTGCCCCACCGGGCGATCCCCCGCGCGAAGACCCGCCCCCTGCGGTCGGCGATGGAGACCATGTCCCCCGGACGGAACCGTCCCTGCGCCCCGATCACTCCCGCGGGAAGGAGGCTCTTCCCCCCCTCCAGGAGCACCTTTCGCGCGCCGTCGTCCACGAGAACGGTCCCCTGGGAGTGGCGGGCATACGCGATCCACATCTTGCGGCTCGAAAGCTTCCCGGCGGCCCGCGGCAGAATGAGCGTCCCCGCGTCCTTCCCCGCCAGCGCGTCGAGGACCGACCGCCGGGAGAGCCCCGAGGCGATGACGACCGGTACCCCGGACGCCGACAGGACCCTGGCCGCCTGGATCTTCGATGCCATCCCCCCGGTTCCTTCCGCGGAGGTACGCCGGCCGACGGCGGCCCGGATCGACGCGTCGTCGATGTCCCGCACGACCGGGATGCGGCGGGCGTCGGGGTGCCGGTGGGGATCTTTCGTGAAGAGTCCGTCGCTGTCGGTGAGCAGAATCAGCAGGTCCGCCCCGATCATCTGGGTCACCAGCGTCGCCAGGTGGTCGTTCGCCCCCCCCCCGCTTCCTTCCAGGCGGATCTCCTCGGTGGCCACGGTGTCGTTCTCGTTGACGATCGGGACGATCCCCCGGGAGAGCAGGGTGAGAATCGTGTTCCTCGCGTTCACGTACCGCTCCCGGTCCTCGAAATCCTCATGGGTGAGGAGCAGCTGCGCCACGTGGCGCCCGCGCTTCTCGAACGCCCGCTCGTAGGCCCGCATCAGGGAGGTCTGCCCCACGGCTGCCGCTGCCTGCTTGAGCGCCACCGTCCGGGGGCGCTCCGCCATCCCCAGCTTCTTCCTCCCCGCGGCGATCGCTCCGGAGGTGACCACGACGAAGGAAACGCCCGAGTCCGCCCAGGCGGAGGAGAGCTGCGCGGCGAGTGCGCGGATGGTCGGCTCCCGGAGCCCCTTCCCGGGGTCGGTAACCGTGCCGCTCCCCAGCTTGACCACGACCCGCCGGATCCCGGGGAGCCGGGAACCGCCCTTCCCGCGATTCGCGGCCATCCTCTCAGGCGACATCCGTCTGCCCCTTTCTCAAGGCCAGCATCCCGTCGAGCAGGGGCGCGATCCCCTCCCCGGTGGCCGCGGAGATGAAATGGATCTCCCCCGCTTGGTGGCCGATCTCCGCCAGGGCGCGCTCGGCGTTTTCCCGGGCTCCCGTCAGGTCCATCTTGGTGAAGGCGAGCAAGGTGGGACGGGCCGCGAGTTCGGGACCGAACTTCTCCATTTCGTCGCGGATGGTGCGGTAGGCCGCGACGATCCCGTCGGAGTCCTGCGACGCGTCGAGCAGGTGGATCAGCCCCCCCGTCCGCTCGGCGTGCCTCAGGAACCGGTGTCCCAACCCCACGCCCCGGTGTGCGCCCTCGATCAACCCCGGCAGGTCCGCGACGACGATCTCCTCGTCCCGGTGCGAGACCACTCCGAGGACGGGGGAGAGGGTCGTGAACGGGTAATCCGCGATCTTCGGGTGTGCCCGCGAGATGCGTGAAATAAGCGTCGATTTTCCGGCGTTCGGGAGGCCGATCAGGCCGATCTCGGCGATCAACTTGAGCTCGAGCCGCAGGCGCCGCTCCCGCCCGGGGCGCCCGGGTTCCGCCTGGTCCGGGGCCTGGTTCACGGAGGAGGTGAACGCCGAATTGCCCCGGCCTCCGCGCCCCCCCTTCGCGACCAGGAGCGTTTCTCCGGGGCGGGTGAGATCCGCCAGGACCTCGCCGGTATCCGCGTCGGTGATGATCGTCCCGGGGGGCACGGCGATCCGTCGGTCGGGTGCGCCCTTCCCGTGCATGTTCTTCCCCATGCCGTGCTGGCCGCGCGCCGCCTTGAACAGGTTCCGGTACCGGAAGTCGAGCAGGGTGGAGAGGTTCGGGCTCACCTCGATGAGGACGCTCCCGCCGTTCCCCCCGTCGCCGCCGTCGGGGCCGCCGCGGGGAACGAATTTTTCCCGGCGAAAACTGACGCAGCCCCGACCACCGTCCCCGGATCGGACGGTGATCGTGGCTTCATCGATGAAGTGCATGAACGGGAGGCGCTACGAGGCGGAGAGGACGGAAACCCTCTTGCGATCTTTTCCCATGCGAGCGAACTGGACCACGCCGTCGATCAGCGCGAAAAGGGTATGATCCTTCCCGATCCCGACGTTGTCTCCCGGGTGGATCGCGGTACCCCGCTGGCGGATGATGATGCAGCCGGCGGAGACGGCCTCGCCGCCGAACCGTTTCACGCCGAGCCGCTTGCTCTGGCTGTCCCGCCCGTTTCTCGAACTGCCGACGCCTTTTTTATGCGCCATGGTGTCCTGGCCCCTTCCCCGCGGGTCAACCGACCCGGATTTCGGTCACGGAAAGCGTGGTGAACGGCTGGCGATGCCCCTGTTTCTTGGAGAAGCCCTTCCGCCGCTTGTATTTGTAGATGGTGATCTTCTTCCCCTTGCCGTCCCGGACCGCAGTGCAGATCACGGCGGCGCCCTCGACGGTGGGAGTCCCCACGGTGGTACCCTGGTCGGTCGATACCATCAAAACGTCCGTAAGTTCGACGGTCGCGCCGGGCTCGACCGAAAGCTTCTCGACGTTGACGACATCGCCCGGGGAGACGCGGAGCTGCTTCCCCCCTGTGCGGACAACTGCGTACATAAGATAGAGCCCTCCGTGCAGTTCGATTAGAACAAACCACTATAGGGAAAGAGGTTTCCCCTGTCAACTTCGAAAATCGCCCCGGGAAACCTGTCGGGTCGTGGATCAAGCGGAAGTCGAAGGCTATATACTACAACGGGTCAGGACGCGGGGGAATGCCGAAGGGGGGGCATCGTGACAGACGTCGTCATCGTCGGGGGTGGGCCGGGCGGGATCCTCCTGGCGCACCACTTCCGGGAGCAGGGGATTCGTCACATGGTCCTCGAGCGGGGAAAGGTCGGACAGTCGTGGCGCGACATGCGCCCCGGCATGGTTCTTCTCTCGCCGGGGGTCCCCGGCACCGACTGGACCTCCCTGACCCTGGATCATCCGATCTGGTCCTTCCCCGGCGTGCGGCGGCCCTTTCCGACCCGGGAGGATTTCCTTTGCTACGTGGATGCCTTTGCCCGTGATCATCGCGTCGAGATCGTCGAGCGCACCGAGGTCGTCGGCGCCCGGCGGACGCCGGGGGGGTTCGCCGTGGCGGTGAGCGGAGGAGGCGAGATTCCCTGCCGGTTCCTCGTGATCGCCACGGGTAGCGCCTCCGTGCCCTTCTATCCGGAGGTCCCGGGGATCGCCGGGAACCCGCGCGTGCTGCACTCGGGCGACTTCCTCAACTGCATGGCGTACGACCGGAAGCGGGTGCTCGTGATCGGCGGCGCGAACTCCGCCGCGGAGCTTTGCATCGAGCTCGCCGGAACCGCGCATACGACGATGTGCACCCGCGGTCCGCTGCGCTACTTCAGCGAAACGGGGGAGCTGGATCAAATCCGCGGGTCATCCGAGAGCGTCCTGAAGGAGCTGTTCCGCTTCGGGATCCTCGCCCTGCGCGAGGCGGATCCGATCGTCTCCCTGTCGGGCGGGGAGGCGGCATTCGCCTCCGGTGCGCGGGAGTCGTTCGACTGGATCGTGTGCGCCACGGGGTATCGCCCCCGCTGGATCCCCGTCGAGGGCGGCACGGTCGACGTCGTCGAGAAGGGGTACCCCCGCATCTCTCCCGCCGGGGAGTCGACCGTGCCGGGGCTCTACTTCTGCGGATCGCTCGCGATGTTCCATCCCCGCTGCGCCTTCATCCACGGCTTCCGCAACTACGCCGAAAAAGTGTTCTGGGACATCGCCGACCGCCTCTGACCATCCACGACACAGGCCACAGAGGGATCTTCGCGGCGAAGGATACGGCAGGAAAAAATCCCTGTGAGGTGCAGGCGCTTTCAGGGGACATACCTGGTGTAAACCAGGGATGCAGGGAAGGTGTGTCCCCTGCCCACAACCCACAAGCCAGCATCAGAACGACAAACGGTATTGCAGGGCTTCCGCAACATGGGGTATCCCCGCCCGCCGCTCGGCGGCGAGGTCGGCGATCGTCCGCGCCACGCGGCACGCCTTGCCGATCGCCCTTCCCGACAGGGAGAGCCGTTCCGCCGCCCGCGTGAGGAACGAGGCCGCCTCCGGCGTGAGCTCCCGCAGGAGTTCCGCCGTTCCGGAGCGGACGGTCCCGTTCGTTCGGAAACCACGCCCCGCGTATCGCGTCTCCTGAGCCGCCCGGCAGGCGTCAACCCTGTGCCGGACCGCCGCGGACGATTCGCCGCACGCCTCGCCGGACCACGCCTCGACCGCGACCGGAAGGACGGAAACCGCGAGGTCGATCCTGTCGAGGAGGGGTCCCGAAAACTTTCTCGAGAACCGGTCGAGGAGCGGCGGGGAGCACCGGCATACCTTCCGGGGGTGGCCCGCGTTTCCGCACGGGCACGGGTTGGTCGCCGCCAGCAGCAGGAACCGGCACGGGAACCGGTACCGGTGGCCGG
>Ga0214471_10004430_pt1 | contig 10846 bp, 10 predicted proteins | sample RVTome_5_FD_207665 | JGI IMG/M metagenome (GOLD analysis project Ga0214471, IMG submission 207665) | Soil microbial communities from uranium-contaminated site in the Upper Colorado River Basin, Wyoming, United States - RVT142D155 | ecosystem: Environmental > Terrestrial > Soil > Contaminated >... | reverse complement strand
AACAAGGGAGTTCCTTTCCGATACGCCGTGGGACCGCCGGATTGGCAGGAGCTTTGCGTAGTCAGGACGCGCGCCGATAGGATCCAACGAGCGCACAAAGGAGAGTCGTCATGAAGATCCAGCCACTCGCGGACCGGATTCTGGTTCAGCGCGTCGAGGAGCAGGAGCAGAAGAAGGGCGGAATCATCATTCCGGACACCGCAAAAGAGAAGCCGCAGGAGGGCAAGGTGATCTCGGTCGGCCCGGGGAAAATGGGCAAGGACGGCAAGCGGGTGCAGATGGAGGTGAAGGCCGGGGACCGGATCCTGATCGGAAAATACTCCGGCACCGAGGTCAAGGTCGATGGGGTCGAGCATGTCATCGTTCGCGAGGAAGAAGTCCTGGGGGTCATCTCCAGCAAGTAGGATTGGCGCCGTGCCTCAAAGACGCCCGCCTGCGTCAACTTGACGCACTCGCGGCCCCAAGGGTGGCGTGGCATTCTGCCCTCGCTAGGATGCGAGTCATCGATGTGCGGCCGATCGGGGGCCCGGGGCCGGCTTGGCCGGGTTTCGGCGGTCCGCGGCATCGCGTTTGCCTTCAAGAGCGGGCCGTGGAAGCGCGCGCCCTCGGTTTGAGGCAAGACGGATCGGGCCGGCGGATCGCGCCGCGCGATCGAAAATCGTTTGGGGTCGACGGAGGAGCGATGGCGAAGCGCCAAAGGAAGCAGCCATGATTGAGGTCGAAAACTTGACCAAGTTCTACGGGCCGACGCCGGCCATCCAGGACGTCTCGTTTGCGGTCGAGAAAGGCGAGATCCTGGGTTTTTTGGGCCCCAACGGCGCCGGCAAGACCACCACCATGCGGATCCTGACCTGCTTCATGCCGCCGACCAGCGGCCGGGCCATGGTCGGCGGTCTCGATGTGCAGAAAGACCCGCTCAAAGTGCGGCGCAAGATCGGCTATATGCCCGAGACGGTGCCGCTGTACACCGATCTGGTGGTCGGTGACTATCTCGCGTTCGTCAGCCGGGTCAAGGACGTCCCGGTCCGCGACCGCGGCCGAAAGATCGACGAAGTCGTGGAGCAGTGCGGGCTCAAGGAGGTGCGGGGCCGGCTGATCGGACGCTTGTCGAAAGGGTTCCGGCAGCGGGTCGGCCTGGCGCAGGCGCTGCTGAGCGATCCCGAGGTTTTGATCTTGGACGAGCCGACCGTCGGCCTCGACCCCAAGCAGATCATCGAGATCCGCAACCTGATCCGCGGCCTGGCCGGGAGTCGCACCATCATCCTCTCGACCCACATCCTGCCCGAGGTCGGCATGACCTGCCAGCGGGTGGTCATCATTCACAAGGGCCGGGTGGTCGCGGTCGACACGCCGGCCAATCTCACCACCCAATTGCAGCATTCGGTACAGGTTCACTTGGCGGCCAAGGGGCCGGCCGAAGCGATCGCGAGCCGATTGCGCGCGGTGCCGGGTGTGGTCGGGGTGCGGGCCGAGAGCCCGGTCAACGGCGCCAGCAGCTTCGTGATCGAAGCGGAAAAGGGGCGGGACGTGCGCGCCGAGCTGGCCAGCGCGGTGGTCGAGGGCGGCTTCGGACTGATCGAGCTGCGGCCGCTGGCGCTGTCGCTGGAGGACATCTTCATCGAGCTGGTCACCAAGGAGGAGGTCTGATCGTGAAGAACGTCGCGGCGATCTGCCGGCGCGAGCTGAGCTCCTACTTCGCCTCTCCGGTGGCCTATGTGGTGCTGATGTTCTTTCTGCTCATCGCCGGCTGGTTCTTCTACGCCATGATGAGCTACTTCAGCTTGATCAGCATGCAGATGATGCAGCAGCAGTTCCGCGGCATGATGCCGCTGAACGTCACCGAGGCGGTGATCCGGCCGCTGTTCGGCAATCTCTCGGTGGTGTTCATCTTCCTGCTGCCGGCGCTGACCATGCGCACCTTTTCGGAGGAGAAGAAGAGCGGAACCATCGAGCTGCTGCTGAGCTACCCGATCCGCGACGGCGAGCTGGTGGCCGGGAAGTACACGGCGACTCTGATCCTGCTGCTGATCATGCTGGCGGCGACCGCGGTCTATCCGCTGTTCGTCGGCTGGGCCAGCGGTTGGAGCAGCCCCGAGCTCGGGCCGCTGCTCTCGGCCTACTTGGGACTGCTGCTGATGGGAGCCAGCTTTCTGGCCTTCGGGCTGTTCGCTTCGACCTTGACCGAGAACCAGATCGTGTCCTTCGTCATCACCCTGGTAACCTTGCTGATGTTCTGGGTCTTGGGCTGGGCCGCGACCTTCGTCGGGGCGACCGCCGGAGCGGTGGTCAACCACCTGAGCTTCATTCAGCATTTCGAAAACTTCGCCAAGGGCGTCATCGACACCGCCGACCTGACCTACTATCTGTCGTTCATCGCCTTTTTCCTGTTCCTGACTCTGCGCAGTCTCGAGTCCAAGAACTGGAGGGCCTGAGCCATGAAACGCTTTTCGCTCTCCGCGATCGCCGCCGCCCTCGGCACCCTCGGCGCCGCGGGGCTTTTGTTCGCCGCGTTCCAATTCGTTCGCCAAGGCCAGTTCGATCGGATCAGCCAGATCGCGGCCGCGGCCGGCGCGGTGCTGCTGCTGGTGCCGCTGGTGGTGCACCGGCGGCGGGTGGTCGAGTCGCTCTCGACCCGCTCGGTGCGTTATGGCAGCTCGTCGGCGCTCGGCGTGGTGGTGTTCCTGGCGATTCTGGTGTTCGTCGGCTTGCTGACCAGCCGCCACCACCAGCGCTTCGATTTGACCAAGACCGGGCGCTACACGCTCTCGTCTCAGACCGAGAAGATCCTCAAGAGCCTGAGCCAGGAGGTCGTGATCCACGGCTTTTTCTCCAGCGCCGCTGAGAGCGAGGGCCAGCGCCAAGAGGCCGAGGATCTGTTCCAACAGTACCGCTACCACAGCCCCCGATTCCGCTACGAGTTCATCGATCCGCGCAAGGATCCGGTCAGGGCCCGCAGCTTCGAGATCACCACCGATGGCACCTCGGTGCTGGTCAGCGGAACCAAGAAGGAGCTGCTGTTTTCGAGCGATTTGAATGAAGAGAAGCTGACCAACGCGATCATCAAGGTGACCCGCAGCGGGCAGAAGGGGGTCTATTTCGTCAGCGGCCACGGCGAGCATGGCCTCGATGACGCGCAAGAACGCGGCTTGTCCGAGCTCAAACGGGTGCTGGAGAAGCTCAACTTCAAGGTCGAGCCGCTCGAGCTGGCGCGCAGCGGCAAGGTCCCCGGCGATGCGTCGATCGTGGTCCTGGCCGGTCCGACCCACGATCCCTACGCTCCGGAGCTGTCCGCCCTGCTCGATTACCTCAAGCGCGGCGGCAAGCTGTTCGCGCTGCTCGAGCCGTTCCAAACCCCGCAGCTGGTCGGGTTCCTGACCCGCTTTGGATTCAAAATCGGCGAGGACATGGTGATCGACGTCAATCCGGTCGGCCAGCTGTTCGGCGGCGGATTGAGCACCCCGCTGGTGACCGACTACGGCCCGCACGAGATCACCAAGGAGCTGGGCCGCACGATGAGCATGTTCCCGACCGTGCGCAGCGTCGAGCCCAATCTGGATCCGGGCCAGGGCCTGGTCGCGGTGAGCCTGGTCAAGACCAGCCGCGACTCGTGGGCCGAGACCGACCGCAGCCGGCTCGAAGGCGAGGGCGTGGTCGAGCTCAACGAAGGCCAGGATCGGGTCGGCCCGGTCTCGCTGGCCGCGGCCGCGACCGCGGAAGTGGACAAGATTCAGGATTGGACGGTGGAGGGCAACGGTGCTCCGCCGGCCGCGGTCGGCCCCGAGCTCAAAGTCGCCGAAGCCGAACCGGGCGCGGCCGACGACGACACGCTGCCGGCGCCCGAGCTGCCGCCCGACGACAAGGCGCGCGTGGTGGTCTTCGGCGACAGCGACATCGCCACCAATCAGTGGCTCGGCAAATCGGCCAACGGCGATCTGGTGCTCAACACCATCACCTGGCTGGCCAACGAGAAAGATCTGGTGGCGGTGCGGCCCAAGGATCCGAACAGCGCCCCGATCCTGATGACCTTGGCCCAGAGCCGCACCCTGTTCTACGGCATGGTCGTGGTGGTGCCGCTGCTGGTGGCCGCGATCGGAATCGCGGTCTACATCCGGCGCCGCAAGCTGTAGCGAGCCCGCGACGATGAAGTTTCGCAGCACGGCGATCCTGCTGGCGATCCTGGCCCTGCTGGGCGGGGCTTACTACTGGTTCGAAGTGCGCGGCGTCAAGCTCGCCGCGGAGCGCGAGGAGCGCGACAAGGCGCTGTTCAGCTTCAAGCCGGATCAGGTGCAAAAGCTGGTCCTGGAGCGTCCCGGCGAGCGCATCGTGCTCAGCAAGCAGGAAGGCGGGTGGCGAGTATCCGAGCCGGTGCAGGCCCTGGCCGATGCGGAAGCGGTCGACAGCCTGCTGGGTGATCTCAGCGCCGCTCAGATGCAAGATCAGTTGGAGGCGAGTGAAAACCTCGCGCCCTATGGGCTTGCGCCGCCGGTGATCCGGGCCGAGGTCGAAGCCGATGGCAAAACCTACGAGCTGGCGCTCGGCGACGCCACCCCCACCGGCGGCTACGCCTACGCCATCAAGCCCGGCGCCAAGCAGATTCTGCTGGTCAACCAAACCCTCAAGAGCGCGGTCGACAAGCAGCTGATCGATGTGCGCGACAAAACCGTGTTCGACCTGACGATCGATCAGGTCCAGGAACTGCGCTTGGACCGCCCCAGCGACTCGGTGGTGCTCAAGCGCGAGGGACCCAAGAGCTGGCAGCTCAGCGCTCCGATCCAGACCCCGGGGGATCCCGAGGCGATCCGAACCCTGCTCACCGATCTCAGCAGCGCCAAAGTCAAAGAGTTCGTCGATCACGGAGTCGATGACTTGAGCGCGTACGGCTTGGAGAAGCCGAGCGCGAAAGTATCGATCTGGGTCGGACCCGATCGCGCGCAGCGGACCTTGCTGTTGGGCCGCAAGGACGAGGACAAAGATGGAGTCTGGGCCAGCCGCGAAGCGAACGGGCCGGTGTTTCTGGTCGCAGCCGATCTGCTCACCAAAGTCGAAAAGCCGATTACGGAGCTGCGCGACCGGCGCGTCCTGCCGATCGAGCGCGATCAGGTCCAAGCGATCGAGTGGCGCTACCCCGAAGGCTCGGTCAAGGTGCGCAAGCTCGAGGCCGAGCCGGGCGGCTCGGACCGCTGGCGGCTCGAAGCGCCGCTCAAGACGGCGGCCGATGCGACCGCAATCTCATCGCTGCTGTTCGACCTCGAGTCGCTCAAGGCCGAAGAGTTCGCCAGCGCCGCGCCCGCGGCTCTGGGCCTGGCCGCTCCGGCGTGGCAGATCGAGGTCGAGCAGGACGGACGGCCGCTGGTGCTTCAGGTCGGACGCGTCGATACCGAACCGCCCTGGACCTACGTGCGGCGGGTGGATGGGCCGCCGCTGGCGGTCAAGAGCGACGAGCTCGAGCGGATCCGGCTCGACAGCTTCGAGCTGCGCCAGAAGCTGCTGCTTGACTTGCGCCGCGATAAGATCGAGAAGATCGAGGTCGCGGTGGGCAAGCAGCGCGTCCGCCTGCGGCGCGACGGCGAGAGCTGGCAGCTGGAGCAGCCGTCGCGCCGCGAGCTTCCCCGCGAGCTTCCCCGAGAGCTTCCCCGAGAGCTTCCCGATGAGGCGCTCAACGATTTGATCTGGTCGTTCGACTACGTGCAGATGGAGAAGGTGTTCGAAGAGCAGCCCACGGCGCTGGCCCGCTACGGTCTCGCGGCCCCGGCCGCCGAGGTTGCGGTCTGGACCCAGGGCGACCAGCTGGTCGGCCGGTTGAAATTGGGCGCCAAGGTTCCGCCGCAGCAGGCGGAGCCCGAAGCGGAGTGGATCTACGCCTATGTCGAGAAGCGCTCGCCGGTGTGCGCGGTCGAGGCCTCGACGTTGAAATCGATTCGAGACGCGGTGGGCAAGCTGGCGGCCGGCACCGATTAGGTCGGTGCCCGGGTCGGGCGCTCAGTCGCGAACGGAAGTCTTCGGAGGTGTACGGATGCAGGACAACGTGCAGCGGATGGAAAAATGCCTGGACGCGGTGCCGAACCGTTTCATTCTGGCTACGGTCACCGCGCTGCGGGCCGAGCAGCTGATGGCCGGCGCGCCGGCGCTGGTCGAAATGCCGGCGCGGAGCAAACCGACCACCGTCGCTCTCGGAGAAGTGGCGCAGGGCAAGCTCGATTTCGTGCTCGGGGAGAGCGCCGCGACCCCGGAGAGCGAGGAAGAGAAGTAGTCGTGCGCCCGGCCGGCGGCGCTGCCCGCGGCGGCCGCGCCGCGCTGCGAATCGCTCTCGCCGGCCTGGGCGGTCTGTTGGGATCCGCCGTTTCGGCCCGCGCCGAGTTCTCGGTTGCCGGGCGGCTCGAAAGCGGCGCGATCCGAGAAGACGAACCGACCGCGTTCGAGCTCGAGATCGTATGGGGCGAAGCCGATTTGGTCAGCGCCGTGGGCGAGCCCAGCGTGCCGCCGCTCGAGGGCTTGATCCTGGTCGGCCGCAGCGTGTCCGAGCGCGCCGAAATCACCGCCGGCGGCGTGCCGTTGCACCGCCGGGTCTACCGCTTCGAGCTGCGCCCGTCCCGGCGTGGCACGGCGCGGATCGGGCCAACCCGGGTCGAGTTCTCTTTCGCCAGCGGCCAGACGCAGAGCCTGAGCTCCGCGCCGCTGGAGCTCGAAGTGCGGGCCGCGCCGCGGCCGAATCTGCTGCCGGCCTGGCTCGGCCTCGGCGCGTTCACGCTCGCAGCGCTGGGCGTTTACGTGTGGTGGAGCCGGCGCCGCGGGGCACCGGCGGCGCCGCCCGACCCGCTGGGCGCCGAGCTCGAACAGGCCTTGCAGGCGGTGCGGCGCGGCGACCGCAGCGGCGCGGGCGAGCGGATCTACGGCTTGATCGTCGAGCAGCTCAAGCGCTGCTCCGGCGGCGCCCCGGGATCCGATCCGCTGCAAGCCCTGCAGAGCTGCGGGCTCGAAGCGCCGCTCGCGAGCGGGCTGCGCGAGACGCTGGAGACGCTGCAGGCGGCGCGCTATGGGCGCCAGCCGGCAGAAGCCGAAGCGCTCGAGCTGGCCGCGCGTCGCGCCGCCGAGCTACTGGACCGAACCCGACGGGAGAAACCAAAACATGGATAAAGATATCAAGGCGCTGAACGAGCAGGTGCGAGCCGAGAGCGAGCTCTCGCGCTCGATCCTGGAACAGGTCGGCAAGGTCATCGTCGGTCAGATCGCGATGGTCGAGCGGCTGATGATCGGGCTGCTGACCCGCGGGCATATCTTGATCGAAGGCGTGCCGGGCTTGGCCAAGACCTTGGCGGTGCGCACCCTGGCCGATGTCATCGACGCCGAGTTCAAACGGATTCAATTCACTCCCGATCTGCTCCCGGCGGACCTGGTCGGCACCTTGATCTTCAACCAGAAGGACGGCTCGTTCGTCCCGCGCAAAGGGCCGATCTTCGCCAACCTGATTCTGGCCGACGAGATCAATCGCGCGCCGGCCAAGGTCCAGAGCGCGCTGCTGGAATCGATGCAGGAGCGGCAGGTAACCATCGGCGACTCCACCTACCCGCTGCCGGAGCCGTTTCTGGTGCTCGCGACCCAGAACCCGATCGAGCAGGAGGGCACCTATCCGCTGCCCGAGGCGCAGGTCGATCGCTTCATGCTCAAGCTCAAGGTCGGCTATCCCGGCCGCGCGGATGAGCGCGCGATCCTGGAGCGCATGGGGGTGGAGCGCCCGATCGCGGTGGACAAGGTCGTCAGTCCCAAGCTGCTGCTCAGGGCCAGTGAGGTGGTCGATCAGATTTATATGGATGAACGGGTCAAGGAATACGTGCTCGATCTGGTGTTCGCCAGCCGCGATCCCAAAGCCTTCCAGCTGCCGGACCTCGCCGACCTGATCGCCTACGGCGCCTCGCCGCGGGCCACCCTCTATTTGAGCCGCGCCGCCAAGGCGCACGCGTTCCTCCGCGGCCGCGGCTATGTGACGCCGGAGGATGTCAAGGCGATCGGAATGGACGTTCTGCGGCATCGGATCCTGCTCACCTACGAGGCCGAAGCCGAGCAGCTGCACTCGGAAGACATCATCCGCCGCATCTTCGACGCCGTCGAAGTCCCCTAACTCAGGACCCGACCCGGTCATGCAGGCCGAAACCAAAATCCTGCCGCGGGAGATACTTCGCAAGGTCCGCCGCATCGAGATCCGCACCCGGCGGCTGGTGGACGATGTGCTCGGCGGCGCCTACCACTCGGTGTTCAAGGGGCGCGGCATGGAGTTCAGCGAGGTGCGCGAGTACCAACCGGGCGACGACATCCGCAGCATCGACTGGAACGTGACCGCGCGCAGCGGCGCGCCGCAGGTCAAGAAGTTCGTCGAGGAACGCGAGCTGACCGTGATCTTGATGGTCGATGCCAGCTCCTCGAGCGAGTTCGGCAGCACGGAACGGATGAAGGGCGAGGTCGCAGCCGAGCTGGCGGCGCTGCTGGCGTTCAGCGCGATCAAGAACAACGACCGCGTCGGGCTGCTGATCTTCACCGACGTGGTGGAAAAATTCGTGCCGCCGCGCAAAGGCCGCTCGCACGTGCTGCGTGTGATCCGCGAGCTGCTCTACTTCCAGCCCCGCGACCGGCGCACCGATATCGCCGCGGCGCTGCAATATCTGCAGGGCGTGGTGCGGCGCAAGGCGGTGGTGTTCTTGATTTCGGACTTCTGGTCGTCCGAATACGAGCGCCCGCTGCGGGTCGCCGGCCGGCGCCACGATCTGATCGCGGTAGTGGTGTCGGATCCGCGCGAGCTCGAGCTGCCGCCGATGGGTTGGGTCGAGTTCGAAGACGCCGAGAGCGGCGAGCTGCTGCTGGTCGACACCAACAGCCGCGGCTTCCGAGCGCGATTCGAGCAGCGCGCCCATCAGGCCGCCGCCGCGCGCCGGCAGCTGCTCAAACGACTGCACCTGGATACGGTCGAAGTTTGCACCGACCGGCCCTACGACCGCCCGCTGATGCATTTCTTTCGCCAGCGCGCCTTGCGCATCCGATGAGGCACGGGCTGTGGCCTTCGATTGTCGGTCGTCATTCCGGCGCATGCCGGAATCCAGGTCGGGCAGACTCACGATCGGTGCGAAGCTTGTCCATGGGCGCCCTTCGGCCGCCCACGCCACCCGATCCGCGACCCCCTCCACTCGATAGAGGGCCGTCATGCTGAAGGAACGGCACTGGCTGTTGGGTCTGGCGCTGGCACAGTGCGTCACGCTGATCGGCATCGCGCTGCTATGGCTGCGGCCGAGCGGACCGCGGCCGGCGCTTTCCTACGAACAGGCGCGCGAGCATGCCGCCGAGCTCAAGCGGCGCGAGCTCCACGGCGCGGCGGTGGAAGCCTATCGCAAGCTGCTCGAGCTGTATCCGGAATCGCGCGGCCAGGCGGCGGGCATTCACCTGGTGCTAGGCGATCTGCTGAATCAGAATTTGAACCAGCCCGAAGCGGCGTTGGCCGAGTATCTGCTGGCCGATCAGCTCGCCGAGCGCGACAGCTTGCGCAGCGATGCGCGCCAAAAGGTGGTGGCGGTGTTGGAGCGCTTGGGCCGCAACCTCGAGGCCGCGAGCGCCGCCAGCGCCTTCACCCGCTCGGACTCGGGGGCCGGCGCGCCGCTCGATCCGCAGCAGGTGGTGGCCGAGGTCGGTGCGACCCGGCTGAGCCGCGCCGAGTTCATGCGCGAGCTGCAGCGGCTCCCGCCCGAGGCGCAAAAGCAGATCGCGGGCAGCGCCGCGGCCAAGGCCGATTACCTCCGCAGCTGGGTGGCGCGCGAGCTGCTGTACCAAAGCGGGCTGCGCCGCGGCCTGGACCGCGATCCCGAGCTCGAAGCGCGGCTCGCCGAGCTCAAGCGCGGGCTGATCAGCGAGCGCGCCCTCCAGGCCGAGCTCGGCTCCCCCGAGGCGCCGAGCGCGCAGGACGTCGAGCTCTACTATCAGGCCCATCCGGAGCGCTATCGCAGCGATCCCAACGATCCGGCCACGGTCGCGCCGTTGGATCAGGTCCGGTCCCAGGTTGCCGCGGAGCTGGTGCAGGAACGGCAGCAGCAGCGGGTGCGCGAGCTGTTCGAGCGCCTGCTGCAAGCTTCGGACGCCAAGCTCTATCCGGAGCGATTGTAGCGATGCCGCGGCCGATCGCTGGGATGCTGCTGGCGGTGCTGCTGGCGGGAGCCGCGCCCGGCCGCGCGGCCCAACCCGGGCCGGTCGAGGTCGAGGCCACGGTCGATCGGGCCAGCATCACGGTCGGAGATCAGTTGGTCTACAGCCTAAAGGTGCGGCACCGGCCCGAAATCCAGGTCGAGCTGCCGCCGGCCGGAGCCGGTCTGGAAGGGTTCGAGATCAAGGACCACGAGGAGCTCCCGTCCTCGCGGCTCGAGGACGGCCGGCTCGAATCCGGACGCCGCTACGTGCTTTCGACCTTCACCACCGGCGAGTACACGCTCGCACCCCAGACCGTGCGCTACCGCGCGCCGCAGGGTAAGGAGGGCGAGGTCCAAACCGGCGCGATCACGATTCGGGTCCGATCGATTCTGCCGCAGAATGCCAAAGACATCCGAGACATTCACGGCCCGGCGGAGATTCCGGTCGACCGCGGGCGGTTGGTGCGCTTGAGCTTGTTGGTGCTCGGCGCCGGCGCCGCCGCGGCGAGCGTGGTGCTGTGGCGGCGGCGGCGGCGGGCCGAGCGCGCGCCGGAGTCGGCCCTCCCGCCCTACGAACAGGCGCGCCGCGATCTCGACGAGTTGGCCGCCGGCGGCCTGCTGGATGCCGGGCGGATCAAGGAGTTCTACGTTCGGCTGGCGGACATCCTGCGCGTTTACCTGGGCCG
>Ga0214471_10004428_pt1 | contig 10853 bp, 10 predicted proteins | sample RVTome_5_FD_207665 | JGI IMG/M metagenome (GOLD analysis project Ga0214471, IMG submission 207665) | Soil microbial communities from uranium-contaminated site in the Upper Colorado River Basin, Wyoming, United States - RVT142D155 | ecosystem: Environmental > Terrestrial > Soil > Contaminated >... | reverse complement strand
CCCCGGCGCCGGCCTCGTCGCCCGACTCCTCCGCGCCCTGCGAGCAACCGAGTCCGGCCTCGCACGGCCGCCCGGTCACAGCTGGCCGGAATCGCCCCAGGCGTCGAGCGATGCTCGATACGCGGGATCCTCGTAGCGCTCGAGCCGGAACGCGGGCGCGTACGGCGGCAGCGGGCCGCCGGTGACGTGGCCGGCCAGCAGGTCGGCGGCGGCGTTGGCGGCCATGATGCCGTAGCCGGAGAGCGCGCCGATGACGTAGGCGCCCTCGAGCGGCAGCGGGCCGGCCAGGAAGCGGTTCTCGCGGGTCTTGGTGTAGTAGCCGCCGTCGACGAACGCGCGGGGCAGCCGCGGCAGGTACCCGGCCATCGCCGGCACCATGCGCGACATGCCGCGGACCGTGATCTCGGCGTAAACCGGATCGAACTCGACCGGGAACATCGGCTCGACCGGCTCGACGTCGTAGGTCCAGATCAGCAGCACGCTGCGGCTCTCGCCGGCGCCCTCCGGGCGGCCGTGCACGCCGGCGGGGAACTCGTCGAGCAGGCGGCGGTGCCCGGCGCCGGCCAGCTCGGCCCGCTCCTCGTCGGACCACGGCAGCCGGACGGGATCGGCCCAGATCGTCATCGGCGCCTCGCGCGGCAGCGCCCCGAGGGTGTCGTCGAACGCCACCTTGGCGTGGCGCTCGCAGAACACCGGCAAATCCACGCCGACCAGCCGGCCCAGCGCCTTCAGCAGCGGACCGCCGGCGAGCACGATGCACGGGGTCACCAGCGTGCGGGTCCCGCCGGCGCCGCTCACCCGCACCGCCGCCACGCGGCCGCCCGCCGTCTCCACGGCCTCCACCCGCCCTTCCAGCAGCCGCACGCCCTTGTCGCGCGCCCGCTCCAGCAGGTACATGCCGAGCTGCTGGCCGCTGAGCCAGCCGCACCGCCGGGCGTGGAGCAGCGCCACGGTGTCGCCGGCCAGCCAGCCGAAGTGGCGGCGAATGAGGCCGGGATCGACGATCACATCGCTGCCGGTCGGCTGGGCCTCGAAGCCGTCGGGCGGTGCGGGCTGGTAGTCGCTGGCCGGGCGATCGTGCACCCGCACCGGTCCGGCGCCCAGCGCCGACGCCTCCCGGGCTGCGCGCACGAACGGCTCGACGCGGTCGGGATCGGCGGTCGCGAACAGGTAACCGCGCCGGTTCATCCGGAAGACGTTGCCGCTCTCGCGCGCCAGCTCCTCCAGCAGGTCGATGCTGCGGTTCATGGCGGCGACCATGGCGTCGCCCGGGCCCGGCCACCAGTTGCGATAGCACTCGGTGGACTTGTCGCTCGTGAGCGACAGCGGCGGCCGCTCGTCGACGAGCACGACGTCATGCATGCCTCGCCGCACGGCCAGGTGATAGGCGGCGGCGACGCCGGCGATGCCGGCGCCGCAGATGACGACCTCGGCGGTGCTCCCGCTCACCTCACAGCCGCGAGCGCAGGCGCGGGTCGAGCGAGTCGCGCAGGCCGTCGCCGAGAATGTTCACGCCCAGCACGGTCAGCGCCAGGAACAGTCCCGGGAAGAGGATGTTGTGCGGGAAGATCCGGAACAGGGCGCGCCCCTCGGCCATGATGTTGCCCCAGGTGGGCGTCTCGGGGGGGATGCCCACGCCGAGGAAGGACAGGATCGCCTCGACGAGGATCGCCGAGGCGCAGATGAACGTGCCCTGCACGATCAGCGGCGCCAGCGTGTTGGGCAGCACGTGGCGGACGAGCAGCATCGGCGTGCGCGCGCCCAGCGCGGTGGCCGCCTCGACGTAGGGCTCCTCGCGGATGGACAGCACCACCGAGCGCACCAGGCGCACCACGCGCGGCACCTCGGGGATGACGATGGCGATGATCACGGTGCGCAGCCCCGCCCGCGACAGCGACACGAGTCCGATGGCCAGCAGGATCGCCGGGATCGACATGAGCCCGTCCATGATCCGCATCACGATGCCGTCCAGCCAGCGGACGTAGCCGGCCATCACGCCGATCACGAGCCCCACCGCCGTGCTGATCAGCGCCACCGAGATGCCGACGATGAGCGAGACGCGGGCGCCGTAGAGGACCCGGCTGTAGACGTCGCGGCCCAGGCTGTCGGTCCCCATCCAGTGCGTGCGCTCGGTCTGGGTGCCGTCGGCGTTCCGCGTGCCGGTCACGGCTCCGGGGCGCTTGTTGCGCAGCACGGGCTCCACCTGCGCGGGGTCGGTCGTGCCGAGCACGGGGGCCAGGGCGGCCACCAGCACCACCAACGCCAGGATGGCGCCGCCGAAGAGGACGCTGCGGTTGCGCGTCATCAGCCGCGCGACGCCGGCGCGCTCGGCGACGGGCTCGAGCGCCAGCGTGGCGACGGGCTCGGCCACGGCCTTCAATAGCGGATCCTCGGGTCCAGGAAGGTGTAGGACAGGTCGACGACGAGGTTGATCAGCACGTAGACCACCGAGAAGAGGAGGATCACGCCCTGCACGGTGGGATAGTCGCGGGCGAGGACGGCATCGACGGTGAGCCGGCCCAGCCCCGGGATCGCGTAGACCGACTCCGTCACCACCACGCCGCCGATCAGCAGCGCCACCCCGAGGCCGATGACGGTGACGATCGGCACCGCCGCGTTCCGCAGCACATGGCGGACGAGCACGGCGGCGTCGCCGAGGCCCTTGGCGCGGGCGGTGCGCACGTGGTCGGCGTTGAGCACCTCGAGCACGCTGGCCCGGGTGATGCGCGCGATGAGCGCCACGTAGATGATCGCCAGCGTGAGGCTGGGCAGGACCAGGCGCTCGAGGAAGCCGCCGACGCCGTCGGCCAGCCGCTGGTAGCCCTGCACCGGCAGCCAGGCGAGCTGGATCGCAACCAGATAGATCAGCAGGTAGCCGATCACGAACACCGGCACCGAGAAGCCCAGCACCGACAGCCCCATCACGCCGCGGTCGATCCAGGTCCCGCGCCGCCAGGCGGCGAGCACGCCGAGCGGCACCGCCACCGAGACGGCCAGCAGGAGCGTGCAGATGGCCAGCGCCAGCGTCGGCTCCACCCGCTCGGCGATCAGCTCGCTCACCTGCTTCTTGAAGAAGAAGGACTCGCCGAGGTCGCCGCGGAGGATGTTGCCGATCCAGATCACGAACTGCTGCACGATGGGCCGGTCCAGGCCGAGCTTGGTCCGGATGGCTTCCACGTCCTGGCTGGTGGCGTTGTCGCCGGCGATGATGGCGGCGGGGTCACCGGTGGTCAGGCGCAGCAGCATGAAGACGACGACCGCCACCACCGCCATGACGGGGACAGTGGCGAGGAGCCGGCGGCCGATGTAGGGCAGCATCGAGAACGGCGGGACCGGCGGCGCGCAGGCCGGGCGACCCGGGCGCCGCCGCTCGGACCGCGCCTACTTCTTGGTGACGTTCCAGAAGACGGTGACGGGCGCTTCCAGCACGCCTTCCACGTTGTTGCGCAGGGCGAAGGCGCCGTACCACTGGCCGAGCGGGATGTGGGTCGGGTACTGCACCGCCCGCAGCTGCACCTGCTCGGCGATCTGCCTCTGCTTGGCGGGATTCGTCTCGCGCGCGAAGGCGTCGCGCAGCCCCTCGATGTCCTTGTCGCACGGCCAGCCGAACATGGCCTTGTCGCAGGAGGCGTTCATGAACCCCATCATCACCGGGTTCAGGATGTCGGCGGCCACCCACGAGGTGAGGAACGCGTTCCAGCCGCCGGCGCCCGGGAGGTCCTTCTTGGCGCGCCGGGCGACCAGCGTCTGCCAGTCCATCGAGTGCATGTCGACCTTGAAGCCGCCCTTCTCCAGCAACGACTTGGCGACCGGAGCCAGGTTGTTGAGCACGGCGAGGTCGGTCGAGTGCATGAGGAGCACCGGGGTGCCGTCGTAGCCCGCTTCCTTGAGGAGCGCCTTGGACTTCTCGAAGTTGGAGTCGAGCAGCCCCTCCAGGCCCTTCGTCGACGCCAGGGGCGACCCGCACGGGAAGAACGACTTGCAGGTCTTGTAGTAGGCCGGGTCGCCGATGACGCCCTTCAGGAAGTCCTCCTGGTTGAAGGCGTGGAGGACGGCCTGGCGGACCTTGATGTTGTCGAAGGGCTTGTGCAGCGCGTTGAAGCGGAAGGTGTACTGGTTGCCGAGCGGGTTGCTGGTGAACAGCCGCACGTTGCGGTCCGCCTTCAGCACGGGATACAGGTCGTGCGGCGGCGACTCCAGCATGTCCACTTCACCCGCCAGCAGCGCGTTGATGGCGGTCTGGTGGTCGGGGATGTGCCGCCACTCCACCCGATCGACCTTGACCACCTTGCCGCCGGCCAGCCCCGAGGGCGCCTCCGCCCGCGGCTTGTACTTGTCGAACTTCACGTAGACGGCCCGGTCGCCGGGCTTCCAGTCCTCCTTGCGGAAGATGAAGGGGCCGGAGCCGGTGAAGTCGGAGATCTGCGTGTTGGGATCGGTGTCGGCCACCCGCTTGGGCATCATGAACGGCACGTTGGACGACGGCTTGCCGAGGGCCCCGAGCACCAGGCCGGTCGGCTCGTTGAGCACGATCCGGAACGTCTTCGGGTTGACGACCTGCATCTCCTTCACGAAGCCCATCATCTTCTGGCCCATCGAGTCCTTGGCGGCCCACCGCTTGATGGAGGCCACGCAGTCCTCGGCGGTGACCGGCTTGCCGTCGTGCCACAGCAGGCCGTCGCGCAGGGTCATCGTGTAGGTGCGCTGGTCGGCGCTCACCTCGTACTTGTCGACCATCTGCGGCTTGACCTCGCCCTTGGCGTCCATGGCGAACAGCGTGTCGTAGACCAGGTAGCCGTGGTTGCGGACGATGTAGGCGGTGGTCCAGATCGGATCGACGATCTTGAGGTCCGAGTGCATGACGACGCGCAGCGTGCTCTGGGCGGCCGCCGGCAGGACGGCGGCGCCGATCAGCATGGCGACGAGGGAGACGGCGGTAGCCAGGCGGCGCAGTGTGCTCATTGACTCCTCCTCGAAGTGGACCGGCTCACCCGGCCGGTGCAGCGGTGGCAAGACATAACCACAGGCCCGGCGAGGCGTCAACCCGGTTGGTAGGACCCGGATGATAGGATGCAGGCGCCGCACATCCGATGGACCGCAGGAGACCCACGATGGACACCGAGCTCTGGCGCTGGGACGCGGGGGCGCTCGCCGCCGCCATCCGCACGGGAAAGATCTCCAGCCGGGAGGCCACCCAAGCCGTTCTCGGCCGGCTGGAAGCGGTCAACCCGAAGCTCAACGCGGTCACGGTGGTGCTGGCCGAGCAGGCCCTGGCCGCCGCCGACCGGGCCGACGTCGCCGTCCGCCGCGGCGAGCCGCTCGGGGCCCTGCACGGCGTGCCGGTGACGATCAAGGAGAACGTCGACCAGGAGGGTGCGGCCACCACCAACGGCGTCGTCGCCTTCAAGGACCTGATTGCTGCCGGGGACAGCCCGCCGGTCGCCAACTGGAGGCGCGCCGGCGCCGTGATCATCGGCCGCACCAACACGCCGGCCTTCAGCCTGCGCTGGCACACCGACAACGAGCTGCGCGGCCGCACGTTCAATCCCTGGGCCCGTGAGCGCACCCCCGGCGGCTCGAGCGGCGGCGCCGCGGCCGCGGTGGCCTGCGGCATCGCGCCGCTCGGCCACGGCAACGACCTGGGCGGCTCGGTCCGCTATCCCGCCTACTGCTGCGGTGTCGCCGGCATCCGGCCGACCCTGGGCCGCGTGCCCGCCTACAACGCCACGACGGTGGACGAGCGCCCGCTCGGCATCCAGCTCATGTCGGTGCAGGGCCCGCTCGCCCGGCGCATCGCCGACGTGCGGCTGGGCCTGGCCGCGATGGCTGCGCGCGACGCCCGCGACCCGTGGTGGGTGCCGGCGCCGCTGGGCGGCCCGCCGGTCGCGCGGCCGATCACGGTCGCGCTGACCGTGGACCCGGCCGGGCTGGGCGTGCATCCCGACGTCGCCGCCGCCGTGCGCAAGGCCGGCGCCGCGCTCGCGGAGGCGGGCTACGCCGTCGAGGAGGTCGAGCCGCCCGACGTGGCCGGCGTCGCGCGCTGCTGGACCGCGATCGTCATGAACGAGACGCGCCACGTCACGCAGCCCGTGCTGCGGGAGCACGGCGGGGCCGACCTCAATCGCTCGCTGGACTTCTTCCTGGCCGCGACGCCCGACGTCGACCTCGCCGGCTACATGAGGGCGCTGGGGGGGCGCAGCAAGCACGTGCGCGACTGGATGCTCTTCCTCGAGCGGTACCCGCTGGTCGTGGGCCCCGTCTCGACCGAGCCGCCGTTCGAGGTGGGCTTCGACACCACGACGGCCGCGCGCGCGAGCGAGGTCTTCACCGCCCAGCGGCTGCTGGTCGCCGTCAACCTGCTCGGCCTTCCCGCCGTCGCGGTGCCGGCGGGCGTCGCCGGCGGGCTGCCGCTGGGCGTGCAAGTCATCGGGTCGCGCTACCGCGAGGACCTGTGCCTGGACGCCGCCGAGGTGATCGAGGCGCGCCACGGCCTGGCAACGCCGATCGATTTCGCCCGCTGACAGGAGGCGATGCCGGCGAGCCCGTCGCGACGCGCCGGCCCGGTCGGGCTACGACGTCGTCCTGACCAGATCGACCAGGCGACCGAGGGTCGCCAGGCGCGCGTCCAGCGTGCCGCCGCCGGGCTCGACGCGTAGCGTCGTGAGGCCGGCGAGACGATAGGCCGCCACGCGCTCGCGCACCATCGCCGCGGTACCGAGCAGGTTGGTCCTGAGCGCCAGCTCGTCGGGCACGCGGGCGGCGGCCTCGTCGCGCTTGCCGTCGAGCCAGAGGCGCTGGACCTCGGTCGCGGTGTCGGCGTAGCCGGCGCGCTTGAAGGCGTCGTTGTAGAAGTTGTGCTGGCGCGACCCCATGGCGCCGAGGGTGAACGCCAGCCCCGGCTTGCGGGCCGCGATCAGGCGCTCCACGTCGTCCCCGAACGCCACGTGACCGCCGGCTTGCAGATCGAGCGCGGCGAGCGGGCGGCCCGCGCGCTTGGCGCCGGCCTCGATGTGGTCGAAGAACACGCGGGCGTGCTCGGGCATGAACGAGGTGCCGAGCCAGCCGTCGGCGATCTCCCCGGTCATCTCGAGGCTGCGCGGCGACAGCGTCGCGAGGTAGACCGGGATGCCGGGCTGGGGACGCGCCGAGGTCCGCAGCGCCTTGCCCTCGCCGCCCGGCCGCGGCAGCTGGTAGACCTGGCCCTCGAAGGCCACGCGCTCGCCGCGGACGGCGCGGCGCACGATCTCGACGGTCTCGCGCAGGCGGGTGAGCGGCCGGTCGAAGCGGATGCCGTGCCAGCCCTCGATCACCTGCGGGCCGCTGACCCCGAGCCCGAGCACGAAGCGGCCGCCGGACATCGAGGCCAGGCTCATCGCCGTCATCGCGATCAGGGCGGGCGTGCGAGTGCCGGCCTGCATGATCCCCGAGCCCAGGCGGATCCGCGAGGTGCGGGCGGCCATGAAGGCCAGCGGCGTGGCCGCGTCGAGGCCCCAGGACTCGTGCGACCAGACGATGTCGACGCCCAGGCGCTCGGCCTCGACGACGTAGTCGGCGGCCGCGCCCCAGTCGTCGTCGGTCTCCAGCCGCAGGCCGATGGCGATGCGCATCAGGCGCTCCGCGGGTCCGCCAGCGCGGCGGCGATCTTCTGCAGCTGCCCGGCGTGGTCGAGGTCGTGCAAGCGCATGAAGAGCAGCGTCTCCCGCCAGTTGAGGGCGCCGAAGAACGGGTGATCGACGGTGGCGTCGAGCCGGCTGTCCGGGTCGGCGAGCCTCACCCGCTCGAACAACGCCGCCCGATCCCGCTCGAGCACCGCCCACCACGCCGCCAGGCTCCGCCGCGGCACGTCGCGCTCGAGCCGGTCGCGCGCCTCCCCGCCGGGCAGCCCGTCCAGGATGCGGACGATCGCCCCGCCGAAATGGCGGCCGGCGTCGACGACGTGCGCCAGCACCTCGTTGGCGCTCCACTCCTCCGGCGCCGGCCGCTCGTCGAAGCGCGCGGGGGGCACCGCGTCGGCGGCGATCCGTAGATCGTGCATCGCCCCCTGGACCTTCTCGACGATCTGGGCGGGCGTCAGCTTGGCGCCCTGGCCCTGCAGGTAACCACGGATACGCGTCTGCTCGTCAGTCATGGGCGGCACCTGTCCTCGGGCCGGACACTAGCGCGCATTGTTCACGAATGTCCACCGCGCTTGGGGCCCCGGTCAAGGTCGCCCGCGACCGGGCCCGATCGATTGCCGGCCGCTCCCACCGCTGCTACGTTGAGCGGCGTGGCGCACGGCTGGGGGCGGCCGCTGCAGCCACAGTCAAGGAGGAGCCTGTGTTGAAGCGCCTGGTCCTCACCGTGTCCTGCGCCGTCGCGTTCACCGGCTGTGCCGCCGTCGCCCACGGCCCGGTGACCGCGCCCGTCACCCTCAACATGAGCGGCCCCGTGTCGGCCGGTCCCGCCATGACGAGCCCCAAGGTCGGCCGCTCCGAGGCCTGGGGCATCCTCGTGTACGCGACCGGCGACGCGAGCATCTCCGCGGCCGCCCGCAACGGTGGGATCGCCCGGATTCACCACGTCGATCACGAGACGATGAACATCCTGGGGATCTACGCGCGGTACACGACGATCGTGTACGGGGAGTAGCCTTCCGCGCGCCGCCGGCCGACGGGCTCGTGCCGCCGGCCGGCGGATGCGCTATCCTCCCCTCATGGAAACCACGACCAGCCAGCGCCGCGACGTCGCCTACCAGCTGCATCCGTTCACCAACCTCGGGCGGCACGAGCAGGAGGGCCCGCTCGTCATCTCGCGCGGCAAGGGCGTCTACGTCTACGACGAGTCGGGCCGGGAATACCTGGAAGCCCTGGCCGGGCTCTGGTGCACGGCGCTCGGGTTCGGGGAGACGCGGCTGGCCGAGGCCGCCTATCGCCAGCTGAACCGGCTGCCCTACTACCACCAGTTCGGCGGCAAGGCCAATGACGTGGCCATCACGCTGGCCGAGCGGCTCGTGAAGCTCATGCCGGTGCCGATGTCGAAGGTGTTCTTCAACAACTCGGGCTCGGAAGCCAACGAGAGCGCGGTCAAGCTGGTCTGGTACTACAACAACGCGCGCGGCCGCCACCGCAAGAAGAAGATCATCTCGCGGCAGCGGGCGTACCACGGGACCACCGTGGTCGCCGCCAGCCTCACCGGCCTGGCCGCCTCCCACCGTGACTTCGACCTGCCGATCCCCCAGGTGCGCCACGCCGACTGCCCGTACTTCTACCGCCACGGCAAGCCGGGCGAGACCGAGGAGCAATTCGCCACCCGCCTGGCCGAGAGCCTCGACGCCCAGATCCAGCGCGAGGACCCCGACACGGTGGCGGCCTTCATCGCCGAGCCGGTGATGGGCGCCGGCGGCGTGATCGTGCCGCCCGCGACGTACTTCGAGAAGATCCAGGCCGTCCTCCGCAAGCACGACGTCCTGCTCATCGCCGACGAGGTCATCTGCGGCTTCGGCCGCACCGGCCGCATGTTCGGCTCGGAGACGTTCGGCCTGAAGCCCGACGTCATGACGATGGCCAAGGCCATCACCTCGGGCTACCTGCCCCTGTCGGCGACCGTCATCTCCGAGGAGATCTACCGCGCCTGCGTCGGCCAGAGCGAGAAGCTCGGCGTCTTCGCCCACGGCTACACGTACACCGGTCACCCGGCCGCCTGCGCCGTGGCCCTCGAGGTGCTCGACATCTTCGAGGAGCGCGACCTCCTCGGCCACGTCCGGCGTGTCGGCCCCATCTTGCAGGAGGGCGTGCGGAGGTTCGCCGGCCACCCGCTGGTCGGCGACGTCCGGGGCGTCGGCCTCGTGGCGGGGATGGAGCTGGTGCCCGACAAGCCCGGCCGCGGCACGTTCGACCCGCTCGGCGCCGCCGGCGGCCTGTTCGTCGCCCGCGCCCAGGCCAACGGCCTCATCGTGCGCAATCTGCAAGACACGGTCGCCCTGTGCCCGCCGCTGGTCATCTCCGAGGGCGAGCTCGAGGAGCTGCTGCGGAAGTTCGGCAAGGCGCTCGACGAGACGGCGGATGCCCTGGCCCGCCGCTGATGGCGCGGGCGGCGGCCGGCGGACACGAGCTGGGCGTCTCCCTCCGCCGCATCCTGTGCATCTCCGCGCACCCGGACGACAACGAGTTCACGATCGCCGGCAGCGTGGCCCGCTGGGCCCGCGAGGGCCGCGACGTGGGCTTCTGCCTGGTGACGCCGGGGGGCGCCGGGGTCAACGAGCACACGCCCTCCAACGAGGGGCTGATCCCGGTCCGCGAGAAGGAGACGCGGGCGGCGGCGAGGATCCTGGGCGTGCGGGACCTCGTGCTGCTCGGCTACGTGGACGGCACCCTGGAGCCGACGCTGGGCCTGCGCCGCGATCTCACCCGCGTGATCCGGCGCTACCGACCGGACATCGTCGTCTGTGGCGATCCCACCGTGCGCTACTACGGCAACGAGTACCTCAACCACCCCGACCACCGGGCCGTCGCCAGCGCCGCGCTCGACGCGGCGTTCCCGTCCTCGGAAACCAGCGCGATCTTTCCCGAGCTCCTGGCCGAGGGCCTGGCGCCCCACAAGGTCAAGCAGGTGTTCATCTCCGGCTCGCTCGATCCCGACGTCTTCGTGGACATCTCGGCCACGCTGGCCGCCAAGTGTCGCGCGCTCAAGGCCCACCGCTCGCAGGTGGGCAAGGGCGAGTGGGTCGACCAGCTCCTGAAGGCGTGGGCCATCCGCGACGGCAAGCGCGGTGGCGTGCGCCACGCCGAAGCCTTCAAGCGCATGGTGCTCGGCTGATGAGCCTCGTGAAATCCGGCGACGCCGGGGGCGGGGCACGAGAGCCCCGGGGCGCCACG